>Ga0182015_10000823_pt1 | contig 43205 bp, 34 predicted proteins | sample 712P3MmetaG_FD_120478 | JGI IMG/M metagenome (GOLD analysis project Ga0182015, IMG submission 120478) | Permafrost microbial communities from Stordalen Mire, Sweden - 712P3M metaG | ecosystem: Environmental > Terrestrial > Soil > Wetlands > Permafrost | place: Sweden: Stordalen | collected...
ACTCCGCCCGACGCGTTCTCGGTGAGTGTCCCCGACAGGCTCCCCGAACCGGGGTTGGTGCCGATGGCAACGGTGACCGAGGCGGTCGAGCTCGTAACCACGTTGCCGTTCGCGTCCTCGACGCTGACGGTGACCGCAGGGGTGATCGAGGAGCCGGCGCCGGTGTTGGCCGGCTGCTGACCGAACACGAGCTTGGAAGCCGCCCCTGCGGTGATGTTGAAGGTGCTGCTCGTCGCCACCGTGAGCGGGCTGCTCGAAGCCGTCAGCGTGTAGCCGGTGCCGGTCTTGTTGATCGACAGGTTCGAGAAGGTCGCCACTCCGCCCACCGCACTCTCGGTGAGTGTCCCCGACAGGGTTCCCGAACCGGGGTTGGCGCCGATGGCGACTTTGACAGAGGCGGTCGAGCTCGTCACCACGTTGCCGTTCGCGTCCTCGACGCTGACGGTGACCGCAGGGGTGATCGAGGAGCCAGCGGCGGTGTTGGTCGGCTGCTGGCCGAACACGAGCTTGGAGGCTGTACCGGCGGTGATGTTGAAGGTGCCACTCGTCGTCGCGGTGAGCGGGCTGCTCGAAGCGGTGAGGGTGTAACCCGTGCCGGTCTTGTTGATCGACAGGTTCGAGAACGTCGCCACTCCGCCCGACGCGCTCTCGGTGAGTGTCCCCGACAGGGTCCCTGAACCGGGGTTGGTTCCGGTGGCGACTGTGACCGAGGCAGACGAGGATGTCACGACGTTGCCGTAGGCGTCCTCGACGCTGACGGTGACAGCCGGTGTGATCGAGGAACCCGCGGCCGTGTTGGTCGGCTGCTGGCCGAACACGAGCTGGGTCGCACCGCCGGCGGTGATGTTGAAGGCGCCACTCGTCGCCCCGGTAAGCACGCTGCTCGCTGCGGAAAGCTTGTAGCCGGTGCCAGCCTTGTTGATCGACAGGTTCGAGAAGCTCGCCACCCCGCTCGACGCGCTCTTGGTGAGGGTCCCAGACAGCGTCCCTGAACCGGGGTTGGTGCCGATGCCCACGGTGATCGAGGCAGACGAGCTTGTCACCAGGTTGCCGTAGGTGTCCTCGACACTCACTGTCACAGCCGGTGTGATCGAAGAGCCCGCTGCGGTGTTGGTCGGCTGCTGGGAGAACACGAGCTTGTTGGCCGCGCCCGGGTTGTTGGTCAGGCTGAAGTTTGCCGGGTTCGTGACGCCGCTCACCTTGGCAGTGACCGTGTACGGTCCCCCGGCGGTCGTGTTGGCAGTGAAAGTCGACGAGGTGGCGATGCCGCTCGAGTTCGTCGTCGCGGTCGTCGTGGTCGAGGAGTTGGCGAACGTACCAGAGGCGCCCGAGCCGGGCGCCGTGAAGGTTACCGTCACCCCGGGTACGCCGTCGCCCGCCGAGTCGGTCACCGTGGCCGCCAGCGGTGCCGTGAAAGCCGTGAAGACGGTCGCCGACTGGGACGAGCCCGAGGAGACACTGATCGACGCCGGGCTCCCGATGACAGTCCAGCAGTTGCTCGTCGTCGGCGAGAGGTTGCCCGCCTGGTCGGTCACCCAGACGTAGAAACAGTGCGGTCCCGGGGTGAGGTTAGTGAACTGCCACTCGCCCTCGACGCTGGTGTCACCGTCGTGGTCGGTGTCCCCGGTGCAGTTCATCGTCGGGTTCGAGTCGAGGTTGCACCAGAAGGTGGCGTTCGGGTAGGCGGAGTCCGTGAAAGTGAACTCCGGGCTCGTGTCAGAGCTGCCTTCCTGTTCGATCGAGATGATCGCAGGAGCCGGAGGTGGGGTGGTCTTGACGAGGAAGGTGGCCGTGGTCAGGTTCGCGGTGGTCGTGGTGTTGCCGAGGGCGTCGGTCGCCCGTACGGAGACCGTGTAGGTGCCGTCGGCGGGCCGGGCGAAGGGGTAGTCCCAGGAGGTGGTCCCGGTCGCGGTGTTGAACACCTGGGACGAGGAGGAGAATGAGGACGAGGAGCCGTTCCAGTACTTGTTGCTCGACTGCTGCAGGATCGCGACCGAAACCGAGTTCACCGTCGAGACTGGGTCAGAGGCGGTGCCGCAGATGCCAACGGGAGAGCATCCCGCCGCCCAGCCAGAGGCGTTGTAGGCGCCGGAGTTCCCAGGGAAGGTCAAGGTGATCGTCGGGGGCGTGGTGTCGACCACCCACGAGTAGGAGCTGGCGTTACTGGGCGTTCCCGATCCGACCAGCGCCTCGACCGAGAAGGTTCGCCTGCCGTTGGCGAGACCGGTGTAGGTGACGCCCGATGAGGCACAGGCGGAAAAGGCCGCCGAGTTGAGCGAGCACTTGAAGCTGACGCCCGACTGGGTGTCGCTGTAGGTGAAGGTCGCCGAGGTTGAAGAAGTGAGGCTCGCTGGCGAGGAGGTGATCGTCGGAGTAGGAGGCGGCGAGGCGGCCAGCGCCGCGCTCACGAAGAAGACGACGGCCGCGACGGCACCAAGGAGGCCGACGAGCGCGGCAATCGCCGCCATCGGTCCTGCCCTTCTGATGTGCCGCCACTGGCTCATGATCTCTTCTCTTTCTTGGTCTCTAGGTGGTGTTCACAGTGGGGAGTGCCCGGTCCTCGGGAGTCGGACACTCCCCCCTGCGAACTGGTGGGACCTACTTGGTGGTAGTGGAGGGGTGGCGCGAAGCACACCCCTCCACCGATCCGGTGCTGCTTAGCTGGCGCTGACGATCACCTGAGGCGTGAGGCTCTCGCACGCGTCCTGGTTAGTGCCAGAGTCAGTCAACGCGATGGTCACGTTGCTTGACAGGTCGCCGGCAGCGGCAACGTCGCCGGTAACGGTCGTGTTGATCACGGTGAACCACGACGCCTGGCATCCGTCCACGAACGCGCTGGTGGTGGTGTCATAAACGCCACCGCCAGTGTCAGTCTTCAGAGCAGCGGTCGTGCCGTTCAGCTCCTCGTAGCCAGAGCCCGAGTTCGTCACCGTGTAGGCAACGGTGTCAGTACCGACACCCGGGTACAACAGGCCACCGGTCGGTGCCGACGTCGCCACAGTCCAGGTCCCGGCTGAGCCAACTGTGGCGTTACCAGTGCCTGATCCCGTTGACGTGAAGTAAGCGAATGCCGCACTGGCAAGACCGAGCGTAAGCCCCGCGGTCAAGCCAGCAGCAACGATTCGCTTCGTCTTGCTCATGTTCTTGAAGCGCTTCATTTTTCTCTCCTTAGTAGGTGGTGCTGCTCAACTGGGGCATCGGGTTCGCCACTCGCTCCCCGCAGGCCCGGCGACCAATCGCGGCCTGAGGATCATCACGTTGCCCGTTACTGCCAGGGAGCTCCTATGGAGGAGATCCCTGTTGCCGCGGGTCAGACGGGGCGAGGAGCAATGCCCCGCCTGCCAGAACCGCAACACCTTGTTGATCGAGCCCGAGGCGGCCAGCGGCAGCGCCAGCACCTGGACCAGATCGAAACCTGCAGTGCGTACTCGTCCTGTCAGAGCACGCACGGGCCATACGGCGCTCAGAGCGTCGCCGGGCCGGTTGAACAGTCCTTTAGCGAGCACGGCCTTGGAGCCGTCCTGGCCCATCTGAGGGACGTAGGAGGTCATCACGCCGCCCTCCCGCACCTCTCGGCGGCGAGCTCGGAGACCCTCCCGGAGACCGCGTGCTGGAACCGGGGCATTACAGCGTTGATTGAGATGCCCCCTCTTCCTTCGCCGGTGCCCCGGTTCCAGACGGTCTCGGTGTGTGCGCCTGAGATCTTGTGGACGAGAACGGCTCGGTAGTGGAGTGGCCGACCTGCACGACCAGCCACTCCACTCACCAAGTCGTTCGGAACCGAGGCGCGACGAAGCGGCGCACTGGAAGCCGTGACTGCTTCCATGAAGAGTCGCTTCGTCGTTTCTGCCCCGGGGCACCTCAGAGCGCGGCGGCATGAGGCCGCGCCCTTCGGTACGGCTGTCCCTCGCGAGCACGCGCTCACATCACCCTCCGGCCCTGGGTTCTTGCGAACGCAGTTACCGGCGGAGGTGGTGCGCGAAGTTGTAAGGAGGAGGGTTGAGCCCTCGTCCAGTAGATGTTCCATGCCGAATCCCTGGCCCAGTTTTCAAATCAATGAATGGGTATCAATCAAATGGACAGCTGAGTACTGGGCACAACTCTGCTCAGCGGCCACTTCGGCCACCCTACGGGAGGTTCGCCCTTGGTAACACCCCTCACTTAGTGGCGCTGTTCCCGCACAATACGACCCACTCCTCGTAGCGATTGGCTGCCCTCTCACGCGGTATCGACGACCGCCATTGCGGCATTGGGGCGCGTTAAAACCCTCAGTATTACTCGCACGAAATCGCGCCAACCCTCACATCTCGGCGACAGAACCCTCAGGTTTTCCCATCGCAGGAGATCGACCCCGGCGCCGTAGGCCCAGGTCAAACGGCGCGAGACGAGTCCGGGTCAATTCCGCTCAGCAGAACGGGCAAACCGCCGCAGGTGGCGGTGTGGGGAGTTGCGGGAAGTCAGCCGGGAGAGGGTGAAGAGGGCGCGTCGTGCACGTCTTCTGCCGCATCCACGGGGTAAACCGCCTTCAGCTCGCGCCTCGAGCGGACCTCGAGCTTGCGATACGCGCGAAGAAGGTGGCCTTCGACGGTCTTTTCGGCGAGAAACAGGGCGTTGGCGATCTCCGAGTTCGTGTGACCGCTTGCCGCCAGCGAGATGACCTTGCGCTCGCTCGAGGTCAGCGCCTCGGCTCCGGAAAGCGCCAGCCGGCGCGGCCGCGCGCCACTCAGGCGAAGCTCGGCGCCGGCCCTGGAGATCAATGGTGCCGCACCGCTGCGCAGCGCAAGGTCGGCCCCTCGGCGGAGGACGCTCCTCGACTTCGTGGGCGGCGCCCCTTCTTCGCGAAGGGTCCGGCCGAGATCGATGAGGGCACTGGCGAGTTGCAATTGAGCCGGCGAGCCCTCGAGCAGCCGTACCGCCTGCTCCAGCCGAGTCAGCTGCCGCTCGGCGTCGCCGACGATCGCGACGAGATGCAACGCCGATCCGAGCACCCAGTTCGCCCCATGGACACGGGCGAGCTCGAGGTTCTCCTCGGCGAGGCGCCAGGCCTCCTCTTCGCGGTCCAGCGCCGCCAACGCGAGGGCGCTTTCGCTCCGCCAGACCGTGACGACCGGGCTGTCGATTCCGCACTCGTCGGCCCATCTGCCCGCTCGAGCCAGATCGGCGAGGGCTTCGGACCAACGCCCTTGCGCGGCACGGACCCGGCCGCGCTGCTCGAGCAGGTTGTGTGCCTCCAAGGGCGACGGCTGAAGATCGGCGAGGTCGAGCATCGAGGCAACTTCGTCGGCGTCGTCCACTCGGCCTTCGTCCAACAACGCGCTCACGAGGCAGGCGAGCGCCTCCGGACGCCGGGCCCACGTGCGCTCCTCGGCGACCGAGAGCGCCCATCGCGCCTCGGTCTCGGCGCTGGCGAGCGAGCCCTGCAGCGCCAGCGACACCGCCAAGGTGGTGGAGAACTCGGCGTCGGCGAGCTCAAGGTCGTGGGAACGGCTCACTGTCTGTGCCTGACGGGCGAGCCGGTCGGCTTCCTTGAAGTCGCCGGCGCGCGCGAGCGCCAAGAGGGAACGCGCCCACAGCTCGCAGCGCAAAGGGTTCTGGCTCACGAACTCCTCGCCGAGCACCGCCCGGCGCACGAGGATGGCCACGTCTGCGGGCCGAGCCCGCGTGGAGCTACCGATCTCGATCGCCGCCGTGAGCGCCAGCGCCTCTCGTTGTGGTGGGTTGCGGGGGTCACGACTCGGCCCGACAGCCGAGCCGAGCAACTCGGCGGCCATCATCGCCGCCGCCGGTGATCTGCTGACGAGTACAGCAGCCACCAAGAGCTCGACCTTGCCCACGACGTCGGACTCGGCGAGCAAGCCGGCGATCTGCTGGAGCATCGGCCCGAGCTCGGATCGTGCGGCGAGATCAGGAGCCCTTCGACTCACGTCGAGTGCCGCGCGGGCCGCTTGGGCGGGCGCGGCTCCCTGCTCGAGCGACTGGCGCAGGTACTCGAGCGCCGGCCGGGCATCGAGCGAGGCTTCGGCCCGGGCGAGGTTCAACAGCATCTCCGGACGCCGCTGGGCCATCGGCTGCTCGGCCAGGGCGCGACTGAGGTAGCGCACGGCCTGCGCGGAGGCGCCTTGGCGGAGAGCGAGGGCCCCGGCTTCCTCGAGCTGCTTGGCGACCCACTCGTCGCCGCTCGGCTCGGCCGCCGCCAGGTGCTCGGCCAGCTCGTGGACCGAGGCGCCGCGGACCTTCAGCCCCTTGGCGATTCTGACGTGGAGCTCAGCACGACTGGTCGGTCGGATCTCGGCGTAGATCGTTCTGCGCACGAACGGATGCAGAAACGAAAGCGGTCGCTCGCGCGCCAGAAGATCGACCGCCCGGAGGCTGTCCGCTGCGACGCTGGCTTTCGCGCTGTCGAGGCCGGTCACTTCGGCGACGAGCTCGAGATCGATCGGGGTTCCCGCGACCGCGACGGCCTCGAGAACGGCCATGATGTCCGGCTCTTGCGGCGCCAGGCGTCCGAGTACCGATCGCGCAACCGCGGCTGAGGTCACCGCGTGCACTCGCTCGACCGCTATCGCGCTCGGCGCGAGCCGCTCGAGACCGAGCTCGCGGAACAGAGCGAAGACTAACCCGGGGTGGCCGCTGGTCTCCTCGTGACAGGCGCGAGCGAAAGCCTCTTCTGCAGGCATGCTGAAGTAGTCGCTCGCGAGCGCGTCGACGGCTTCAACCGAAAGCGGCGCCAGGGCCATCACCCGGGCGGACGGCTCGGAGAGGATGTGCTCGATCGGATGCAGCGCCGCCCCGGGAGCCCGCGCCGCCAAGGCGACGATCAACCGCGCCCGCGGGTGGCCGCGCCGCTCGAATTGATAGAGCCATTCGCTGGACTCCTCATCGGACCACTGGGCGTCGTCGACGGCGATGACGACCCCTCGATCGGCCGCGAGGGTTCTCACCAGATGATCGAGCTCGGCGATCGCGGCGTCGTCAGGCTCCTTCTCGTTCGGTGACTCGTGGGCGAGGCCGCCGGCCGGAGAGCTCAGCAGCTGGCCGACGACGCCATAGGGGGATCGGACCTTCAGGCCGTCGCCGCGGGCGCGGAGCACGGTCCATCCGGCGTCGACCGCGATGTGACAGGCCGCCTTCAAGAACCCCGTCTTGCCGACGCCGCTGCCACCCTCCACGACGATGGGGCCGACCGGATGCCCCCAATCCTCCGAGAACAGGGCGCGCAGCTCCGACAGGTAGTCGTCGCGTTCGAGCAGTCGGGCGCGATGCCGGCGACTGGCGGCGGGCGCACTCTTCTGCCCGGGACCGCGCTGGCCCGGGACGGAATGCTTGGGACGCGGCCTGCGCCGATCCGCGGCACCGGTCACGTGCGCCCGCCTTCACAGGGCCCAGCTACCGCCAACCATCCGACCGGTGCGACGCACGTGCCGCCGCTGTTCTCGAAAATCTCCATGAGCTCGCTACCCTCGCAACTCGCCAGCCTTGGATCTGCAGACCATCACGGGCCTGCAAAGGACAACAGGTTAGACCACTCTGCGCACACCAGAAACAAGAGCCCTCCGCGACCGGTGGTCGCGGAGGGCTCTCACTGTCTTTACCGCCCGTTGCTGCTGCCGTCCCACGCACGTCCAGCGGACGGTGCTGAACTCGCCCTGAACTGCCTCGTAAGGGACGCAGTTGCGCGATCCCAGTTCACGGCCAGCTCAGTTCGGGTCAGCCGGTCGGAAACCCGCCCGACTGGGCGACGACGGTTCCCGGCCAGTTCGTGAATGTGGCGCCACCTGATGTGCAGGACGCCGATGGCACATCCTGATCCACGGCGTAGTAGGTGCCGGGCTGTGTCTCGCCCAGAACCGCCGTTCCCTGTGGGGACGCCAGGTTGATGATGATCCAGCAGTTCTGCGTGCCCTTCGACCATGCCGTCATCTCCAGCGCGTCGGCACTGCCGTTCTGCTGGGTCGAGATCGACACGAAGTTCACTCCCGTCGAAGCACCGCCGGACACGAACACCGGTGCGCCGGCGAGCTGCGAGATCGTCGACGGCCCGTTGGCGTAGCCCACATCGATGCCGGAGTACGACTGCTGTCCGTTGGCTTCGGTGTAGTACGCCTTCGCACCGGTCATGGCGCTCTGCAGGTTGGCCTGCGCAGCAGTGTCGCTCGCGTTCTTGGTCGTCGACAGGAACGTCGGGATCGCAATGGCGAGCAGGATGCCGATGATGAGCAACACGACGAGGAGCTCGATGAGCGTGAAGCCCTCGTCGTCCGTTTGTCTCCGATCGAGTCCCCAAGGTGGGAACCTCCCAGAAAGATGTCTCATGAAAACTGCCTCCTATAGTCAATGAATCTGCCGCTGACAGCTGCGTCAGCAACAGTGTCGGAAACACTATACGAATCTTCTAACGAGCACAATCGGGTAACTCATTCTGCCGTGCTGCGAATAGCAATGATCGGACAATCAACCGGGTCTAACAGCAAATATCTTCGAAGAGATTTGAACGCGATCCATCGCTCGTTGAAAGGACGGAATATCTGGTATCTCACGCCGCTTTCAGGACTCTATGAGTCCTGGCCGCGCTAGCTCGCGGAATGACCGCCTCATGGCCGCTGAGTAGTCAGCGGCCCATGGCTCTGATCAGGAAACTAGATAGAGAACCGGCATCGGCCGGTCCGCTGCGACGTACACATCGGTGCGTCGTTGCTCGAGCGCCGAGCGCACCACCTTCTTCAGGCTGCTGATGAGCGTCTGCACCTGCCGCGGACCGCTGAAGACCGCTCGCTGCACATGCACCGATGGGACGGTGGATGCGAGCTCCTGCACGGCGATGCCGGTGAACTCCACACGGATCGTCGGTGTCACCCGGCCGCCCACCTGGATCGCGACCGCACCTGCGCTGGAATCGGCGACCAATAGGTCGTCGTCGAGCGGTGGTTCGGCTCTCCATGCCCAGAGCCCCATGGCGGGCGCCTCTGGCGTCGGCGTGGAGCGCGACATGAAGCTGAGAAGCTCGCCGAGCTGAGCCGCGAGGTCTTCTGCCTCTTCGAGCCTCAGAACAGCGGTCTCTTGTCGTCTCGGCGCGGGAGTGTTCGTCGCCGAGCTCGCAAACCCGACGCCGCTCATGGTGATGCGGGCGAACGCCGTCTTCTCGCCGGCCATCTCCGACTCTCCGCCCTGCACGCTTACGGCCCGGACGAACAGGTCGTCTCGAAGCGGGCGTGCAACGGCGGATTCCAACGGTTCAAGGACTCGTGAGGACATCACGCGTCCTTCCCTGCGGGGTATCGATTCACTTTGACTTGCTCCTGTGGGTTTATGGGATCAATAAATGAATTGCTGAGAACTGCGGACCAAAACTTCGCCGCTTACTGCCAGGAGCCCCAGATGGAGCTCCTGTGAGACGGTCCGAACGGGGCGGACTGCTCTGCCCCGCTTATGAGAACCGCCACATCTCTGCCCTGTGTCCCACCGACTCCAGGAGTTGTACGAGCGTCCTTGTGGCCGCCGAATGCGGATGGCCAGGTACGGGCGTCGTCACGTTCAGTGAAGAACCGCTTCAGCGCAGCAAGCGTCGTTGCGAGAGAGAACTCGTGCGATGCGCCCAGACTCGTGACGGGCGCCGGCGCGTGCCGGCAATCGTCAGAGACCTCGCTGCGGACGGCCGGAGACCACCCTGCCACTGCCCGCTGTTGAGACTGGAGGAAACTCGCCATTCCCGTTCACTTTGCTCGAAGGTTCCGAAAACACCTTTACTACCGAGCAAGGACGGGTTCGCTATTCGCTCCACCCAGCCCAAGCGACCACATAAGGGCTGGGAATCATCGCTTCCCTCGCAGTAGGAACCCTGACAGGAGCAAGCTCCGATGTCAAGCGACGAGGGACACGGCCTTGCCCGACCCATCGCCCGGCACCTGCATATGCAGCCGAACCTCGGGACAACCAAGGAGCAGACTTCGCCGCCGCGATCCCGGCGAGAACGGCCCGAGCCGCCGGCATCCGATCCGGCGAGACCGGCCCGGGTCGCCGCACCGCAGACTCGAGCGTCAGGACAGCCGGCGAGCTCGGAACGCAGAACCGCCCAATTGCAAGGCTTTCCGCCACTCTCGGTAGCAACTCGCCCGCCGATCGCGCTCCGGCGGTCTCCGTCGCCACACGGGGGCACGGTGACAAGCCGATCCCGTCGAGCGGCAACCTCGCCGGTGCTCGATCGGCACAAACGTCCTCGCGATCGCTGAATGCGCCCCGGAGTAGTGCGAGCAAGTTGCCCTTTATGACAATCACTCAGCGCATTCATCTGACCACTCTTTGTGGTCACGCCGAAGACCTCTTCGGCAGACCGGCGACGGGCGCGATGCTGAGATCGGGAACCCGTGAGTGGCGCGGCGATGAACGAGAGAGCGAGCGAGGAGAAGTGATCGCGTGGGAGCACCCCCGTGGAGTGACGACGAGTTGGCTTCCCTCTCCGCCGAGGAGCGGTCCGACTTGCTGCGGCGACTCGCTGCGTCGAGCGGCCCCGGAGGCATCGACGCAAGGGCGGACCGGCGCCGCCGGGCCTATGTCGACCTCCTGCTGCTCTGCTCCGTCGGCTTGATCCCCTGGATCGTCGGCCTCGGCCTCACGCTTCCCCATCGGTACACCGCCCATCACTGGGAAGTCGCCTGGGTCGGTTTCGACGTCGCACTCCTTGGGGGAATCCTGGCGACGGCATGGGCCGCCTGGCGTCGCCGCCAGGTCGTCATCCTGGCCGCGATCATCACCGGGACCTTGCTCCTCACCGATGCGTGGTTCGACATCGTCACCGCGGCAACTCACCGTGACCAGTTCATCGCGGTCGCGACGGCGCTCCTGGCCGAACTGCCCATGGCAGCGATCATGTTCCACGTCGCCCACCGGGGGCTGCGACTGACCACTCACCGGGCGCGTGCGCTCGCCGGCAATCCGGTTCTCGACCCGGCACTGTGGCGGATCCCGGTCCTGCTGGTCGACGAAGGGCCCGAGCCGATCTCCCCATAACCCCCATCTGTCCGGCTTCCGACGGCGCCGGTAGGCTTTCGCCGTCGCCTGGAGGCAATGTGCGCTGCTCGTCATGTGGGTCGGAGCTCCCGCCCGACAGCCTTTTCTGTGAGGAATGCGGCTCGGCGGTCGCGAGGGCATGCCCCGCTTGCGGCGCGCTCGCGTCCGCTGGCAAGGCGTTCTGCCGGGTGTGCGGAGGCCGGATGGACGCCGCCGATGGCGACGCCCGGCCATCGGCCGGTCCCGGCCCGCCCGCGGTGAAGAGCTCCGCCCCTCCCGAATCCCGCCTTGCAACGAGCGCCGGCACCGAGCTCCGCCACGTCTCGGTGCTGTTCTGCGACCTCGTCGGCTTCACCCCGCTGGCGGAGAAACGCGACCCCGAGGAGGTGCGAGAGCTCCTCTCGGGTTACTTCGAGCTCGCCCGGGCGATCGTCGCCCGCTACGGCGGCATTGTCGAGAAGTTCATCGGCGACGCGGTGATGGCGGTGTGGGGCGCCCCGGTCGCGAAGGAAGACGACGCCGAGCGGGCGGTGCGGGCCGGCCTCGAGCTCGTCTCGGCCGTCGCCGCCTACGGAGCTTCGCACCAGACCGAGCTCCAGGCCCGGGTCGGGGTCGTCACCGGCGAGGTGGCCACGACCGAGACCCCCGAGGAGGGCCTCGTCATCGGTGACCGGGTCAACACCGCGGCCCGCATCCAGTCGGCCGCCCTTCCCGGCTGCTGCTACGTCGACGAGACGACCCGGGCCGCCACGGCGGCGGCGATCGCCTATGTCGACGCCGGCGAGCACGCCCTCAAGGGGAAGGCCGAGCCGGTCCGGCTCCACCAGGCGACCCGGGTCGTGGCCGCGGTCGCCGGCTCGCAGCGCTCCGGGGTCATCGAGGCCCCTTTCACGGGACGCGACCACGAGCTTCGCCTCGTCAAGGAGCTCTTCCACGCCACCGCCGAGCGCCACTCGGCCCGGCTCGTGCTCGTCTCGGGCGTCGCCGGCGTCGGCAAGTCCCGGCTCGCCTGGGAGTTCTTCAAGTACATCGACGGCCTCGCCGGCGAGGTGCTCTGGCACGCCGGGCGCTGCCTCTCCTACGGGGAGGGCGTGAGCTACTGGGCGCTGTCGGAGATGGTGCGGGCGCGCCTTCTGATCAGCGAGGAGGACCCGCAGGAGCTCGCCGCCGAGCGGCTGCGGACCGGGCTCGAGCGCTGGATCCCCGACGCCGCCGACCGGGACTTCATCGCCCCCCGCCTCGGCCAGCTGCTGGGGCTGCCGACTCCCCAGGTGCTGGCGAGAGAGGAGCTCTTCTCCGGCTGGCGGCTCTTCTTCGAGAGGCTGTCGGAGCACCTCCCCGTCGTGCTCGTCATCGAGGACCTGCAGTGGGCCGACGCCGGCATGGTCGACTTCCTCGACCACCTGCTGGAGTGGTCCGGCGACCACGCCCTGTTCCTCCTCGTGCTCTCGCGTCCGGAGGGGACCGACCGCAAGGGCCTCGGGCTTTCGCGGCGATCGGTCACGACGCTCCCCCTCGACCCGCTCTCCAACGAGGTCATCGGCGAGCTGTTGGACGGGCTCGTCACGGGACTGCCCGACCTCGCCCGGGCCCGCATCGTCGAGCGGGCCGAGGGGATCCCGCTCTACGCGATCGAGACGGTGCGGGGACTGCTCGACAAGGGCGTCCTCGAGCGAGGTGACGACCATGCGCTGCACCTCGTCGGCGAGCTGGGCGAGCTCGAGATCCCGCCCGGGCTCACGGCGCTGATCGCCTCCCGGCTCGACGCCCTCGAGCCGGACGAGCGCCGCCTCGTGAAGGAGTGCTCGGTGCTCGGCGGGAGCTTTCCCCGCCAGGCGATCGAGGCGGTATCCGACATCGATCCGGCGGACCTCGACGAGCTCTTGAGCTCGCTCGTGCGCAAGGAGGTGCTCACGGTCCGCGCCGACAAGCTCTCGCCCGAGCGCGGCCAGTACGCCTTCACCCAGTCGCTCATCCGGTCGGTCGCCTACGACATGCTGACGAGAGCCGAGCGCAAGGCGCGGCACCTGAGGACCGCCGAGCACTTGCGGTCGGCCTTCCCCGACGAGGGCGCCGAGGTCGCAGAAGTGGTCGCCGCCCACCTCTACGACGCCTATAAGGCAGCGGGCGACGACCCGGATGCCGACGAGCTTCGGTCCCGCGCCTGCCGGGCCTACGTGCTCGCCGCCGAGCGCGCCCAGTCAGTCGGCGCGCCGGAGGCGGCCGAGTCCGCCTACCTGAAGGCGGCCGAGCTGATCTCCGACGAAGCGGAGCAAACCGGCTACACCGAGCAGGCTGGGCGCATGGCGCAGCTCGCCGGTTGGTACGAACGCGCCGCCTCCTGCTACGAGAAGACGATCGCCGCTCACCTCGCGGCGGGCCGGACGGTCGATGCGGCGCGGGTCACGGCCGCGCTCGGCACGTCGCTCGACACCCTCGGTCGGGGGGCGGAGGCGATCACCAGGATCAGCGACGCGCTCGCCTCGCTCGAGGGGATCTCGGCGCCTCCTCAGGTGATGGCCGATCTTCAGGTGCGGCTCGGGGGCTGTCTCGTCTTCGGCGGCCGCGCCGACGAGGCATCGGGGCCGATCGAGGAAGCGCTCATCTTGGCCCAGCATCACGAGCTCGCCGTGCCGCTCGCCCGCGGCCTCATCGCGAAGGGCCTGCTGCTCGGGAGCTCCGGGCGTGCCGAGGAGGCACGCCTGCTCTTCGAGGGCAGCGCCGCCGTCAGCCGCCTGCACGGGATCACCCAGAGCGAGATGGTGGCGGAAGGCAATCTTGCCGACCTCTGCATGACCCACGACCTCCCCGGCGCCGAAGAGCACGCCGGCGTCGCGCTCGCCCTCGCCCGGCGCTGGGGGCTCCGGGGCGAGGAGGCCTGGGCGGCGAGCAACATCATGTACGTGCTCACGATGGCGGGGCGCCTCGAGGAGGCGGCGCGTCTTGGGACCGAGCTCCTGCAATCGGGAGGTGACGACCGCCCCGGCGCCCGCGACATCAAGATCCGCCTCGCTGGTCTGGAAGCACTGCGTGGCAACGCCGAGACGGCCCGGCGCCTGCTCTCGGCATGCGGTGCCTGGGCGGATGCCGACGACGTGCAGAGCCGGGCAGCATATGCCGCCACCGAAGCCGCCGTCGCCCTCTGCGAAGGCACGAGCGGCCTTGCGCTTGAGAGCGCTCGCCGGGCGATCGACGAGGTCGTGAACGGAGGGCTCGGCGTCCATCACGAAGTCGTCCGTTTCGCCTTCCCGATCGCGCTCGAGGTTGCGATCGAGATCGGGGAGCTCGACGAGGCCGAGCGGCTCGCGGAGCTGTTGACGACGCGGCCGCGGGGGGAGGTCCCCCCGTTCCTGCGGGCGCAGGTGACCCGCGCCAAGGCACTCGTCGCCTCTGCCCGCGGTGGCGACGGTGCGGTGGAAGAGGATCTCGTCGCCGCGGAGGGCGCGTTTCGAGAGCTCGGTTACCCGTACTGGACTGCCCGCGCTCAGCTCGACCGGGCCGAGTGGCTCGCCGGGGTGGGGCGAGTCGACGAGGCGGCGCAACTCGCCGCCGAGGCTGCCGCCACCTTCGAGAGGGTCGGGATCCCGCCCCTGCTCGCCCGCGCGCTGGCGGTCGGCGCGACCCGTGCCGAAGCTCCGGCCCAGCCATGAGCTGTGCGAATTGCGGGGCCGAGAACCTGGCCGGAGGCAAGTTCTGCCACCACTGCGGCAGCCCGCTGCAGCGGGTCTGTCCGAGCTGCGGCTCGGCCGTGCTGGCGGTCGCAAACTTCTGCAGCGAGTGCGGCACCACCCTCGCCGCCGCCGCGGCCGGCCCGGCCGCGGTACCCGCGGCGAGCGCGGCGACCGGCTCGCCCACCGAGCTGCGCCACGTCTCGGTCCTGTTCTGCGACCTCGTCGGCTTCACACCGCTGGCGGAGCGGCGCGACCCCGAGGAGGTGAGAGAGCTCCTCTCCGGGTACTTCGAGCTCGCCCGGGCCATCGTCGCCCGCTACGGGGGCATCGTCGAGAAGTTCATCGGCGACGCCGTCATGGCGGTCTGGGGCGCCCCGGTCGCGAAGGAGGACGACGCCGAGCGGGCCGTCCGGGCCGGCCTCGAGCTCGTCTCTGCCGTCGCCGCCTACGGCTCCGAGCACCAGACCGAGCTCCAGGCCCGGGTCGGGGTCGTCACCGGCGGGGTGGCCACGACCGAGACGCCAGAAGAGGGCCTCGTCATCGGCGACCGCGTCAACACCGCCGCCCGGATCCAGTCGGCCGCCCTGCCGGGGTGCTGCTATGTCGACGAGACGACGCGGACGGCCACCTCGGCCGCGATCGCCTATGTCGACGCCGGCGAGCACGAGCTCAAGGGCAAGGCCGAGCCGGTGCACCTCTTCCAGGCGACGCGGGTCATCGCGGCCGTCGCCGGCTCGCAGCGCTCGGGCGTGCTGGAGGCCCCGTTCATCGGACGCGACCACGAGCTTCGTCTCGTGAAGGAGCTCTTCCACGCCTCGGCGGAGCGCCACTCAGCCCGCCTCGTGCTCGTCTCGGGCGTGGCGGGCGTCGGCAAGTCCCGGCTTGCCTGGGAGTTCTTCAAGTACATCGACGGCCTCGCCGGCGACGTGCTCTGGCACGCCGGCAGATGCCTCTCCTATGGCGAGGGGGTCAGCTACTGGGCCCTGTCGGAGATCGTCCGTGCCCGGCTCCAGATCAGCGAGGAGGACCCGCTCGAGCTCGTCGCCGAGCGGGTCAGGACCGGCCTCGAGCGCTGGATCCCCGACAGCGCCGACCGGGAGTTCATCGCCCCCCGCCTCGGCCAGCTGCTCGGGGTGCCGAGCCCGCGGGTGCTGGCGAGAGAGGAGCTCTTCTCGGGCTGGCGGCTGTTCTTCGAGCGGCTGTCCGAGCACCTGCCGGTCATCTTGGTCATCGAGGACCTGCAGTGGGCCGACGCCGGCATGGTCGACTTCCTGGACCACCTGCTCGAGTGGTCCGGTGACCACGCCATCTTCCTCCTCGTGCAGTCCCGGCCGGAAGGGACCGACCGCAAGGGGCTCGGCCTCTCCCGCCGCTCGGTCACGGCGCTTCCCCTCGACCCGCTGCCGAACGAGGTCATCGGCGAGCTGCTCGACGGCCTCGTTTCGGGCTTGCCCGCCACGGCGCGCGCCCGCATCGTCGAGCGGGCCGAGGGGATCCCGCTCTATGCGATCGAGACGGTGCGGGGACTGCTCGACAAGGGGGTCGTCGAGAAAGGCGACGACGGTGCGCTGCACCTCGTCGGCGAGCTCGGTGAGCTCGAGATCCCGCCCGGGCTCACCGCCCTCATCGCCTCGCGCCTCGATGCCCTCGAGCAGAGCGAGCGCCAGCTCGTGAAGGAATGCTCGGTGCTCGGGGGGAGCTTTCCCCGCCAGGCGATCGAGGCCGTCTCCGACACCGATCCGGCCGATCTCGACGAGTTGTTGAGCTCGCTGGTGCGAAAAGAGGTGCTGACGGTCCGCGCCGACAAGCTCTCCCCCGAGCGCGGCCAGTACGCCTTCACCCAGTCGCTCATCCGGTCCGTCGCCTATGACATGTTGACGAGAGGCGAGCGCAAGGCAAGGCACTTGAAGACCGCCGAGCACCTCCGCTCCGCCTTCCCCGACGAGGGCGCCGAGGTCGCGGAAGTGATCGGCGCCCACCTCTATGACGCCTTCAAGGCGGCCGGGGAGGACCCCGACGCCGACGAGCTTCGTGCCCGAGCGTGCCGTGCCTACGTGCTGGCGGCAGAGCGGGCCGAGTCCGTCGGCGCTCCGGAGGCGGCCGAGTCCGCCTACCTCCGGGCCGCAGAGTTGAGCTCGGACGAGGCGGAACAAGCCGGGTTCACCGATCGGGCAGGGCGGATGGCACAGTTCGCGGGCTGGAACGAGCGTGCCGTCGGCCACTTCGAGACGGCGATCGCCGCTCATGCCAAGGCCAAGCGCGAGATCGACGCCGCCAGGGTGACCGCCCGGCTCGGCGTGTCGCTCAACTCCCTCGGCCGGGGCGAGCAAGCGGTCGTTCGCCTCCGCGAGGTGCTGGCGACCCTCGAGGAGACGACCGCTCCTCCCGACGTCCTCGCCGACCTGCAGGCAACCCTCGGCGGTGCCCTGGCCTTCACCGGTCACGTGGAGGAGTCGGCGGAGCCGCTCGAGCGGGCGCTCGTGCTCGCGCAGCACTACGAGCTGGCCGAGCCGCTCGCTGCCGCCCTCGTGCGTAAGGGGGGCCTGCTCTCGCGCGACGGCCGAGTCGAGGAGGCGCGGGCGCTGCTGGAAGCTGCCGTGAGCGTCGCCCGACGCAGCGGCATCACCCGGATCGAGATGTCGGCGGAGATCACCCTCGCCGACCTGTGCATGACCCGCGACCTGCCCGATGCCGAGGGTCATTGTGAGTCCGCGCTCGAGCTCGGGCGGCGCTGGGGCGCGCGCCAGGCCGAGGCGTTCGCCGTCGGCAACCTCATGTACATCATGATCCTGAAGGGTCGCTTCGACGAGGCCAGTCAGCTCGGCCTCAACCTGCTGGAGGTCGTGGGAGACAACGCGGCCAGCGCCGCACTGTTGCATGAGGGGCTCGCCCACGTCCACGCGCTCCGGGGTGAGGTCGACGCGGCACGCTCCCACTTCTCACGCTGCGCGCCTTGGGCAACCACCGACGACGTGCAGTTCCGCATCGCCTACGCGGCACTCGAGGCCGCCGTCGCGCTCGTCGGCCAGAACTCGGACGTGGCTCTCGCAACTTGTCAGCGCGCCGTGGCGGATGCGGTCGAGCACGGCCTGCCGGTGGCCCTCGACAGCGTGCGGACCGCCGTTGGCGTTGGAGTGGAGGCCGCGCTCGCCGCGGGCGATCTCGACGGGGCCGATGAGCTCGTGGCGCGGATCACTGCCCGGCCCGTGGGCGAGGTGCCGCCCTATCTGAAGGCACACTTGAGGCGCTACGGGGCGTTGCGCTCGGCGAGGGGGCGGGGCAGCGAGGACGTCGAGGAGGGGCTGAGCGCGGCGGAGGCGATATTTCGCGGCCTCGGGTACCCGTACTGGACGGCGCGCACCCAGCTCGACCGGGCCGAGTGGCTCGCTGGCGAGGAACGTTTCGGCGAGTCGGTACGACTCGCGGGCGAGGCTGCCGCTGTCTTCGAGACCGTCGGGGTGGCGCCGATGCTCGCTCGCGCGCGCGCCCTCCTCGACCCGGCTGGCGTGCAGATCTAGCCGGCCCGCATCTCGATCTCGTCGCCGAAGACGACTGCCATGTCGAAGGCATGGCCGGTGCAGCAGAGGAAACGCAGCGCCGAGGCCCAACCACGTGGTCGCGCACTCTGCCGACGCCGTGCTGGCCGCCGCCGCGAGGTGCTGGCCGAGGACCACCGCCCGCAGTTGGGAGCCCGGCGGCTGCCCGAGCGCATGGTCCTGGGCGACGGCGTGCGATTCCTTCAGCGCTTCCTAGGGTCGCTGTCCTCGAGCACCGCGCGTATCCGCTCGATACGGGCGTCGACGTCGGCGAGGAAGGTCTCGAGGGAGGCCCGCTTCGCCTCTACGGTCGCCCGCAAGGTCTCCTGTAGCACCAGGCATTCCCGCGCCAGCCTCCGCCGCTCAGCGGCACCGGTGCGTTCGTCTCGGTACACCTGGCGGATCTCCGCCATGCGGTCGTCGCTGCGAAGCACCACAGCGATCTCGTCGAGGTTGAGGCCGAGCAGGTTCTGTAGCTCACGAATGCGCACTACCCTCTCGAGGTCCTCTTCGGAGTAGCGCCGCATCCCTCCCGGCGTTCGGCCGGAGGGCGTGATCAACCCCAACTCCTGGTAATAGCGAAGTGAGCGCTCCGATACGCCAGCGCGCGTTGCCGCAGCCCCGATCGCGAGAAGCTGGCACTGGGTCTCCGTGTGTCTGTCGTCGGGAACGAGCACGGCTGCGCCGGATCGGGATGTCTCAGCCACGATCAGGCCCTCTCGCGTTCATTTCATCGAACTCCTTGCCGCGTCGCTTACCTCGTCCTCCGGCAATAACAGCATGCCATCTGCGGCGACCTCGAGGGGATTTCCGCCGGCAAAAGCGGCGACTGCGCCAGTACCGGCGGCGCCCTCGGCGAGCTGTTCCACGACCGCATGGGTCGAGTGCAGGTACGCCGCCCACGCAAGGCAGAGGCGACGACGCAATAAGCGTGGCTCCTGTGGCGAAGTCGAAGGCGAGGTGGAGTCCGTTCGCGAAGGGCTGCTCGATCGGCCTCGGAAAGAACGACCGGCCAGTGACGTAGGCGGCCTGGTGGGCACTCAGGTGCTGCAGGCACCGGTGGGTTCGAGCAGCTCCTTGACCGGGTTGAAGCCGAGGAAGGCGGAAAACAGGCTTCCGATAGGCGGCTCGTTCGCGACCACGCGCGCAGCTCCGGGACCGACGCGAGCCGCAATCAGCCCGTGGTACAGATGACTCGGCAGGTCGGCGGCGCCGAGCGTGACGATCGTGAAGGACAGACCTATCGACAACACGGTGGCGGAGTTCTGGAAAGTGTTGAGCATCCCGGCCCCGGCCCCTCGCTGTTCCGGCGGGAGACTGTTCATCACTGCCGCCTGGTTCGGAGCGAAGAACAGTCCCATTCCGACGGCGAACATGAACACGAGGAGCGCGAACCAGACGTAGGAGAAATTCATCGGGAGCAGCTCCAACAACAGAAGCTCGCCCCGGACACGATCAGCCCGCTGGTCGCGAACAACCGTGCTCCGAAGCGGTCCGAGAGAACCCCAGACAGCGGGCCGACGAGGAGGAACCCAACGGTGAGCGGGATCATATAGATCCCGGCCCACAGCGGAGTGCGGTTGAAGCTGTAGCCGTGCCGGGGAAGCCAGATCCCTTGCAGCCAGATGATCAGCATGAACTGGAGCCCGCCTCGCCCGAGAGCGGCCAACAGGGCCGCGACGTTGCCGGCGGTGAAGGCGCGGATCTTGAACAGGCTCATGCGGAACATCGGCTGGAGCACGTGATTCTCAGCTTGTGCGTCCCGTAGACCGAGTAGTTCGCCTGCCACGCGCGAAGAGGACCGACGTCATCACGGCGTCACGGATGGTCCGTGCCGAGAGCGGCCGCGACTTTGCCGCGTAGTAGGTGCTCGGAGCTACCTGCAGGACATCGCAGATGGGCTCGACTCCGAACTCGTCGCGGTGAGCGTCCGTGTACTCGACAATCACCCTTGTGGGCGGTCGAGCTCCGCCGCAGAAATGGAACTACACCATCCGCGCTCAATCAAACCCGGCGTGAGCCCTTATGCCTCCCCAGCCCTAGTCCGCACACCGGCTTCAACGGTCTCACGAGTCATCGGCGCAGTCTCTTTGGCCGGCGAGGCGTCCTCCCTGAAGTGGTACTTTCCACCGCGCATCCACGAAGCCGCGGCGGCCACAAGACAGGCACCGATGGAGAAGTCGAACGCGGTGCGCAGTCCGTTGCCGAAGGGCGTGGAGATCAGGGCGGGAAAGAAGGAACGGCCGGTCAAGATGGCCGCCTGGTGCGCCGGCAGGTGGGAGAGGACCGAGGTGCCGACGAGGTGCTGGACAGGGCTGTAGCCCAAGAAGGCCGCGAACAAGGTGGAGACCGGAGGTAGGTGGGCAGCCTTGGCCGCGACGGACAGGGGAACCCCGTGGCTCACGAGTCCGTGGTAGAGCGTGGCGGGCAACGTGGCAGATAGGCCGACGATCATGAGGGTGAAGAAGATCCCGATCGAAAGCACCTGGGCGGAATTCTGGAAGGTCGAATTCATCCCAGAGCCGACTCCGCGGTGCTCAGGCGGCAGGCTGTTCATCACGCCCGCTCGATTGGGCGCAGCAAAGGCACCCATGGCGAGGCCGTTCAGGAGAAGGATCAGCCCGAAGTCCCAGTAGGAGAAGTCGACTGGCAGCAACTCGAGGAGGAGGAACGAGACGGCGGCGGCGATCATCCCGCCCGTTGCGAACGGCCGTGAGCCGAAGCGGTCCGAGAGGTAGCCGGAAACGGGTCCCGCCAGAAGGAAGCCGGCCGTGAGGGGAAGCATGTAGATGCCAGCCCAAAGTGGAGTCCGGCTGAAGCTGTAGCCGTGGCGAGGCAGCCAGATGCCCTGCAGCCAGATGATCAGCATGAACATGAGCCCACCTCGGCCGATGCTGGCGAGCAACGAGGAGATGCTGCCGGCGGTAAAGGCGCGGATCTTGAACAACGACAGTCGGAACATGGGGTCCGCGGCCCGGCGCTCGATGAGCACAAAGGCAAACAGCAGGACCAGACCGCCGCCCAGGCAACCGAGCACGAACGGGCTCATCCAGCCCATCGTGGAGTGACCGTAGGGCTGGATGCCGTAGGTGATGCCGACCATGATTCCCACCAGGCCGAGAGCAAAGGTGACGTTGCCCGGCCAGTCAAGCCGCGCCTTGGCTCGTCTTGGCACCTCTCGCAGCTTGTGGTAGGCCCACACGGTGCCGAACAGGCCGATAGGCACCGACACGAGGAAGATGAGACGCCACTGGATCGGAGCAAGGACACCCCCCAGGACCAGGCCGATGAACGAGCCGCTGATGGCGGCCACCTGGTTGATGCCGAGTGCCATGCCCCGCTCGCCTTCGGGAAAGGCGTCGGTAAGTATCGCGGCGGAGTTCGCCATGAGGAGCGCTGCTCCGACCCCCTGGAAGACCCGCATCACGACCAGCCAGAGGGCGCCCGCCGTGCCGTTCAGCCAGGTGACGGTGAGCAGTAGCGAAAAAAACGTGTAGACGGCGAAGCCAAGGTTGTACATCCGGACCCGCCCGTAGATATCGCCAAGGCGCCCCAGACTCACCACGAGAACACTGGTCACGACCATGAAGCTCAAGATCATCCACAGCAGGTAGAAGCTGTTGCCGGGGGCCAACGGATCGAGATGGATCCCGCGGAAGATGTCGGGAAGCGCGATCAGCATGATCGACAGGTCGATCGTTGCCATCGTCACCCCGAGGGTGGTGTTCGAAAGGACGATCCACTTGTAGCGGTCGGGGTGAATGTCGTCTGGCGCTGCGCTTGTCGACATCGTCAGTCCTCCGCCAGCCCCGTTTGTTCGAAAGCCAGCGGGCGGAAAACGCGGCCCCGATGTTGATGACCTCGGCATCACCAAAGTTTAACGTTGACGGAAAGGTCCGATGTACCGGATGCTGTCTCGGATTCCCTGCCACCAGGTGAGCAAGCTCGGCGGGTTCTATCGCGATCAAAGTGACCGCGCACGCACATGGGCACGCAACTGTGCCGCAGTCACGAAGCTCGAGGTCAGCTCGTCGCCGTGGGCGGCGATCTGCTCGGCGCGTTGTGAGAACTCGACCGTGATGCTCTCCGGAAGGCCCGGCGACACCGCGCACACCGGGGTGGCGAATGGTTCACGCTCGGCCCAGACACGGAGATCGGCTTCGACCGCTGCGTCGCGGCTGAGCACCATCGCCCGGTAGTGATGAAAGTCTCCTGCAGTGCCGGCTCGTCCAAGTGCAGCGCCGTGAGCGACGCTTCGTGCTTGACCGTCCAGTTCGAGCCCCGCCACACCTTGGAGTGGCGCAGCAGGAACGTGGTCAACCGGTTGCGGCTCGCGTGGGGTCCTCGACCAGGTCGCCATAACCTTGGAAGCTCCCTTCGTCTTGTCTATCAATCAAGTTGACCGACAATCGTGCCCATGCTAGATACGGCTGCAGCCGACCGGTCGGCACGCTTGGCAACCGCGTGCAACGAGCAGCACGCCGACCTGCTCGCCGGTCCTGGCGGGCGCCGGTGCGGAGAGGCCTTGCGACTGACCCGGGCACGGAAGGACGAGGAGGACTTGGACGAAGAGGACTTGAGCCGAGAAGACCTGGTCGGCTACATACGTGATCGCCGGAATTGGGGGCGTTGGGGCGCCGACGATCAAAAAGGTGCCGTCAACCTCGTCACCTTTTCAAAGACCCTCCGAGCCGCGGCCTTGGTGCAGACGGGGCAGACGATCTCGCTGTCGCGCGAATACCCGAAGATCGCCGGTCCGGGGAACTCGCGGCCCGCCCAGCACCTTCCGCTCACCTGGCGGCATCCGCCACGTGGCGGCGCTGCAGGCGACTACTACGGGATCGCGTTTCACCAGTGGTCATGCACCCATATCGACGCGCTGTGTCATATCTGGGATGAGGACGGGATGTGGGGTGGCAGGCAGCCGGATGATGTCTTCTCGAAGGACGGCGCTTCTTTTGGAGACATCGATCAGTGGCACAACGGAATAGTCACTCGCGGCGTTCTGCTCGATGTCCCCCGGTTCCGGGGTGTGAGCTGTATCGAGATCGGCCAGCCGGTCCATGCAGCAGAGCTCGAGGCGGTTGCGGAGCAGCAGGGCACCACGCTCGAGCCGGGCGACGCTCTGGTCGTGTACAGCGGGAGGGAGGCGTTCACCGCGGCGCATCCCGAGTGGGACGGAGAGCATCCGGTTCGCCCGGGGTTGCACGCGTCCTGCCTTCGATTCATCCGCGACCACGACGTCGCCGCGCTGCTTTGGGATTTCATGGACGAGCATCCCTGCGCTGAGAACTACGGCCTGCCGTTCGGAGTGCACGCAGCCCTCATGTCCTACGGGGTCGCGCTCGTCGACAACAGCTACCTGGAGGAGCTGGCTGCAGCGTGTGCCGCAGCAGACCGCTACGAGTTCATGGTCGTGCTCGCGCCCCTGCGCGTCGCCGGCGGGACGGGAAGTCCGCTCAACCCGATCGCCATTCTCTGAGCTGAGCGGCCGTTCGGAACGGCTGAACTGGCACTACGGGTCGCACAGCGGGACCGTCGTGACGGCGGGTTCGGATCACTTTTAGCAAGGGAGCCATCATGGAGTACAAGAGTCTCGGTTCGACCGGTATGAAGGTCAGCCAGCTCTGCCTCGGCGCGATGATGTTCGGTGCCTGGGGCAACCGGGACCGCGACGAGTCGATCTCGATCATCAATACAGCGCTCGATTCCGGCATCAACTTCATCGACACCGCCGATGTCTATTCGGGCGGCGAGTCAGAGCTGATCGTCGGCAAGGCCATCGCCGGGCGTCGTGACGACATCGTCCTTGCGACCAAGGTGCACTTTCCCATGGGAGCTGGTCCGAACGAAGGTGGCAACTCGCGAAGGTGGATCCTGCGAGCGTGCGAGGACAGCCTGCGCCGTCTCAACACCGACTACATCGACTTGTACCAGATACACCGGCCGGATCCATCCGTCGACATCGACGAGACGCTGGGTGCGCTCAGCGACCTCGTTCACCAGGGGAAGGTTCGTTATCTTGGGAGTTCCAAGTTCCAGCCTTCGGCCATCGTCGAGGCGCAGTGGACCGCGGAGCGCCGCCATCGCGAGCGGTTCGTGTGCGAGCAGCCCCCGTACTCGATGCTCGCTCGCGGCATTGAGACGGACTTTCTGCCGACTTGCCAGAAGTACAGGATGGGGGTGATCCCATGGGGTCCCCTCGCCGGCGGCTGGTTGTCCGGCCAGTGGCGCGTCGGCTCGGAGAGCCCGGGCAGTTACCGAGCGGATCGGATCCCGGCCCGATTCGACCTCTCGATTCCCGAGAACCAGAGCAAGCTCGTGGCTGCTGAAGCCCTGGCGAGACTGTCCGAGGATGCAGGCATGACGCTCGTTCAAATGGCGCTCGCCTTCGTCGCGCAGCACCCAGCCGTCACTGCGCCGATCATCGGACCGCGGAAGGCCGACCACCTCGCTAGCTATCTCGGGGCATTGGACGTGAGCCTGGAGTCCTCCGTGCTGGATCGCATCGACGAAATCGTGACGCCAGGGACAAACCTCAGCTGGAATGACGCGGGACTTGTCCCCCCATCGATTGCAACGGCGTCGAATCGCCGGAGTCCTCAGGCGGCAACCTGATCACCCGGACCGAGTCGCACTGCGTGGTTTGCCCGACTCTGGCGCCCGGAAGCCAAAAAAAGAACCTGCCCGGCATCGAAGCGGCGATGTTGAACCAGCTGTCGAACGCGATCGTCGAGTCGACGATGAACACCAAGCTGCGGGTGCTGACCTACGGCATCCGCGAGCCGGAGCATCTCATCGACCTCGCGCTGTTGGACCGGGGCGACTACTGGCCGCCGCTTCCCGGCCGCTCCGCCTGAGCGGGAGCCTCACCTCGAGGAGACGAGTAGACCAGAGGAGGTCCGGTCACGGGCCGCCCTGATTCGGGCGGCCTGAAGCACGGCTGCCTCGAGGAGTGCCGAGGCGTCGTCGCGCTGAAGGTCCAACAACGCGAGCGCATCGAGCGAGGCATCGAGCGCTCCCTCGTCGCGAAGACCCACGACGATCCGTGCGAGGCGGGCACGTTCCGCAAGCGTGTGGAAGAGATGACTCACCTTCACAATGGTGTCATCGATGCCTTGCTGGTCGTCGACAGCACAAGCAAGACGGAGGCGATCGAGCTCGGGGTCGACGAGGACGGGAAGTAGACGGCGAGTCGTCGTGGGCTCAGCGGTCCCAGTTCGTTCAGTGCAAATGGTCGATGAAGGTATAGATGACCATCAGGCTGACGACGATGGAAAAGATCCGAAGCGCCCACAGCCCGGCAAGGGTGCGTGCGCTCAGTGACGCTCGCGGTACGGGCTGTGAGCTCTCGGCTACGAACTGGCCGCGCTCGAGGTGCATCACTGGCTCTTTTCCCGGGGGCTCGTCTGTGAACCCATCTTGCTCTTCGAATCCGGCGCCCCGGTCAGCCCCTTTCATGAGCCGATGAGATGGACTGTCCGGAGGAAGGAGTCGATGCCGTAGGCAGCTCCGCAGAGTCCGACGAATGCGATGACGGCGATCCCGATCGCATTGTTCAAGAGCGTGTTCGTCCACGCGCCCATCAGGGCCTTGTCGTTCGCGAGCAGGACCATCAGAACGAGGCTGACGGGGAGGAGCACGGTCGCGAGGACGTTGGCGTTGAGCGCGATCGAAAGCAGCGGCGCCCCCGGAATGAGAATCACTGCGGCAGCAACGGCCGCGACCCCGATATTCGCGGCATAGAAGATGGCGGCTTGGCGCGGCGAGTTGTTGAAGCTGTGGCGGACGCCGATGCATTCGCCGGCGGCGTAAGCGGTGCTGGCGGAGATGGTGAGGATGGCGACCGCCCCGGCCTGGATGAGCCCGAGAGCGAACACGGTTCCCGCGGCGCCACCCGCGACGTGACGCAGTGCGTCCGGAAAGCCGGCGCCAGCGAACCCCTGAATTGTCGACCCATCATGCGTGAACAGCACCGCTCCGGCGATCAGCGCCCCGACCCCGAAGATGGCGGCAAGAACCGCGCCCGCCGCGGTGTCAATGCGGCCGTGTTTGAGGTCAGTCGCCGTCATGCCTTTGTCGGCGGATGCACCCTGCTGGAAGAAGATCATCCACGGCGTCACCGTGGCACCAACAGTGGAGGCCAGCAAGAGCAGCAGATTGTTGACGCTCCCGCCCGGAAAGGGCGTGAAGTCAAAGGACTTCACTACCGCTCCTATGTGCGGTTTGACGAGGATCGCTGCCACGAGGAAGAGGCCGTTGAAAAGCGCCATGCCGAGCACGATGCGTTCCCAGCGCCAGTAGCGTCCACCACTGAGCGTGAATACGACGGTCGCCACCCCGAGCGCGGCGGCCATCTCCGCGCTGATATGGAAGTAAGCGAGGCCGACTCGGATGGAGACAAACTCCGCCACGAGGGTAACCAGATTAGTGAGCATGAGGTCGCCCGCGCTGAACCAACCCCATACCTTTCCATAGTGCTGCAGTACCAGCTCGCCATATCCGCGATGCGTTACCGCGCCAATGCGCATGCACATCTCCTGGCAGACGAAGGCCATAGCGAAGAGAAGGGGGATGAGCGGAACAAAGAACCCGAGCCCGTACTGCGCGCCGTCCGACGCGTAGGCGATCATGCTCGGGCCGTCGTTCTCCCCGAGCATCGCGAGGATCCCGGGGCCCAACAGCAACCAGAGGAGCCACCAGCGCTTCTTGTGCGTGCGCGCGTGGTGAACACGCGAGCGGTCCCACGACCGTGCAATGTCCTCGGCGGTGACGGGCGGCTCGGCGAGTACGGGAGTCTGCGCGCCTTCAGTCGTGGCTGTCCACCGCCTCATTCACCGAAGTGATCTCCTCCGGCACGATCACGGCAGGGGGTCAACCAGGATTGCCGCCACCGTCGGCTCCGGCAGCACGTGGGTCGTGCTGTTCACACGGACGGTCAGTTCACCTCCGCTGTGACGGGCCACGACCGAAACGACCGCGCCGAGCCCTATCTCGAAGGCGGAAAGTAGCCGCAATACTTCGGGATCTCGATCAGATACCCGCGCGACACGGACCCGGCGCCCGAGCGCGGTCATCGCCAAGGGCTCATGGTGCGACTCCACCAAGACCCCGTCCTTGCTCGGGATCGGATCACCATGAGGGTCAAGGGTCGGATCGCCGAGCCTTGCTGCAATAAGGTCACAGAGCTCTGGCGAGAGCGCGTGCTCGAGCGCCTCCGCCTCGTCGTGCACCCTGTCCCATGAGACACCGAGCACCTCTGACAGGAAGAGCTCGAGTAGGCGATGGCGGCGGATGATGTCGAGCGCGGCCAGCCGCCCCGTCTCGCTGAGCCGTATCCCTCGGTAGGGCAGGTAATGCAGATAGCCGAGATCGTCGAGCTTGCGGAGCATGCCAGATACCGAGGCTGGTTGGACCCCCATCCGCTCCGCAAGGACGGCAGTTCTCACGGGCTGGTCGAACTGGTGCTGGAGGTGGTAGATCGCCTTCGTGTAGTCCTCGACGGCTGGGGACAACGTCCGGCGGCGCTCACGAGTCTGTGGAATCCGCCGATGCTAACTCCGCAGGATATGGCATGCCTAATTATGCCGTGCCGGAGCCCGCGCGGGGAGTGGAGGGAAGCAACGCGTGCGTGATTGACATGCAAGTGTGCAAGGCATACAGTCCGAGGCGGACGTCGCTCGGGGCCTATTCTGCCTGGCGAAAGGATCCGGCTGCGTACACATACGCGAGTGCTCGGGCAAGGCCGTGCACACGCTTCTACCACGGAGGGGGAGAGCCGAATGAGGGCTGTCAGCGAAAAGGTTAAATCACCGGTGAACGCGTCCGTTCGCTCCACCGGTCGGAAGGGCTGGTTCCGAGTCATGACGGTGCCCGTGACCGCTGCGCTGCTTCTCGGCGCGCTGTGGACGAGCGGCGCGTCGGCTTCCGCGTCCAAGGCGCCTCGCGCGAACGCGCCGTACGTGATCGGGTTCACGAGTGGCCTGACCGGCCAGTTCGGAGCCGTCGGACAGGGCGTGAGGAACGGCGCCGAGGCGTACTTCAACAAGGTGAACAAGGGCGGCGGAGTGCACGGCCACCAGATCAAGTTCATTGCGCTCGACGACGCGCTCAACCCGAACACGGGCGTGGCGAACTTCATTCAGCTCGTGACGTCCGACCATGCGATCGGTGTCATCGGATTCCACGACAGCGTCGTGGCGGACGCCGTTGCTCCCTACGCGAAGAACTACAAAGTGCCGATGATCGCGGCGACCGTCGACCAGTCTCTCGTGCAACCGGTTCTGAAGTACGTATTTGCGGTGGCATGCCAGACGGCCGACTACGCAGCCGCCCAGGTCTCTGAGGCGCGGAGCCTCATGAAGAGCCACCATGGGAAGGTCCGGGTCGCGATCATCACGACGTCCGATTCGACAGCCCTGCAGGAGTGGTCGAACGACGTCAACTCGATGACGAAGAAGCTCGGCTGGGATGTCGTCGCCAACGTCATCTCGCCGCAGGATGCTGTCAACGCCGGCCCCGGAATTACCAAGATCATCGCGGCAAAGCCCACCATTCTGATCATGGCCCTGGGCACCGATCCGTTCCTCATCTCGGCGATGAAGCAGCTCCAGCAGGCAGGCTCGACGTTCCCAGTCGTCGAGTACGACGCACCCGCATGGACCACGCTGCAGTCGATCCACAGCAAGCACCTCTACTACGTGTCGGCGATTGCCTTCGCGACGCGCACCGCGACGCCGCAGTTCTACGCGGCTGCGGTTGCTCAGCACGTCAGTCCCAACGCAATCTATGTCTCCAGGGGCTACTTGGAGGCGAAGATTATCGTGACAGCGTTGACCAACGCGAAGTGCGGCAACTCCTGCACCGGTAGCCAACTCGACGCGGCGATCCAACGCGTCAGCCTCGTTAGCGCCGATGGCTTGATCCAGGGAGGCATTCACTACAGCGCCAGTAATCACCAAGCCGTCAAGTACATGGCGGCGTTCCAGTGGCGTGCTGGGGCCAAGGCACCCGTGAAGGTTTCGGGGAATCTGACTGCCGGGACGAAACTGTAGGTTCACAGCGGAGCGGAGCAGCGTCCCCGCTTCCAAACGGCAAGTCCGCAGCCTTCGCAGGAGGCTGCGGACTTGCTGGACGCTGGTCTCTGAACATGAGCTTCGTGTCCGGCTTCGCTCAGATGGACTGATGCATTTATAGCGAGCGTGTGTCGGGTTATCCGTATCGGCGTAAGGGGGCTCAATGTCCGCCTATGAGACAGTTCTGTTGGAGAAGGAAGGCCAGATCGCAATCCTTACCTTCAACCGACCTCAGGTCATGAATGCCCACAACTACCAGATGCGGGCTGAGGTGCAGGCCGCAGCCGACGAAGCCCGTACAGACGACGATGTGCGAGTCCTCATCGTTACTGGCGCTGGTCGAGGGTTCCACGCAGGTGATGACGGCAAGGATCGGCTCGAGGGGGGCTTGGAGAAGCTCAAGGCCGACCGTATCGCAGCAGCCGTCGGTCGAATCGATCCGAACTCGTGGACTGGGCAGATCAATCCTCGTTACTTCTACGGGTTCCCGAAGCCGACAATCGCCGCTGTCAACGGACCGGCTGTGGGGGCCGGGCTCAGCATCGCCATCTCGTGTGACGTCCGCCTCGCCTCGGAGCAGGCACGCTTCGGTTACCTGTTCACACGCCGGGGAGTGATGGGGCCAAGTCACGGCCTCACGACGTTGATCCACCTCGTAGGCCTTTCGAGGACGATGGAGATGGCGCTCTCCGGCGAGATGATCGATGCTGCTGAAGCGGACCGCGTCGGGCTGGTAAGCAGGGTTGTGCCGCAAGATCAGCTGATCGATGAGGCGAAAGGGGTCGCTCGTAAGATGATGAAGGGCGCGCCCCTTGCCCAAAGGGCGATCAAGGCGTGCGTATACAAGTCGCTCTTCGAGCCCGACGGCCTCGAGGACTACAACGCCCGAATCGACACGGCCCTGACCGAGACGGTCGATCACCATGAGGGCTTCGTCGCGTTCTCCGAGAAAAGAGAACCGGTGTGGCTTGGGCGGTAACTTACTTCCGAGCGGCTCCTTGCGTGTCGTAGCCGCCCCGGACAAATTTCGCGGGACTGCCACGGCCGCTGAGGTGGCCGACCAGATTCGCCACGTAATCACTACGTTGGGCTGGGACTGTGTCCGAATGCCGCTCGCCGATGGTGGCGAGGGCACACTGGACGCGCTAGGCGGCGGCAACCGGTGGAGCGCCGTCACCGGTCCGCTCGGTGCTCCAGTTCAGGCGCTGTGGCGCCTCGACAACGGCACGGCAGTCATCGAAATGGCGAAGGCCTCCGGACTTGACCTGGTAGGCGGGGAGGCGGGCAATGATCCGATCGCGGCGACATCGCGTGGCACGGGCGAGCTCATCGGCGAAGCAGTTCGCGCCGGCGCCCAGCGGATCATTGTTGCGGTCGGGGGGTCGGCCTGCACCGACGGCGGCATTGGCGCCATCGAGGTGTTGGCGCCCTTGGCTCCATTCGGCACTGGCGGAAGAGCCCAGATCATCGTGGCCGTCGATGTGCGAACGACATTCGATCGAGCAGCCGAGGTCTTCTCGCCGCAAAAGGGCGCCAGTCCTGCGCAGGTGGAACAGCTGAAGGCACGCCTCGCAACACTGGAGCGGCAATACGAAGCCCAATATGCCATCCATCTTCGTCAGGTGCCGGGCAGCGGAGCGGCTGGCGGCCTGGCTGGTGCTCTCGCCGCGCTCGGCGGTCTCATCGTTGGCGGCTTCGATACCGTCGCCGCCGAGCGCGGCTTGTCGGACGCCCTCGCGTCCGCGGATCTCGTCATCACTGGCGAGGGCCGTGTCGACGCGACGTCTCTCGAAGGAAAAGTGGTCGGCGGAGTTCTGCGCCTCGCCGCGGAAGCCGGGGTGCCCTGCGCTGTGATCGCCGGCCAGATCGACGACGCAGTCGACCTACCGGCTCTGGCTGTTGATCTCACCGACGCTTACGGTCGCAGCCGTTCGTGGGACGAGACGCCCGCATGTGTCGCAGAGGCGACGCGAAAGGTTCTCTCGCTAATCGCCACGCAAGCTCGATGATAGGTGCGATGCCCTCAAACAGCGATTCGAATAGGTCATTGTCCGTCAATATTGTCTATCAAGCTGCTTGACCTGACAATTGTTCGCATGATACCGTCGTTTCGGAAGCGGGCCGTCAAGGGGCATTAAGCGCGACATTGAGGCACCGCGGTCATATCGAGATTTCGGCAACAAATATTGGGGTGTACCCCGGCTAATGAAGGGGCATCTGGCTGATTGTCACGGCAACCTGTGATGGCCGCCAATCGGCGTCGCTGGACGAGAGACTCAAGAAGGGGGACAGCCGAATTGTCGAACCGAGAGTATGTGAGACTCGAAGTTGAGGAATCTATTGCCATCGTTACGCTCGATCGTCCCCCAGTCAATGCTCTGAGCATCGAGCTGTACCGGGACATCGCTTCCGTCTTCGAAGAGATCAACGATCGAACCGACGAGATACACGTCGCCATCTTGACCGGCGCGGGGCGAGCCTTCTGTGCCGGTCGAGATCTTAAGGTCGCAGGGACTGAGGATCCCGACGAAAGGGCGAAGTGGGTGAAAGCCGCCCTGAGCTCGGTCTATCACTGCGCAGTTCCGGTCATCGGAGCGGTCAACGGGGCGGCGGTGGGCGCTGGCCTCGTCTGTGCGATCTCGTGCGATTTCATCGTCGCCTCCGAAAACGCGTTCTTCGCGATGCCGGAGATCGATGCCGGCGGCAATCCGAGCATCGCAACCGTGCTGCGGGGTTTCAATCAGTTCCAAGCGCGAGGGATCGCCTTTCTCGGAGAGCGGCATACAGCAGAGGACTTCTACAGAATGGGTGTCGTGCGGAAGGTTCTTCCGCCCGAGGAGCTTATGCCCGAGGCAATGCGGTTGGCGGGAATACTGGCCGCAAAAAGTCCCCTCACGCTTCGCATGGCGAAGTGGTCAGCAAACGAGGTTGAGGCGCTGTTCGCGAATTTCGAGCAGGCATATCGAGCGATCGAATCCCGCGTGAGCGCCGTCACCATGAAGACTGAAGACTCGATAGAGGCCGCTAAGAATTTTGCGGACAAACGAGGCCCGTTGAGTGACCGAAAGTATTGAAAATGGCCGAGATGCCTGACCTTCGGTTGGATCTGACTACGGAGATATCGTCGTACGATCTGCACCATATATGGATCCGCGGCCTGGATCTCACCAGCGAGGTTATGGGAGAGCTGAGCTTCACTGACGTTGTCTTCCTCCTCGTGGCCGGCAGGCTGCCTTCATCCGGAGACAGGGCCCTGCTCGATGCGGTGCTGATCGCCTTGATGGAACACGGGCTCACCGCGAGCGCAGTCGCGGCACGCTTCACGTACTGGGCTGCACCCGAGGCGATCCAGGGCGCTGTGGCGGCGGGCCTGCTCGGCGCAGGGAGCAAGGTGCTCGGGTCCATGGAGGAGTGCGGTCAGATTCTCACCCGGATCGATGCACTCGTCAGCTCCGGTCGCGACCGGAGCGAGGTCATCGAGGAGATCGTGCGCGAGTACCGGGAACAGGGCAGGCACCTACCCGGCATAGGGCATGCCGTGCACACCGAAGGAGACCCGCGCGCGGACCGGCTGTACGAGATCGCCGAGGAGTGCGGCCGGCGAGGCCGGCATCTCGATGCCATGCAGGAGCTGCACCGTGTCGCCGAGGAGAGAATCGGGCGACGGATGCCGCTCAATGTCACCGGAGCGATTTCGGCCATCCTGATGGAGCTCGAGGTCCCGTGGCAGTTGCACCGCGGCTTTGCGCTGATCAGTCGCACGGTCGGGCTCGTCGGCCACATAGGAGAAGAGCTCAGCTCGCCGATCACGCCGGTGATTCGCAGGGGTCTCTTCACCGCTTCTTCGCACGGACACCCAAGCGCTCGGGAGGATGGAGACTGAACATGGCAAATACGAGAAGGGCCGAGCACGAGCTTTTCAAGGGCAGAAAGCCCTTGGAGACGGCCGAGATCGGCGACGTCATCGGGTCGATCGAGTTTGTCGTGGACGAGGACCTCGTCAACAGACTGACTTGGGCGCTTGACGACTACAACCCGTGGTACATAGAGGAGTCGCCGTTCGGCGACCGAATCGCGCCGCCGCTCTCGCCGCTTCAATTCGACGGGTCCATGTTCTACGACTACTACGCCTATCCCGAAGGCGGGTCGCTGTTCGCTAAGCAGGAGTTCGAATTCGTTCGCCCAATGAGGATTGGGGAGAAGTACAAGCTGACGGGCACGCTCGTTGACAAGTACAAGAAGAAGGGTCGGAGCTTCTTCAAGATGGGCGTCTCGGTCGTCGACCCGGCAGGAGTCGAGGTGGCGAGAATGGCAAAGACGGTCGCAACTCCCGTGAAGCCAGTTGTCGAAGTCGAGGAGGCCACCGAATGACTGCAACACCAGAGATAGAGCTCCTGAGTGACCCGACGGCTTTCTCGCCGATGACCGTGATGGCGAGCGAGGAACTTGCCGTAGGGTTCGAACTCGAGCCGATCACGAAGAAGATCACGCTCGACAAGACTCGCATCTACGAGGGCTGGCCGGCGTCCCGCAGCCGCCACTGCGACTACAACGCCGCGCATATGACCGGGCTCCCAGCTCCCAATATCAACGGCGCGCTGGTCGCCGGGGTGCTCGGGGAGCTCTTCATCAAGTTCTTCGGCGAGAACTACATAGGTGGCAGTCTCTCGTTCAACCTGATCCGCCAGGTGCAGGTCAACGACGTACTGACAGCACACGGAGTCCTGAAGGAGAAGGTACCCGAAGCCGACCGTACACGACTCGTTCTCGACGTCTGGCTCGAGAACCAGGATGGGGACAAGGTGCTCGTCGGCAGTGCGAGCGGTCTCGCGCCCCAAGCCGAGACGACGCGTTAACGAGAAGGGACTCATCCCAGTGGTCACGAGCAACGAGAGCCGCCTTCCCTTGGGTGGAGTCCGTGTCATCGACTTAACGAGGAATCTTGCCGGTCCCTTCTGCACGATGATGCTTGGCGACATGGGAGCCGAAGTCATAAAGGTGGAATCGCCCAACGGTGGTGACGAGCTACGGAACCTGTTTAAGTTTCCAGGCCGCGCTGCTGACACCGAGGATTACTTCGGAATGTACAACCGTAACAAGCGCAGCCTCGCGGTCGATCTCAAGTCACCCGGGGGCAAGGAGATCCTTTGGGCGTTGATCCGCAAAAGCGACATCTTCGTTCAGAATCTCGGCCCCGGTGCGGTTGACCGCTTGGGCTTCGACTGGGAATCGATTCAGGCCGCGAACGAGAAGATGGTGTACGTGAACATCTCCGGATTCGGGCTTGGCGATTCGCGCCGCGCCTACGACGGTGTTGCCCAGGCGGCGAGCGGGATGATGGACATGACCGGACAGCCGGACGGCCCGCCGGCGCTGTGTGGTACCGCGATCGGTGACGTGGAAGCCGCCCTGTTCTCGGCCTTCGCCGCCGTCAGCGCCCTGCGTCTCGCGGAGCGCACCGGGAAGGGGACCCAGATCGACGTCGCGATGACGGATTGTCTCCTCGCGATCCAGTCCGGGGTGGCCGCGGAGTACCTGGCGATCGGCCAGGGCGGCTCGCGCCTCGGAGCAGAGTCGCCTCACCGGGTGCCCCACAACATCTATGCGACCTCTGACGGCTCGTACGTCTTCCTCGTGAGCAACAACGAGATCTGGTCGCGCTTGTGCCACGGCCTCGATATCGAGTGGGCGGCCGACGATCCTCGGTTCCGTACCAACCAGGACCGCGTGATGCACCGCGCCGAAGTGAACGAGATGCTCGCCAATCGGATCGGCGAGCTGACGCGTGAGGACGTTTGTGGGCGTCTGAGCACCGCCGATATCCCTCACTCAGCCGTGCAGAGCTTCGCCGAGGTGGTCGAGTCGGAGCACGCCGCAAAGCGGGAGATGGTGATCACGATTGACGGCGAGCTCCGCGGTGGCCGCGAACCGATCCGTGTCATGGGCAGGCCGTACAAGATGAGCGACGGCCCCCCGACGGTGCGGCTCGGACCGCCAGTTCTCGGTGAGGCGAACTCGTATGTGGTGCACGACCTGCTTGGTCTCTGAGTAGCCCGGGATCGCTGGTAGCCCATGACTGGCGGCCTGGCTTCGGCACGAGACTATGGCGAGGTCGGAGTTTGGACCTTCCAGCTCGACTTGCAGCCGGCTGACGTTGCCCGTGCCGCCGCGGCAGAGCTGGAGGAGCTCGGCTTCAAGCTCCTTTGGCTTTCCGACTCCCGCCGGCGAGAGGTGCTGACGAACGCCGCCATGCTTCTCGGCGCCACGGGCCGGCTTTCGGTCGCGACGGGTATCGCGAGTATCTACGGCCGCGATCCGATGACCATGGCTTTCGCCCAGAAGACCTTGGCGGAAGCGTTCCCGAACCGCTTCGTGCTCGGTCTTGGCGTGAGCCACAAGAGCCTCGTCGAGGGCCGGGGCTTGGTCTATGGTCCGCCAGTTGCGACGATGCGGACCTACCTGGAGTCGATGTCCAGGGCCGAGTACCTTTCCCCCGAGCCTCGCGCGGGCAGCTACCCGACAATTCTGGGAGCACTCGGTCCGAGAATGCTCGAGCTCGCCAGGGACCTCACATCGGGCGCGCATCCCTACCACGCGACGCCAGAGCACACGCGGTTGGCGAGGGGTGTGCTCGGTCCCGGGGCGTTCCTCGCGCCGGAGCAGCCCGTCATCTTCGACGACGACCCCGCCCGCGCTCGCAAGACGGCGCGCTCGCGCATTGCGAACACGCTCGGCCACCCCGCGTACATCCGGAATTTTCTCGAGCTCGGGTTCACCGAGGAAGACTTCGCCGGCGGGGGAAGCGACCGGCTCATTGACAGCTTGGTGGTCTGGGGCGACGAGACGGTGGTCGCGAGGCGGATTCGAGAGCATCTCGACGCCGGCGCTGATCACGTCGCGGTCCAGGTCATCGTTCCTGACCACCGAACACTCCCGTTCCCGCAGTGGCAAAGGCTCGCAGACGCGGCGGGACTGGCACGCAGTTGATCAATCACCTAGATCCGAGAGGAAGATCCTGATGGACTTCTCTATTCCGCCCGAGCTCGAGCAGATGAAGGAGGTCGTTCGTAAATTCGTCGCACGCGAGCTCGCACCTCTTGAGCAGAGCGTCGACGCGCTCGATCACATCGAGCCGGACAAGATGCGCGAACTCCGTCAGAAGGCGGTCAAGATCGGCATCTACGGCTACAACCTGCCGGTGGAGATCGGAGGCGGCGGCCTGTCGGCTCTGGGCGACGTCCTCATCAGCGAGGAGATGGGGCGCACTTCTGTCGCCCTGGCGGAGGCGATCGGCAGGCTTCCTCAGGCCCTGTCGTTCTCGAACGCGGACCAGGTCGAGTGGCTCGTAAAGCCCGTGCTGGGCGCCGAGAAGGCGACCGCAAACGCACTCACCGAACCGAACGCCGGCTCGGACCTCGGCGGGTTGCAGACGCGGGCGGTCCAAGATGGCGACGGATGGAGGATCAACGGGTACAAGCAGTTCATCTGCGGGGCGGAGGTTGCCGACTACATCATCTTGCTTGCAGTCACCGACCCTTCGGCTCCGCTTCGCGACAAATTCACTACCTTCGTCGTCGATCGTCACGCTCAGGGCCTCGAGATGATCACTCGCTTCAACAAGATGGGTTGGCGCGGGCTGCCCATGAACGCATTCGCCCTGGACGACTGCCGGGTGGGGCCGGAGAGGGTGCTCGGACGGGTCGGGGGTGGCTTCGAAACAATCATGGCGTCGGTCAACACGATGCGGCTCTCGATTGCCTCTCGGTGTGTGGGGGCGGCGGAGATGCTGCTCAAGCTCGCGCGTGACTACGCGTTGCAGCGGAGCACATTCGGAAGCCTCCTCGCCGATCACCAGGCAATCCAGTTCAAGCTCGCCGACATGGATGTCGAAGTCGAGGCGGCGCGCATGCTCGTGCTTGCCGGCGCGTGGAAAATCGACAACAAGGACCGTGACCTGCGGATCGCGGCTTCTAGGGCGAAACTGTTCGCGACGGAAATGGCGAACCGGGTGGCCGATCAAGCGATGCAGATCCTTGGAGCCTCGGGGTACATGGCCGACCTTCCCGTCGAGCGCATGTATCGCGACCTGCGCGGCTATCGAATCGGCGAGGGTGCCTCGGAGATACAGCGAATCCAGATCGCCCGCCACGTCTTGGCCCCAAGATGAGCGGCGCGAACATCGTCCTGGTCGAACAGGACGGAGCAACCTGCCTGATCACCTTGAACCGCCCTGAGTCGATGAACGCCATCAACCTCGAGATGCGCGGTCTTATCGCAGAGACCATCACGACGGCCGAGCGCGACGACTCCATCCAGGCGATCGTGATCCGGGGGGCTGGCGACAAGGCCTTCTGCGCCGGCGCGGACGTGAAGGAGTTCAAGGCCGCCGAGTCGCTCCACGCGGCCCGGATGCTTCGAGAGCCGCCGGGCTGGAACGACGTGATTGCCGCCTGCCACAAACCGACTATCGCCGCGATACAAGGCTTCTGCCTGGGCGGCGGTCTCGAACTCGCCCTCGCCTGCGACATTCGCATCTCATCGGCCGACGCCACCTTCGGGTTGCCCGAGGTTCGCCTTGCGATCATCCCCGGTGCCGGCGGCACGCAGCGACTGCCGCGCGTCGTCGGCGTCGGTCACGCCATGCGGCTCATCCTGACCGGCGACCGGATCGGCGCCGACGAAGCCCACCGCATCGGTCTTATCAGCGAGATCGTCGCCAAGGAGAATCTGCTGCAAGTTGCCTCCGAGCTGGCTCGACGGATAAGCGACGGCGGCCCGATCGCGATCGCGTATGCGAAGGAATCGATTCGCCGGGGTATCGAAATGCCCATCGCCGACGGGCTCCGGCTCGAGGCCGACCTTGCGACGCTGCTCACGAATACCGCAGACCGGCTTGAAGGCGCCGCCGCCTTCCGCGAGCGGCGTAAGCCCTTGTACACGGGTCGGTGAAGTGGCTGCCACGGACCAACTGAGTTTGCCTGCGGTGTTCTTCAGGGGAGGGACTTCGAAGGGCTTGTTCTTTCGCGAGGGTGTCATCCCCGCTGACCCGGACGAACGCGACCGAGTGCTGCTTAGGGCACTCGGAGGGGGTGACGTCTACGGGTCGGAGATCGACGGGCTCGGCGGGGGGACCTCGAGCACGAGCAAGGCCGTCATCGTCTCGCCCTCGGCGCGCGACGGCTTCGATGTCGACTATCTCTTTGCTCAGGTGAGCGTGACGACCGCGACAGTGGACTGGACGGGGAGCTGCGGCAATCTGGCTGCTGCCGTCGGGCCATTCGCCATCGATGAAGGTCTCGTGGCGGCGACCGGCGATCTTACGAGGGTTCGGATCTGGCAGCAGAACACGTCGAAGGAGATCCTCGCGCACGTGCCTACATCAGGCGGCGCAGTCCTCTCAGACGGCGACTTCAATCTCGATGGGATTCCTTATCCGGCGGCCAAGATCCGCTTGGACTTCGTGGACCCGGGCGGCAGCATGACAGGCCGGCTGCTCCCGAGCGGCAACGTCGTCGACGAGCTCGACGTCCCGGGCTCGGGAGTCGTAACGGTCACCATGATCGACGCCGGGAACCCGTGCGTCTTTGTTGCAGCGGCGGCTGTCGGCCTCAGCGGAGTCGAGTTGCCGAACGAGGTGAACTCCGATGCAGCCACGCTCGCTCGCCTCGAATCCATCCGGGCGAGCGCCGCAGTTGCAATGGGTCTTGCCCCTCGAGCCGACGTGGCGACACGCGAATACCCGGCGAACCCGAAAGTGGCTGTCACCTCTCCGCCGCGCTCTCACACGGTCTCGGGCGGCCGGTCGGTCGATTCCTCGGAGATCGACCTCGTGGTACGGATGTTGTCGATGGGTCGAGTTCACCACGCGCTGCCCGCCACGGGGAGCACGGCGGCCGCATTGGCGGCGCTGATCCCAGGTACCGTGCCCAACCGGGTCGCCAGGGCGCCGCAAGCCGGCGGTCTTGTCCGCATCGGCCACTCTTCTGGCGTCATCCCTCTCGAAGCTGAGCTAGTGGATGCCGACGGCGTCTGGGACGCGCGGCGCGTGACCGTGTGGCGATCGGCGCGACGATTGATGGAGGGATCGGTGCTCGTGCCCTGCCGATCTGGGTGAGCTGATCAGCCCGTCGTCGGTCACACCACGCGATTGCGCCAGCGAGCCTCGCCGTCGAGAGCACGAAGATTGTGCGCGAGCAGCTTTGCGAGACGTTCCGGATAGCTGGGAGCCATGCCGGCCATATGCGGTGTCGCGACCACGTTCGGCAGGTACCAAAGCGGCGAGTCAACAGGCAGGGGCTCGTGCTCGAACACGTCCAGGCCGGCGCCGCGCAGGCGACCGTTTACGAGGCGCTCGACAAGCGCCGCCTGGTCGACGACGGACCCGCGAGCCACGTTGACGACGTAACCGCAGCCGAGGGCATCGAGCACCTCGGCTGACACGATGTGGCGTGTGACGGTCGACAACGGGATCGCGACGACGAGAGCCGACGCCTCGAGGCAAGCCTCGGCGAGCTGGGAGAGGGGACGGACATCTCCGAGGTGACCGGCGTGGTCGTCCGGCGTGCGGGTGACCCCGATGATCCGCACCCCCCACAGCTCGAGTCTGCGGGCGATCCCTTGGCCGATAGGGCCGAGACCGAGGATGACGATGGTCATGCCGCTGATCTCCCCGGCGGTTCGCGGGTTCCACCTTCGTTCGCGTGCCTCGGTCAGCGAGTGCTTGATTTCCCGAGTGAGGTTGAGCAGCAGGGCGATCGCGTGCTCAGACGCGACCTCGTGCAAGCCGGAGGCGTTCGCCAGAACGACCCCCGAGTTGCCGAGCTCCGCGACATCGAACTGGTCGTAGCTTGAGCTGAGAGCCTGCACAAACCGTAAGGCCGGCTGTAAGTACCGAGGGTTCCACCGCCGTGTCACGAGCACGGGGGCGGTACAAAGGGCAAGAGCGACGCCGTCGTCATCGGGCGGACACACGAGCTCAGCGCGCTCGATTCCTGAGAGCGCCTCCTTCAATCCCGGCAGGCCGAGAGGGTGGAGCACGACGCGGCACCTTGCGCCGGTCGCCTCGATCCCCCGCACTTCTCCGCGGGACGCTTAGGGCCTCACCGCGCGGAGCAACGGCTCGAGCGTTGGTTGATTCTCCAAGTCGGCGACGAACTCGAGTGCGGCGCTGATCTTGTCAGCGGTAAGGACACCACGTGCCGCCGCGCGGAACTTCTCGACGATCTCGTCGCGGGTCAACGGATCGGTCGCGTCACCATGTGGCACCGATCGGAAGTTCGAGTGCCGCGTCCCGTCTCGCAGAACAATTTCCGCCCGGACGGCACGCTCGTCGAGCTCCAGATCACTCACGACCTTGACGTTGTCGCGCGCGAAACCAGCAATCGAAGGATCGGACAACTTGCCGGGGCTGAACTGTTCGGACCCGCACCGGCGGTCGTGGAGAACAACCGACGCGAGGTAGCGGGGCGAGGTCTTGGCTCGTGACTTGGTACCAAAGTCGGTTGTCCCGTAGAGCTCGAAGAGGCGTGGCGACACCGCAAGCTCTATGGACGCGACGTCCGCGGGGCCCACGTCGTTCGCCGTCACGAGGTCCAGGACTGTATTGACAATGTTGCGGACCAGCAGCGCGAGTGGCCACGGCGTAAGCCACACCTCCTCGACCTCCCAGCGTTGTCCCAGCTCGGCGAGGGCCGCCGCGGGAGTCCCTCCGTCGGAGTGGGTGAAGTACACGCCGCCAACGGGATGGGTGAGGACGTCGTCCATCGCCGTGAAGCCTCCGGCGGCGAGCTCCGCGGCCATCAGCCCACTGAGTGCAGCCCGAGGCTGCAAGAAACGCACCGTCGGCGTGCCCCGGTGGTAATCGCTCCCTGCCGCCTGTGCGCCGGCGATCCCGAGCGCGTGCGTGAGCTGATCAACGCTCAGATCGAGCAGCTTTCCGGCCGCCGTCGCCGCTCCGAACACGCCGGCCACGCCCGAGGTGTTCCAGCCTCGGGCGTGGAAGGCCGGGTAATTCAGGCCGAGTCCGATACGGGCGGTCAGTTCGCAGCCAGCGGTCAGCGCGACGAGGAATTCCTTGCCGGTGGAGCTGCGCCTCTCGGCGGTCGCGAGTGCAGGTGGCAGCACCTCTGGTGTCAAGTGGCACCACGACCGGTAGTGGACGTCGCAAAGCGAGACCGACGAGACGAGGGCTCCGTTCACAAACGTCGCTCCTGCGAGGGACAACCGAGAGCCGCCGATCACCGTCGAGCTTCCCGGTCCCAGCAGCGTCTCGGCAACGGCCGCGATCGTCTTTGTGTCCTCGTCGTCCACTCCGGCAAGCGCGCTCGCGAGGCCATCGAGGAAGAGGTCCTTCACCCGTTCACGAGTGACGCTCGGGATGGCTTCGAAGCCGAGCGCGCCAGCGAACTCCGCAAGCACCCTGGCGGGTGGTCTTGTGTCGGCGATGATCATCGACCGACCGCGCGGTGGGGTGCCAGGGCGGCAGGACTCGGATGCCGGAGCGTCATCTCTTGGCCAGGATGCTGTGGCTGGTGCGCCTTCGGGATTTGGGTGTGGTACAAGCTTCCTCACCTGTGTTCTCTCCGCATCGCACAACCGCGTGCACACTCTCGCGAGGGCCCGTTTAAGGACCCGTCGTCCGTTTTCCGTTATCGATCACGTGCAGTATGTGCTCTTGACATGCAAGTGCGCAAAGCTTACAGTCGCCCGGGAACGGCAGCAGAAGGTTTCGCTGCGGAGAGCTGTAGGGGGCCGCTGAACCATCGCCTCAACGGGCAACAGCGGAGTCTCGAGGGGTTGTGCGCCGCGGCGAAAGGGGGGTGTCGAGTGAGGGGCTTGGACGTGCACTCGTGCGCATCGACGGTCGCCGCGGAACGATGACACCTCCTTAGTCGACAATGCCGAAGGTCTCAGAAGTGTCGGCATCACCACGAAATGGCGTTCACAACGTCTGCAGACCTGCGACCGGTAGCCGCCCCGGAAGAATGATGCTTGTCAAGCTCGCTGACGAGCGTGCCATCGCCCGCCGTATCGCCTTCTTCCTGGTGCCGCATACGCGCGGCCGTTCAAGCAAGGTGAACGCGGGACCTGGCGCAACCGAGGTGACGACGTGATCCTTGCTTCGACGGCCGGGCAGCTGACCCAGGAGGCCGCCGTTATGGGATGTCTCTATGCGCTCGTCGGGGTCGGCTTCGTCGTCCTTTTCCGCGCGACCGGCGTCGTGAACTTCGCCCAAGGCGAGTTCATGGTTCTCGGGGCGTACGTCTTCTACTGGTTGGTGGTCGAGCTCCACCAGAATCCCGTGTTCTCGATCGTGGCCACCGTGGTCGCGCTGATGCTTCTCGGTCTCGTGGTGAACGCGGTGATGTTCTACAGACTGGTGGGAGCGAGTCTGTTCACCATCGTCGTCGCAACAATGGGTTTGAGCTTGCTGTTACAAACATTGCAGCTCATCGCTTGGGGCCCTGACACACGGGAGCTGCCCAACGTCCTCTCGAACAGGATCTTCGCCAGCCCGCTCGGCATCCCGCTCAGCTCGCTCGACGTCGTCACGATTCTGGGTGCGATCGTGGTCATCATCGTCATCGAGCTGATGCTGCGAAGGACGCGAGTCGGCTTGCGGATGCGTGCGGTCGCGGATTCCACGCTGTTGGCGGCGCTGCATCGCGTGAGTATCCCGTGGTACGCGGGCCTGGCATGGGCGCTTGCGAGCCTTTGCTCGGCGCTTGCTGGGGTCGGGATCGCGCTGCAGACGGCGGTCGACCCTGTGAACATCGGCCAGCTGGGACTTTTGATCTTCCCCGTCGTGATCATCGGCGGAATCGACTCGATCAGCGGCGCACTCGTCGGCGGGCTCATCGTGGCGACCATCCAGACGCTCGTCGGCTTCTACCTGAGCGGCACATGGGTCGATCCCATCT
>Ga0182015_10000824_pt1 | contig 43176 bp, 37 predicted proteins | sample 712P3MmetaG_FD_120478 | JGI IMG/M metagenome (GOLD analysis project Ga0182015, IMG submission 120478) | Permafrost microbial communities from Stordalen Mire, Sweden - 712P3M metaG | ecosystem: Environmental > Terrestrial > Soil > Wetlands > Permafrost | place: Sweden: Stordalen | collected...
CGCTCGCCGAGTACCGGATGTACCGCCGTCAGCCTTGCCGTTCCTGCTTGTTCCTTCGTCCGCAGCCAAACCGCACCAGTGCCTCCGATTAAGGCAAAAGGATTATCACCAATAATCTCGGCGGGGCCGTCGATACTCAATTTTATCGCATCGTTCGCCAGTGATCGTATCGCGCCAAACTCGTCGGTCACGCGCAGCACAATGCGAGTGGCGTCTGCGCCATCGGCGACAAGTTTTGTGTCGTCGGGCAACACGGAGAATTTCTGATCGATGCCCTTCCCGGAGCATCGTTTTACGATTACCTGCTTGCCCTGAATGTAGCCCTCGATTCGCAGATCGCCCCAGGGGTTGCGGAATGGCTTCACATGGAGGACGAATGGGAGATGCGGCAGATTGCCAAACTCGTTACGGTCGGGATCGAGCTCCGCGACCAGGCGGTCGTCGATATAGAACTTGAGATGGTCGCAATTCGAGCATACGACGGCCGTACTGAAGCCGATCGATTCGTCTCCACGCGCCCATCGGAAGGCGGGTTCGAGCACAAGCTCATCGGCGGGGTCGCACTGCGATTTATAGAAACCCGCGGCGGGCTTGGGCTCGCGAAAAATATCAGCCACGCCGTGATAGCAAATCCGGTCGCCGGAGCCGAAGTCGAAATGGGTGTTGTAATCGAAGGCGCACCAGCCGAGACCGCCGGCATATTGGGGATTCGTAGCCAACTGATTGTGCACGCGGGCATGGCGGAGCGTTTGTTCAGTGAGCCGTTCGGTGTTGTCAGTGCTCTTGGTCGGATAAGTGTGCCCGATAAACTCAGTGTTCAGATACAAGGGATGGTTCGGGGCACGAAGGGGAAAACCGAAATCGTTAATCGTGAACACGTCTTCGAGAAGCTCGGATGATTCGAAGTTTCTTATTCCCCCGGTTTGCCGGGTGGGGTCGAGCTCATGAGCCAGCGCGTTAGTCCGAGTGTAGAAGTCGTGATCATCCCGGGACTCGTTAATACGGACTCCCCATAGAATGATCGACGGATGATTCCAATCGCGGCGGATCATGCGGCGCACGTTATCGACCGAAAGATCCTTCCAGGCCGCGTCGCCGATGTGCTGCCAGCCCGGAATTTCCTCCAGCACCAGCAGGCCGAGTTCGTCACATGCGTCCAGGAAATGCCGTGATTGCGGATAGTGCGAGGTGCGCACGATATTGCACTTGAAACTGTTGCGCAGGATTTGAGCGTCGCGCCGCTGCACGCGCCCCGGCATGGCCTGGCCTACGAAGGGGAAGGTCTGATGACGATCGAGTCCCCGAAGCTTTACAATTTTTCCGTTGAGCTCAAAGCCATGATCGGTGAACCGCGCTTCGCGGAAACCTATGGTGCGGAAATCTTCATCAACCAGGCGCGATCCCTTCCAGAGCCTGACTTGGATGGAATAAAGCTTGGGCGTTGCGAGGTCCCAAAGGGCAACAGGAGCAAGATTTTCAAGTTGTACCGTGTGCGAGACAGCGGCGGTGGAGGCGGGCGCTTCGACTGCTTTCGTGCCCGCTCCCAACACGCGATCACCATCACGCAAGGTGACCTCGAGCGACATCTTTTCGGCAGACTGCCCGAGATTCTGCAAAAAGCATTCCACGTCGAGCTTGGGATTGGGCGTGAGCACATCTTTCGGCTGGGCGAAAATATTCTCAATGAAAGTTGAGGGAACAATGCGCAGGGCAACTTCGCGATAAATTCCGCCGAAGGTCAGGTAGTCGATTTGGTTTCCGAAGGGCGGAATGTCGGCGCGTTCGGTGGAGTCGACTTCAACCACCAGCACATTGTCGGAGTCGAAATCGAGATGCGGCGTGAGTTCAAAGGAAAAGGGCGTGTAGCCGCCCTTGTACTCGCCCAGGCGATTTCCGTTGAGCCACACGGTTGAGGCGGTCATGACGCCTTCGAAATCGACGAAAACGCGGCGGCCGCGCGCCGCAGAGGGAAGCCTGAAGTTGCGGCGATAGACAGAGACAAATTCGTAGTCCTTGTCGTCAAAACTGTGCCATGGGAAGCGCGCGTTGCTGTGCGGTATGACCACACGCTCGAATTTCGAGTCGTCAAAATCTTTTGCGCGCGCCCCGGCAATGGCAGAGCGGCTATAAAGCCAGTTTCGGTTCATTGGGAGTGTAAGCCGGCCACCGTTCGGCTCCGCCGATAAAGCCGCGGTTTCAGGCCACGCGCTTTCCACCAACATTCCGGCCATCAGCGCGCCGGTGGTTTTTATAAACTGTCGCCTTCGCATGCGGGTCTTAACCAGGTTACCTTTCGGAGCTGCCGCAAAATCAAAACCGTTAATTTTAAGCCACCGCGAATGCGCTCACATCCCCCATTAGTAGGAGTGACATCCTCGGACTCTATTTCCGAGCAGGTTGTGGTAACTTCACGCAGTCAGCGGTATTCTGCATACTCTCAAAAATGGATCGCAGAACTTTTGTGCAGACGGTTGCGGGCGCAGTAGCTGGGGCAAGCCGGCTCGGCCAGGGCTCCAGTTTCCTCCACGCGGACTCGGCGTTCGCGGCGGATAACATTGAAACAAAAGAAATTCCCTTCCGGCTATCGGTCATGCTGTGGACGGTATTCACCAATCTGCCTTTCGAACAGCGTTTAGAGAAAATTGCGGAAGCCGGATACCACAATGTGGAGTTAGTTGGCGAATACGATAGTTGGACGGAAGCTGATTTCACCCGCGCCAACGCTAAGCGGAAACAACTCGGCATCAACTTCGACTGCACTGCGGGATTGAAGCATGGCATAAGCGTTCCAGCCGACCGGCAGCCACTGCTGGACGAACTGCGGCGAACGCTGCCGATCATGGAGAAGATCGATTGTCCCAGCATAATTCTGCTCTCAGGCAACACCATTGCCGGAACGCCCCGCGAAGTGCAGCATCAGTGCTGTATCGAGACGTTGAAGGCGGCGGCGGATCTGGTGCAGGGCAAATCGATCCACGGCGAGCCGGTGCGGCTGTTGCTCGAAACCATTGATCCGGAAGAAAACCCGCGATACTTTCTGACCAAAGTTGCAGAAGCTTTGGAGGTGGTTCAGTCGGTTGAACACCCGCAAGTTCGCTTGCTGTACGACATCTATCATGAGCAGATTGCGGCGGGTAACCTGATCGAAAAGCTGGAGAAGAGCCTTCCATACCTGGGACTCGTCCATGTGGCGGATGTTCCGGGACGTCATGAGCCGGGGACAGGCGAGATCAACTATCAGAATATTTTTCGCAAGCTCGCAGAGCTGAACTACACCGGAATGGTGGCGATGGAATTTCATCCCAGCGGCGATCCGGTGATGCAGTTGCGGGCCGCGGGCGAAATGGCCCGGTGCGCTGGCGCACGCCTCTGAGTGCATGCGTTGGGCAAAGGAAGAAGAGGGAGAATGCGGGCAGTAAAACTTCTTCGCTATAGAAGCTGGCACATTCTTTTTCTGCTGCTGATTCTCGCGGCATCGGCCGGCGCTGAAAATGCGCCGATCTTGTTGTGGCCGAATGTTGCCCCGGGATCGGAAGGCAAAACGGCGAACGAAACCGTGCGCGTCAATGAGAGCGGAGAACACATCGTCTCAAGTATTCATCGCCCGTCCATCACGCCGTATCTTCCATCCAAAGACAAGGCCACCGGGGCGGCGGTGATCATCGCTCCCGGCGGTGGGCACCGCGAATTGTGGGTGGACCACGAAGGCTACCGGGTGGCTGCGTGGTTGAGCGATCACGGTGTGGCGGCGTTCGTTTTGAAATACCGCCTGGCTCGCGAGAACGGGTCGACCTATACGGTGGAAGGAACTGCGCTGGCCGACATACAGCGCGCGGTCCGCCTGGTGCGAAGCCGGGCGGCAGTGTGGTCTATCGATCCCGAGCGAATCGGCGTGATGGGATTTTCGGCCGGCGGTGAACTGGCTGCATTGGCCAGCACTCGCTATGACGCTGGGTCACCAGATGCCGCCGATCCGGTTGAACGGCAGAGTTCAAGGCCGGCATTTCAGGCGTTGCTCTATCCCGCAATTCCCCACGACATGAGATTATCGAAACAGACTCCACCGGCCTTTCTGGCCTGTGGAGAAGATGACCGAGCAGACATATCGCAAGGGCTTCCGCAACTTTATCTCTCGCTAAAGCAGGCCGGGGTATCGGCGGAGCTCCATGTTTTCGCACATACTGGGCACGGCTTTGGCATTCGGACTACGAACCGCCCGCCAGTATCCGACTGGCCCCAACTATTTCTTGAGTGGTTGGACATAGTGACCCACGCGCAAAGCCCGCCTGCCCGCCCGCAGTGACTAAAAGAGGGCATCGTTCGGTTGGTTTGTAGCTGGCCAGAAGAACCATCGCGTGTAACCCAGCGGAGAAGCCGCCCATGCAACAGACCATCGCAAACACTGGAGAGCCTAACCAAGGCGCTAAATGCTTTCTATGCATGCTCATTCATGCTAAAGTGCTATAAGAGGCTTTTTATGACAATTGCAGACAGAATCAGGATGCACGCCCGGGAGAAGTATGTGGTCCCCGCGAAGAGTCGGAAGGAAAAACAGATTTCTATTCGAGCGGGTGATGTAGTGAAGGATTTAGGTCTCGTGGGCCGCACTCCCGCAGTTTGCAGCGCTCTGACCGGAAAAAAGTTTTGGGAAACCAACAACCTTAGACTCCTCAAAGTGAATGGCCCTAAGTCAGGCCAAAGCACTACCGTGGTATGCACGTACGAACTTGTCGAATCCAATGCGTCGGCTACAGGCCGGGACGACCCATGGCAGCAACTACGGGGCGCGCTGAAGAATATTTTTTCTGAACAGGGAGGCGGCGAAGCGTACCTCCGCAATGAGCGCGACAACTTTTATTCCTCTCGAGATCATAAGTGAGCCGGATCTACTGGGACACAATGCTGTTCATTTATTGGCTGGAGGATAATCCTCAATTCGCCAAGAGAGTTGGTGCGATTCGAGCACGCATGCGGGAGCGGGACGATCAATTACTCACGGGAGCTTTTACTTTTGGGGAAGTTCTCGCCGGAGTCTATCGCAGTAGAAACTCGACACTCGCAGTAGAGACAAAGCGCCTAATGCAAAACGCAGTTTCCGAAGTCGTCCCTTTTACGATCGAAACTGCCGACCGCTATGCACAAATTCGAGGATCGATGGGCCTCGCTCCAGCCGATGCTATTCACTTGGCATCAGCAGTAGAAGCTCGCTGCGATCTTTTCTTGACCAACGATAAGCGCCTAGTCGGAAAGTTCGTGCCAGGAATCCAGTTCATCGCCGCGTTGGACACAACCTTTTTCTGATAGTTATTTCCGATGCAAACTGCTACCCGTCAATTCGATCCTTTCACGGAAAAACCACCCCCAAGCTGTCCTGAAATTTCTGAGCAATCTTTGCGAATCCCGCTGAAGAGGGATGAATCTCGTTTTGCCAGTCCGACGCGCAGGGCGTCAACGTCCCTTGTGTCTGCACGACAATAAATTTCTTGACCGCTGGATCCGCCGCCACGCGGTTGAGCATGTCGCCAAACAGTTGAAGGACGGTCTTCACTACCACAAATTCGTCGTTCGGGTTGGGAGTAGCTTCGAAACTCCTTGCGGCGCCTATGGGCACTTCAAAATTACCCGCTATTTACTACGAGTCACGAAAGACTCGCGCTATGGGGACAGCATGGAGCGGGTCCTATACAACACCATAGCCGGTGCCAATCCCATTCTGGCGGACGGCACTAGCTTTTACTATTCCGACTACAACTACCGCGCTAACAAGGCACACTACCGGGACAAGTGGCCCTGCTGTTCCGGTACGTTTCCCCAATTGACCGCCGATTATGGAATCAGTGCTTACTACAAGAGCCCGGACGGAATTTACGTCAATCTGTTCTTACCCTCCCGAGTGTCATGGTCCCAGAACAACACGCCCTGTACTCTGATCCAGACTACTGAATACCCATCCGCGAACACGACCAGGTTGGAATTCGCACTATCGAGTTCGGAAACGTTTACCGTATATGTGCGCATTCCCCAATGGGCAGGCGCAAAGAGTATGGTTTTGGTGAACGGACGTCGCGCCGAAAGTGAAGTCGCGCCGGCGAAATTTCTGGCTTTGCAGCGAACCTGGAAACATGGGGACCGCATCGAGGTGGAGTTCGAGATGCCATTGCGATTGGAAGCGATCGACCACCAGTATCCCAACCAAGTTGCGCTGATGCATGGTCCTATCGCCCTGTTCGGAGTGGGTGATATTCCTTCGCAGATTACGCGCAGCCAACTACTCGCGGCTGCCAAAATCCCTCCTTCAGGAGAAGACTGGATGGTACGGACCGACAGCGGGACGTTAACTCTTCGTCCCTTCGCATCCATCATGAGCGAGAGCTATCGCTTATATCAAACTGTGGAAGGGTGAAGCAAATCCGGCGTTGAATTGATCACTGGCCTCGAACTACTGCATCACAACGGCAAATCCAATAGAGAGAAATAAATGATTGATCTCTCCCCTCTGGAAGTTTGGTTTGTTACCGGCAGCCAGCACCTCTACGGGCCAGGGATACTTGCCACAGTCGAAGAACACGCGGGACTTATTGCGCAAGCGTTGCGCACCTCTTCGCACATCCCGGTTAACGTTGTATGTAAACCGGTGATGACGGGAACCGAATCGATTTTCCAGTTGTGCCTCGACGCCAATGCTTCCACAAATTGCATCGGCCTAATCACATGGATGCATACTTTTTCCCCGGCTCGAATGTGGATCGCGGGGATACGAGCACTGGACAAACCATTGCTGCATCTGCACACACAGTTCAACGAGGCACTGCCCTGGTCCACCATCGACATGGACTTCATGAACCTTAACCAGTCGGCGCACGGCGATCGCGAGTTCGGATTCATTACCGCCCGCATGCGGCTGAATCCAAAGATCATCGTTGGCTTCTGGGGAGACAACGAAGTCCACGAAGAGATCGGCTGCTGGCTTCGTTCCGCATGCGCCTGGCACGATGCGAAACAATTAAAGATCGCTCGCTTCGGCGACAACATGCGTTACGTCGCCGTGACGGAAGGCAATAAAGTGAATGCCGAGATTAATCTCCGCTATATGGTGAACGGGTACGGCGTCGGAGATCTGGTGCACTATGTGCAACAGGTGTCCGACAAGTCAATCGCCGAACTCGTCGCCGATTACGACGAAAGCTACACCGTCGCCGAGCCTCTGCGTGCCGGGGGACCCAAGCGCGAATCACTGCGAGATGCAGCGAGAATTGAACTCGGCCTAAGACATTTTCTCCATGAAACCAGATCGCATGCGTTCACGGGCACGTTTGAAGACTTGCATAACCTTAAACAGCTTCCAGGGATAGCAGTGCAGCGGCTTATGTCCGAGGGATAGGGCTTCGGCGCGGAGGGAGACTGGAAAACCGCCGCCCTGGTGCGCGCGGTAAAAGTTATGGGCCATGGCCTGAAGGGTGGCGCATCATTCATGGAGGACTACACCTACAACTTCAAGAACGGCGGCCAGGTGCTCGGTGCTCACATGCTGGAGGTATGCCCCTCGATCGCTGCGGGACGGCCTTCGATCGAAATTCATCCTCTCTCCATCGGCGGCAAAGATGACCCTGTCCGCCTGGTGTTCACAGCCGCCGCCGGTAGGGCTGTGAATGCCTCCGTCATAGAATTATCCGACCGCTTCCGCATGATCGTCAATCAAGTTAACATCGTCGAGCCTGAGTATCCGCTTCCCCAGTTGCCAGTTGCGAGAGCAGTTTGGGAGCCTGAGCCAAACTTTAAAACCGCAGCCACGGCATGGATCTCCGCCGGCGGCGCGCATCATACCGCCCTTAGTTCTGCAATAACCGGGGAACACCTGGAACATTTTGCCGCTATTGCTGGTATGGAATGCCTAATGATCGACAAAGATACGACACTTCGAAGCTTTATTCGAGAATTGCGGGGCAACGAGTCTCATTGCAAGACAATGAATGGATTTTGAACAGAATTACGGGCGCAAATTTCAAGGTATAAACACGCCATGGGTTTATCCTTCCTTGCGCAATGCTAATTGCATCGGCCAGAGATTGTTTTCCGGGAACGTTCCACTGCGTCCTCGTTCCGGACTGCGGGCGGCTGATCGGGGAATGAAGACCTGTGAGGTGTCCCCGTGGAGTTATTCGTTCGAGTTTACAACCGCGTCGTAGAGCCCCGGTTCCGTTGGTCGCCATAAGCTTGCCTTGTTACAGAACCAGCTCAGCGCCGCACATAGCGGAAGAAAATTTGGGGAACCGTAAGGAAGGATTTGGAAACAGAAAAAAACAAGCCAAAGAAAGATGCGCCGTTAACTGAATCGTGGACAGTAGGTCTAACCGAGAAATTGCTCGTGAGTTGCGAATCAGCTCTAACACAGTGGCGGCACATCGTGTTTAACTTCTAGTGGAGCTTTGGAAGGAGGCCCTTGATGGCAACTCAGAATCCTGCGCGGAAGCCTCTCTTACTAGATGGATCCCGCCGATCGTTTACTGGAGTATTACTGGGATTGGCGTCGGCTTTCGTGGCGGCGCTTTTAGGAGTTCCCGTTCTGCGGTATCTGTTCTACCCGCTCACCACCAAATCAAAATCATCCGACTGGGTGGCGGCGGGATCGTCATCGGAAGCTGCCGCATCGCCTATTCCACTCAGCCGCACACTTGAGATGAAACAGGAAGACGGCTGGCGGGAGACGGATAGCAACCCGATGATTTATCTCATCAAGAAAGGAAATGAGGTTCAAGCACTGTCCGCCATTTGTCCTCATCTGGGTTGCACAGTTCCCTGGAATACAGAACGAAAAGAATTTGCATGTCCATGTCATGGGGCCGTTTTTGGTCCTGACGGATCATACCGCTCCGGGCCGGCGCGCCGGGGCATGGACACTCTCGATACAAAGGTGGCGAACAGTGTAGTGATGGTGAAGTATCAAACTTTTCGTCCCGACGTGCCGAACAAAGAGGTGACCAGTTGACCGATAAAGATCAAGCAGCCCTGCCTGAGCCAAATTCTGAAAAGGTCCACGGAAAGTCTGGCTTGTCCGCGCGATTATGGCGCTGGGTGGACGTCCGCACCGGCGCGGACGAGCTGCTCCACAAGTCGCTCGATGAGCCGGTGCCCGGCGGCGCCCGCTTTGCTTATGTTTTTGGCTCGGCGCTGTTGTTCCTCTTTATTTCTCAAGTCGTCACCGGTTTATGCCTAGCGGTGTACTACGTCCCGTCTCCGCTCACTGCCCATGTCTCGCTTGCCTACATCATAAAGAACGTCGCCGCGGGCTCATTCCTGCGAAGCCTGCACTCCTACGGTTCGAGTGCGATGATCGTAGTTCTGGTCATGCACTTCCTTCAGACCTTCCTTTACGGATCGTACAAAGGAAAACGAGAACTGCTCTGGATTTCTGGATGTGTCCTCTCTTTGCTTGTGTTGGGCATGACCTTCACCGGATACCTGCTGCGCTGGGACCTCAAAGCGTATTTCTCCGGCGCCGTAGGCACAAATCTTGTTGGCGATGTTCCGATCATTGGTGGCTGGCTGCTGCGGCTCATGCGGGGCGGTTCGGTGATGGGCGCGTTGACGCTTTCGCGCTTTTACGTTCTCCATCTTTTTATCATTCCGGCGATGATCTTTCTGTTCGTGGCCGTTCATATTTTTATGTTTCGCAAGGCCGGGGCCGCTGGCCCCATCAACGAAGATCCGGTGAACCCGCGTCTGCCGGCTGAGACGTTCTATCCCAAGCAGGTCATTATTGACATGCTGTTTGTGCTGGTTGTAATGGGCGTTCTGGGCGTGCTCGCGCATTTTGTTCCGGTGGAACTTGGCCCGGTAGCGGACCCATCCAACAGCAACTACCTGCCGCGTCCCGAGTGGTATTACCTGCCGTTCTTCGAATGGCTGAAATTCTGGGAGGGGGCAAAAACAGTTGTCGGGGTCGTTCTTATCCCCGGAATTCTTATCGGGCTGGTTTTTCTCTTGCCGTTTTTAGATCGAAGTCTCGAACGGCGTCCCTGGAAACGCCCGATTCCCGTTGGCGCCGTTTTGATTATATTGATCGCCCTGATAGGGCTGGGCATGAAGAGCAGGCTGGATGACTCGCGCGACCCAACGACGGCTGCTCAAATTGCGAAGCAGAATATGGAGGAAGACAATTACTTCCATGCCCCTTTTCACCCGTTGCCCCCGTCTTCGGCTTCGGGAGGCGCTCCTTCCGCGGCGCTCACGGGAGCGGCTGCCCGGGGAAAGACGTTATTCGATTCGCAAGGCTGTAGCGGTTGTCATGGCGCGAGTGGCGGGGGCGGTGTGGGGCCGGCACTGACGCATATTTCCGATAAATTTCAGCCTCCTCAATTGACCGCGCTTCTGAAAGCGCCCAATGCCAAGATGAGAGCGGGTGGCATGGTGCCGCAGACTCTAAATGCGGCTGATATGACGGATCTGGTTTCCTATGTGAGCAGCCTCGGCGGAACTTCGGGCTCCTCGGCGACTACACAGACGCCGGACCCGTCTTCACCCGCGCCAGCGGAGGCGAATCCTGGTGCGCCATCCGCTCCCTCGAAAGCAACTGCTGCGTCGGCGCCAAAATCACCCCCGAGTCCAACTAAACCGTGATCCGGTTCTGCGGCTTCTGGAGGTGCCTCTCCCGCAGCGCTCAGCGGGACGATTGCCAAGGGAAAGGTTCTTTTCAATTCCCATGGTTGCAGCGGCTGCCACGGAGTGAGACGGAGTGGGCGGCGGTGTCGGGCCGGCACTGACGCATATTTCCGGCAAATTACAACCGCCTCGACTCATGGCACTTCTGAAAAAGCCCAATACTAAAATGAAAGCTGGCGGCAGGGTCCTGATCTGCTCCCCCAAAACCGCACGCGGCTGGGTATGATTTCAGATTGCGGAAGGGGGACGAGGTATGTCGAAGAGCCAGCACACGGAGGCGCAGATGATCGGGGCGCTGAAACAACTGGAAGCAGGACGGAAAGCGGAAGATGTGGCGCGGGAAGTGGGGGTATCCAAGCACACGATCTATGCCTGGAAATCCGCGGCAGAAGCCCGCGCCGATCTTTTTTAACCTACGATAAGCGTCTGGTGGGAAAGTTTGTGCCGGGAATCCAGTTCATCGCCGCGCTGGATACAACATTATTCGAAGCGGGAATTTCGATGCGATCTGCCTCGGCCTTATCGCCACGTTTCTAAGAGCGCGAAAATGCGACGGGTGGCCGACCTACGCTTCTTGTGAAGGCGGGGAGGTCAAGGCCGGATTTGCTTCGACATCTTTCCTGTCGGATTTTGTAGCGGTCGGAACCTTGTGCACCCAGTTGGAATTCCCACCCTTGCGAAAACCGCGCAAGAGTGGGCCAGCCCCCGCCCCTCTATGCTAGAGTTGCGCTTGAATTGGGAGGACAAATGTACGAACAGATTAGAAAGGAAATTGCGTCCGATTCCTTCTACGGAAACAATTTTCCCAATGAGGGTCAGCAATTCGTCGCTTGGTATTTGCGTCGGGTACTCCTTCTCGATGTTCACGCAACCAGGGCAGCCATCACTGACGGCCAACTTGATAAGCAGATTGATGCGATCGTGGTCGAAGACGGAGACGACAGACGCGTCCGTGTGATTCAAGGTAAGTTCACGAAGCCATCACAGGTTGATGCCGCGCCCGTGCGAGAGGTGCTTTCAGCATGGGAAAGGCTGCGCGACCTCCCGTCCCTCCAGGTAGAGTGCTCCGGAAGACTGGCAGAGCGTCTCGAGACTATGCGGCTTGCTCTTGAAGAAGACTACGAGGTTCAGTTTGAATTACTCGCGACCGGTTCCCTCACGCCTGCGGCGCTGACAGATGTCGATGCGTTCAAGAAGCTCATGTCGGAAAGCACGGAATTGAGCGCCGGACTGACCGTGGTCGATTCGGACTTGATTGAGACGCGTCTCTCCGAGGCGGGAACAGAAAGACCTGCCGGAGCTGAATGCTTGCATTCAGCTCGACCAGAATCGGTACATCGAGTCCACCGAAGCTGGTGTAAGAGTCGTGATTGCGATGCTGCCGGTGGAGCGATGCCTGAAGCTTCCGGGGATAGTGGACCAAAAGCTCTTCAGACGAAACGTCCGTCAAAGTCTTGGACTCGGGAATAAGGGTCGCTGACAGAGCCAAGAGATAACCATTTTTGCATAATCTGGCGAGTCAATGCATCGGTTTGGATCTTTATCGGAAGGTCTATCCTCGCCTCTTTTCGTGATGAAATAAGCGTGGTCAACTTCAGACTCATAGCGCTGCTTTATTTGCCGCATACTTTTAAGTGTAGTTCTTATCGAACCCGCGCAGGATGTTCGCGGATTTAGGCGCAAACACCCAAAGAGGACGAGCCAATGTGCTGCAAGAGGAACAGAACAAGTCTCTCCAACAGATCGCTGCCAATACTCAGAGACCGCTCAGTGAAGCTGAAGTCAACGCGCGGATTCTGAAAAAGTACATCGGCAAGCGTGCGGACATTACAGAGAATGGAAGCAGTTGGGGCTCGATGGGTGCAATCGTCGCAGACGTAAACGAGAACAATGTTCTCACGCTGTTCTACCCGGCTGGATACCACACATCGCGGGCGCACGGTCAGGCGGTAAAGTGCGACAAACTTCGCCTTGTAGAGGTCCCGGTAGGCGCCTGCGAACTTAAAATTGACGTCATCGAACGGTACGGGACTCCCACGGACTACGGTGAAGCGAAATGTTGGGAAGAGCGTCACTCACAGCCCACGCACGTTGGCGTGCCACGAGGGCAGAACGTGTTCAATGCACAGTACCGAAAGGATGGCTCACCAATCTTGCGCCGCATTCACGTCTACGCTTCCACGGATGGCAGTCCGAACTACACGATGGCGACGATGGAAAACTTGCAGGAAACCGATTCGTGGTACAGCAGCAAACTCGACATCGAAAAGAAGTTTGCTGTGGTGCAGGTTGAGTGGGCCGATGCTGGTTACAGATATGATGGCGGCGGGGGCGGAGCTCTCAACCTTTTCATCAGAAAATGACCGATGCTACTTGACGAGATCATCAATATTGCTGGATCAACGCTTGGGTGAGCATCGTCGAGGCAGTCCGATGGCACAGTTTTATAGACGTGCGGAAGATCTTTAAGGACGCCGATTCTGTGGATGGCTACGTAATCTTTAACATCAGGCAGAACCGGTACAGGCTTGTTACCGTCATTCACTATTCCAAAACAACCGATGAAAGGCAGACCGAAGGACACATCTACATCCGATCTTTCTTGACGCACAAGGAATATGACAATCGCAGGAACTGGGATCGGAGGTTTGGAACAAAATGAGCACAATCCTCGCAAATCCGGCGGAAATGATTGCGCACGGCGCTCCCCGTGTCATACACAATGACAAGGAACTTGAAGCGTACACCACCGCTCTCTTTCAACTGACAGCGCTGGAAAAACCATCCAGCTCAGAAGTGGAAGCAATCGAACTCTTAACTTTGCTAGTGGAGCGATACGAGCAGCAGCATTATCCCATTCCGGCAGCGGATCCGGTTTCAGTCGTGCGATTCTTAATTGAACAGCAGAATCTCACGCAACGTGATCTGATTCCTCAATTTGGGTCGGAGAGTGCGGTTTCGATGTTCCTGGCAGGGCAGCGAAATCTCACCATAGAGCAAGTGAGGAGATTAAGCACGAGATTCAAGCTTCCCGCGGATGTCTTCATCCCGAAAAACGTGAGAGCAAAAACCGCTAAAAAGCGAAAGAATTAGCAAAGACTGTTTTGACGGAAAATCGGGGACGGACGGAACGTTACTCAATTCTCCGGCGAGAAAACGGAAAACGTGCTGTCTGCCCCCACTTTCTTCCCCGTCCCCAGTTTCTTTCCCGGCGTTTTGAAAGGCGGCGAAACCCTTCGGCTACGCTCAGGCTCTCGGGCACCTAGTGGGTCTCCGGCATCACGGGCGAGGGTGCCTGCGCCACACAGTCCAGGACGGAAGCGGAGGAGAGGTTCGGTGGTAATGCAGAGATCCTTCGCTGCGCTCAGAATGACAATGGATTGACTGAAACGGGAGAATTCACGACTCGGTAAATCCCGACTCAAGCCAAAGACGGCCTGAATGGCAGCCATCGGAAACTGAGGCAGGGGTTCGCGGACAGGAGTGTCCGCGCTACATTTGAATCAAATTACTTGGTGGAGGCGGCGGGAGTCGAACCCGCGTCCGAAAATGTTACTGGTCAAGAGACTACATGCTTATTCCGGTTCATGCTTCCGGCCTTCACCGGAAACGTTCGCGGACCGCGCTCAGAACGGACAAGAAACGCGTGCCGCTAGCCTGAGATCTTAGCTTCTCCTCCCAGACGTAGAAGAGAAGAGCAGCCCTCTGTGTGACGTTCGCTCGCCGCCCAAGGGCGAAGCGGCGGAAAACGGCTGCCTAATTAATTAGGCTGCGTATGCCATTTGTTGATTGGCAATTATCATTTTGCCCACGATTACAGGTGCGAGCACCCTGGCATGCCTCTTGGCCGCAAGCATCTCCGTCGAAGCCGTGACGCCCCCATACACCCCAATCCGGCGAAAACCGCGCCGGCCGGGACCCCGCCTGAGCGGTGGGATTGGCCGTTAAAGAACCACTTCCAGACTAAGTTGCCAGGACTTGGAAGTCAATGTATTGGATGATTGGCCGGCCCCCTTGGTTCCAGGCGTCGTGCCGAGGTTGAAAGCCAACTCCGCTCAAGGGATCAGGATGATTTTTCCGCTCACGCCGCCCTCTTCCGAAAGCCGGTGGGCTTCCTGAATTTCACTTAATTTCATGGTGCGGGCTATCGGAATGGTGAATTCGTGGCGCGCCGCGTCGTCGGCCAACTGGTATAGGTGGGAGGCATCGGGTTGAGCCATAAAAGTTTCGACGCGAATGTCGTATTTTTCCGCGCCTTCCGGTTCTCCAAGAACCGAGCCCAGCACGCCGCCTTTGCGGATTGCTCTCAATAGCCGCTGGATGGTTGTACCTCCCACGGTATCGGCAATTGCGTCGAGGTCATGCAGATGAGCGATTTCTTCCTCATTATCGATGGCAACGACTCCGTCGGCGGCTAACTTCTGGGCCTCCGCCTTTTCCGTTTCGCGAACGCCTGCCAGCACGCGCGCGCCGTGTCTGCGCGCCACATGCACCGCCGAGCGCCCTACATTTCCGAGCGCCCCGGTGACCAGCACGGTCTGCCCGGCTTTCGGTTTTACGGCTCGCTCGATCAGTTGAGCGCCGGTCAAGGTGACGAGCGGGAGCGCCGCTGCATGCTCGAAATTCAAAGCTTCGGGAATCGGCGACAGCACGTCAGCCTTTGCAACCGTGTATTCAGCATAGGTTCCGTTGGTTAATGCCATAACGCGCATTCCCTTGGGAAAGCCGGTAACGTTGCGCCCAGTTTCAGCTACTTCTCCAGACAGATCGCGCCCTAAAATGGCGGGGAATTGCAGCGGCATGCGCGCCTTTGCCGCACCACTCCTGAGCTTCCAATCAATCGGATTAATGCTGGTAGCGCGCAATGCCGGCATCAGTGGCGATCAGGACAGCTTGGTTTTCCCCTTGACTACCCGCGATCTTGATCCCGCCTTGCTGGATGCCCGGCGGAATGATATTTCCCTCTGCGTCTGGCACCTGGTTCTGAATTACCTCGGACACGTTGAACATTCGCGTGGCCCTGGCTTCGAGATGCAGCGGATACAGATAGTGGCCGGGAGAGCCATCGGGAAGCGCGAAGAAAAATGTGAGTATGAAATCCTGAGCTTCGTCGGCGGGATTCCACAGGGTCATCATGGTGTCGTCGCCGTTTGCGGTGCTCCAATATTGCAGTGATTTCGATCCGCTTTCCCCGATTGCGCGGGGGATCACTTCAAAGACATACGTGTTTGTCTGGTCAACGCTTCCGGCTGCGAGAATTAGAGCGCCTGAGGGTATATTGGCGTCTAGGGTTATATTGAACCCTCCATTGAAGGTCTTCGTCGCCGAGCTCAGGCCCGCTTGGGCGAGAAATGCCAACACATCCAAACTTTGGGTTTGATGCGGCTGAATCGTGACCGGTGCAATTTGCGGCGACTGCGCCCTGCATCCACCACAGTGTCGGCGTGACCGAAATCGGAGCGTTAGAAACGTTGCGCAATATCGAATACGGGGTAAAGGTCGTCGCCGCGGGGAAGAGCATCATGGGGTCGGCTGCACCTGCCATGACCCAAGTTCCGCCATGGTTGTCGGAGTAGCGCCCGAGGTTGCGACCGGATCAGTGGCTAGGGAAAGATTTGCTGAATAGCCGACAGCTTGATCCTCCAGTCCGCCATTGACAATCAGATTGTCAGTGGTGGCGCTAGACGTGATCAGAATTCCGCCTTGCGTGCTGGTTGAGGAAGTTAACTCGTCGAGTTCCACGAGTTTCATGCCTTGCGGGGACACAGTGACACTATGTTGCCCGATGGAATTCGCCTGATTGTCAGTCACTCCGACAGTTACCTGGATTGGCTGGGCTGAAATATTTGCCAGCGCAATAAATCCCGTAACGTTGGCTTCTTGCTTCCACCACATGCCTTCAATTGTATTACCCACGGCCTTCGGTGCTGGATTTGAGAAATGCAGCGGCGGCGGCGCGGTGGGCTGGAGACCATAAGTGAAAATCAGACTGTGCGCCGTATCCACATTGCGAATGGTTGCGCAAAATGGGTCCCAGGGCCAAGTGTATTGAAGTTCCGCGTAGCCCGAGAGCGTGGCATACGAGGCGACGCCTTGCTGCTGGAGTCCCTGATTGATGTCGATGATAGCGACACCCGCCGGTTGCAGCGTCACGTTAGAGAGCGTGTATCTCACGCCATTGCTCAGGTGCAAAATCGGAGTGACCGTGATCGGGTCGGTTTCGACAATGTTTCTGAACGTTCCGCCGCCCGTCGAGGGATTCGAAATGGAGGCCGACTGCAACTGGGAATTCTGCGGACACTTCAATTCTTGTTACTCTGTTGCAATGACGTTATCGGTGACGGAGCGGGTGCGGCAGTTGCGGCAGGAGATTTCGGAGATCAGCAAAGAGAGTTCTAATTTTCTGCGAAGCAACAGGAAAGATTCGTTGGGTCTGGGCGAGCAGGAGCGGCGGGTGCAGAGGATGAGGGAAATCAAAGAAGAATTAATGTCGTTAACGGCGTGGAAAAAGGTTTGAGAGACGGCATATCAAACAGCATTTGTGATTTGAATCCGCCTCAGGTGTCACAGGTTTTGCTTGCTGGGCGTCGGAGGCAGGAGCGTCTGGCGATATGATTACTAGAGACCTACGCTTACGCCTGCCAGGCGCTCGCGCCGGTAAATATGGCTCGTGATAGCGAACAATCCGTTGCGACGGCCGATACTACGGCGCGACCCGGCCCCACGAAATCGGCCGGAATCTCGCTGCATGGTTCCGTCCTGGTACTTATCCAATTTGATGTTTGCGAAGAGATTCGTTTGGATTCCCTTCGGCAGCTTCTCGGCGCGCGCACGCTTCAGCTCCCTACGCTTAAGCATCCCGCGCCTGGTTATGTGCGTTATCAGCGGCCGCCGGTTATCGAACCGATCGAAACGTTAATTCTGGATAGCGGCGAAAAGCTACAGGGAAAAATCAAGTATTACGATTACGGAGTCATCAGCGTTGTATTCGAGCTTCCATTCTCCGGCGATTGGGATACATTGGTGCGCCTCGGCAGCCGCTGGGTTTGGGATGTCGACTTCTCCAGTCATGCTTCGAAAATTGTGAGACAGAAATTGCAGGTTTCCGCGCCCGCGATGGTCAAGCCGTATCCCGAGTGGTTGAGCGAAGACTATTTTATGTTTCATGTGCGCGAGATGACCGGCTCGCCCTCCGCAACCGACCTGGTCGCTTCCTACGGAGCGCGGATAGCGCAGATTGTTCGCGGAGAAACCGCGCAGCTTTCGGATGGCGAGCAGAACGAAATCCTGCAATCGAGGATCTCGTATTATCCGACCGATCTGGCGGTGATCGGATGGAATGGGGCATTTCTCTACGACACCGCGCCGGGCGCCGAGACTGCGATCCAATTGTTGGAGTATGCGAACTCTCAACTGCTGGAGTTCCGCCATTATGACGAGCTGCTGACGCGCGAACTCGAAGGCGTGTATGCCTCGCTGGACAAGGGAACCGGCATGTTTGCCCGATGGCGGCTGGCGCGCGACGCCACCAAACTGCATACTGTACTTTTAGATGTCAGCGAACTAACTGAACATGCCGACAACGCCATTAAATTTTTGAGCGACATGTTTTCCGCGCGCTTGTACAAACTCGCCGCATCGAAAGTCGGCGTCCCCGACTACAAGGATTTAGTTACCCAAAAAGTGCGAACCGCAGAAGAGTTGTATCGCTTTATGGTCGACCAGTTTAACCAGAGTCGCGCCTTCGTGCTTGAAATTACCGTCGTCGTCATTCTGGTAATTGAACTGATCTATCTTTTTCACGGGAAGCCATTTTAGTAATTGGCTGGTGGGAGCACGGGTAGCTTTCCCTTGGTACTAAACGATTTGGTTTCTGCACCGCTGGATGGCGAGTTAACGATTATGCGGCGGTTCGCGGCTGGGTGGCTATTGATTCAGCTTGTATTCTGACCAATAACATTTTCTTTAACCCGTCCAACTTACGGCCTTCACTCTTGCGCTCGTGCCGGAGCTCGAGCATCTTAACTTCATGTTTCTTCGATAGATAAGTGGTTCGAAAGCGCTGCATTCGCATCCTCCTCGGGGAAATCAAAGTGTAGCTGCGCACTCTATCCGAGTCAAGGCGAGGTTCAACCGTCCATGACCAGGAACTGACGTTTAACCAATAACTTACAATAGTCTTGCGCGCACAGAGAATACTGCAAATGCTTGAAACGTTGGCGACGTTTAGCGATGTATAGCCACAATTACAGCCACACTGCACGCTATTTTTTCTTTGGCTTCCATCCTGGGTGGTTGGCCGCGTAAGCAGCTCTGAGCTTTGCCTTGGAGGCTGCTGACATTGGTTTGCCCTTCCTGGCAGGGACCTTTTTCTTAGTTGAAGCCGACTGCACTCCGGTGGCAGCAACCCCCGAGACACGTTCCAAACTTTTGATAATGACGTCTATCTCATCCCGGCGGCGTTTCAAAGCTGCGATAGCGTTCTGAATAATCACATCTGGCATTTTTGCGTTCTCCCCAAGGAAGCCTATCACAATGATGCACTAAGCCTAACACTTAGGGCAGCGTCAGCGGTTCGGGATTGATTAACCAGGGGAGTGGTTCGCGACGTTGACCGAGGGCAAACAAGTTATCGAGGATTGGCGGCAGGAATACAATGAGAGTCGTCCTCACCGATCCATTGGGAGAACGAACGCCGAGCAATCTGACTGGCTCAAAAACCGTCGGAAACTCACCTTGAGAGTGTGACAGAAAAAGGGGCCCGATCACGCAATCTGAGATCATACTCAGCCGCGTGCGGATTTTGGGGGCGGATCAATCAGATGCAGTTGTTTATCATCGGCAAACCTGGATGGCTAGCGGGCAGCGCGATCTGTTGGTTGCCGTGTTCGAAGAAGTCCCGGCAATGCAATCAGCGGAGTAGGTCAAGATCAAAATTCCGGCGCAGGCAGGCAGCATGAATCCCCACCTTTACAAAAAACGTAAAGGTGGGCCAGCCATCCAAGTAGACTTTGGATCGGGCGACTCCGACAATTTCAATTACGATCCGAAAACTGGCAGAATGACGCAATACCAATTCAACGTGAACGGGAACTCGGAAATCGGCAAGTTGGGCTGGAATGCCAACAGTACCCTTGCGACTCTCGGTATCACTGATCCGTTCAATTCACCGGATGCGCAAAACTGTTCCTATTCTTATGACGACCTTGCGCGTCTGCAAAACGTAGGGTGCGGATCAGTGTGGGGGCAGACTTCTGTTAGCGATGCGTTTGGAAATACGACAAAGACCGGCAGCAGTGCCTGGCAGCCCACTTACAATGTAAAGAACCAATACCAGTCGCTTCCTGGCTTTACGCCGACTTATGACGCGAATGGTGATTTGCTTACCGATAGCTTCCACACTTACAAATGGGACGCCGAGGGCCACGTCACGGCGATTGATTCGATTGGCTTGGCTTACGACGCGCTCGGACGGATGGTGGAACAGAACCCTTCGTCTGGCACGTACTATCAGATTGTGTACACGCCGATGGGTAGCAAACTTGCAGTCATGAAGGGACAGACTATCCAGCAGGCATTCGTGCCTTTGCCGGGCGGAACGACTGCTGAATATCTGTCGTGGGGATTGAGTTACTATCGGCATCCGGACTGGCTGGGCAGTGAGCGGCTGGAGTCTAGCTATCAGAGTGGAACGAAACCTCCCCAGGACACGGCCTACGCACCGTTCGGGGAACCGTACGCGGAACTGAGCGGCGGCAATGCCACCTGTCATTTGCCGGCATGAATAAAGACACCGATTGGCTGAATTACGACGCCCTGTACCGGGAATACGATCCGCGACAGGGGCGGTGGATTTCTCCTGACCCGGCGGGCCTGGCGGCGGTTGATCCCACCGACCCACAAAGCTGGAATCGCTACGCGTACGTAGAAAATAATCCGCTGAGTTTCACAGACCCACTAGGGTTAATAGAGCCGACGTGTGTTCACGTACCCTGCCCAACCGGATGGCAAGGTGGAGGCGGTGGAGGCGGAGGCGGCATCGGGGCAGGCGACCTCCTTTTTCTTGGGATACCGGTCTACGGTCCAGACTCGATTTTTATAAACGACGGCCCGGTAGTCAGTTGTCTCTCCGGATGCTACGGTTTCCTCAATGTATCGCTTACATCGAACAACAGCCCCGCAAACAACAGCAGGAACTGCACACCGACTCCAGCCAGTGCAGGCCAATACGTCGCGGCAACTGCCCAAGTTGCGGCCATGACCTCCGAGTTTTTCTCGGGGCTCGGGCCGGGTAACCTAACGTTTGGTCCGGGGTCGTCCACTTCGCAAGTGATGGCACAATCTGGCCCGGTTCAAGATGTATTGAACTCTTACTATATGACCGGGCAAACAAGTGGCCTTTATACTTTTGGCGGTTCTAGGTACGTAGCCGCAGGCGGCAATCCTGTGGCTCAGTTTGTGGGTTCATTCAGGTGGAGCATCGCTCCGGGCGATGGTGGTATCAATCTCTCGCTTACGAACACTACGAGTTTTAGATCGCTAACCTATGACATGGGGCCTCAGTGGCAACGTGGTTCCGTCCCCACTCCGATGGGAAATACTCATCAGACATACAACATCACTGCCAAATGTCAATGATCATGAAACTACGATTTCTGTTGGTATTGCTAATCGCGGCGCTTCTGGCGGGTTGTCATACGACGCAGCCGCCGGTCACAACGCAGGTCGTTGCAGGAAACTACACGTTCGTCTCGAAAGACCCAGAGAGTCGGGCGACGGATCGCAATCTGAACCATCTGGTTCTGCAATTAGATGGAACCTACGACCTCATTGAAGGCGGAGCAACCAAGGCGGTATCAGAGAAGAAGGGCACCTGGAGCATCGTGCCTGGAAAGCCGCCCAATGTTCTCCTCGATCGCGCGGGCTACCCGGTTGAAATCAAGCGAAATGAAGTCCGATTATTGATCGATCTGGATACCGGAGTGTGGTGGGTCAAGCCTAGGTGAACGGGCTCGCCGATTTGTCGGTGTCGAATACTGTATCCGAGCAAACAACGCTCCGACTGTCCCCAAAAACGGACCGACTGGAACTTTGACGGGCGGTGTTGGGGCTGGCATTTTTTCTGGTAGCGGCGTAGTGACACAAACGGCCGTTAAGCCGTTCTGCACTGGGGGCTAGGTGAACAGACCATCTAGAGGGAGAAGGCTATGGAAGTAGTTCGCAACTGGCCATCGATCAATAGGTAAAATCCGGTCTTGAACGACAGGGGGCGGTTTCCAGTCGTTTCTCAGCTAGCTCACTATTTGTTTCACCCTGTTACATACGTGGTGGTGGCCGCACTGTTTGTGTTTGGAATCATTCGACTGAGGTGTGTCGGATTCTGGAGTATTCTCTTCTCGTTTATCGTCGGAGGAATCTCAGCAAATATCATTCTGGCTCTACGGTAAACTAGAGACAAGCGGATCGGAACTCACTTGCCAGACGGGTGGCCCACCTTTACGTTTTTTGTAAAGGTGGGGATTCTTGCGGCGGGGGCCGGAGTTTTGATCTTGCTCGCCGCTATGGAGGGGCAGTCTTACTTTGATCTGAATCAACTTGCTTGCTCTGATCCTTTAGGATGAGCTGTTGCTTAACGGTCTGGCGGGTTCCGCGATTTATTGGCTTTGCACTGATCGGAGGGCCGAAAGTTTCCATGTTACTTCGGCTCGGCGATAACAAGCACCTGGTTCTCTATCATTTTCTTGCGGACTGTCTGGACCCGCCCCGAGGGCCACTGCACTTCTACGCGGTCGATTTTCGCGCTGTCTCCCAAGCCGAGGAAACTCGAGGAAACTCGGGGGGGGAACTCGGGGACAGACGGGACGTTCCCCGGTTATTTAGGCTAGGCGGTGAAGGCGAGGGGGTGCTGGCTCGCTTCGGTGGTGGACTTCTTAGGGCGGCCTCCCTTACGGGGTGCGAGCAGCCGCAGAGTCGACTTTTCCAGATTGGCAACGAAATCCGGCGGGCCCAGCGGCCGGCCCGTGTGCGTACATTGGCGCAAGGCGTTGACATAGGTTTGCGATTCTCCGGCGGTCAGATAGTTATTCCATTCCTCAGCACTCCACTGCTTTTGCCAGCGTCTCATCTCCAGCATCGAATCGGAGACGACACCGCAGTGCGCGGCAGCGCTGGACCATCTCCACTCCTGCGCCGCTGGGACCAGGCCGGCACGGACCGGGTTCAACTCCGCATAGCGGAGCGCTGCCCACAGATGGGAATCATCGAGGGGACAGGAATAAAATCTTCCCTGCCAGACGTGGCCGCTCGACGACCGACGGGCATTCCAATAGGCTGCGTAGCGTCCGTGAGTGTGCTTGAGAGTTTGTGCCAACGCATCTGCGGTGCGGGGAACAACGATCAGATGCACGTGATTGGACATGAGACAGTAGCCCAGAAGTGAGAGACGGTAAAGTTCCGACTGTTGGCGCAGCAACTCGAGGTAAGCGACGTGGTCCGCTTCGTTGGCCAGAATTACTTGCCGGGCATTACCGCGTTGCGTAACGTGATGGGGAACATCGACCACAACGACGCGAGGCAATCGAGCCATTGCGAAAAAATATCAGAAACGATTCATCTGCGGTTAAACGGGTCTTCGTTTGAGGCATTTTTGGCCTTATAATTCCCAAATCGGAGAGGAACAACTGGGGTACGTCCCGTCTGTCCCCGAGTTTCGCGTCCAAGTTCGAAGGAATCGTGTGAGCAGTCATTGGCAAGAGATGTTACTTAGCCGATGGGGCCGCGGCGTTGTTCCGAATTTGTAAATTTTCACAGAGAACGCGCATTGACCCTGAGCTTTCTATTAGATTTCGCACTCTTAATCAGCGACGGCTCAACTAACAGTTGTCGACGACGATGACGGAATGTGGCTGTTTGCGCGATGGTTTATGATCGGCGAAATTACGGGGTTTGGCGCTGCTATCGAGCGGATTATGCTGCACCCCAGAGGCAATACTTTAGAGGGAGGGCGATGATGGTGCGACACTCGGTATTACTGCTGACCCTGGGGTGTTTGCTGATTATTCCGGCGTTCGCTGATAAGATCGTGTGCACGGCAGACGGCAACGGCAACGACAGTTGCGACATCCTGCTGCCCAACGTACTGAGTTCCCTGACAAACTATGCGTCCCTGACTTTTCAGGCGGGGGATACTGTCGTTATCTCGGCCTCCGGTTGTGCGCAGACAGGAGGCAGCGGTAAAACCTGGAAACGCTTCTTAAACCCAAGTCCTGCTTCCGATCATAAGTACTATGGCAAGATCTCCATCCAAGGTGTCACCAATGGCATGGTTCCGATCTCCTCCGTTGCCAACATGACTTTGCCACCGGCGACCGGAGGTTCCCTGACTCTAGGCTATGAGGACGACGCTTATTCGGATAACGGCTATTGGTCGCATGATGATGGGACGGATGACCAATGTAAGGACCAAAGTGGGCCAGCCCGCGGACGAGCAGCGGTTCACCTGCAGATTCACCGCGTGGCGACACCGCCAATGCCCGCTGGCACGATCTACGGGCAATGCATACGCACCGATACAACGCACGAGTCGTGTCATATTGATCGGCCCGACGTGACCGTGCCCACAGAGTCTTACCCCAGCGTGAATTTCTGCCCTGGCGATGCCGTGAAGATAGCGGCGCAGGGATGCGTACAGACTGGAGGCTCAGGGAAGACCTGGAAGGACTACGTAAATCCGCAAGGTCCCAATTCCGACCACGAATATTTCGGACAGATCCAAATTCCAGGCGTGACTGGCGGGATGGTACGCTTGAAATCTGTCGTCAACAGCACTTCGTTACCAGCCTCGACTGGCGGATCCCTAACGCTCGGATATGTCGATGACGCTTTAGGTGACAATGGTTACTACTCCCACGACAACGGGACACAGAATCAGTGTCCAAAGAACCAGCCCGCATCGCTCGACATTACGATCACGCATGGGGGGGACACTCGATTGGGCTGCGGAAATATCTTTCCAGTGACGGGCACGACGCCTGCGACCGCTGCGTTTTTCCAATCGGAGACTGCTGGGGCCGTGTTGGAACATCCGGGTGGGCGCAGAATTATTGTCACTTTCAACGATTCGACACAGCTCACTTCGCCTCCGAAAATCACGTTTACCCCCACCGGACGTTCGGTGAGCGCCGGCGCCAGCCTCATGGGCTGGGCATATTCCAACGACGACGGCACGCACTGGACCTATGCGGGCAAAGTCCCGACGGCGCCAGGTTGGCCGACCTTATGGGGTGACCCGGCAATGACCTCAGTACCGGATCCCTCCAACCTCGTCGTCATGATGTCGAACCTGGCAATTCCCACCGACGAGTTCACTTCCGGAGAATCCGTCTCTTCGGTCGGCGGCGCGTGCTTCGCGAAGTCCACTGACGGCGGTCTTTCATTTGCAGTCGTGCAATGCATCTCGAACACCGATCCCCCGTTTCAGGAAGGGCATTTCTACGACGGCGAGACGCTGGCGGCCACTCCCTCGGGCGCCATCTTTGCGGCATTTAACGATATCGACACCGCGAGGATCAATGTCTGGAGCGCGCCGAATGCCAACTCACCCTTCGTGCAGATTGCAGAGCCGTTTCCGAACATGATGTCGCTAATGCACCCTCGCCTGCGCACGGCCGCCGACGGGTCTGTCTATGCGGCTGCACCCTTTGCCGCCACACTACCGGATGGCACGACAGGTCCTGTGGTGTACTTAAACCGTTTTGTCAACGGCGCCTGGGGCACTCCTCAGCAAGCAAGCGAGATCATGCAGGCAAGTGTCCCGGTCATCGACCTCAAGTCGCAAGTACTCGGCAGCGAGCTGGAGGTTCGCATGGGGCCGCAGTTCTCTTTCGCCGTCGGCTCTGCTTCCGCGGGCGGTCAGGATGCAGTTCGCCTCATGGTGACGCGCCTCGATCCCAATGGACTTTTTTTCATCGAAGGGAGTGCCTGCGCCGCTGATCTGTCTGGCTGCCATCCGGTTCCTGAATGGCATGTAGGTCCGACGGCGTCTAGGGGCCGCTTTGACTTTACCCACCAGACCTTCGGCCCGCTGGTGCAGGTGTCGCCAGCGCACCGGGTCGGCCGGCCGCCAGACCTTCAAACCATACCGGGCACGTGGCTGGCGGCGTACTACGTCGTCAACGGAACAGGTAACACGGCAATTCAGACCGGCCACATGTACCTCAATTACCAGAACGGAAACCCAGTGGGGGCACCAGTCGACCTGCCAGACTTACTCACGGTATGCCCCGACGTGCGAGATGGTGGCGAAGACTACTGGGGCGACTACAACGATATGGTCGTGCTCGACAATGGCCTCTTGCCTCCGGCCTTCGTGAGCTTCGTGACGCGCGACCAACAGCTTGGCTGCATTGAACGATGGGCGCGATTCAGCCTGCATCAGCACGTGAGTGCGGTGCGATGGAACCCATAGATGAGGACAAGTCCATGACCCTAAGACGATCAGTGCAAATCTGCATCCTGTTTCTCAGTGCGGCGATGGTTCTGGGCGCCTGCAACTTTGAAACTCGCGTTTCGGCAGACTCCAGTTCCCAAGCGCCGGTTGGAGAGACTGCGAAACCTGCGGCCGATTCCAGCGCTGATACGGCGGCGCGCGCCGGCCAAGCCAAATCCACCTCGAATAGTCCGCCGCCGACACGCCCATTTTCGGGTATCGCGACCCCAGTGCGCGATTATCCCCGGGTTGCGAGCAGCGGGCCCTGTGCTCCGCTCTATAGGAATGGGACACACGGAACCTGCATAGCAGACAAGCCGTGCCGCGGCTACGGCATCCGCAACGATGAAAATGAGGTGCTTTGCATGTGTTATCTCACGCACGGCGGCTGCGATGCTAAGTCACGGTGCGATCATCGGGCACACGCCTGCGTGGCTGACACGATTCAGAAAAACAAAGAGGAATAGAGGCCTTTTTGAAGACGTTGGATGGCCCACCTTTACGTTTTTTGTAAAGGTGGGAGACAGCCTCGCTTTATAATCTCGATAAAATAATTTTGGGGCTGTCTTGCTTCATCAACGATATAAGGATCTTTGTTTTCTGGTTATCGCTAAGGCGACACTTCCGAATTACTGGTTGCGCAGAGGCTTAGACGCGATCAATGGCGGAGATCCCGATTCCCGGCACTTGCATTTGGGATGTGGGACAAAACTGCTTCCTGGATTCATCAACATTGACGCAAATCCCCGGCAAAAGCTGGATATATGGCTCGACGTCCGGCACGGCTTGCCCTTTCGAAATTCGTCGGTTGCATCTATCTACTCGACCCACATGGTTGAGCATTTCTTTCCTGACGAGCTCAGCCGGCTTTTCAATGAGTGTTTCCGCGTGTTGAAACCCGGCGGGGGCATGCGGCTTGTAGTACCCAGTTTGCTCAACGCGATCATTGCGTATCGGGAGAATCGTTCTGACTGGTTTTACGATTCTTTCCCGCGCCATTTTGATTCCCTGGGAGGGCGGTTTTCCAATTTCGTGTTTTGCGAGGGGCAGCATCGCACCGCATTTGATTTCGGTTATCTGGATGAAGTGCTGCGCAAAGCCGGATTCAGTCAGGTGGAGGAATCGGCAGAGGGAAAGAGCCGGCTTTACGGAAACGATGTGCCGCCTTTCGAGCCGACCGATATGGAACTTCCACACTCCCTTTATGTGGAAGCCTTCAAATAGGACGAGTTGAAGAAATGAAAACCGAGGTATCAAATTTCGACGCCAGTGCCTTGGTCGATTGAACTGGCTGGCTAGCCGGCAGCGGTGCGATCTGTTCCTTGCCGCATTCGAAGAAGTCCAGTAGCGCGTGGGGATCCAACGCGGGTTATGCAGGCGATCCAACAGGTGTTGACCATCGCCGGCAGCAACGCTAGCGATAATTAAAGTACCGTGAAAGATTCAATGCCACGGGATTCTTTAATGGGCAGGCAAAGCAGGCAATTGTACTCTTTGCTGAATGCCTTGCCCCTCTTTCAGGGTGTATATGAAATCCGCCGGCACATCGCGCAGGGTTTCGACGGCGCCGCTAGGCCATCGAATTTCAACTTTGTCCATTTTTGATTCGGATCCCAATCCGAAATGAAGGCGCGGATCGTTTTGCGAGAGATAGCTGCCACCGGCTCGCACTTCATTGAATTGCGTTAGGCTTCCCGCAGTGATCGTAACTCGCGTGCCGATTGCGGAGCGATTGCTCTTTGTGCCTATCAGGTTGAAAAGCACGCGATGATTCGCGTTTCTAGTCAGGTTTAGTAGCAGAGTTGGCGGCCCATCCGTGTTGCTGATAACAACGTCCACGTTGCCGTCGTTCTTCAGATCGCCAAAGGCGGCTCCGCGGCGGGAAGCGTTGGGAAGAGCGGCGAGAGCGGCCGAAACATCCTCGAAGGTTCCATCATGTTTATTGCGAAATAATTGGAGCGGCTCGCGATAAGGCGTGCCTCCGGGAACCTGGTCCATTTGCGGATAAACGTGTCCATTGGCTACGAAAATATCGGGCCAGCCGTCGTTATCCAGGTCTACAAAACCTGTGCCCCAGCCCACCCAGGGATAAGTGGGCTTGGCCAGTCCCGCTTGCAGACTTACGTCCGAAAAGCCGGCTTTCCCTCCGTTATGGAAGAGCGTGTCGGGCTGCTCGACGAAGGTGGTGACAAACATAGAGAGCCAGCCTTCGTTCACGTAATCGCCCCAATCGACTCCCATAGAACCTTGCGCCAGGCCATCGCCACTCAATGCCGCGCCGGACAGCATGCTGATGTCTTCGAAAGTTCCATCATGCTTGTTGCGGTAGAGATAATTGGGTCCGGTATCGTTGGCGACGTACAAATCGGGCCAGCCATCATTGTCATAGTCGCCCCAGATCGCGCCGAGTCCGTAATAACGATTTTTGTCGTCCACGCCCGCCTTTTTCGAGACCTCTTCAAAAGTGCCATCGCCGCGACTGTGGAAAAGCAGATCGGTTTCGCCCACCATGCCCCACGGTCCGCATTGCACGGCGATGCCTTTGAAGTGGCAAGTTTTTTCGTTACTGCCGAAGGTTGGCAGATTATTGATATCGACGTGAACGTAACGGGAGACGAATAAATCCACAAAACCGTCGCGATCATAATCGGCCCAAGCCGCGCCGGTGCTGAATCCGCCGGCACCGACGCCGGCTTTGTCGGTGACGTCCTCGAACTTGCAGCCGCCGAGATTGTGGTAGAGCGCATTGCCGCCGTATCCGGTGACGTAGATATCCGGCAAACCGTCGTTGTCATAATCGGCAACGGCTACGCCCATGCCCCAGCCTTTGCGGGTGAGACCGGCGGACGCGGTGATGTCGGTAAATTTGAAGTTGGCGTCCTGATGATAAAGCGTGATCATGGGATCGCCGCCCTTGCGGAAGCGGTCAATGGTAGAGCCGTTCGCAACAATGATGTCGAGCTTGCCGTCGTTATCGCAATCGATTAGGCCGACGCCCCCGCTCATCGATTCCACAATGTATTGCTTGTCGGACGACGAAATATGCGGGACTGTGAGGCCGGCTTGCTGAGCAACGTCCTGGAAGGACATTGGCGGGACGGAGGAGCTAACCTTGGTTTGGGCGGCGAGAACCGGAGTCAGCAAAATGGCGACCACCGTTCTCGTGAACAAATTTCGCATCGTGCATTATTGCGCGAAAGCAACTCGGCATAAGTTAATTTGCTAATTAACCATTCAGCGCTGACATGGAATTCTGTACGGACAGGAGGGCCTCCAAGGATATCGACCGAGAATGACGATAGCAGAAACGTCTCAATTGAGGAAAAACCTGCTCGTTATTGGATAGAAGCACCGATGCTATCTACAACTACGGCTGCGCCTTCAGTTGCCACCCCAGTGGCGATAGCCTTCCCATGCTTGTTGCAGCGGGGGATAGTAAACCTGAGATCGGGTTTCTGTCGATCAAATGGAACGCTTAGAAGTTTCGCTGTCGGCGAACAACTCTGAGAGTCTGCTGCTGATTGAGCACCTCGAACGAAGTGACCCGGTGTTCGTCTTGAAAGAATCGAAGATCGATAACTGCATCCCCGATCCTCAAGCTGCTAAGACGAATTTCCGGCAACCAGGCTGGTAAGTGCGGATCGACGAATAGCGTTTGAGTTGGAGCATCTGGTTGAATGCCGAGGATTGCCTGGATGATCTGGAAGGGAGCGGATGCGGACCAGGCTTGGGGTGAGTTCGCTTTCGGGTAAAGACCGGGGAAGGCGTGCTCATCGTCGCGTTGATGCCCGGCGAAGACTTCGGGGAGCCTGCAATATTTGAACAAGACGGCGGATTCGAAGATTGCCTTCGCTAGTCGATTCATGTCGTCGTGCAGGCCGCAATGAGCCAGCGCCAGTACGAACATCGCGTTTTCAACCGGCCACACCGAGCCGCAATGATACGAAAATGGGTTAAAAGCCGGATGTTCCGACGAGAGCGTACGCACGCCCCATCCTGAGAACATGTCTGCCTTCATAAGGCGCTTTGCCACGGCTTTTTTCAATGAATCATCCACAATACCATTGAGCAAACAGTGACCGGGATCGGAGGCGATGGAACGAATTGGCCGGTTCTTTGAATCGATTCCCATCGCCAGATAACCTTCGTCCGGCATCCAGAAGAAGTCGTTGAAGCGCTTTTTTAATTCGGCCGCTTCGGATTTTAATTTTGCCGCCTCGGCATCTTTGCCTAGGCTCTTGAGAACTTGCGCAATGCCTACTTTAGAGTTGTAAATATACGACTGCATTTCGCAGGTGCCGAGCGGATCGGCTACTTGCGAGCCATCGGCGTCAACGATGGCGTCGCCGGAATCCTTCCATCCCTGATTTTTTTCGCCTTGCTCGGAGCGCGTCTGGTATTTATAAAACCCGCTTTCGTCGCGGCTGTACTTATCTGCCCATCGCAGGCCTCGAAGCGCAGGTTCGATCAGCGGCTTGACCAGATCTTTCTTGCCGGTCCAGCGCCAGAGGTCCGCCACCAGCAATGGGTAGAAAGAAGAGCCGGTCGCGGTTCCGAAGTATCGTCCATGAGGCGTGTAATTGAGCACCGCCAAGGGACTGGTGTGCAGCTCGTGAACCATGCGCCCGGGTTGCTCATCCCGCCAATCGTCGATTTTGTTGCCTATATGATTGGCAAGTTCCAGGAGAGAGCCACGCATTGTTTGCGTGCTCAGCGAGGCTGCCGCCCGGCCAGAAAAAAGCGTATCTCGTCCGAAAAAGCCACAATAAATAGGCATGCCGGCGGCCGGAATCCAGGTTGGTCCCAGCGCATCTCTGCCGTCCAAATCGAAGAGTCTCAAATCCGATAAATCGGCGGCGGATTGATGAAGGGTTCGCAAGACGATATTCGTCAAATCTTTCTTTTGAGTTGAGCTGTAAGAAGTAGAGGAGGCGAAAAATCGCTGTCGGCGGCGGTCGCCTTCAGGTCCCCAGGAAGGAAGGTCTTTGCCCTCGAGTTGCGCTGTCCATTGCAAGCTTGCGCGCCATACTTCCTTTGGTTTCAGGGTCACGCGAAAACGAATGGTGGCTCTGCGGTATTCTGGCTGCTTCTGATCATGCGTGATTCCAAGATAGATGCCGCAATGCAGAGAAGCCGTTCCAGAATCGCCCTGATGGCGGTATCGGTGGGTTATTTTATAGTCGAAACTTAACAACCGAGCGGGAGTCTTCCCGCTCCATAAAACTGAAAGATGGCCCTTTTGTTGGCGCGGCCCATGTGCCTCGGAAGGATCGGCGAAATCGGCTGAGACCTTCAAGTCAAGCGTGAATTTGGTTTTTATCTGCGTGTGATTTGTCAGCGTTAGTCTTTCTAGTAGTCCTTCCCCGACGGTGCGTTCAATGCGAAGTTCGACCGCCTGCTGGGCAGGATCGCATTTATTTCCTTTCCGCTCGCATTCTGGCGGCGCAAAAATGTAGTAAGCAAGATCGCGGTGTTGCTCTATCGCCGAAAGGGCGCTGAATGTTGGCGCCTTCCCATTCACCTTCCACTGATAGCAAGACAGCATGCGTGTCTGGTAGACCCAAAGGCCCTGATCTCCTTCAGACTGTATCGATCCGTCAAGCGCCGTCGTAAGCACCGTGCGTCCCTGGCTGATCGAATGATGATGGTGACGAGGTTCGAGTTGAATGAGGCTGCGGTGGCTAGGAATCTTCATGCCGTCTTGTTCAAAATTTTTTCGGCGCATATCTCTCTTGGGCAAGTTAGCACAACGCCAGAATTTGACTGATAACGGAGAAGATTGTAGACGCGGAGTTAGGTGGTTTACCGGGTAGCCATACAGTCCGAACTTAAAGGTCGTAATGTGCATAGCCGATTGCTAACTAGAATTCTTTCGCCTGTAATAGTTAAGGAAATCATTTAGCCTCGTAGCTGGCATTGTAGAGCGGGTTACCTGATTTCGCATGCCAGTGATCAACTCGTCTTCTACCATTCGCGGTCTCACTGTATCGGCCTACACGGTGCCAACTGACTTCCCCGAGTCAGATGGAACACTGAAGTGGGACAGCACAACTCTCGTTCTGGTACATGCGAGCGTCAACGATAAAGATAAAGTTGGGGTTGGCTATACCTACGGCGATCTTGCGACTGCTGAACTCATATCCCACACGCTGATTCCTATTGTGCGCGGAAGCGATGCCATGAACATCCCCAACTGCTGGTCGGCGATGCGGCACGCGATTCGCAACCTTGGGCGTCCTGGAATCTGTTCGATGGCAATTTCGGCGGTTGATTCCGCTCTGTGGGATCTCAAGGCCAAGCTGCTGAACCTGCCGTTGGTCACGCTGTTAGGCGCCGACCAGTCGAGCATTGACATCTACGGCAGCGGCGGCTTTACCTCTTACTCCGACGATCAACTCCGGAAACAATTGGGCGGCTGGGCCGAGCAAGGAATCAAAGCCGTGAAGATGAAGATTGGCCGCGAGCCCGAGAGAGACGTTTCTCGCGTAAAAGTGGCGCGCGAAGCCATAGGAGCCGACGTCGCGTTATATGTGGACGCCAATGGAGCGTATTCGCGTAAACAAGCGCTCTACATGGCAGAGAAGTTTACGGAATTCGATGTGACCTGGTTTGAAGAGCCAGTTACCTCCGACGATTTGGAAGGCTTGCGGCTGATTCGTGACCGCGCTCCAGTTGGAATGGATATTGCCGCCGGTGAATACGGTTACGACCTGCCGTACTTCAAGCGCATGATTGATGCCGGTGCGGTGGACGTTCAACAGGCAGATGCGACGCGTTGCGCGGGTATCAGCGAATTTCTCAGAGTCGGCGCGCTGTGTGACGCGGCAAATATGCCGATGTCGGCGCATACTTCGCCTTCGATTCATCTGCATCCCTGCTGCGCCCTCTCGCGCCTGCGAAATATCGAATACTTTCACGACCATGTTCGAATCGAAAACATGTTTTTTGACGGAGTGATTCAACCCGTGGATGGCCGCCTTCATCCCGACCTTTCGAGACCTGGTATTGGTCTCGAATTCAAGAAAGCGGACGCGGAACGATATGCGGCTTAGAGATGCTTATGGATTCTGAGCGCGTCTCGCGCATACAAGAGGGCTTACGTTCCTGCAATCTGGCGGCGTTAGTCTGCTCTCTTCCTTCGCATGTTCTGTTGCTCACTGGATATTGGCCGGTTGTTGGCGAGAGTATTGCTATCTGCGTTCGTGATGGTCCGACGGTATTGTTAGTTCCTGAAGACGAAGAGGAACTCGCGAAAACTGGATTTGCGGACTCGGTGGAGACATTTACTCCGGAGACACTCAACCACATGGGCAGCATTGCCCAAGCTGTGAAGCCTCGGTTGGCTGACATTTTGCACAAGCTCAAGTTGGCATCAGAGCCCATAGGAATTGAATCGGGCTCTGGCTCGCAAGCCGCGTCTTACCTTGCGATGCATCTTTTTGGAGGCAACCTGCCCAGTGTGCTGCGCGAGTTGCAGCCAAAAGTGCAATTTGTCATCGCCGATGACTTGCTTCGAGAATTGAGCTCGGTCAAAACCTCTCAGGAGCTTGATCGAATACGGCAAGCTTGCGAGATCGCAAAAAATGCGTTCGCCACGGGAGCCGCAGATCTGCGGTCCGGCATCATAGAACCCGAAGCCGCACAAATGTTTCGCGCTCCGCTCAGCACTACCGAAGTTCCCGGCCGGAAGATTTACCGCCGTGATGGTTTTGCTTTTTGCATGTCCGGACCAAATTCCGCGAAAGCTTATGCAGCCTATGCGCGAACCCGATGGCGCAAGATTGAACTGCGAGACCTGGTAATGATTCATTGCAACTCCTATGTGGATGGCTTCTGGACGGACATCACGCGGACATACACGGTGCAACCTCCCGATCAACAGCAAGAGAAAATGTATGCGGCTGTTTTCGCGGCACGCGAGGCTGCTTTACGGACGATCAAGCCGGGAATTAGAGCCGCCGAGGTTGATGCCGCCGCGAGAAAAGTTATTCAGGAAGCCGGGTTCGGGCTGTATCTCAAGCACGGGACCGGGCATGGGGTGGGCTTTTCGCCCATGAGCGCTTACAGCGTCCCCCAAGTTCACGCCCAGTCTCAAGACACATTGCAAGAAGGAATGGTTTTCAACGTAGAGCCCGCCGTTTACATCGAAGGCTACGGTGGGGTGCGGCATTGCGACATGGTTGCGGTGACCAAAACTGGCTATGAATTGCTTACAGACTTTCAGTTGAACGCTGGCTGCCTCACGGTATCGAACGCGAAACGATAAAGATTGATGGAGAAAAAATAATGGCCAAGACGGTAGCAGATTTATTAGTTGAACGCTTAATCAGCTGGGACGTAGATACAATCTTCGGGTTCCCCGGCGATGGCGTAAACGGAATCTTCGAAGCCCTGCGCACTCACAAAGACAAATTGAAATTTATTCAAGTGAGACACGAAGAGGCGGCCGCGTTTGCTGCTTGCGGTTATGCAAAGTATTCCGGGCGACTCGGAGTGTGCATCGCCACTTCCGGTCCCGGTGGCGTGCATCTTCTGAACGGTCTTTACGATGCAAAGTGCGACATGCAGCCCGTGCTTGCCATCACCGGGCATACATTTCACGACCTGATTGGAACTCATTACCAGCAGGATGTCGATCTCGACAAGTTGTATATGGACGTTGCCGAGTTTAACCAGCGCATCATGGGTCCCGGCCACGTAAACAATATTGTGGACGAAGCGATCAAGACTTCCTTGACCCGTCGTACAGTCAGCCATATCACGATTCCGAAAGATATTCAGGAGTGGACCTCGAAGGATGAAGAGCGCTCGAACGCCAACATTCCTCATCACAGCTCCGACACATATGCCGCCGCGCATCCCGTTCCATCGCGTCGTTCGCTCGAAGCCGCCGCTGAACTTATCAACCAGGGTTCCAAGGTCGCCATTCTTGCCGGCGCCGGCTGCTTAAATGCGAAAGCTGAAATTTTGCAGCTGGCGGAAAAATTATCCGCTCCCATCGTGAAGCCATTACTGGGGAAGGCGGTCGTGCCGGACGACAGCCCTTATACTACGGGCGGAATTGGCTTGCTCGGTACCGCACCTTCGCACGAAGTGATGAAAGATTGCGAGACGCTGATCATCGCCGGAAGCGGATTCCCCTACATGGAGTTTTATCCCAAGCCCGGTCAGGCCAAGACGGTGCAGATTGATATTGATCCCGCACGCATCGGCTTGCGGCATCCGGTCGATGTTGGTTTGGCAGGGGAGTGTCAGGCGGTCTTGCAAGCGCTTCTGCCGCTGATCCGAAAGAAAGAAGACCAGAGCTTTCTGACCCAGGCGCAGGAAAACATGAAGAAATGGAATCACCTGATGCAAGAACGCGGCACCCGAAAAGACAAGCCGATGAAGCCGCAGGTGGTGACCTGGAATCTGAACAAGCTTCTCAACTCCGATGCCATCGTCTCGGCCGATAGCGGAACTATCGCAACCTGGGCTGCGCGTTATATCGAAATTCGCGGCGAGATGAAATTCTCGTTATCGGGGTCATTGGCCACGATGGCTAATGGACTGCCCTACAGCATTGGCGCGGCGGTCGCGTTTCCCGGAAGACAGGTTGTGTGCATTGTTGGCGACGGTGGCCTGACCATGCTGATGGGAGAACTGGCGACGCTGGTGAAGTACAAACTTAACGTCAAAGTAATTGTCATAAAAAACAACGTGCTGGGCCAAATCAAATGGGAACAGATGGTGATGGAAGGCAATCCTGAGTACGGGGTTGAGCTCCAGCCCATTGACTTCGCCGGCGTTGCGATGGCCTGCGGCGCCGTTGGTTACACCATCGAAGATCCCGAGCAGGCGGCGGCAGTTTTGCGGGAAGCGTTGGCGCACCCCGGACCTGCCGTGGTGCAGGCAGTGGTCGATCCCAACGAACCGCCGCTCCCGGGCAATGTCACCGCGGAGCAGGCGTTCAAATTCGCGGAGTCCCTGGCCAGGGGGCAGAAAGATAGTTGGAAGATTATTAAGACCGTCCTCAAGGATAAGATTCGCGAAGTTGTCTAGGCCGGCAGCGCAAAACACAAAGAGCGGATCAAGATGAATTTCTTCGGGAAGACCGAGCGTGATCAATCGAGCGGCCACGGTCTTCTCGGTGAATTCGGCGATGCCGAGCATTCGATCACTCACCACATAAGAGAAGGTAGATTTCAACGGAGCCTGTCGCTCATGGCGGGCCTTTCGAGCGTGATTGCCGGCCTCGAAGTATCCTACGAGCACTATCGCGGCAGTTACAGCAATCCCATCATGTACACGCCGGTGATCCTGAGCGGAGCGCTCTTCACGGCGGGAGTAGCCGGAGCAATGAATCGGCGCGCGGCCCGCACGATCTTGCCCGCGGTGTCCGCCATCACGCTCGCTGACTGTTTAATTGGATTTGGATTTCATGTTCGCGGCATAAAACGCAAGCCGGGAGGCTGGCGGCTGCCGGTTACGAACATCATCATGGGACCGCCGATTTTTGCGCCATTGCTGTTCGGTACAAGCGCATACCTCGGCTTGGTGGCTGCATTTTTGCGGCGCGAGAATTCGGCGCAGCAGGCGAGGCGACGGCCTGTCCCGCCATGGTCTAAATTCTTTCCGGAAAAGCTCACACGCCACGAAACCACGCTGGTGCAGGAACTGAGGGAAGGTCAGTTTCAAAAACATCTGGCGATGGCCACTGCGGCTGCGGCCTTTTTCAGCGGCATCGAGGCTCTTTACTCGCATTACAAAAATAATTTCAAGTACGCCGCGCAGTGGACCCCGATTGCGATCTCCGCGCTTTTAATGGGAACCGCTATAGGCGCGGTAGGAAGCCCCCGCGTGGCGAAGAAATTTTTGCCGGCGGTTTCCGTTCTCGCCATCGCAGACGGGGCAGTGGGATTTGTTTATCACGCGCGTGGCATCGTTCGCCGTCCCGGCGGCTTGAAGCATCCCGTTTACAACGTGATATATGGGCCACCAATATTCGCCCCGTTGCTTTTTGCGGCCTGCGGATTCCTCGGTGTATTAGCCAGCATGCTTCGGAGAGAAGTGTGATGTCGGCTTTGAATAAGGATGCGGGACCAATTGATCCAAAAACGGGAGAGCCGCTGGAACCGCGTGCGCAGCCCGGATACTATCCCGGATTTAACACGCTTCAGCAAAAAAACTTCTGGGATGAGGCCACGCGAAAAATAGTTCTTGCGCGGGTTGAGAACGTTCCGCCCATCCGCTTCTTCACCCCCGAAGAAGCTTTGCTGATGAAAGCCGTATGCGATCGAATTCTGCCGCAAGACGATCGGGACGAAGCTCACAAGATTCCAATCGTGAACGTTATCGACGAGCGCTTGTACTCCGGCCGCATTGATGGCTACCGCTTTGCAAGCATGCCTCCTGATCCTGAGGCGCACCGGCTTGGATTATTGGGAATCACCGAAGTCTCAAAACATATGTTTCAGCGGCAATTTGTGGAACTGAGTCCGCTGGAGCAAGAGGCCGCGCTCCAAACGATCCACGACGGAGATCCTCCGGCCGGCCGCGAGATCTGGCAAAAAATGCCAGTAGACCGTTTCTGGCTGCTGCTGGTTCAGGATGTTGTCGGCGCATATTATGCGCATCCTTATGCGTGGGATGAAATCGGCTTCGGCGGTCCGGCATATCCACGAGGATATATGCGCCTGGAGAATGGCGAACCGGAACCGTGGGAAGTCGAAGAGCGCCGCTACGAATGGGCCGCTCCACCAGGCTCGCCGTCGGCGGAGTTCACTCCAGTCGCCGGATCAGAGGAACATAAAGGCAGCCCCGGCCAGGGAGGTACGCATTGAAAAAGCCTCTACTGGGCGCTTTCGAATCTCCAGATCACAAACACATGCTCGGCGCGATGCAGCATCTCGAATTCCCGATGCGCCGCTACAGCAACTATGAGGAAGTGGATTTCTGCATCGTCGGAGTGGGATCGGCTGGCGGAGTGCTTTTGCAACGCCTGGCGCGCGCGGGCTTCAAAGTCGTCGGAATCGAGGCGGGTCCCTTTTGGGATACGGAGCGCGACTGGGTTAGCGACGAAGCCGGGTCCTACAACCTCTACTGGAACGAACTGCGAATAACGGGCGGCCAAGATCCGCTCGCCCTTGGCGCAAACAACAGTGGTCACGGCGTGGGCGGCGGATCGGTGCACTGGGCCGGCTTTACGCCGCGCCTGCATCCTTCCGACTTCCGCGTTTACTCCGAAGATGGCGTCGCAGTTGACTGGCCAATTTCTTATGCGGACTTAAAGCCTTATTACGAATTACTCGAAAAGGAAATCCCGGTGTCGGGACCGGCTTATTATCCGTGGGGCGACCCGCACGGCTACTCTTACGGACCGCATCCGATGGGCGGATGCGGCGACATCTTAATCAAGGGCTGCACCAAGCTCGGCATCGGCGTCAGCATCGGCGGTCCGGTCGCGATCCTTGCCGGTTCTCATGGTGACCGCCCACATTGCATCTATCGCGGCTTTTGCATTCAAGGATGCAAAGTCGGCGCCAAGCAGAGCACGCTGATATCGCACGTTCCCGACGCGATCGAACATGGCGCGGAGATTCGCGATCACGCCATGGCCTCACGAATTCAGTTGGGAAAAGACGGGCGTGTTAGCGGAGTGTTGTACTTCGATCACAGGGGACAGGAGATCGAGCAGAAAGCCAAGGCGGTGATCGTGTGCGGATATGCCATCGAAACCCCGCGTCTTTTGCTGAACTCCGCATGTCCGGGCCATGAAAATGGACTGGCAAATTCCAGCGGAACGGTCGGCCGCTATCTGATGGCGCAGGCTGGCAACGTTGTGCTGGGGCGCTTCGATGAACTGGTGCGCATGTATAAAGCGCCGCCGGCACATGCCCTCACCGAAGAATTCTACGAGACCGATCCCAAGCGCGGATTTGCCCGGGGCTTCGCGGTGCAGACGGTTGGTCCGCTGCCGATTTCCTTTGCCCGGCAAATGATGGTGGCGAAAGGTGCATGGGGATGGGGCATGCGTCAGGTCATGATGGATTACAACCACTGGGGCGCGATCGCGCTGCTGGGAGAAATTCTTCCCTGGGAAGACAATCGGGTTCAAATCGCGGACGAAAAAGACCGGCATGGAATTCCGGTTGCGAAAGTGACATTCAGTCTGCGCGAAAACGACAAGAAACTCGTCGAGTTCGGCAAGAACAAAGTAATGGAAATTATGTGGGCTGCCGGAGCTAAAGAAGTAGTTCAGGAAGCGCGGTACGCGCACCTGGTCGGTGGCGCCCGCATGGGAAACGATCCGCAAACTTCGGTGGTTGATAAGTTTGGACGCAGCCACGACATTCCAAATTTATTTGTGTGCGACGGCAGCGTCTTGCCGACGCAAGGGTCGGCGAATCCGGGACTGACCATTCAAGCCCTTGCGGCTCGAACCGCCGATTATCTGATTTCGCAACGTGGCGAGATATATACGAGAACCACTCGCAGCATGGAGCAGCCGGCAATTCGGCACGACCTGTCGCCGCCGGGAACGTGGGGTAAAGGCGTTCCTCGTATTGCGTAAACGAGTTGGCGTGTTAGGCCAGAAGGAAAGGAAGTATATGTCATCACGAAATGGAAGCAAGCCCGAAGTTGTTGTGATAACCGGTGCATCGGCTGGCGTGGGACGAGCCACGGTTCGAGCGTTTGCCAGCCGGGGAGCGCGCATTGGCCTGCTCGCGCGCGGCAAGGATGGCCTCGAAGGAGCACGGCGTGAGGTCGAAGCAGCCGGTGGCAAGGCTCTGGCTATCCCAACTGATGTGGCATACGCCGACCAGGTCGAGGCCGCAGCTGAGGCGGTCGAGAAAGAATTCGGCCCGATCGATATTTGGGTGAACAACGCAATGACCACGATTTTTTCTCCACTGAAAAAAATCAAACCCGAAGAATTTAAGCGCGCAACCGAGGTGACGTATCTCGGAACGGTGTATGGCACCATGGCGGCGGTCAAGCGAATGTATCCGCGCAATCGGGGAACCATTGTTCAAGTGGGATCGGCGCTTGCCTACCGTTCGATCCCTTTGCAATCGCCTTATTGCGGCGCCAAGCACGCGATTCGCGGCTTCACCAATTCACTGCGCTCCGAACTGATTCACGATCACAGCAACATTCATATCACCATGGTGCAGATGCCTGCGCTCAATACTCCACAATTCAATTGGTGCGAAACCCGGTTGCCTCGGCATCCTCAGCCGGTGCCGCCGATTTTCCAACCCGAAGTTGCCGCCGAAGCCATCGTTTGGGCGGCTCATCATAAGCGCCGGGAGATCTATGTGGGCGGCCCCACGGTGCAAGCCATCGAGGCCAACAAAGTTGCCCCGGGATTGCTGGATTTATATCTCGCGCGCACCTGCTACGACGGCCAGCAGACTAATGAGCCGGTGAAGCCGGATCGTCCCAATAATCTTTTTGAGCCGGTGCCGGGAGATCACGGCGCGCACGGAATTTTTGACAACCGCGCGCACGACAGCAGCGCCCAGCTTTGGCAAACCACACATCGCGGTTGGGTAACCGCGGCCGGCGTGGGGGTGGCTGCTCTGGCATGTGCGACCGTGTTTGGAGTCAAACGATGGAGCTGATACAAAGCAGACAGAAGTCTGAGAGATTGGGAATAAATCTTCGCCACGGCTCGCGCAAATCGCTGCGACGCCGCCGAAATATTTTCGGATTATTCCTCGCCGCAAGCGCTTCGATGAGCGTGATCGCTTTGTATCAACTGGGGATTTTGAAACATATCCCCGAGCCGCATTTATCCATATTCGATTCAGCGAAAGTAACTGGCTCGCCGAAAGCGTATTCGCTTCTCCAAACGCCTGATGCCGTGCTGGCATTGGGAAGTTATGCGGCGACCATGACGCTGGCTGCAATGGGCTCGTCCGCGAGGGCAACCGAACAACCGCTGATCCCGCTGGCGCTTGCGGCCAAGGTGGGACTTGATGCCGCTTTAGCCGCGAAATACACATTCGATGAATGGTCGAATTATCGCGCGTTATGCTTTTGGTGTTTGCTCAGTTCCGCCGCAACGCTCGCTGCCCTGCCGTTCGCGATTTCCGAGGGCCGGTCCGCGCTACGCTCCTTATTTTAATACTCAAGCTCGGAATAGAGGATTAAGCTGTATTCGCATTGGGCGGGACCGTTTCCATGCAAAGCAATTCGCCATTGAGTCCGGCCTCGACACTGGCGCAGCCGATTGCGCACTTGATGTTCGAGGTGGGGATTGTGATGATGGCAATCCTTCTGCTGGTAACGGTACTGGTCTGTTACGCGGCCATCCGCTATCGGCGGCGCGCCGGGGCGGGCGATCCGCCGCAGAACTTCGGGGCCAGAAAATTAGAAATTGCATGGACCGTCGCGCCCCTCCTGGTGCTGATCTACATCTTCACGGCAACGCTCCAAGCCATGCGCGGCACGGACCCGGCGATTCCGCGGGGGCGGCAGCCGGATTTGGTTATCGTTGGCCATCAATGGTGGTGGGAGGCGCGATACACAGATTCGCATGTGGTCGCCGCGAACGAAATCCACGTACCGGCCGGAAAAGCTCTTCTGGTGCAGCTTGAATCGGCCGATGTAATTCACGACTGGTGGGTGCCGCAATTGGGGCGCAAGATGGATGCGATTCCCGGACATCCCAATTTGTTTTGGCTTAAGGCGGATTCCCCCGGTTTCTATACTGGAACCTGCGCGGAATATTGTGGCGCCGAGCACGCATGGATGCGAATCGGAGTGGTCGCTGAGAGCGAGCCGGCATTCGAGCAATGGTCTCAGCATCAGCTCGAAGCCGCTGCACAACTTCCCGCCAGTGGCGACGCCGCAAAGGGCGCTGCACTCTTCCGGCAAATGACTTGCGGCAACTGTCACACCATCGCAGGGATCTCAGCGGCCAGCCTGGTTGGGCAGAGTTTGGTTGGACCCGACCTCACCCACATCGCCAGCCGCCGAACCCTCGCTGCCGGGCGCTTTCAAAATACTCCTGAAAATCTTGCCAACTGGTTGGCCGATCCGCAGGCGATTAAGCCAGGGTGTCACATGCCGAATTTTCAGTTTACTGATGCGCAGGTGCATCAGCTCACCGCTTACCTGGAGACATTGCAATGAGCGATGTTCCCTACATGCCGCAAATGCCAGCCACACCGGAATTGGCCAAAGCCACGACCGCGCGAGAAAAAGCGGGCATGCTTGCCTGGGTCGCGACCGTTGACCACAAACGAATTGGGATCATGTATCTGGTCGCGAGCCTCGTATTTTTTGCAGCGGGCGGCATAGAAGCATTGTTGATGCGGATACAGCTCGCGCGGCCAAATATGGCGTTTCTTTCCCCCGACGAATACAACCAGATTTTCACCCTGCACGGTACCACCATGATCTTTCTTGTCGCTATGCCAGCGCTTACAGGCATGGCGAATTATCTGGTGCCGCTCATGATTGGCGCCAAAGATGTGGCGTTTCCGCGGCTCAATGCGCTCAGTTTCTGGCTTCTTGCGTTCGGCGGACTTTTCCTATACTTCAGCTTTCTCGCGGGAGGAGCGCCTGCCGCCGGCTGGTTCAGCTACGCTCCGCTCAGCGAAAAGCCATACTCGTCAACCACTGGGGTGGACTACTACGCGATTGGTTTGTTCGTGCTGGGAATTGCGTCCATCGCCGCCGCCATCAATTTGATCGCCACGATTTCCGGATTTCGCGCGGTGGGCCTAACCATACGCCGCCTTCCTTTATTTGTATGGATGGTGCTGGTCACGCAGATACTGATCCTGCTCGCGCTGCCCGCTCTCAACGCATCCCTTGCGATGTTGCTGATTGATCGCCTTATGGGTGGTCACTTCTTTGTCACCGATACAGGCGGCTCCGCTTTGCTGTGGCAGCATTTTTTCTGGAGCTTCGGCCATCCCGAGGTCTACATCGTTGTACTGCCGGCCTTTGGGATGATCTCAGAAGTGATCCCGGTATTTTCGCGCAAAGTAATCTATGGCTACGAATTCGTTGCCGCATCCACCGTGGCCATCGCC
>Ga0182015_10000825_pt1 | contig 43170 bp, 52 predicted proteins | sample 712P3MmetaG_FD_120478 | JGI IMG/M metagenome (GOLD analysis project Ga0182015, IMG submission 120478) | Permafrost microbial communities from Stordalen Mire, Sweden - 712P3M metaG | ecosystem: Environmental > Terrestrial > Soil > Wetlands > Permafrost | place: Sweden: Stordalen | collected...
CAACGTGTCGGCGGAGATCACTTTGATTACGCCGGTAGCGTTGGAGAAAGGGTTGCGCTTCGCGATTCGCGAAGGCGGCCACACGGTGGGAGCCGGCGCGGTTGCCGAGATCATCGAGTAAACATGCCAAACGGAGAAAAAATTCGAATTCGTTTGAAGGCGTACGATCACCGCATTCTCGATCAATCAACGCGGGAGATCGTGGAAACCGCGAAGCGGACCGGCGCGGATGTTGCAGGTCCGATTCCGCTGCCGACGGTGATTAACCGCTGGACGGTTTTGCGGTCACCACACGTGGATAAGAAATCGCGCGAGCAGTTTGAAATGCGCACGCACAAGCGCTTGATCGACATCCTCGATCCGACTCCGGATACGGTGGACGCTTTAATGAAGCTCGATTTGCCACCCGGTGTGGACGTCGAGATCAAAGCTTTTGGCCGGGAGCACGTAGGCAAGTAGCAGGCACGAAATAAAACGCGAAGGAAAGAGCGAACGAAATGGCCGTTAACGGAATACTCGGAATAAAATTAGGGATGACCCAGGTCTTTGCCGAAGATGGCGCGGCCGTGCCTTGCACTGTTTTGCAGGCGGGTCCGTGTGTGGTCGTTCAGCGACGGACTAAAGATAAAGATGGCTACGATGCGGTGCAGTTGGGGTTGGTGGAATTCATCAAGCCACAACGCGTGAACAAGGCTCGAACCGGTCATTTCAAGAAGGCTGGCGTGGCTCCTCTTCGATATCTCGGCGAATTTCGCATCGAGGATTCCAAGGACGAAGCCAAGCCCGGCGACCGTGTGCTAGTGGACAACTTTAAAATCGGCGAGTTTGTGGATGTTACCGGCATCAGCAAGGGTAAGGGATTTCAGGGCGGCGTAAAACGGTGGCATTTCCGCGGCGGAGACGCATCACACGGATCCATGTTTCACCGGGCTCCGGGCGGCATCGGCGCGAGTTCGTTTCCTTCGCGTGTATGGCCTGGCCAGCATTTTCCGGGACATATGGGACATGAACGTAAGACCTCCAAAAACTTGCGCGTTGTAAAAATCGATTCAGAAGAAAACCTGCTGCTGGTTTGCGGCGCCGTTCCTGGCCCAGCCGGCAGATACATTTTCATACGCAAGGCCAACGCGGCCCTGTAGAGAGACGACGATGCCAGTTGCAGACGTAAAAAATCTCGAAGGCAAGAAAATCGGCACGATAGAGCTGGCTGACGATGTGTTTGGCGTGAAGGTGAACGCGCACTTGCTGCACGAAGCGGTGCGGCATCATCTCGCGAGCAAGCATGCCGGAACGCACAAGACGAAAGATAAGAGCGAAGTAAGCGGTTCTGGTCGGAAGCTTTGGAAGCAGAAGGGAACCGGCCGCGCTCGCGTAGGTTCGATTCGTTCGCCGCTCTGGCGCCATGGTGGCACGGTACACGGCCCGACGCCGCGCAGCTATTCCTATGCGTTGCCGAAGAAGATGATTATCGGCGCGCTGCGTTCGGCGCTTTCGTCAAAACTGGCCGAGCGGAAGATCACGATTGTCGATGCGTGGGAGCTTGAAACGCATAAGACAAAAGCATTTCGTCAAGCGCTGACCAAACTTGATAAGGAAACACCTTCGATCTTGCTGGTCGACAACAGTTCGAATGTGAATCTGGAACGGGCAAGCCGCAATATCGACGGATTGACGCTGGTACCGACGAACGGTCTGGAAGCGTACGATTTGCTGCGACACGATCACTTAATGATGTCGCGTGAAGCAGCCGTGAAGCTGAGCCGAGCGCTATCCCCGAATCCGCAGGAACAGGAAGAGCCGATTCAAATTCAGCCGGCGCCGGGAGCGTCTTCAAAACAAACTGCTGCCGAAAAGACCGAGCACGCTAAACCGACCGCGAGAGCGCATTCGAAGGCAGGGGCCGCACCGAAAACCGCGAAGAAGCATGCGGTGGCGAAGAAAGAAAAGCCGAAAGCAAAGTCCAAGCCCAAGGCGAAAAAGGAATAGGCGATGGATACCAGGCTTTATCAAGTAATTAAGCGGCCCATCATTACGGAAAAGGGTCTTGGTGTGAAGGAAACCCAACACACGGTCGTATTCGAAGTGGCGTCGGATGCCACCAAGACGGAAATCAAAGAAGCTGTGCAACGAGTTTTTAAAGTGAAAGTGGATCACGTACGCACGGCAAACTTTCATGGGAAGTTCCGCCGCCGCGGCCGCGCAGAAGGTTTCCGGAGCGACTGGAAGAAAGCGTACGTCCGGTTGGCTGAAGGCGAAAAAATGATCGAGTACGCCGACAATATTTAGTTCCACGACTATTGAGCGAGAGAGTTCAGGAAGTAGCTAGAGGAAGCAATGCCATTAAAAACATTTAAGCCATACACACCGGCAAGACGTTTTCTCACCATGCTCGATAAGAGCGAGATAACCAAGCAAACGCCGGAAAAATCGCTGGTGGAATCCAAGAAGCGCACTGGCGGCCGCAACGCTCAAGGCGAAATCACATCCTGGCACCGCGGCGGTGGACACGCGCGTAAGTATCGCAACATCGATTTTCGCCGTGACAAGACGGGCATTCCGGCGAAGGTCGCGTCGATTGAGTACGACCCGAACCGGTCTTCGCGAATTGCTTTGCTGCATTACGCGGATGGCGAGAAGCGTTACATTTTGCAGCCAGTGGGCTTGGAAGTTGGCATGACGGTACAGAACGGAGAAGGCGCGGACATTCTCCCCGGCAATGCAATGAAGTTTCGGCACATTCCGCCCGGCACCATGGTCCACAATCTTGAGCTTTTCCCGGGCAAGGGCGGCCAGGTTGTTCGCGCCGCGGGCGGTGCAGCCCAGCTTTTGAGCAAAGAAGGCGATCTCGCGCTGGTGAAATTGCCTTCCGGAGAAGTCCGGCGGTTCAGCGTGGAGTGCATGGCTACCATCGGCCAACTTGGAAACCTGGATCACGAGAATGTGACTTACGGGAAGGCGGGGCGCACGCGATGGCACGGGAAGCGTCCCACGGTTCGCGGCGTAGCGATGAATCCCGTCGATCACCCGCACGGGGGTGGTGAGGGCCGAGTGAAAGGTAACCATCCGCAAACTCCTTGGGGTTTTCCGACTCTTGGTGCGAAGACGCGAAAGAAGCGCAAGAGCAGCAGAATGATCGAACAGCGACGGAATCCGTAAGCTAGGACTGAAACGAATGAACCTGGCGCGGCGAAGAACAGAGAGCAACCTTATGACAGCCACTCGAGCAAGTCGACGTTCAGCACGTCGAACAACACGGCGCCCAGCGCGCGCGCGGAAGTCAATCGCGCGGCGTGCAGCGAAGCCGGTGGTAAAGGCCGTTTCTAAGTTAGTGCCAGCTCCGCAAGTGCAACTTCGGTTGTGCAAGACGGGCTGGGCAGTGATTGTAGAAAAGATTCCAAACGCACAAGGGACCCGTTTCGTTTGCCCCTTTTGCCCGCTATCGCACCGCGTCTCTGGCCCGGTGCGTGGATTCAAGAAAATGCGCCGCGCGCAGTGGATTAAGCTGCGCCGCGTGGAGGAGTAGCAAGACTGATGCCGCGCTCGCTCAAAAAGGGACCTTTCATCGACGATCACCTGCGCGTTAAGGTGGAAGCTCTGAACACCCGCAATGAAAAGAAAGTTTTGAAGACGTGGTCGCGCCGGTCGACGATTCTGCCGGACATGATCGGCCATACTATCGCCGTTCACAACGGAAAGAAATTTATTCCGGTGTATATCACAGAGCAGATGGTTGGACACAAACTCGGCGAATTTTCGCCGACGCGTACCTTTAAGGGGCACGCGGTGAAGGCAGCGCTCGAAAGGGCCGCTGCGGCAGCTGCTCCGGCAGGCGCGCCCGCGGCAGGAGCCGGTGGTGCAGCAGCGGGACCAAAGGCGTAAATGATGGCAACTGCGATTCAAGCTTCAACGCAAATTGGGGGAGTGGCAAAAGCCAGATACATCCGCGTGTCGCCACAAAAGGCGCGGCTGGTGATCGATCTGATTCGTGGTGTTCGCGCCGAAGAAGCGCTGCACACTCTGCGATTCACAAAAAAGCGCGTGGCAAAGGAAATCGAGAAAACTCTGCGAAGCGCCATCGCGAATGCTGAGCGCAAGGCGGAAGACTCCGGCGAATCGCTGGATGTAGACGCGCTGTTCGTCACCCGCTGTTATGTGAACGAAGGGCCTCGCTGGAAGCGTATGCGTCCAGCGCCAATGGGGCGCGGGTTCCGATATCAGAAGCGCACTGCACATATCGTGGTGGAAGTAGCCGAACATCACCGCGCCGCAGCAGACCGCGTGGCGGCAGCCGCAGAAGAAGCGCAAGCTTCCAAGGGCGTCCGCGGAGCAGTTCGCAAGGCTCGCAAGGCTTTTGAGCAACGCGCCAAGCAGCAGAAACCGAAAAAGAAGAAGTAGGAGGATCGTTTGGGGCAGAAAACACATCCGTACGGTTTTCGACTGGGCTACAACAAGGTCTGGAAGTCGCGCTGGTTCGCCAAGCGTGATTACGCTGACCTGCTGTATGAGGATATCCAGCTTCGCAAGCAGCTTAAGGATCGTCTGAAATCCGCAGGCATCAGCGGTATCGATGTGGAACGCGCCGCAAACAAATTGGTGGTGCGCATATACACTGCGCGTCCCGGAATCATTATCGGGCGCAAAGGCTCGGAAATTGACAAGCTGAAGAGCGAAGTGCAGAAGCGGACCAAGCGCGAAGTGCACATCGACATTCAGGAAGTGCATCGCCCTGAGCTCGATGCTCAACTGGTGGCCGAGTCGATAGCGCTTCAGCTAGAAAAGCGCGTTGCATTCAGACGTGCGATGCGCAAGGCGGTGGATTCGGCGCTGCGTTTCGGTTGCAAAGGCATCAAGGTTCGCGTAGCGGGCCGGTTGAATGGCGCCGAAATCGCGCGAAAAGAATGGTATCTGCAAGGCCGGTTGCCCTTGCAGACGTTGCGCGCGGATATTGATTTCGGCACGGCTGAAGCGCACACGACATACGGCGTGATCGGCGTAAAGTGCTGGATTTATCAAGGTGAGAAAATTCCACAACGCGGCGGAAAAACTGGAACAACCAGCGAAGTTTAGAGCTTAAGGGAACGGACTAAATATCATGTTGATGCCGAAAAAAGTTAAGTACCGCAAGCAGCAACGCGGGCGCCGTAGCGGAAAAGCGTGGCGCGGAGGCGCGCTCGCGTTCGGAGAATACGGATTAAAGGCGATGGAGCCGGCCTGGATCACCGACCGGCAAATCGAAGCGGCGCGCGTTGCAATCACTCGGTTTATTAAGCGTGGCGGGAAGCTCTGGATTCGCATCTTTCCGGATAAGCCGTTCACCAAGAAGCCGGCTGAAACTCGAATGGGTAAGGGCAAGGGGCCACCGGAGCATTGGGTTGCGGTGGTGAAACCGGGCAGAGTTATGTTTGAGATGGCGGGTGTGGATCTCGCGGCGGCCACGGAAGCGATGGCGCTCGCGTCCCACAAACTACCGATTCGAACGAAGTTTGTAAGCCGGGCGGAGGAACTGTAAATGGCGGCGCGTTCTCAAAAATTGCGCGAGATGAATCACAGCGAGCTCGAAGTGCAGCAGCAGGAACTCTCCGAGCAGATTTTCCGCTTGCGATTCCAACTCTCCACGGGCCAGTCCGAAGGATTGAAGAAATTGCGTGAAGCGAAGCGAGATCTGGCGCGGGTCAAGACTCTGCTGCGCGAGACCGAATTGAGGAAAGCGTAATGGCAAACGAATCACAAGCGGGGGCTGCGGCTGTTCAAGAGGGTGCTCGTGCACGTGGAGTGCGGCAGGAACTGACGGGCGTAGTTACCAGCGCAAAAATGCAAAAGACGATTGTGGTGAAGGTTATTCGGGCCGTTCAGCATCCGCTCTATCAACGAGTGGTGCGGCATTCGAAAAAGTATTACGCGCACGATGAAACCGGTGAAGCACGGGTAGGCGATACGGTTCGAATCGTTTCTACGCGGCCGCTTTCAAAATTGAAACGCTGGCGGCTCCAAGAAGTTATCGCGAAATCCACGCGCGCATAAGCGAAGTCATTGAAAGCGTATTAAGGGAGCACGACGAACATGGTTCAGATGCGGACATGGCTGACGGTGGCCGACAATTCAGGCGCGCGCCAGTTGACCTGCATTCTTCCCGTGGGAGGAGATGCAGGATTGGTTGCCGGCCTTGGCGACGTGATTACAGCCGCCGTGAAGGAAGCGACGCCTGACAGCCAGGTGAAGAAGGGCAAGGTGGTGCGTGCAGTTGTTGTGCGCACTAGGAAAGAGCAACGCCGAAGGGATGGCACGTACATACGATTTGACGACAACGCTGCGGTGCTAATCAACGATGCGGGCGAGCCGATCGGAACGCGCGTTTTCGGGCCAGTGGCCCGCGAGTTGCGCGATAAGAAGTTCACCAAGATCATCTCGCTTGCTCCGGAAGTTTGGTAGCGATGAGAGAACCTAAAGAAAAACCGGCGGCGCATGGCATTCGTCACGGCGACACCGTGAAAGTAATGGCAGGTCGTTCGAAGGGCAAAAGCGGGAAGGTGCTCTCCGTGAATCTGTGGAAGAGCACAGTGACGGTGGAGCACGCAAACATCATCAAGCGGCATACCCGGCCGAACCCGTCGAAGAATATCAAAGGCGGCATCCTGGAACGCGAAGGCCCCATTCACGTTTCCAACGTGATGCTGGTTTGTCCCGGTTGCGGCAAGCACACCCGCGCTGGACACACAACGCTTCCGGACGGCACTAAAGTTCGCACTTGCCGCCGCTGCGACACGACTTTTGAGAGCTAGAGGCAAAGAGACGAAATGATTACGCGTTTGCACGAAAAATATCGCAAAGAAGCCATCCCGGCGCTTTCCAAGCGATTCGGGTACAAGAACACGATGGCTGTCCCTCGTGTTTCGAAGGTGACGGTGAACATCGGCTTGGGCGAAGCCAGCGCGAATGTGAAGCTACTCGACACCGCCGTAGCTGAGCTCGGCCAAATCGCCGGGCAAAAGCCGGTAATCACGCGCGCTAAGAAATCGATAGCAAATTTCAAGATTCGCAAAGGCATGCCCATTGGTTGCATGGTCACTTTGCGGGGCGAGCGCATGTACGAATTTCTGGACCGGCTCTCAGCGATCGTGTTACCCCGCGTTCGCGACTTTAAGGGACTGGCGCCGAATTCATTTGATGGCCGGGGCAACTACACCATCGGAATCAAGGACCAACTTGTTTTCCCGGAGATCGATTACACGCGGGTAGACAAAATCAAGGGCATGAACGTGACCATAACGACCACAGCACGAAATGACGAAGAAGGGCGCGAGCTGTTGAAATTGCTCGGCGTTCCTTTCAGGGCTTAAGGAGACCAAAGAAGCATGGCGCGTACCAGTCAGTTCGCGAAAATGAAACGGAAGTTGAAATTCAAGATCCGCAAGCGCAACCGTTGCCGCATCTGCGGACGCCCGCGGGGGTTTTTGCGCAAATTTGAACTGTGCCGCATCTGTTTTCGCGGCCACGCGCTCAAGGGAGAAATTCCCGGCGTGGTGAAGGCAAGCTGGTAAGGAAGGACGAATGACCACTGATCCTATCGCTGATTTGTTGACTCGGATTCGAAACGCTTCGACCGCAAAGCACTCGCGCGTGGATATGCCTTCTTCGAAACTGAAGATAGAGTTCGCTCGCATTTTGAAGGAAGAAGGCTATCTGGCGAATTACAAGGTTGTAGAAGAACAAAAAGGAAAGAAAACGCTGCGCTGCTTTTTGCGTTACACACCTGACCGGCGCCCGGTGATCACGGACCTCAAGCGCGTTTCCAGGCCCGGATCCAGGCGCTATGTGGCAAAGACCGGAATTCGTCCCGTGGTTGGCGGAATGGGAATATCGATACTGTCCACACCGCGCGGACTTATGACCGGTCAGTCGGCGCGCAAGGCGGGCGTCGGTGGCGAATTGATGTGCGAAGTTTGGTAGGAATTCCAGCCAGTATAAGGATTTGAGAGAGCCATGTCGCGAATTGGAAACAAGATCATTCCCGTACCGTCGGGCGTAAAGATTCAAATTAAGGATGGCGCCGTTGACGTGCAAGGTCCTAAGGGCAAGATGCATGTAAACGTGCCGGGCGGGATTACCTTCGAGCAGAAGGATGGCACGCTCGTCGCCAAGCGCCACTCAGAAGACCAGCGGGCGCTGCACGGGCTCGCGCGGGCTTTAGTGGCGAACGCCGTCACGGGCGTCACTACCGGCTTTAAGAAAGATCTCGACATCGTGGGCGTGGGATATCGCGCCGAAGTGAAAGGCAAGAATGTGGTGCTAGCGCTGGGATACTCGCATCCAATAGAGTTCCCGATCCCTGAAGGCATCGTCATAGCCATTGAAAAGCAAACACATATGTCCGTTTCGGGTGCGGATAAGAATCAGGTCGGCCAAGTCGCAGCAAATCTTCGAGCGCTGCGGCCGCCCGACCCTTATAAACAAAAAGGCATTCGCATTACTGGCGAGCGGTTGAAGAAGAAAGCCGGCAAGGCTGGCGCCAAGTCGGCAGCTTAAGTTAGAAGGAGAACAAACGTGGCTGCACCAGTTCGAAGATTATCGCGGGAAGCGCATCGCCGTCGGATTCACGTGCGAACGCGCCAGACGCTGGCTGGAACCTCCGAGCGTCCGCGGCTTTGCGTGCATCGCTCGTCCAAGCACATTCGCGCACAGGTTGTGGACGATCAAACCGGAAAGACCCTGGCTTCGGCCAGCTCGCTCGATGGCGAGGTCAAGAAGTCGATCAAAGGTGGGGGAAATATCGCTGCCGCAAAAGTGGTTGGTAAGGCGATTGCGGAACGCGCGCGCAATAAGGGAATCGAAAAAGTTGTTTACGATCGTGGCGGTTATCAGTATCACGGCCGCGTGAAAGCGCTAGCCGAAGCGGCCCGGGAGGCGGGCCTGAAGTTCTAACAAATATGCCGAAACAAGAGCTGAAAGATACGTTATCAGTTCGCCGGCCGGTCGAAGCCAACCAGGCGAACCTGAAGGATCAAGTCGTTTCTATCAATCGCTGCACGAAAGTCGTCAAGGGCGGCAAGAACCTCAGCTTCTCAGCGCTCGTGGTCGTAGGCGATCAAGGTGGCCACGCCGGTTTCGGCATGGGCAAGGCGCGCGAAGTTCCCATGGCGATTCGCAAGGCGATCGAAGCCGCCAAGAAAAATATGGTGAAGCTGAATTTGAAGGGTTCGACGATTCCACATCAGGTCCTCGGGAGCTATGGCTCGGGCCAAGTGCTCCTGAAGCCCGCGCCGGAAGGAACGGGTGTCATCGCAGGTGGCCCCGTGCGCGCAGTGATGGAGGTCGCCGGGATTCAGAACGTGTTGACGAAATCCCTGGGTACTTCGAATCCTCACAACGTGATCAAGGCCACGTTTGATGCGCTTTTGCATCTGAAGGACGCTGCGAAAGTGGCCGAGGGCCGCGGAAGAGGAACGGAAGAGCCGGTTTCGTAGGCGCCTTTTCAAGAGAATATGACACCGACAAAGAAAAAGACGGCTGGCAAGTCTGATAAACAGTCCGGAACGCTGAAAATAAAGTGGGTGGTAAGTTTCATCGGTTGCCCGCGCGGCATGAGACAAACCATTCGTGGCTTGGGCTTTCGACGCATGCAACAAGTGGTGGAGCATCCCGACACGCCGTCAATCCGCGGCATGATCGCGAAGGTTCATCACCTGGTCAGGATTGAGGAATAGTGATGGCTATTAAACCGACACTTTCGAATTTGAAACCGCCGCGAGGCTCGCGTCATCGCAAGGTGCGCGTGGGACGCGGTATGGGATCGAAAATGGGCAAGACTTCCGGCGCTGGCAATAAGGGCCAGCAGTCACGTCGCGGGTATTCCCGGCGCCCCGGATTTGAAGGCGGCCAGATGCCTTTGCATCGGCGCTTGCCGAAGCGCGGTTTTTCGGCTCCGTTTCGAAAGACTTATGCAGTGGTAAACGTCGAGAGTTTGAACGTGTTTGATGCGGGAGACACCGTTTCACCGGATATGCTTTTTGGCCGCGGCATCATTCGTGTCGAGCGGGAAGCGTTGAAAATTTTGGGCAGCGGTGAATTGAAAGTGGCGCTAACCGTGCAGGCCCACGCATTCAGCAAGTCGGCGGAAGAAAAAATCGCAGCCGCTGGAGGAAAAGCTGAACTTTTGAAATGAGTCCGCTAAGAAAACTCGTCGAGGCTTTCCGGAATATTTTCAGCACGCCGGATTTGCGTAATCGCGTGCTGTTTACGCTGGCGTTGTTGGGAGTGTATCGGCTTGGTGCCTTCATTCCCACGCCCGGAATCAATACGGCCTTGCTGCAACAGCTTTTTGAACAGAGCAAAGGTTCGGTGTTGGGGATATTTGACCTTTTCAGTGGCGGCAACCTTCGCAGGCTCACGATTTTTGCCTTGGGTATCATGCCGTACATCACGGCTTCCATCATTCTGCAGTTGATGGTGGTGGTATGGCCGTATCTTGAGAGACTGCAAAAAGAAGGCGAACTTGGGCGGCGCAAGATCACTCAGTACACGCGCTATTTGACGATCATTTTGAGCGCTTTCCAGTCGTTTACGATTGCGGAAACTCTGACGCGCCAGAATCTAGCGGGTCAAGCGCTGGTGTATCACCCAGGACCGCGCTTCATCTTGATGACGATGCTCACGCTGACCACTGGCTCCGCGTTCATCATGTGGCTCGGTGAACAGATTAGCGATCGCGGAATTGGCAACGGGATGTCGCTGATTATTTTCGCAGGTATCGTCGTCGGTTTGCCGCGTGCGGTAGGAGATCTGTGGGAGAAGGCTAAGACCCAACAGTGGGGTTCGTTCACACCGATTGCGCTCCTCGGCCTAATTGCGCTGATGTTAGCGGTTGTGGCTTTTATCGTGTTCATGGAAGGTGGGCAACGGCGCATACCTGTGCAGTACGCCAAACGGGTGATGGGCCGCAAAGTAATGGGCGGGCAGATGACTTATCTTCCTCTGCGAGTGAATTCCGGCGGCGTGATCCCGCCGATTTTCGCGAGTTCGCTTCTTACGTTCCCGCAGACGCTAGCGTTATTTTTCCAGAAGAAGTCGCCGTTTTTTGAAAAGTTTGCGAACCAAATCAAGTGGGGCGAGCCGCTCTACACGTTGATATACGTTACGCTGATTATCTTTTTCGCCTTTTTCTATGTGGGCATTATTTTCAATCCCACTGAGCTTGCGGACAACATGCGCAAGTACGGCGGGTTCATACCTGGAATCCGGCCGGGACGTAATACGTCCGAATACATCAACCGTATACTGACTCGCCTGACGTTTGTAGGCGGAATCTATCTCGCTATTGTCTGCTTGCTGCCGGAGTGGATGATCTCAGGTATTCACCTGCAGCATTTGTGGCTGGTGGGTAACTGGTTCGATCAGCATATGTGGCGATTTGTCCTCGACGGATTAAATGTGCAGTTTTATTTTGGAGGCACTTCGCTGCTTATCGTAGTAGGCGTAGCCATGGACACAGTGCAGCAACTCGAGGCACAGCTCGTTATGCGCAATTACGACGGGTTTGTTCGCAAGGGCCGAGTGCGGGGCCGTCGCAGTTAATGGTGGCTCATTGGCGGTGAGCATGGCGCTCAATCGGGCTATGATTTTCTTAGGCCCGCCAGGTGCCGGTAAAGGCACCCAAGCCAATCGCGCAGCAAAGCGATATGGAGTGCCCCATCTTTCCACCGGCGACATGTTGCGTGAAGCGGTCGCGCAAGGCACCGAACTAGGCCGCTTAGCGAAGCCGCTGATGGAACGCGGCGAGCTGGTGCCGGACAACATCGTGATGGGGATGGTCGAAGAGAGGTTGGCGCGGCCAGATTCGGCGCAAGGATTTATCTTCGACGGTTTTCCCCGGACCGTGCCGCAAGCGGAGCAACTGGACAAAATTATGGTCCGCCGCGGACTAGGGAAGCCGCTGGTTGTTGAGTTTCATGTTAGCTCGGAGACGCTGCTGCATCGGGTTTCCGGACGCTGGACCTGCAGCGTGGGGGGCGAAACGTACAATATTTATGAACGTCCGCCTAAGGTTCCGGGAATTTGTGATGTGGACGGTGGAAAATTAATTCAGCGCACGGACGATAGCGCGGACATCGTGCGAGAACGTTTGGCGGCGTACGATCGCAAGACGAAACCGCTCGCGGATTATTACCGGCAGCACGGGGTTCTCGAAACGGTCGATGGCTCGAAGGGTGTTGAAGAAGTAAGTCGTGCACTGAACGAGATTTTTGCACGCGCGGCAGGGAGAGATGGTCATCTGTAAATCGCCGAAAGAGCTCGAAAAAATGTACCAGGCGGGGCAAATCGTCTGGGGAGCCCTGGAAAAGATGCGCACGATTGTTCGTCCCGGCGTATCGACGAAGGAACTCGACGAATTCGCCGAAGAATTTACCGAGAAGCACAAGGCGCGGCCGGCGTTTAAGGGGTACCGGGGATATCCGGGCTCGGTATGCACCTCGATCAATCAGGAAGTTGTACACGGAATTCCTTCTGCCTCGCGAAAAGTTCGCGAAGGTGACATTTTGTCCATGGATTTCGGCGTCGAGTTGGACGGTTACTTTGCGGACGCCGCGCTGACTGTCCCGGTCGGAAAAGTTGCTCCGGAACGCCAGAAATTACTCCGCGTAACGCGTGAATCGCTCGAGCAGGGAATTGACAAGATTCGGCCCGGCAATCGCCTTGGTGACGTATCGGCGGCGGTGCAGCAATGGGTTGAAAAAAACGGTTTTTCGGTTGTGCGTGAATTTGTCGGTCACGGCATTGGAACAAAAATGCACGAAGACCCGCAGCTCCCGAACTACGGCTCGCCAGGCCAAGGGCCGAGGCTTCAAGAGGGAATGGTGCTTGCCATCGAACCGATGGTGAACTCGGGTGGCCCGGGAGTAAAAATTTTGGATGACGACTGGACGGCAGTTACCACGGACGGCAGTGATTCGGCGCATTTCGAGCACACCGTTGCTGTCACGGCCAAGGGACCCTGGATTTTGACGCGGCCGCGAGAAGCCAGCGGACCATGCTGGTAAGCGGATATCTTATCGAGTTTGAACTAGGAGCACATGATTCGAAGGCCAGAGCCGGAAAAAAAGAAATCGAATGAAGGCAGCGGAAAAGAAGACGCCATCGAAGTAATGGCGACGGTGGTCGAACCGCTTCCCAACGCGATGTTTCGCGTGGAGCTGGAGAACAAGCATCAAGTGCTAGCACACATTTCGGGAAAGATGCGCAAGAATTTCATACGCATCCTGCCCGGAGATCGCGTCGCAGTGGAGCTTTCGCCGTATGACCTGACGCGCGGCCGCATCGTGTATCGCTACAAGTAACAAGACCGCGAGCGCAGGAAGGGACAGAATAGAAATGAAAGTAAGAGCATCGGTAAAGAAAATTTGCATGAAGTGCAAGATCGTTCATCGGCGCGGCGTAGTGCGCGTGATTTGTGTGAACGCGAAACATCGCCAGCGCCAGGGCTAGGAACAGGGAGAAAACGGATGGCTCGCATTGCAGGTGTTGATTTACCTCCAAACAAAAGGCTGTGGGTTGGGCTGACCGCGATTTATGGCATTGGCCAGCAGCGCGCTCGTTCGCTCGCCGCTAAGGCGAATGTGGATCCGACGAAAAAGATCAAGGATCTGACGGAAGAAGAAGTAACTCATCTGCGCGCCGCCATTGAATCGGAAGGCCGCGTGGAAGGCGACCTTCGCAAAGAAACACAGATGAACGTTCGCCGGCTGATTGAAATTCAATGTTACCGGGGTTTGCGTCATCGCCGAAATCTTCCGGTTCGCGGACAGCGCACGCATACCAACGCGCGCACGCGCAAAGGTCCACGCAAGGGTGCGGTGGCAGCGAAGAAGAAAACAATGGCACGCAAGTAAGAAATGAACGCGTAGAGAAAACAGGAGAGAAACGAGCGTGGCAAAAGAACCTCAAAACGCAGCGCCTGCACCAGCAGGAGCAGCGGCGAAGAGCACCAAGCGCAAGAAAGAGTTTCGCAAGAAGAAGGAAAAGCGCGTGGTTCCTCACGGAGTGGTGTGCATTCAAGCGACGTTTAACAACACGATTATCACGCTCACCGATCCGGATGGCCGCGCGGTAAGCTGGTCTTCAGCCGGCTCCGTGGGTTTCAAAGGATCACGCAAGGGCACGCCGTACGCGGCGCAGCAAGCCGCGATGACGGCCGCCGGTGTGGCACGCGATCAATACGGAATGAAATCGGTGGAAGTGCGCGTAAAGGGTCCCGGCGCGGGACGCGAGTCTGCCGTACGTGCTCTGGCTTCATCGGGCTTGCACATCAATGCAATCAAGGACGTGACTCCGGTTCCACACAATGGCTGCCGTCCGCCCAAACGTCGTCGCGTATAGAACGTCAAGAGATTTGTGAAGTAAGAAAAGGAGACAAGGCTTTGGCAAGACATCGTGAAGCAGTTTGCCGCTTATGCCGAAGGGAAGGGATGAAACTCTTCCTCAAAGGACTGCGGTGTTTTACAGAGAAATGCGCGATCGAGAAGCGCAATTTCGTTCCGGGGCAGCATGGCCAATCGCGCCGTCCGAAAATGGTGGGTTACGGAATTCAATTGCGCGAAAAGCAAAAGGTCAAGCGCACCTACGGATTACTCGAGCGCCAGTTCCGCAACTATTTTGAGAAGGCGGAACGGACCAAGGGTCCAACCGGATCGAACCTAATGGTTACCCTCGAACGCCGTCTCGACAACGTCGTCTATCGAATGGGTCTTGCGGGCTCGCGTTCGCAGGCGCGCCAGCTCGTGCTGCATGGCCACATTCGTGTGAAGGGACGCAAAGTCAATATCCCGAGCTATCTTGTGCAAGTAGGGGAAGATATCGCGCTAAAGGAAAAAATGCACCAGAACGCGATGGTCCTGGAGGCGCGGAATCTGGCAAACAGCCAGGGCGTTGCTCCGTGGCTCGATATCGATCGGGAAAATTTCAAAGCGCGCGTCGTGGCGATGCCTCGCCGCGAAGACGTACAGACACCGCCGATGAACGAACAGCTCATCGTCGAGCTATATTCGAAGTAGGGCATAAAGAGATCGTCAACGTTGAATAGTTTGTGGGCTCGCCGCTGGCGAACCAGGAGGAATGTCGCATATGTGGAAGGGATTTCAGAAACCAAAGCGCTTGGCAGCAGAACCGGAAACACTCACTGATAAATACGGAAAATTCTCCGCGCAGCCTTTTGAGCGCGGGTGGGGAACTACGGTTGGCAATTCGTTGCGGCGCGCGCTGTTAAGCTCGGTTGAAGGTGCGGCCATTACCGCGGTCAGGATTGAAGGGGTACTTCACGAATTTTCGCCGATTCCCGGTGTTGTTGAAGATGCCACCGATATCATTCTTAACTTAAAGCAAGTGCCGTTGAAGTTGAATACGGACCAGCCGAAAACGATCACGCTGGTCGTCGATACGCCCGGACCGGTAACCTCCGCGAAAATCGAAGAGGATGCCGACATCGCCGTGCTCGATAAAAATGTTTATATCGCGACGGTTAGTGAAGGTGGCAAGCTCGAGCTGGAGCTGCGCGTGAAGAACGGCCGCGGATATGTTGCCGCGGACCGGAACTTCGACGAAGACTTGCCCATCGGCTATATCCCAATCGACTCGGTTCACTCCCCGGTGCGCAAGGTCAACTACGCAGTGGAAGCTGCGCGTTTGGGCCAGATGACTGACTACGAAAAGCTCACTCTTGAGGTCTGGACCAACGCCGCAATTACTCCGCAGGATGCTATCGGACTCGCTGCGAAACTGATGAAGGATCACATGAGCATCTTCATCAATTTTGAGGAACAGCCGGATCTGCCGGAAGAAGTGGTGGAAAATTACAGCGACCCACGCTTGGAATACCTCGACCGCTCGGTGGAAGAGTTGGAGCTTTCGGTGCGTTCTTATAATTGCCTGAAGAACGCAAATATTCAAAACCTGCGCGAATTGGTGCAGAAGACCGAGTCCGAAATGCTGAAGACGAAGAATTTTGGACGCAAGTCGCTGAACGAGATCAAGGACATCCTGGTAAAGATGGGCTTGAGCCTCGGAATGAAGTTCGACGAGCACGGACGTATCATCTGGCCGCCATTGCCAAGCCAGACGGCTCCGCCTCCGTCCGAAGAAGGGGAACACGGGGCGCTTTAGGCCGCGGAATACATCATGAGACACCTCGTTTCAGGGCACAAACTCGGAAAGCAGCCGGCGCATCGTCGCGCGGTATTGCGCAATCTCGTGACGAATCTTATCGAGAAAGAGCGCATTCAAACCACGATCCTGCGTGCAAGAGCGGCTCGTCCACTTGCCGAGCGCATGATTACGTTGGGTAAGCGCGACTCGCTGCACGCGCGCCGTCAGGCGGCTTCGTTCCTGACCACGCCTGGCGCCACGAAGAAACTCTTTTCCGACCTTGCTCCTCGGTTTGCAGACCGTCCGGGAGGCTACACGCGCATTGTTCGCGTCGGCTGGCGTATTGGCGATGGCGCTGAACTCGCGATCCTAGAGTTCATTGGCTCTGAGCTAAAGAAGAAGGAAAAGAAACCGAGAAAAGCGGTGGAAGAAGAAGTTCCCGAAGAAAAGGAAGCTGCCGCTAAGAAGTAATTCTCAACACGATCGACCAAGCAAGAACGGCCCGCAGGCTAAACGCCAAGCGGGCCGTTCTTGCTTTTGCAGATTAAGCAGTTCTTTATTTTATCCCCATCCAACTGTTGTAAATCGCCTGCTGCTCCTGGGTAGGATGCTCCATTGGTTTCAAGGTGAAGGTTGGATAAGGACTGGCCATTAAAGTGACCGGAATTTCTTTCACCATGCCCAAACGGATCACCGTAATGTGCAGCGTGTCGCCAGGCTTGTGATCCGAGATAGTTTCGGAAAATCCATCTGCGTCTACCGTGCGCCCGTCAACTCCGATAACCACGTCGTCGCGGTCCAACCCACTCTTGTCAGCGGCGCTGCCGGGAATCACATTGGTGACTTTTGCATGGCCGTCGTCGCTTTTGCTCTGGCTGATGCCTAGCCAGGGCTTTTCAGAATCGAGTTTTTTCTCGACCGTAATTCCGGCATAGGCAAAATATTCCTCATAAGGAATCGGCTCCTTAGCGCTGATGTATCGCCCGAAGATGCTGCTGAGATCGCTTCCAGCGGCCTCCGACGCCGCCTTTATCGCATCATCGGGTTGAAACCCCGGTTTCGGAAGGGCATAGCGCGAATACATCAAACGCATCCAGTCATCGAGCGACTTTTGATTATTCGTGTTCTTGCGGATGGCGAAATCCAGGATGTGCCCCATGATTTGGCCGCCGTCGTAATATGAATAATTTGTATTTTTTAGATTGTTCGCCTGCGTTACGACATCGCCGTTGTACCAGGTATCCCAGCTTGTGTCTTCGATACTGCGCTCGCTCCTGCCGGGATTCTGCTCGAACTTTGTGATCGTATAGGCAATCTCATCCAGATATTGCTTTGGCGTAATAAGCCCGGCACGCTCCAAGGCGAGAGATCCGTAATAACTAGTTAGCCCCTCGGAAATCCACAACGAGGGAGTATGTACCATCTGCGAATAATCAAACGGACCGAGGGGGAGCGGCCGCAACCGCTTCACATTCCAAGCGTGAAAAAACTCATGCGCGGTTACGAAGAGTTTCAAATTGTATTGTGAGCCGTACCCCGGGACGGGGTCCTGTGAATCCCAATCTTTCGAAAAATCGATTTGTGTTGAATTCAGATGCTCCAAGCCGCCGCCAGTATTCGGCCAAACATGGAAGAGGAACCAATAATCCTTGAATGGCGCGGCCTGCTCCGTGCCGGTTACCGAGCTAAACATCGGCACGAGCGCTGCCACGAATTTCTGCATATCCTCCGCGAATTTCGAAAAATCCTTGTGCCCTTCTACATCATGGACGATCACGTGATAGGTAGACCCGAGAACCTGAAAATCTTTTTCGGCGAACTCTGAAATTTCCAGAGGCGCGTCCGCGAACCAGTCGTAATTGGCGGCGCGAAAGGTGTGATCGGAGGTGCGCTCCATCCCCGTAGCTACTTTCCAGCCTTGAGGCACGGCAATGGTGAGGTCCACGGGACGCTCTTTCCCTCCGATTAGATACATCCAAACGGAGGGGCCACCGATGAACGCATGTCGCTCGTTGTATTGAGCCTGATTGTTACGCAGCGTATCGCCGAAAACCCGGTAGGAAATCGTGACTACGTTCGCACCCGCAAGATCGATGTCCCAGGTCTGGCTGTCCTTCTTGCGCCAAGCCAATTGCTTGCCGTCAGAGCCGACGGCGCTAAACCCTTGGATATTGGCGGAATAGTTTTGCAAATAATAAGAGCCGGGTGCCCAATCGGGGATCGCGAAATCCACAGTCGGCCCTTCCAAATCTGCCGCGCGTATCGTTACGTCCATCAGATGTGTGTTCGGACGCTCGAAACGCAATTCGTAATGCAGGGTATCAGCAGCCCAAACAGCGCTGCAATTCAGAACGGTAAATATTACGAGAATCCATAATTTGTTCAGAATGCGATGTGACATGCGTGTCCTTTCGTGAAAGTGAAATTAATGAGGAGGCAACGCGCTCGGCTCAGCTGGCGGCAAAGGGCCGCCGCTTCGCTTCCTTCGGATATCCCCAAAAAGCACAACCAGTGCAACAACAATCTGCGCAGCGATCCCGCCCGCTGTATCGATCAGCACATCAGAAACTGCTGCCGTTCTGCCTGGAACAAACGATTGATGGAACTCGTCGAGCGCTGCATAGCACGCCACAATCGCGATCGCTACGAGGGCCCATGCCAGATGAGTGCCGGGTTTCCCCGCGCGAATCCCTCTCAAAATTAAAAGGCTCAAGACGAAATATTCGGTGACGTGACCCATCTTGCGTATGAAATGATGAACGAGGAACAAAGTTTCTTGCGATGCATGCGGAAAAAACCATCTCAAAATCGGAACAATAATCCGACTGGTATTATCCGAGGTAAACACACCGGTAGAAAATGTGGATATGACAATCGCCCACAAAAGCGCGGGCCACCAGCGTTGGAGCCATCGCATGCTACAGGACCGGCCCAGAAGTCGGAAAGTTGTTTAACGGATCTACTTCGGCTAGCCGTGACATTATTCCAGGCGGTAGTTCGGGGCTTCTCGCGTGATGATTACGTCATGTACGTGGCTCTCACGCAGCCCGGCTTGCGAGATGCGGATGAACTGGCTGTGTTCCCGCAGTTCGTTAAGATTCGCCGTGCCGCAATAACCCATCCCGCTGCGCAGGCCGCCCACCAGCTGCTCCACGAGAGCCGACAAAGAGCCTTTGTATGGAACTTGACCCTCGATGCCTTCCGGGACAGATTTTCCTCGCTCCGCGCTTTCTTGCGCGTAACGATCAGCGGAGCCCGCTTCCATAGCGCCGATTGATCCCATACCGCGGTACGATTTGAATGTGCGGCCCTGATACAAAATTGTCTCGCCCGGAGATTCTTCTGTGCCCGCAAACAGTCCCCCAATCATCACGGAGGACGCGCCCGCTGCCAGAGCTTTGCTGATGTCGCCTGAAAATTTAATGCCGCCATCGGCGATCAATGGAACTCCCGTATCTTTCGCTGCGCATGCGCATTCCAGAATTGCAGTGATTTGCGGCACGCCTGCTCCGGTAACCACACGCGTGGTGCATATCGATCCAGGACCGATCCCAACTTTCAAACCATCCACGCCCAACGAAATGAGTTCGCGTGTGCCATCCGCGGTGGCCACATTTCCAGCGACAACTTGCATGTTCGGCAGCTTGGATTTTACAGCCCGAATGGCATCCATGACGCGGGTTGTATGTCCGTGGGCCGTGTCAATAGCAAGTACGTCCGCGCTTCCCCGCGCTAGTTCTTGCGCACGCTCCAGAAAATCTCCGGTCGCGCCAATCGCTGCACCCACACGAAGCCGTCCATGCTCATCTTTTGTCGCATTCGGAAACTCGATCTTCTTCTGGATGTCTTTCACGGTTATCAAGCCTCTCAAATTGAAATCTGCGTCAACCACTAGAAGTTTTTCGATGCGGTGCCGCTGCAGGATTTTCTCGGCTTCTTCCAGGGTTGTGCCAACCGGAACTGTGACCAGATTATCCTTAGTCATAATTCCGCTGACTGGTTGATCCAGATTTCGTTCAAACCGTAAGTCGCGATTGGTCAAAATTCCCAATAGGTGCGAACCTCGCGTAACCGGAAGTCCTGAAACTTTGTACTTGTTCATGATGTCTAGAGCCTGGCGCACGGAAAGCTCGGGTGCAATCGTCACGGGATCCACAATCATCCCGCTTTCAGAGCGCTTTACCTTGTCCACTTCTTCGGCCTGGCGGTCAATGGACATGTTTCTGTGAATAAATCCGATTCCGCCCTGTCGCGAGATGGCGATGGCGAGACGCGAATCCGTTACCGTATCCATCGCCGCGGACACGATGGGAATATTCAACGAAATAGTGCGCGTGAGACACGTGCGCGTATCCGCCTGCGCGGGAAGCACTGACGACCTCCCGGGTAAGAGCAGCACGTCGTCGAACGTCAGTCCCTCGGGAATAGCTCCTTCAATCATCTATTCTCCTGGTTCGTCAAATCGGCCCTAAACAAGAAAGCCCAGCAAGGTTCGCTGGGCTGTAGAAAAGATTCATTTGTCGCGAAAGACCTTCATTATGGAATTTACGATTTTAGGCTTAATGGGGACCGAAATCAAGACGCGCAGTGAAGCTCTAAACAAGGGTTATCTGCTAAGAAGATCCGCGAACTGGCGAAGCTCCGTGCTATTCAGGTCGGACACGGCGTCGTAGTTCATGCCATTGTGTGACCAGGAAACCAGGTTATACCCTTGGATGGTCTGAATTTCCGGCGCCTTCGCGTCATTCTTTTCTTCGGGCCAGATGAACACATTGATGAAATGTTTCTGCCGCTGATACACAAGAGCGGCCACATTGCGACGGCCGATGTAATCGAGCCGGCCGCCAACCAGCGGAAAACCTTGAGTCGCGAGATCAACGACCGGCGGGGCAAAATCCAATTTGCCATCGAACCAGGGCTTTACGGTGTGTTGGTCAGTGGATTCGACATCCATCAGATGTCCCGGCTGCAGCGAGCGAATGTGGCTTGCGACGATTTCCTCTGCAACCAGATTTTGTTTCTGACTTACGATATCCGGGATCACTTTGACCCCGAGAAACACTGCTATAAGGATGGCGGCAGCAATCACAAGCGACTCAATTACCGGCTTGCGAGTCGTCGAAATAGATTGCGGTCGCGCCTCCGCCGGGAGCGTCGCTCGAACGCGAGCCCGTAGGCTATCTGGTGCACGTTCGTAGAGGTTCGCGGCCCGCATCGAATCGCGCAAGGTTTGCTGTCCGCGCAACTCATCAGAGCACTGCGGGCATGTCTTCAGATGTTCCTCGAATTCGAGGCTGCGAACGAGATCGAGTTCGCCATCGAAATAGGCGCGGAGCAGGCGTTCGTTATTTTCGCAGGCCACGTGGCTCCTCCTCGGCACGCATCCGAATCAGCCGCTCTTTCAATTGCGTGCGTGCTCGGGCCAGGCCCGACATGACCGTGCCGATAGGTTTTCCCATAACCTCGGCGATTTCCTTGTAGGACATGCCCTCAAGCTCGCGCAGCACGATGACCTCGCGAAAGTTCATCGGCAATTCGTCCAGCGCTTCGCGAAGCATCTGGCTGTCAACCGATTGCAAAAGCGCGCCTTCAACACCGGATTGCTCGGAGACGGAAGTGTGAATCGTCTCGTCAAATTCTTCCGCTAGGTTGGCGGGCCGATTCTTCTCAAGAAACGAGTGGCTGGTATTGCGCACGATTTTTAGCACCCAGGCGCGCGAATCGCCGCCCTGGTAACCGGCAAAGAACTTGAATGCGCGGAGATAGGCCTCTTGAACGATATCCTCGGCGTCCTGCGGCTTCCGGACGAGCCAGCGCGCAAGATTGTAGGCCGCATCCAAATGGGGCAACACAACTTGCTCAAAACTACCAGTTCGCCCGGGCTCCCTGTTTTCATCCCGCATGAGAGCATTAGATTCTCAATCTTCCAGACCGGATATCAACCACTTTTATTCCCCGCTAGTTAAAAGAATTCGATATTTCGAGTTATTCGAATTTATTCGCAATTGCGGGGAATATTTGCCGGGTACCCGGTGTCTGGATCAGTGAGCGCAACGCACAGGACTTCGACGAGGCGGCGCCAGTGGAGGAATATATATGTCGGACTACATCAAAGAAAACCTTGATCACGACGGAGTGGATCGTCGCGGCTTCCTGAAGTGCATGGCCTGGGCCGGAACAGGAACGCTCTGTCTCCTGCAAGGCGGCGTCTTGAAATCATTCGCTTTGACCGATATCTTGCAAAAAAACGTGGGGAACCTTAAAGGTGATCTCAGCTTTGTACAAATCAGCGACAGCCACATCGGTTTCAATAAGCCGGCAAACCCGGACGTGACCGCGACCCTGCGCGAAGCCATTGCCAAGGTGAACGCGCTTCCCACGCCTCCTTCATTCGTTCTTCACACAGGCGATTTGACGCATCTTTCAAAACCCGAGGAATTCGACACGCTGGCTGAATCGCTGAAAAGCCTGAAGACCGATAAAACTTTTTACGTTCCCGGTGAGCACGATGTGCTGAATGACAACGGCGAGGCCTTTCACGAGCGGTTCGGCCAAGGGACTCAAGGCGACGGCTGGTACAGCTTCGACCAGAAGGGAGCGCATTTCATTGGCTTGGTTAATGTGCTCAACCTCAAAGCCGGCGGTCTCGGCAATCTCGGCCACGATCAACTTGAGTGGTTGGAAAAAGATGTTGCCAATCTAAAAAACAGCACGCCCATCGTTGTCTTCGCGCACATTCCGCTCTGGTCGGTTTATCCGCAGTGGGGTTGGGGAACAGATGACAGCGAACAAGCGCTCTCCTACATGAAGCGATTTGGTTCCATTACGGTTTTGAACGGACATATCCACCAGACCATGCAGAAAATCGAGGGAAATATCGCCTTTCACACAGCCTGTTCCACCGCTTTCCCCCAACCACAGCCGGGACAGGCCGATTCTCCTGGTCCTATGAAAGTTCCAGCTGAAAAACTGCGCAGTTTGCTTGGCATCACGGATGTGAACTTCGTTCGCGGCAAACACACACTAGCGATTGTTGATTCATCACTTCAAGGCTAAGGAGAATTCTAATGCGACATCAGACAACGCAAAGAACGAATGTAGTAAGGATTTTCGGCACGGTGATTTTCGCAGCGACTTTATTCTCATTGCCTCTCGCGAGCCGGCCTTTGCTACCGGGACCGGTCGCCGCACCTGAAGCGAAACCTAACGCGACAGCGATAACTATCGACAACTTCAGCTTCGTGCCCACGCAACTTGAAATAGCGGCAGGCACCCAAGTTACGTGGATCAATAAGGACGATGTACCGCACACCGTCGTAAGCATAGATCACAAATTCAAATCGCGGGCGCTTGATACGGATGAGAGTTTTTCGTTCACGTTCCAGGATCCCGGAACATATGAATATTTCTGCTCGGTACATCCTAAGATGACCGGCAAGATTGTCGTGAAGTGAGCGCCAATCCATGAATCCATACAACATCCGCGAAGCTTTGCTTGCTAAACACGCACAACACGTAGTGTTGATCCACTTTCCCATCGCTCTGTTCCTGGCTGGTGTGGCATTTGACTTTGTCGCTTATTTTACAAAGCGGACCGCTTTCGCTGCGGCGGCTTACTACAACTTCGCTGTGGCCGCAATTTCGACTGCGCCGGTAGTGGCAACAGGTTTACTTGCCTGGCGATTTCAGCTCGAAGGGCAGCGGTTCAAAGGAATATTGTTGCAACACCTACTGCTGGGCATAGCTTCGAGCGTAATGATCTGCCTCACTTGGTATATACACTTTCGATCGCGCCGTGATTCGAAGCAAGCCCCGCCGTCTTTCCGTTTGCCGGTGGAGCTTGTGGCCGCCGTCGTCATCGCGATGACCGCCCACTTAGGCGGATATTTGACGGGCGTTAACATTCCAAGCTAGGCGCAATTGCCGCCCACCGCAGAGAGTTAGTCGTGCAGCTTGCGTGTCATACTCTGAGTCCCTACCATAAGAAGGGTGAAAGAGTTCGTTCCCCACAAGCGACTTCGCAATCCCCATTTGATGACCATCGCAGCTGCGTTCTGGCGCCGCAAGTACCCGCGGCTGCCCAAAAGCAATGCGCGCTTCTTCAAACTTGAAGAGGGAACACAAGTTCGCGGAGATTGCCATTGGCAGGGGAGTCGCCGACTGCATCCTACGCTTGTTCTGCTTCACGGCCTCGAAGGCTCGAGCGAGTCAGCCTACATGTTCGGCACGGCCGAGAAAGCCTTCGTTTCAGGATTTAACGTAATTCGGTTGAATCAACGAAACTGCGGCGGTACGGAGAAACTCACTCCCACGCTTTACCATTCTGGGTTGAGTGGCGATATTGGGGCCGTCTTGCTCGAATTGATCGAGAAAGACAGCCTGCCCGATATCTTTGCGGCCGGTTTTTCCATGGGCGGCAACCTGGTTCTAAAGATGGCGGGAGAATTTGGAAATGCAGCGCCCCCAGAACTGCGGGCAATTGTAGCGATTGCTCCGGCTCTAGATTTGGCAGCTTGCGCCGATGCGTTGGCTCAACCCCGAAATTTCTTATACAACCGCCATTTCGTGAAGAGTCTCAAGAAACACATGCGCTACAAGTCCAGTTTATATCCCGACCTTTTCCCGCTTGAACTTTCAGCTTTCAGACGTATTAAAACCGTGCGGGATTTCGATGACGTGGTGACCGCGCGTTTCTGCGGGTTTCAGAATGCTGCGGATTACTATCGACGCTCGAGCGCCTCAAACCTGATTTCAGCAATCAAGCGCCCGACTCTAATATTAACTGCGAAGGATGACCCTTTCGTGCCGTTCAGACCTTTTCAGAACTCCGCGATCCATGAGAACTCGCATATCACACTGATCGCGCCGCCTCATGGCGGCCATTGCGCGTTCATTTCCGAAGAGAGTGGTGCAGATCGCTTCTGGGCTGAAGCGAAAATAGTGGAATTCTGCTTGGACAAATCCTCGATGAAGAAAGTTCGCTAACGCAGTACTGTAGACGCGGGCTAAGAGAATCGTCAAGCAATCGGTATTTCAAGAGGAGGCTGAAATCCGCGGGTAAGAAGTTGGGCCGCCCCTGACTCGGCGATCACTATGTCATCTTCGCAACGCATGCCGTACTCTCCCACCACGTAAATGCCGGGCTCATTTGAAAATGTCATGCCGGGCTTCAAAATAGTCCGGTTCCCGCGAACCAGGTAAGGACTTTCGTGTCCGTCCATCCCGATTCCGTGCCCCAGGCGATGTGAGAAATATTTATAGCCTGGGCCGAAGCCGGCATCCGTAATTAGTTTTCTTGCTGCATCGTCCACGGAACCGCACTCCCGTCCGGCGATTGCCGCCGCTAGCGCAGCATCTTGGGCGCTCCTCACGATTTCGAATGCGCGCTGCAGCTTAGCAGGTGGTTTACCCAGTACACCCACCCTGGTGACATCTGATTGGTAGCCTGCCACTGTAGTGCCATCGTCAATCATCACGCCGATACCTTCCCGCAAAATCTGTTCTTCGCGCGAACCATGGGGAAGCGCCGACGAAGGCCCAAAGAATACCGATGCTTCGCCGCTCAGACCCATGCGCTCATAACCACGAACAACCATATCCGCAACCTCGCGTTGCGTCATGCCCTCGCGTAGCGACGCGAATGTGGCGTTGTACACATCGAAGGTTGCGCCACAGGCAAGCCGCATCAGCTCAAGTTCGTGCTGGCTTTTTTGCGAGCGGCATCCGACTGTGACAGGATCGCCGCTGATGTAGTCCAATGAAGTGGCCGCGCTGCGCAGCCCGTCGTAAAAAACGTATCGCGTGGTCTCTTCCACGGCGATTTTTCCCGTGCGGATGCCGTGCTCGCCCAACCATTTCGCCGCAATAGCGTAGGGGTTATCATCTTCCTGCCAAACGCGGATTTCGATCGGATTGCGAAGTTGTTCGCGCAGCCGGCCTTCTTCAAATGCCGGGCAAACAAGCAGGGGATTTCCTCGGCGTGGAACTAAAAGAGCGAGGATGCGTTCGCTCGGCCACCACTCGATACCCGTGTAATACAACAGTGTGGTTCCCGGCGTAACAAATAATGCTTCATACTGTGGCTTTTCATCAGTCATTAACTGCTGTGCGTGTAAGACGCGGCCATGCAATTCTTCCGCGCTAATAGGCTTCACACGGTCGCCCAGCGGTTTCAATTTATCGAATGCTGCCGGCAATGATTGCGATTGGTTCCGCTCTTGCTGTTGAGAAAGCCTAAGCATCGACTTCGCCGCCATAGTCCCCGAAGCCACCGATGCGGTCTTGAGTACGTCGCGGCGAGAAATTTTCATAGTTTTCCGATCGGGAACTTATTGGAAGTGCGAAATCAATACGGCATCGGTGACCACATGCCCATTTGCGTAGATAAGTTTCTTGCCGTCCGGCGACAGAGCATAGGCGCCCCACTTGAAATCGGGTCCCAGACTCATCAATTGTTTTGCGGGGACTGCCTTCCCTCTGGCTGACAAAACCGGTTGCGCCCATAACGTAACGATCCCATCCTTATTGACTGGATAAAGAACCGCGCGCCCATCCTTCGTCCATGCAAGCTTTTGGCCGCCGTCTCCGTTAAGTGCGACATCCTGAGGCAGGTTATAGGTACTCTGGATTTCGCCGCCATTTACCCCAACGATGGCGAGAAGCTTGGTCGTCTTAGTGGGGTCAGGAGTGTAGACTACCGCAACCGAGCTGCCATCCGGCGAGATGGTGGGACTCTCCGCTTCCATCTTGCTGATTTCCGCCGCAGCGCCGCCATCAACCCCAATTTTCATCAATCGGTTCACAGGATCTAAGACATTGACGTAAACAACAAATTTGCCATCCGGCGAGCAAGCGGGCTCGACATCTATTTTATCCGTCGATAACTGCGTGACGTTCGTCCCATCAATATCTGCTCGCCATATGGAGCTGCCTCCTCCCGAGCCTCGAGTGCTAAAAACAAAATGGCGTCCATCGCCACATCCGGAAAGCCAGCCGGGGGATTCGGCGCTTGGCGAAATATCATGGATATTTGCGCCGTCCGGCGAGGTGCTAGCCAGTCGAAGCGCTCCGGACGAGTAGTAACCGTAGATGATCTTGTCCCCGGGAGCCCAAATGATTCCGGAAATACCGTCGGCACGATTGATGCCACTCGTGATCTGTCGCGGTGGCGACAATGACGCGCTGCTACCAAAATTTGCGATCCAGAGATTCCCGGTCAGCCCGACCTGCACCGTGGCAAGAGTCGAGCCATCCGAAGTAATGCTGGCGTCAATATAGAAATTCAAATCGTTTGTGACTCTATGCGATTCGCCTCCCGGATAACTCACTTCGAATATCTGAGAGTTCAAAGATGTCTTATTGACGCGCACTGGGAAAAGGACTGCAGACCCTTCGGGTAGCCAAGCCATCTGGTCCGGCGCTATCCAGTCGCTTGAACCGATCCGAGTCTTGGCCTTGGAGTCCACGTCTACGGTCTCAATCGCGAACTTGTTGGATTCTCCATCGGGATTGTCTGAGATCGCGATTCTCTTTCCGTCTGGAGACCATGCTGGACCTTGACCTGAAAAAAAACTCGGGCGATTAAGGGTGAACAGAGTTTGCTCCCCAGTCCCGTCCGCGTTGGCAATCAGCAAGCTCGAGTTCTTTAGCTTCGTCGAATAACGCACGAAAGCGAAACGCTTGCCATCCGCGGAAAAGCTAATGGGACTGTCAACATCGGCGATCACTTGATGGGGAGAGCCGCCCAAGGAAGGAACTTGAAATAGTGTTCCAAGTCCGGAAGATTCATCGTGTTTCACAAAATAAAGATAATTTCCATCCAGAGAAAATGTAAGGCCTTCAATCTCTCCCGGAGAACCAATTTCAACCTGCACCGTGCTTCCTGTAGCTAATTGGCGAATCCAAATTGCGTGCGTTCCTTTTTCGTCGGCGACATAGCAGAGCCATTTGCCGTCACTCGATATGGCAACGGAATGAATATTGCCCGAGGAAGTCACCGGCGTAATCGTCATTTGCGAGAAGGGTGACGTGATTTCGTGGCGTGGCGTTCGATAGTGAAAGAATAAAGCGACCATCGCAGCCAGTCCCACGATAACCGGAGCGATTTTCGCCAGAGTGCGCCAGTTTGACGTCGAAGGCGTTACCGCAGCGACTGCAGTCTGAGCATTTGCGGGAGCCACCGTGGCTGCCGATGAAGTAGGAGAAGTTCCTGGTCGCGCTCCGCCGCCTGCGCCAGACCAGGCGCTTCCACTACCACTGGCAGCGCGTCCTGAGTCCGAATCTCGCTTGAGACGCTTCAGATCGCCGCGAAGCTCCGCCGCCGTTTGATAACGAAGGTCCCGGTCCTTCTCAAGAGACTTGCCGATAATTTCTTCGAGTTTCGGCGGCACATCGGGATTCAAAGACGTTGGCGCAGCCGGAGTTCGATTCAAAATCGAATCGAAGATGACCGCCGAAGTATTACCGGTAAAGGCCGCCTGTCCTGTCGCCATTTCGTACAACACCGCACCCAGACTGAAAAGATCGGTGCGCGCGTCTAACCCTTCACCTCGCGCCTGTTCGGGTGACATGTAAGCGATAGTGCCGATCGCCGAACCAGGGCTAGTAAGCAGAAGATTGTTCGAAGTAATGTCGGTCGCCGTGCGGCCAGCTCCCACGGATTCCGCAACACGCCGCGACTCCGTTTGTTTTGCGAGGCCGAAATCCAGAATCTTGGCCTGCGAACGAGTGGTGATGAAAATATTTGCGGGCTTGATGTCGCGATGCACGATGCCGCGCGCGTGTGCTGCATCCAACGCGTCCGCGATTTGCGTGCCGAGATCCAACAAAACATCGGTGGCAAGCGGCCGCCCGGAAATCCGTTCCCGCAGCGTCTGCCCTTCGAGCAGCTCCATTACGAGAAATGGGCGGCCGTCATGCGAGCCAACATCGTAAATTGTGCAGATGCCAGGGTGGTTCAGCGAGGACGCTGATCTGGCTTCACGCTGGAACCGCTCTAGAGAGGCGGGGTCGCGTGCCAAATCTTCGGATAGGAATTTCAGCGCCACTTGGCGGCCGAGCCGCGTGTCTTCTGCGCGGAACACCTGGCCCATGCCGCCGCTTCCCAAGGGATCAATGATTCTGTAGTGCGATATTGTTTCGCCCAACATTCGCACCAACATCGTAAACAACTCATGAGAAGCACGCAAGCGCTCAACAACAATTCAACAAACAACGCGCTGCGTAATCGATAGAAACATTGGTACCGACGAACCACGCTTCGAAGTGCGCACTTCAACCGGACTGGAAGGCTTTTTCGAAACTAACGAGTCCACCACGCGACTGCAATGCCGGCTACGACCGCAGCCATTATCGTCAGCGTGACCCAGCGTGGCGGCATTTCTAGCTCAGGTACTTTTAGTTTAATTGATTTGGGAATTTTGATTGTCTTGACCGAACGTTCTTGCGGAACTGGTACTCCGGGTATTCGAGGTTGCTCAGGCTTAAAAGGATCGCGCGGCTGATTTTCGTCGGACATGACCATCCAATGAAAGGAATACCCAGATTGAATGGTCCAATGTCAAATTGCAACATTGCTACGCAGCACTGCTGTTAACCCTTTCGTATAAACGAAAAGAACCTTACTCGCGGCAGTGATACTCAAGCAGGACGTTCAATTTGCACTGAATGATGCGCAACGTATTCGTGAAGGTTTGCGAGAATCAAAAGCAGTTCGAGCATGCGATCTCGTTGCTCGGGTTTCGGTTCGTCGGCGCCTTCTTCCAGGTTCTTCACAATTGTCAGCGCATCCGAGAGCAGCGATTGAAGTCCGGCCGGATCAATGGTGCGCCCCTCGCGGCAGCGTCCCAGCGCTAAATCCGTTCGCACGAAAGCTTCGTCTACAAAATGGTCCAAGCATAGGCGTACACCGCCGAGCGCCGTTGGAATCGAGTTAGGACACCCGGCCCTTTGACATTTTCCGGGTACGTTCGCGTCCATCACACACACCCCAGGTTCTCGAGTGGTTATTACCTCAAGTTAGGCGCGAGAGTAACACATTTTTTTGGAAGCAAGCGAAAATGCGCCGAAAAGCGCAATAGCGTATTGAAACGCGAGCAATATTCGAACATCTCACGCACAAAGATGAGAAGGGGCGATCAAACACACCCCTTTTTCTCGACAGTGTTTAGCGAATTTCGATCCTTCCTGAACTTGTGCTGAGTTCCACCAAGGGACCGCCCGCGCCTACTTTGCCTTGTAACTCTCGAGGGCTTATCTTGCCTTGAACACTTATTTCATGAGCTGTCTCGATATTTCCGGAACTGGTTCGCGCCACCAAGCTGAATGCCGCCTGCGGCGGGAAATCCACGCTAACGCTTCCTGACCCGCTGTGGAGTCTCCAGTCGCCGGTCGGATCGCCTTGAGCAGTGATGCTTCCGCTCCCTGTCGTAACCTTGGCTCCGCCTTTCACGCCCTTTATCTCCACATCGCCCGAGCCTGTGCTGATTTCCACATCTCCGGCCGCAGTTTGTTCCAATTTCACATCGCCGCTGCCACTTGAGGCGATCAGGCCACCGCCAATCCCAATCGCTCGTATCGTTCCGCTGCCTGCGGACGCGTGCGCATTTCCGCGAATCGTTTCCAGTTCAATGTCGCCCGATCCCGTCCGAGCGCGCACTTCGCCGCCAATGTTTTTCACATGCAAACTACCGGACCCGCTGTTCATATCGGCTGGACCGCTGATTCCATCCGCTCTTTGATCACCGGATCCGGATTCAGACCGCAGCTTCGTTTGTGACGGTACAACCAGTTCGTAGCTAATAGAAATATTGTGTTTCCAGTCACGGTTTTCGATGTGCCCTATGCGAATCGTATTCCCGGTTTGTTCGATGGGAGGATTGTTTTCTATTTCGTGGATATGCTGCTCAACATCGCCCCAACCGCTGCCGTGGATCTTGGCGTGAATTTCTACTTTGGATGAATCACCAGTGCGCAAGGTAATGTCACCAGAACCAGTTTGCACGTCCAAATCTACGCTGCCGGTTACATTCAAAGTGCGATCAAAATGCCCTTCGCTGCTTCCGGCGAAAACCGGAGATGCGGCCATAGCGACGGCCAACGCCACCATTACGAGCAATCCCGAAACTGCGCGCCAGTGAACTTTCATCATTTTCCTCCTATGCGAATTGGTGCTGTCTCGGCAAGAGGTACGCAATATGTCGAAAAAAAGTTCGGACGGAGAAACGCCCTTCGGGTGGGCGCAGAATTTAACGCGTTAGGCAGCCGTGCCGTGGCACTTCTTATACTTCTTGCCTGAGCCGCAAGGGCAGGGATCGTTGCGCCCAACTTTTGCTGCGGCGCGAACCGGTTTGGGAGCCGTTTCCGCTTGTGCCGGCCCCGCCTGGAACTGCAAATCCCGCTGTTGGCGCTGCTGACGTTGTTCGATCTTCTTGGCCTCATCTTCGGGCCTGGCAGGCTGCATCAGGAACAAGAAGCGAACGGCTTCCGTGTCGATGCGGTCCATCAAGGAGTCAAACAGAATGAAGGCTTCCTTCTTGAACTCTACGAGCGGATCTTTCTGCCCGTAACCGCGCAGGCCGATTCCTTCTTTCAAATGATCGAGTGTTAGGAGATGGTCCTTCCATTGAGCATCTACAACGTCCAAAAGTATGTGGCGTTCGAGCCAGCGAAGAGTCTGCGCGCCGAAAAGAGTTTCCTTTTCTTCGTAACGCGCTTTCGTTTTCTCGACCATGGCTTCGGCGAGTGTGTCGTGATTCAAAGCCGCGAAATCCATACCCGCCGCCTTGGGATCAAAGCCAAACTGATTCAGCACTTCATTGCTGAACTGCGTCACGTTCCACTGGTCAGGATGCTGTTCGCGCGGACAATATGTTTCCACTAACTCGTTCGCAATCGCTTCGGCGCGCTCCAAAATGTAATCTTTTTGATCGCGGCCTTCCAGGAACGAGCGGCGCAGACCGTAAATCGTTTCGCGCTGCTTGTTCATCACGTCGTCATATTCCAGCAAGTGTTTGCGCGCTTCGAAGTTCTGGGCTTCCACCGCCTTCTGCGCGTTCTCGATTCGCCGGCTGATTAGCTTGGATTCGATCGGCACCCCTTCGGTCATGCCCAAGCGGAACATCAGAGCTTTCACGCGATCGCCGCCAAAGATTCGAAGCAAATCGTCTTCGAGCGAAAGAAAAAACCGCGACGCTCCCGGATCTCCCTGGCGTCCCGCGCGCCCCCTTAGTTGGTTATCAATGCGCCGCGCTTCGTGCCGTTCTGTCCCCAGAATGTGCAAGCCACCCATCGCCACCACTTCGTCGTGTTCCGCTTTGCACTGCTCGGCAAACTGATCGAATGTAGGCTTCCACTGATCGAGCGGCACCTGATAAATCCTGCCTTCCTGTTGGAATAGCACCATCGCACTGGCTGTGACGCTCGACCCATTTGAGCCGCCGGTAGAAGTGGAAGTCGATGTTGCCGTGCTGGTGGTAGTAGCCGTCGCCGTAGAGGTTGACGCAATGCTTGTTCCCCCGACTGCGGAAGACGCCGCTGCAGCGTCCGCCTGCGCCGGTGTTTCCGTTCCGGGAGCCGCGCCGATCACCGCGCTCGCCGGCGCATACGGTATCGCCATCTTATTTTTCAGAAAATACTCGCGTGTCATCGCTTCCGGATTTCCGCCTAACAAGATGTCCGTGCCGCGCCCGGCCATGTTGGTAGAAACTGTTACGGCGCCTTTGCGTCCTGCCTGCGCGATGATCTTGGCTTCGCGCTCGTGCTGCTTCGCGTTCAACACTTGAAACGGTATACCTGTCTTTTTCAATATCTCCGCGATCTTTTCCGATTTCTCGATTGAAATGCTGCCCACTAAGACCGGCTGCCCACTCTCATAGTATTGCCGAATACCACCGACGCGCGTGCCGTCTTCCTGAATAATTCCGTTAACCGCGGCTTCGAATTTCTCGGCTTCCGTACGGTAAACCACGTCCGGATTTTCAATTCGAATCAATGTCTTGTTCGTTGGGATCGCCACAACTTCCAATTTGTAAATTTTGTCGAACTCGGCCGCTTCCGTATCCGCTGTACCGGTCATGCCGGAGAGTTTCTTGTACATGCGGAAATAATTCTGGAACGTGATGGTGGCCAGCGTTTGATTTTCACGCTCGATCTTCACGCCTTCTTTCGCTTCCACCGCTTGGTGCAATCCGTCGGACCATCTCCGTCCGGGCATCTGCCGGCCGGTGAACTCATCCACGATCACGATCTGTCCATCTTTAATCACGTAATCCACGTCCTTCTGAAAGAGCGCGTGCGCGCGCAACGCCTGATAGACGTGGTGAATGATGTCCATGTTCGCGGGATCGTATAAATTCCCAAGGTTCAGCAGCCGCTCGCATTTCGACACGCCTTCTTCCGTCAGCGTCGACGTGCGATGCTTTTCATCCAGCGTGTAATCAATATCGAGAATCAGCTTTGGAATTATTTTGTCGATGCGGTAGTACTTGTCCGTGGATTCTTCGGCTGGTCCTGAAATAATCAGCGGGGTGCGCGCTTCGTCAATCAGAATTGAGTCCACTTCGTCCACAACCGCGAAGTGGTGTCCGCGCTGCACGCAATCTTTCAAATCGTATTTCATGTTGTCGCGGAGGTAATCAAAGCCAAATTCGTTGTTGGTGCCGAAAGTAATGTCCGCGCCGTAAGCCGCGCGCCGTTGCACGTCGTCTAAGTCGTGAACGATCACGCCCACGGTCAACCCCAGCACCTTGTAAATCGGTCCCATCCACTCGGCATCCCGACGTGCCAGGTAATCGTTGACCGTCACGATGTGAACGCCTTGACCCGTCAGCGCGTTTAAATATGCAGGCAACGTGGCTACGAGCGTTTTGCCTTCGCCCGTTTTCATCTCCGCGATTTTTCCCTCGTGCAGGACGATGCCGCCAATAAGTTGAACGTCAAAATGCCGCATTCCCAGCGTGCGGCGTCCCGCTTCACGCACCAGCGCGAATGCAGGAATCAGCGCAGGCTCCAGCGCCTCTTGTAGTTTCTTCTTGTAGTCCGGATCATCCCGTTCCAGGCCAGCCATTCGCGCCTGGACCTCAGCCTTGAGCGCCGGAGTTCGCGCGGTAATCTCTGCATCCGAGAGTTTCTTCATCTCCGGTTCGAGTTCGTTAATGGCAGCCACCACCGGCTGGATGGCCTTCACGTCGCGCTCGTGCTTCGTGCCAATAAACCGCGCGACTACGCCATTTATAAGCTTCTCTACATCCATAATTTCGGCTGTGTTCCTCTAGGGTTGTGTTTACGCGCGAAGGCCTGCCAGTATCTTCAATCCCGCAAACCTAAAACTCTATTGTATCCGCTAGCACGCCTTCGTGCAAAGCGCTCGCGTCCATCATCGTTTTCGCCTGATTTTCCCCTGTTTTTGTGGGCCTGGACGAAAAGTACGTTCGTACTTGGACTTCCGACCAGCATCTTTTTTCGCAACGTTTCGCTAGCCTTTAGATACGAAGTCCTAGGCACGCAGGCCTGTTATTCGTCCGGAGTTTCACATGTCGCTCGTAGCTCGCATCGCGCTCTTGTTCGCCGCTATCAGTCTGCTAGCTCCTGCAGCCGTGTATGCTCGCCCGCCGCAAAGTACATCCTCTGAGGGCCAGCTTTTCTATTCTTTGAATCGTGAACGTGCAGCTCAGGGCTTATCTGTTCTGCAATGGGACGACGCGTTGGCTTTTGCCGCCCGCGACCACGCCAGCCAGATGGCGCTGCACAATTTGATGTCTCATCAGCTTCCTGGCGAGCCGGAATTGATTGCCCGCGCCAACGCTGCCGGTGTTCGGTTCAGCGTTATCGCGGAGAACGTGGCTATCGGTCCCGACGCCTCCACGATCCATGCTGCTTGGATGCGCTCTCCCGGCCATCGAGCAAATATTCTCAGACCCGAGCTCAGCGCGGTAGGAATCGCCGTGATCCCGGGAACCTCCGGTCTCTTTGCCGTACAAGATTTCGCACAAACTTCCGCGAATTTGAACCTCGCTCAACAAGAACAACAAATGGTCTCGCTTTTGGCCGCGCGTGGCCTGCAAGCCACTGCTTCTCCGGAAGCTCAACAATTCTGTAATGCGCGGCGCGTGTACATGGGAAATCACTCGACCACCATCCTGCGTTTCGAAACTACAGACCTGAGCACACTACCGGCCTCCGTGGAACAAAAAATTAAAGACCGTTCATTACGCACCGCATCTGTGACCGCATGCACTCCCGCAAACTCGTCGGGCTTCTCACGCTTCCGCATTGCCGTACTTCTTTTTTGAGTCGCCCGGTACCTCCACGGAAATCCTCTGTCTCCCTTGCTGCCATCGATTCACAGGTCTATCATTGAAGGTCATCAATTTGATTTAAGATTGCAAGCAATCTGTACTCATCCGAAAGGAAAACCATGGCAAGCGGACCAACTGGACCAGCGGCAGGCAAGCGTTTGCAGGATAAAGCACCCATCACCGGCGTGAAAAATCTCGTCGCGGTAGCCAGCGGCAAAGGTGGAGTAGGGAAGACCACCGTCGCAGTGAATCTTGCGATCGCGCTCAAGAATATGGGCAACGCGGTGGGCTTACTTGATGCAGACGTTTACGGTCCCAACGTTCCGGTGATGCTCGGCACTAACGAACAGCCGCGCGCCATCGACGAGCGGACCATCATCCCGGTGGAAGCTTACGGTCTGAAAATGATTTCCATGGGCCTGCTGAACCCGGGTGACAAACCTCTTGTCTGGCGTGGCCCCATGCTTCACAGCGTGATCCAACAATTTCTGCGTAGCACGCAATGGGGCGCGCTCGACTACCTCATCGTTGATCTGCCGCCTGGTACCGGAGACGTTCAGCTCACGCTCATTCAAAGTGTTTCCGTTACCGGCGCGGTCGTGGTCACCACGCCTTCCATCGTCGCGCTTGCTGACGTGCGCAAAGCGATCGAGATGTTCCGGCAGGTGAATGTCGAGATTCTTGGCGTGGTCGAGAACATGAGCTATTTCAACTGCCCGCATTGCAAGGGCCGCATCGATGTGTTCGGCCACGGCGAAGGACAGCACATGGCGAAAACATTCGGCGTGCCCTTTCTTGGTGAAATCGAAATTGACCCGCAGATTCGGATCGGTGGCGATACCGGTAAGCCCGTTGCTTCGCTCGGCGAAGATGCTCCGGGCAGTAAGAGCATTTATGCCATGGCGCGCAATGTCATCGCGCGGGTCGACGTCGTCAACCAATCCGCCGGCGCTCCGGTCGTCCAGATTTTGTAGTGGCGAACGTTAGCGCCGTTTGGCGCTACGAGCTGCGACTTTAAGTGACTTCAGTTGACAGGGGGCAATACCGGGAGAAACCGATTCGATTGCTAATGTGCTCTCTGGGCTGTTGCGTTGCCGTTCGCTAACATCACTACCAGCCGTGCGACTTCCTCGGGTTCCATGGCTGTGCTGTCCACTACGACAGCATCGCGGGCCCGCACTAGCGGAGAGGTGGAACGTTCCAAGTCGCGCCGGTCTCTCTCCCGAATTTCCTCCAACGTTTTCTGCAGATCTATGGCGTCGCCTTTTTGCTCGTGCTCTCGCCATCGCCGCTCCGCGCGCACTTCGGGCGAAGCGGTAAGGAAGATTTTTAGCTGGGCATCGGGGAAAACCACGCTGCCGATATCGCGCCCTTCCATCACCACGCCGCCCTGCTGACCCGCGCGCCGCTGCTCAGCCACAAGCACCTTTCGCACGCCCGGATTCACTGCGATTTTTGACGCGGCCTGCGAAACTTCCGGCGTTCGAATCTCCAGGGTCACATCTTCGCCATCCAAAAACACGCGCTGTCCGGCTTCTTCCGCGCGCAAGTCAATGCGAGTGTCATGTGCGAGATCGACAAGAGCATGCGCGTCCGCCTCATTCGGAGAAAGTTTGTGGCGCAACGCTTTCAACGCGAGCGCGCGATACATTGCACCCGTATCTACATAGATATAGCTGAGCATTTCCGCCACGCGACGTGCGAGCGTGCTCTTGCCTGAGCCGACTGGCCCGTCAATCGCGATGATCAGCTTTTTAGGCGGCGTGGCCATTAGGGAATAATCTCAGATTCTTTTGAAAGCTTTCTCGATTTCACGCACGGAATAACGCAAGACAATTGGACGGCCGTGCGGACAACTCATGGGGTATTCCGTTTTTGCCAACTCGCCAAGTAGCCATTCCATTTTTGTGTAGTCTAGCGGTGTATTCACTTTGATCGCTGCGTGGCACGAGGTCGAGGCGGCAATCTTCGCTTGCAGCGAATCGATCGAAATTGCCTGGTTTTCGCGCGCGATTCCGTCCAGTATTTCATAAAGCAGTTTCTCAGCATCTCCACTCGATATACCCGCAGGCGCGGCTTGGATCGCCACAGTTCTTGCGCCCATCAGCTCGGCTTCGAACCCATTCGCGCGCAGTTCATCTCCTATTTGTTCGAAAATAACTAATTGACGCGGATTTAGTTCCACGATCAGCGGCACCAGCATTCGCTGGCCACCAAGTTCGCCTTCGCGCCGAGCGCGCAAATGCTGCTCGAACAGAACGCGCTCGTGAGCCACGTGTTGGTCGATAATCCACAGCCCCTCGGCGTTTACTGCCACGATAAAGCTGCTACTTACTTGCCCCAGTGGCTTCAAGTCAACAATTTGGTCGGGGCTTGGCAACGTGCCAGGAGCAACGGCTGGAGCTACGTCGGCAATTGAGATTCCGAGCGCATCCTTCCGCACATCAGAAAATTCGCTGCCATTGCCGGTTCCAAACTGCAGGCGTTGAGGAACCGGTCTGTCGGGCGCTCCGGAAAGCTCGAATCCCTCAGCCTTCTCGGCGGACGCGGCGAACCCTATCGGTGTTTCAGCTTGAGGTGGACCCGGAAATGTTTTCGTGTCCGGCATCGGCGCGTAGCCTTCCATGCTTCTGGCGGACGACGAAGAGGATAAACCGCCGGCGTTTCCGTCTCCTGCCGCAGCGGCACGCGTGGCCGCAAACCCCGGAACCGGACGCGCATGCGAAAGCGCCAGTCGCAATGAATCGCGTGTGAAATCATGAACGAACTGCGGATGGCGGAAGCGCACTTCGATCTTCGCGGGGTGAACGTTTACATCGACTTCTTCGTACGGCAATTCCAGGAACAGAAGCACGCAAGGGAAAACTCCCGGCGGCATGAGGTTGCGATATGCCTCGCCAATTGCGTGCAGCAGAAGGCGGTCGCGCACCAAACGCCGATTCACGAAGATGTAAATTCCATTGCGGTTGGTGCGCTGCACTTCCGGCCGAGACGTGAACCCACTCACGCGGAGCGTCGCTGCTCGCTCTTCGGCTTCAAGCGGCGGCTCGGTGATAGCGCTTCGCACCGGCCCTTCTGTGAGCGGAATTTCCGTCAACTCGCTCAGCGCCTGTCGTCCAAATATTTGATAGACGCGCTCGGAGAGTTTTTCAACCGGCGTGCAGCTGAGAATTTCCTGCGTGGGCGTCTTTAGCAGAAACTGGCAGTCGGGATGGGCCAGAGCGTAGTGTGTCACTAGGGAAGCGATGTGTCCCAGTTCCGTGGTTTCCGACTTGAGGAACTTGCGCCGCGCCGGCACGGAATAAAAAATATCCGCCACGCTGATTGACGTGCCTGCAGGCAGGCCTGCCGGCTTCACGCTGATCAGTTTTCCGCCGGCAAACTCGACACGCGTGCCTTGCTCGTCTTCGGCAGAGCGTGTCTCAAGCACAAGCCTGGAAATCGAGGCAATTGACGACAATGCTTCACCGCGAAAACCCAGCGTTGATATAGAGAGCAAATCGTCCGCGGTGCGCAACTTCGAAGTAGCATGACGCTCGAAGGCCAACAAAGCGTCGTCGCGATTCATTCCCGTGCCGTCGTCGACCACGCGAATCATGCGCTTGCCGCCGGATTCGGCTTCAATGCGGATCGAGCGCGCGCCGGCGTCCAGCGCGTTTTCGAGCAACTCTTTCACTACCGACGCAGGCCGTTCCACAACCTCGCCCGCCGCGATTTTGTTGGCTACGTTCTCCGCGAGTATGCGTATACGGCTCATAAAATGTGTTTCGTCGGCTTCATGTTTGAAAACTTAGGATTGTGGGCATTGCGAGCGTCTTCAGCGCGAATCTTTTCGTCTTCATCCTTCTCATCCTGCGCGACGCTGCGCAAAAAAATGCGCGTGCCGAACAAGCTCGCAATGAACACGATGACCACCAGCGTAACACCGAGCCACTGCGGAAACTCAGCCATTTGCACCATAACCAAGAAAACGAAGCCTATCGAGACGCCCAGAACGAGCAGCACCATGAATTGCGGGCGAAGCGCCAGCTTGCGCATCGCTCGAATCAAAAGAACCATGCCCACGGCTACCGCAATCGGTATCAACAACAACAACCGATAAGAAATAGCGCTCTGGAGCGAAACGACTCTCATTTTTCTTCCTGCTTGATTGCGATGCCCAATTCATCAAGTTGCGACGCGTCAACTTCCGAGGGCGAGTCGGCCATCAAATCTACGGCAGCGGTGGTCTTCGGGAAGGCGATGACCTCGCGTATGGATTTTTCGCCGGCCAGCAGCATCACGACACGGTCGATGCCAAGCGCAACGCCGCCATGGGGAGGCGTGCCGTAGGTGAGCGCGTCGAGGAAGAAGCCGAACCGCTGGCGAGCTTGTTCGTCAGTCAAACCCAGGGCTTGGAACATGCGCGCTTGTATATCCTGGCGGTGAATTCGAATGCTTCCAGAGCCAAGCTCATTGCCGTTTAAGACCAGGTCGTAACCCTTTGAACGGCATTCCCACGGCGCGGTTTCGAGCTTGTCCAGATCTTCTTCATAGATTCCGGTAAACGGGTGTTGCGCGCTGACCCAGCGTTTTTCCGTGGCGCTCCATTCGAAGAGCGCGAAGCCAGTGATCCAGGCGAATTCCCATTTGCTGCGATCGATCAGGTTGAGCTTGTCGCCAAGATATAAACGAATCTGGCCCGCCACGTTCAGCGACGTGTCGTTGTGCTCGATTTGTTCTTTGGCTGCTGCGGCGACGATCAAATCACCGGGGTTCGCGCGAACTGACTCCGCAAGCTTTTTCAATGTTTCCGGGCCGAGCGTTTTCTCCAGCGGAGACGTCATTCCTTCCGCCACTACTTTCACTGTGTAAACACCGCGAGCACCGGCTGATTTTGCCAACTCGCCGAGCTCGTCGAGCTGTTTGCGCGACCACGAAGCTCCACCGGGCGCGACAACCGCCTGTACATTTCCGGCAAGCTGCAGTTTTTCTCGGCCAGCTTCGAAGAATTGTGTGACGTTGTGCAATTCCATGCCGAAGCGTAGGTCGGGCTTGTCAGAACCGTAGCGGCGCAGCGCCTCTTTGTAGTCCAGATGGCGGAACGGGCCTTTGGCTTGTACGCCGACAACGGCGCAGGTTCGTTCCATTACGCGCTCGATCACCTCAAAAATGTCTTGCTGGCGCGGAAAGGACATCTCCAGGTCGAGCTGCGTGAATTCAAGCTGGCGGTCGGCGCGAAAGTCTTCGTCGCGGAAACAGCGCACGATTTGAAAATAGCGATCCATGCCGGAAATCATCAGGATCTGTTTGAAGATTTGCGGCGATTGCGGCAGCGCGTAAAACTTTCCGTGATGTATGCGGCTGGGGACCAGGCAGTCGCGCGCGCCCTCGGGAGTAGAGCGCGTGAGCATGGGCGTTTCAATTTCGAAGAAGCCCAGCTCGTCGAGCTTTTTGCGGATTTCGAGGATGACGCGGTGGCGCAATTCCAGGTTGCGATGCGGTTTGGGGCGTCGCAAATCCAGGTAGCGATAGCGCAGCCGGGTTTCTTCGCTTGCGGTTACTTCTTCTTCGATTTGGAACGGAGGCGTCTTCGAGTTGTTCAGGATATGAAGGCGCGTGGCCATCACTTCCACTTCGCCGGAAGGAATTTCTGGGTTGGCCTTCTGGCGGCGCAGGACGCGGCCTTCCACGGCAACGACAAATTCAGAGCGCAGTTGCTCGGCCTTGGCATGCGCTTCCGGATGCAGCTCTTTGTTGAAGACAATTTGCGCGATTCCGGCGCGGTCGCGCAAGTCGATGAAGATCAGCTGGCCCAAGTCGCGCCGGCGGTGGACCCAGCCCATCAGCACAACATCTTTATCCGCGTCGGACGCGCGAAGGTCGCCGCAATAGTTTGTGCGTTTCAAGTTTCCGAGCGCTTCAAGCAATGTTGTCATCCTCAAATTGAGTTGCTGGTTCTAGTCTATTGCAATTCGGGTCGCACCGGCGGATTCGGGAACTAGGCACGAGTGCCCCTCTGTTCCGATTCAAGGTATTCGAGCAAATCGAACTCCGAAAGTTTTTTTTGATCGGAATCGTCCAAGCGCTTCAGCGTGAACGTACCCGAGTTGACCTCATCTTCGCCGATGATCAGGGCATAGCGCGCGCCGAGTTTGTCTGCGAGGCCGAGCGATTTTTTGAACTTCATTTCTTCCGGCGGTAACTCGACAGCCAGACCTGCTTCGCGGAGCTTTCGCGCGATATTCACTGCGGTAGGATACGCGGCCTGTCCCATCCAGGCGACGAAAACCGCAAGGGCAGGCAGCTGGGGGAGTTTCCCACTCTCTTGCAGCGAAAGGATCGCGCGATCGGTGCCGATGGCGAAGCCGATGCCTTTGGTTGGAGGGCCGCCGAGAAGTTCGACGAGACCGTCGTAACGGCCGCCGCCGCAGACTGCGTTCTGCGAACCCAGACCTTCGGCTATCACTTCGAAAGTAGTGCGCGTGTAATAGTCCAGGCCGCGAACGAGTCGCCAGTTTTCTTCGTAAGCAATTCCACGCAGGTTGAGTTCTTCTTTCAGTTTGGCGAAGTGCTCGCGACAAGCGTTGCAAAGATGATCCGAGATGCGCGGTAGTTTTGCGATGATGGCCTGCTCATCGGGCAATTTCGAATCCAGCACTCGTAGTGGGTTCGTTTCGATGCGGCGCTGGCTGTCGGGGCCGAGCTGGTCTGCAACTTTGCGCAGCTCTTCGCGGAGTTTTTCGACGTATTGAGGGCGGCAATTTTTGTCGCCGATCGAGTTGATATAGAGAGTCGTGCGCGTGAGGCCGGCGCGCTTAAAAAAAGTCATCAGCATTTCGATTACTTCAGCGTCAATCGCAGGAGCGTCGGATTGTCCGAGAACCTCAGCGCCGATTTGGTAGAACTGGCGGTAGCGTCCTTTTTGCGGCCGCTCCCGGCGGAACATCGGTCCGACATAATAAAGTTTTGAATTGCCAGGTTGCGTTTGCATCCCGTGTTCTACGTACGCCCGCACAACGCTCGCAGTCGCCTCGGGACGTAAGGAAATCCATTGTCCTAATTGCAAAGTGCGAGCCAGATGGAGAAACCGCCAGTAATGCTTGGAGTGCGCGCTCCACGCATCCTTAAGGGCTTCGTCAACCGGTTGACTCATCAGACGTTCTTCTTCAGCGATGTAGCTTGTGATTTTGCGTAGAAATTCTTGATTGTCGAAAGTCGACGGCGTTTCGCCCGAGTTCATCCCACGCTCGATATCCTCTATAAATTTCATTAGGCTGAGAAGATCAAAGGGCCACTCAATCTCTGTAGTTCTATCCTCGAATGTGTACATTTCTTTGGAAACAATGTCAGTGTCAGTCCCCACCGAGCGGGCGAAAAGATCGGTCTCTTCGAAGATGGGGAGACGGATTTCGCGGAAATTGTAGGATTCGAAGGTGTCGCGGGCGGTTTGTTCGAACCAATTCCAGAGGGCGGAATCCGGGGGCAAGATATCGCGGGTGCCTTTGATGGCCTTGAATTGGCGTTTATTTTCGGTCATGGGATGAGGTGTTTTTGTTGTGCGCAGAGTGGTTCAAAGTTCGCGATTAGAATGGCACGCTCCTTCTTTGTTTGCTATAGCTTACGATGGTTTCTAATAAATCGAGTTCGCGATTAGAAGATGCAAAGCAGATCCCTCGCGTCGCGCTGCTCGCTCGGGACTCCGACGCTGGTCGCATCGTCGGTTCGCGATTAGAAGATGCAAAGCAGATCCCTCGCGTCGCGCTGC
>Ga0182015_10000826_pt1 | contig 43038 bp, 39 predicted proteins | sample 712P3MmetaG_FD_120478 | JGI IMG/M metagenome (GOLD analysis project Ga0182015, IMG submission 120478) | Permafrost microbial communities from Stordalen Mire, Sweden - 712P3M metaG | ecosystem: Environmental > Terrestrial > Soil > Wetlands > Permafrost | place: Sweden: Stordalen | collected...
CGACACGGCGCTGCACCTCGTTCAGATGTGGCAGCACCACCTCGAAGAATCGCGCGAGCGCATCTTCGGTGACCTCCACATGGCCAGGATACTACGCGCGAACTAATCTGGCGTGGACCCTAAGGCTCGCACCGAACGGCTTTCGAGTGACCTCCAGGACGCGCAGTCGGTGCTCGCTCCAGGTTCAGTCCTCCTCGCCCTGCTCGCGATCGCGAGCGTGGCGGTGCTTGTCGGTCGTCCTCTCTCGGAATACGCGCGACGCGTCGGGCTGCTGAAGGCCGTGGGAGGGACCCCAGCCCTCATCGCCGCCACCTTCCTGATCGAGAATGTTGTGTTGGCGCTTTTGGCGGCAGCGGTCGGGTTGGGGGTCGGGTGGTTGACCGCTCCGTTGCTCACCGACCCCGGCGCCGCGCTGATCGGGACCCCCAGCGCGCCCTCGCTTACCGCGACCAGCGCGATCGAAGTCCTCGTCGTGGCGCTAGCCGCGACTCTCGTGCCCGCCATTCGTGCCGCACACACGAGCACGGTCCGCGCCCTCCTGCTCGACGCTGACGTCGTCGTCGATCAGCCGACCGACTTCTGACAACGGCACACCCAGGTCGCGAAGCACGAGGATGCGATGCAGCCGCAGCACCTGGTCTGGCGTGTAGTGCCGGTAGCCGGTGAGCGGATCAACGTGGGCTGGCTTGAGCAGGCCGAGGTCGTCGTAGTGCCGCAGGGTGCGTACCGACACTTGCGCCACGCGTGCCACCGCGCCTATCCCGTACATGAGGATTAGTCAACCAGCTGACGCGACGGAAGAGTCAAGAGCAAAAGCGATCAGCTGACGTGACTCCGCCCGTCGGGAAGACCGGGTCCACAGAATCTTCCGCAGCTCGCCTGGCCAAAGAACGCTAACCGTTGCGCAGCTCATCGCAACAGTGTCCGCGGTAATGACGTCCTAGACAGGGGCCCGAGGACTCACCGGTTGAACGGGAACGCGGGTGTCGAAGGAAGGTAGAACGAGCCAGGGAAGATGGGCGACTGCGTCGATGAAGAAGACCGCTCCGCCTCCCACGCAGACGCCGCCAAGCACATCGGTCGGGTAGTGCCATCTGAGCACCAGTACGGCCACGCCGACAGCTGCCACAGCGAGCGATCCCGCGACGGCGCTCAGAGGGCGCAGCAAGCGGGGTGAGACGAGGAACACCGCGGCAGCAAGCGCCGCGACCGCAGCGACCGTCCCTGATGGATAGGTGAAGCTGCCCGCGCCAATTTCGCGTCCGACCATGGGCTTCGCGATGTGCTCGACCACCTCGACAGCCACTATCGGGGCCACTGCACATGCGAAGGCGCGCACCCAATCACGAAATATCGCGACGACAAAGATCACGCCGACGCCCGCCAGCAGCACTGGCAGTGAACCAAGCTTCACGAGCTCGTTCGCGAGACGCGAGTTCAAGTCGGATGGCACATAGAAATAACCGGCCGCGTCGACGCGATTTGGCCCAGGCCGTTTTGCGAGCAACATGCCGGCCAATGCCGCGGCGCCGAGAAGGGCTACGCCCAACAAGAACTCGATCGTGGTCCAAACGCGTGTGACCGCCGCCGGCCCGTTCCCTGGCCGACGCTCACTAGACATCTCGTCCAACCTAATTCGTACTCCCTCGCTGCGTGCGTCGCGGCGTTGCGCTGCGTCGCGCCCTACGCTCTCTGTGGCGTGACCGCCGTCCTCGAGACCGCTGGCACGGCAGGCAGAACGGGCAAGGCTGGGTGCTCCACGACTGCACCGTGACGCCCGGCCGGTCCTCCACCGTGCGTCGAGGTCGAGAAAGTCGGCTCAGCCGCCGGCCATCGCCCCTATGACGAAGAACGGCTCTGCCCCGGTGGCCACGGCCTCGGGAAGGGGGGCGTCGGGGAGTTCGTGTGAGAGGTCGTCCTCGCACGCGAAAAAGCGCACGAACGCTCGACGCTTCTTCGTGACGGGGTCACGGAGAGTCCCCTGCAGCATCGGATAACTGGCCTCGAGCGCGTCGATCACCGACCTCTGCGTGGGCTGCCCGACGACCTCGATCTCCACCTCGCGGTCCAGGTGTGCGAGCGTCCGCAAGTGAGCAGGGAGGACGACGCGGATCATGCCAAGGTCTGGACTTCGACCGACAGCACGGCTGGCAGATCCCGGACGATAGGCGCCCAAGTGCCCCCCGCGTCCGTCGAGGCGTAGACCTGACCGCCAGTTGTGCCGAAGTACACCCCACAGGAGTCAAGCGAGTCCACGGCCATCGCGTCGCGGAGCACATTGACGTAACAATTGCTCTGCGGAAGACCCTTCGTGAGTGGCTCCCACTCATTGCCTCCGGTCCGGCTGCGGTACACCCGCAGCCTCCCATCGGGCGGAAAGTGCTCCGAGTCGCTCTTGATTGGGACGACGTAGACGGTCTCCGGCTCGTGCGCATGGACGTCGATGGCGAAACCGAAATCGGTCGGCAGGTCTCCGCTGATCTCGTTCCACGACTCGCCCGCGTCGTCGCTGCGCATCACATCCCAGTGCTTTTGCATGTACAGCACGTCCGGACGCGACGGGTGCATCGCGAGGCGGTGCACGCAGTGCCCGACCTCAGCGTCGGAGTCCGGGATGCCCTCCGACTGGAGTCCCCGGTTCACCGGACGCCAGGTCTCACCCCCATCATCGGTACGGAAGACGCCGGCAGCCGATATAGCGACGAAGATGCGCTCATGATCGCTCGGGTCAACGATGATCGTGTGCAGGCACATTCCCCCGGCTCCCGGCTGCCACAATGCCCCAGACCCATGGCCGCGGAGTCCGGGGAGCTCGTGCCAGTTCTGACCGCCATCGGTCGTGCGGAACAGTGCCGCGTCCTCGACGCCGGCGAGCACCGTGTCGGGATCGGTCAGCGACGGTTCGAGATGCCAGACCCGTGCGAACTCCCACGGGTGCGGCGTGCCGTCGTACCACTGGTGCGTGCCGGGCACACCGTCGTACTGGAACTGGTTCCCCACCGGCTCCCATGTCGACCCGCCATCGTTGGATCGTTGGATCAGCTGCCCGAACCAGCCAGAGGACTGCGACGCATAGAGCCGATCCGGATCGGCGGGAGAGCCCTTGACGTGGTAGATCTCCCACCCCCCGAAGTGGGGCCCGTTCACCTCCCAGCCCTCGCGCTTGCCGTCCGCCGTCAACACGAATGCACCCTTTCGCGTACCAACCAGCACTCGAACACCGCTCATCTGTGCTCCTCTCCAAGCTCAGCCAGGCGGCCTACGCCAACGAAACGTAGTGGTGGCGAGCCGCCAATGTCATCGATCCACATGAGTAGACGGCCCCATCCACTCGAACTCATCGCTGCACGGGGTGCGAGTCGACCATTTTTCTCCAATCAGGCAGGCTGGAGCAGCCTGCGGGATATGCGCGTGGTTGCGCGCGATGAGTTCGCGCCGCCTCCGCGGTCTGAATAAGCGTCATGGTAACGAACGGGGTCTCGGCCATCGACGAGCAGTGTCTGCTCGACGCGGCTCGACGAGGGGATCAAGCCGCGTATCGTGAGCTCGTCGAGGTCCATAGCGCCGAACTCCACGCGCACTGCTATCGCATGCTCGCCTCCGTGCACGACGCTGAGGACGCCGTCCAAGACGCGCTCTTGCGCGCTTGGCGGGGACTCTCGCGGTTCGAGGGCCGCAGCTCGGTTCGCACCTGGCTGTTCAAGATCGCCACCAACACCGCGCTCGATACCGCCCGACGCCGAGCGCGGCGGGAGCTGCCCCTGGAGCACGGACCGGCCGCTCGACCAGGCGAGGGTCCTGGCCCGCCGACCCTCGAGACCCTCTGGGTGGAGCCCTACCCCGACCGGATGCTCGGTGTCTCAGAGGGGCTGGCTTCGCCGGAAGCACGCTATGAGCTACGCGAGAGCATCGAGCTCGCCTTCGTTGCTGCCCTGCAGTACCTCCCAGCACAACAGCGTGCTGTCCTCATCCTTCGCGAAGTGCTCGCATTCTCCGCGAGCGAGGTCGCGGAGCTGCTCGACACCACGGTAACCGCAGTGAACAGTGCCCTGCAGCGCGCCCGGGCGGCGGCGGCCACCCGTCTCCCCGTGCGTAGCCAGCAGGTCATGCTCCGCAGCCTTGGCGATGAAAAGGTCCGGAATCTCGCTGCGCGATACAGCCAAGCCATCGAAAATGGCGACATCGATGGACTCCTCTCGATGCTGACTGAGGAAGCCACTTGGACAATGCCGCCACTGGCAACCTGGTACCGGGGCCGCGAGGCCATTGCAGAATTCCATTACCGCTACGTGAGCTCGCAACACTGGCGCCACCTCACGACCCGTGCGAGTGGTCAGCTCGCTGTGGGTTGCTACACCCTCGACGAGCACCGACGCCGCTACGTCGCGTCGGTGCTCGACGTGCTAACTCTTGACGGCGGCCGAATCGCCCAGGTGACCGGATTCATCACCGCTGAGCCGCTCGGGCACTCGGGTCACGAGGAGCATCGCTTCGCGGGAGCTGAGACATTCCTGCGTTACGGACTCCCGACCGAGCTGCCCGCCTGACGAGTGTCTCGCTCCCCGATGATTCCGCGCCTTCGCGCCGATCAGTACCTCCAGAGAGTGCGACCAATGAGCGATGCGCTCGTCGGCGATCACGAGGAGGACGCCATGCTGCCCCCGTCCCACACGATGTTGCGCTCGCTCCGGCAAGAGCGAGAGTTTGAGCTCGAGCGCCTCGGGCGCATCGCAGAATTACGTAGAGAGCGCCGGCGTGGCGGGCGACGAGCGCCGAGGCTCAGGGCGCTCCTTGCCCCGAGGTCAGGCCGGCGACCGGTCTACGCCACGCGCCCGAAGCCGGCGTAGGGAACCAGGTGAGGCGCGCGGTTGTCCGTCCGGTGTGGCTGCCAAGACTCAAGGGCAGAGCGCGACGTCGTCCTCAAGCCGGATGGTGCCTTCGCTCACGACGCTGGCATAGACGCCCAGCCGGGACTCGTTCGCCTTGTGCAGGTCTCCGAGGATTGCAGGGGCAAAGCCCAGGTCGTCCTGGGCCAGCGTGGTCATTACGCATCGCTCGGTGAGCCCCTCGATCGCAAGGGTCACGCCGCCGATCTGCAGTTGACGGCCCAACCAGCCTTCTTCGACAAGGTCGGCGCCCTCGCACTCGACCACGAGGTTCGGTCGGAAGCGTCGCCGGTCGACCTGGTCGGCAGGTCGGCGCGCTTCGAGCCACCGCAGCGATGCGGAGGACACCAGGTGGAGGGGCGCGTCGTCGAAATGTGACATCTCGCCCTCCTCGACCAGGGTGACGTCCTCACCAACGACGGCGCCGACCAGGGCGGCCGTCATGAGGTCGTCGATCCGCCCGGATTCTCCTCCGGGAGAACGGATCCACGCGACACCGTGGTCATCGGTGAAAGCAGCCATCGACAGCAGGCCGGGCATCCGCCGAAACCGACGGCTGGTCTTACCGCTGCCGAGCTTTCCGTCGGCGCCCCTGACCGCCCACCACCGATCGCCATCGATGCCCCTGCTCCCGCACCGCAACTCGGTGAGCTGCTGACCGCCCATCGATTTCACCGGGTAGTGCCACAGCTCGGCAACACGCCCCACCACGCAGGTCATGGCACCCATCTTGCCCCGGGCGGGGAGCGCTGGGCGCGTCGTTTCAGGCCGAGGCCCGAACCCTCGGGCCCCTTGCGGCGCTTCTTGGGTTCCGCTAGCCGCTGTGGCTGCTCTGGCCGGTCGTCGCTGTGGACATCGTCTTCATGAAGGCTGCGGCGCCGTCGAAAACGGCACTACCAAGACGCTTGCCCACTTCGGTGCCGACTACGCCACCGACGATGCCCCCTACGAAGGTGCCCACGATCGGGATAGGGATCGCAACGGCCCCGATCCTGGCACCGGTCAGCACTCCGGCGAACAGACCAGCCGTCTCGCCAGCCTTGGTCGCCGCATCGTGGTCATCGGTCGTGCTCATGGCTTCACCTTCCGCTCGCTGCTTGGTACGGATCCCACGGTACTCGTTTTGGGTCTCCAACGGCCTAACGGCCCCGTGCCGGCGGGTGGCGAAACCCTCGTCGATCCTACGACGAGACCGCGAGAGCGTTACTTGTCGATCCCCCTCACCAGTGCATCCTGGGCTCGCACGGATGTTCCACGAGGTAGACGATGTCGACCACCTGATTCGCTCACCCAAGCGCGAAGAGCTTTTCGGTCGCCTCGGGGTGACGGCTCGGCTTTTCGTCGACCCAGCAGAGTCAAACCCGGTGGGAATTATCGTGAAGATCCCTGACATGGCCGACTTCCAGGAGCTCGCCCAGTCGGATGAGGGGGCCGAGCGGCCAAGTACGACCGAGTCCGCCTTGACACGGTCGTCATGCTCGTCGAGGTGCCTTCGCAGAGCTGAAAGAGCGGTCCCTCGTTACGGACCTTCTGCCCTGATCAGCTCGGACACGTCGGGTCAAGCGGTGGGTGGACGACCGCGCTTGGGCAAGGGGCCAACCCTCTTCGGCATTCGCCCGGCGTCGCTGAGAGCCCGGCGCAGCAGCATCTCCACGTGGGCATTGAGGCTGCGGAACTCGTCGGCCGCCCACAGGGCTAGGGCATCATGGACCGTGGGATCAATTCGCAACAGCACCTGCTTACGGTCATTCACGGTTCAGGAGTAGAGCGTCCCGGTGTTGATGACCGGTGAAGCCGGTTGGTCTCCGCAAAGTACGACCATCAGATTGCTAACCATCGCCGCTTTGCGTTCTTCGTCAAGCTCGACGATGCCGCGCTCACTCAGCCGGTCGAGCGCGAGCTCAACCATCCCGACAGCGCCGTCGACGATACGGGAGCGGGCGGCGACGACGGCGTTGGCCTGCTGTCGTCGCAGCATGGCCTGGGCGATCTCCGACGCGTAGGCAAGATGGCTGATGCGCACCTCGACGATCTCAACCCCGGCGATGGCGACCCGCTGGGCCACCTCCTCGGCGAGCTCGCCGGCGACGATGTCGGTCGAGCCGCGCAGTGACAGCCCCCTGTCTGCGGGGTCGTCGTAGGGATGAGTGGTCGCAACATGCCGCAACGCGGACTCTGCTTGGACACGTACGAACGTGAGGTAGTCATCGACGGCGTAGAGAGCACGTGATGTATCGGCAACCTGCCAGACGACAATGGAGGCGATCTCCACGGGATTGCCGTCAGCGTCGTTGACCTTCAAATGGTTCGTCTCGAAGTTCCTGACCCGAATGCTCACATTGCGCCGGTTGTTGAGGGGCAGGATCCAGGACAGGCCGGTATTGCGCACGGTGCCGACATAGCTGCCGAAAAACTGCACGACCCTGGTCTGGCCGGGTTGCACGATGACCAGCGAGGCCAAGATGACAACGGCCACCAGGATTGGCACGATGGTGACGACCTTCGACGAGCTCTGGGCAAGGAAAATTGCAGCGACGATACAAGCGGCGACGACGAGGACGCCGAACCAGCCACTGATCGCCCACGCTTTCCGCTCGCGGATGTCGACGCGGGTTCCCGAGTGACCGACCGGAATGGCCTCGGGGTCGCGATACGGCTGTGCAGTCTGGTTCATGACCTCTCCCGAATTGTGAACTCGATAAAACTGATATCTAAACGATATCACATTTAAGCCAGATTCGCACAGGACGCTTCGCTGGGCCCGCGCCGAAGCACGGCGGCGGGCCGAGTGCACACCCGACAGCCATAACCGCTGTTCGGATCTACTGAACGTGCACTGGCGCGAGCGACGACCAGCCGCTGGATCTCGGATGTGCCCTCAAAGATCGTGTAGGAGGAAATCGGTCTCCAGAGCCTTCACATACGTCCACTGATCAGGGACTTCATCCTCGGTCATCCACCCGAATCCACCTGAATTTCTCCCAAAGTGGGGATGAAGCTAGGAATGAGCAATCCCTCTCGTCGAACTCCTAAGCGAGTCGTCACCCCACCTAGCAGTCGAAGCGGCAGCTCGTGCTCACCGGCGCCGCGGGGCGAATTTCGAAGCCTCGCGATGCGCCGAACGTTCGATCAGTTTCGTGTTTCGGATGCGCCGAATCTCGCCGCTCAGTTGCCGCGCGCCGGGTCCTGTCCTTAAGAAGTGTTGGATCTGTGCCGAAAAAGCTCTTGTCGGGAGAAGAAGAGATCGATCACCTAAAGGCAGCCATCAGCAGAGTTTTCGGCGTGACATCCGCTGAGTCGGCGGTATTCGGCGCAGACGGTCAATCACGCCTGTCCGACGTGGCCGACAGGGCGCCCAAGCAAGTGACCCCCCTTACCCACGGCCTCGCCTCCTCCCAGGTCGAGCGGCTCGCCGCCGCTGCCCTCAGCGACCCGAATCGCCACGCGGCAGTGCGGTTCCCCGCGACCATGTTGCCGGAGGCCGAGTCCGAACTTCCCGGTTTGCGCAACTCCGGCGTGCAAGCGGCCCAGGAACTGCGAACCGGCGTACCGGCGCGGCAGCACTTGGCGAAGACCACTCGGACCTGCAAACACCTGGTACGCCTGGCTGGCCGCAATCTCATCGACGGCCTTGGGTTCTCCATGGCGAGCCTGTCGGTCAGCTCGTCGGCCCTCACTATGGGCGAGGGCGTGAAGCGCGCCGCTGCGACTTACCTCGACGAGACCGATACCTTCGACGAAACGGCCGACCGATTCGAGGGAACAAGCCCTATCGCTCTCGTAGTCGCCCGGGCCGGCGAGGAGGGCCTGCCCTGGGTAGTGCTTACCAGAGGCCGCCAGATTCGCCGATACGCCGCCCGACCCGACACGGCCGTTGGTCGTAGGGGAAGGACAGAAAGGGACCTGAGTGGGATATCCATCCAGGCAGCCTTGATATTTGGGATGATATAACTATGGACAACGAGCCACTGGCGCAACCAAGTCCACGCCCTGAAGGGCTGCTGGCGCACGCTAGAAAAATTGCAAAGCTCGCACGAAGGGGTACAGATACTACAAACTGCAGCTTCCTTATTGAAATGGCTGACGCGCAGTACACTTTTGCCGCCGATGCGTTCGATAGCAACGGAAGGACACGAGAAGCAAATGAAGCAAGAAAGGAGTTGGAAGGATTTCGCAAGGAATCAGCATTCATCCTACATACCGCTCCGCTCCTTGGGGACGGTTCGGCATTTAGAAAAGTCTTCGATAAGTTGGCTGCTTCTAAAGAGGTAGGGCAGTTCTTCAATGGAACAGATAATGTTGACGAAATTGTAGCTCTCGCAAAAAGACGCATGGGAAACCCAGACCGTTTACATGCTGCAGAGGAGGCTATAACAGCTGCAACATGCATGTTATGGCGGACTCACAGGGAGAACGAGACGATCGCACTTTATAATGAATTTACCGATGTACTGGTAAAAGACATATCAGTAAGTATCACCAAAGGCAACCTTTATCTTGTGGAGGCGAGAGCAAGAATAACGAGAAAGCGACTTTTGCTGACTGGCAGAAAAGATGAAGCCCACCAATTATTGATGGCCGTATCTGGGGCCTTAAGCCCCGTCCTATGAGAACTCCAGGTCTACAACTAGCTGCACGGATCGGCCTTTCGCGTCCCTGCCGACGAAGACCGGTACCTCGAGCCACGCCCGGGCACGCCGGCGAATCGTCGGCACAGCCGCATACCAAAATCTCCGGATGTGTCGAGCAGGGATGACAGCCCGCCAGCACTGACCGTCGGTCGGCCCTCAACTACTGAATATGCACCCCAGAGATAGCGCGGGCCAACACCAGCCGCTGAATCTCGGAGGTGCCTTCGAAGATCGTGTAGTTCGAATTCGGGGGTCCATAGCCATCCCTACATGTCCGCTGAACTGCACCTTTTTTTCGCCGCCGTCCCGTCAGATTCAGCCTCATCCAGCCGAAACTAGGGATGAATGTAGGGATAGCGCTTAGTAGATCGACCATTTTGCGAGTGGCAAGACCTCACTCCTCCTGACAGTCCATCGGGAGCAGGCGATACCGGACTTGCTCCCCAGTCACGACCACCACCGCTCCGGCGATCAGCACCTCCTGCGATCACAGGAAGATTCGCCACGAGAAGTGCCGCCTGGGCCGCCGGGAGCCGGGGGGCCTTGCTGAGCTGGCCTTTCGGTTCGTCGGGGGAGCCGTTTGCAGCGCCGGCGGCTGCCTGCAAGGGAAAGTCGGTTGGCGGAATGTTGGCGGAACCGCCCGTTCATAGCTCCACAGCGAAGGGCCCAAAGCAGATGAGAGGACGTGCCGGCATGCGTCGCGCTGTTCCGTCGAGGAGCAAGTCTCACAATGCCCCGTCCTTCCAAGGTCACCTGCCGGCACCTACGATCGACGAGTGCCGCTCGTTTGCCGGCATGTGGGTTACCCGGCTCATGCCGGCATCTGATTACCCGGACCTCGTGCATATTGGTGTGTCCAGCAGGCGGACGCGGCGTGGACCGCCCAGCACCGCGAACCCGCCGGCTGCGGCCCGCGGCTCGCCGCCATCGTCGACCACGGAGGACTCGAAGGATGGTTGTGAGACTCCGAGAAGACGAGTTCCCGCCGGACGAGGCGACGGTCATCGTCCACCTCGGCGCTGGAGTCCATGACAACCTCCGGGACAAGGCCATCCGCTCGTACGACGACTACCGCGGCATCACCGCGAGCGCTGGCCTCTTCGTCCTGTCTGTTTACGCGGCCCTCAAGGGGCACGACGTCCCCGAGATCGTCGGCACCATGCCTTGGAATCAGTACGGCACGTGCTCGGTCCGCGAACTACGCGCCCATTTCGAGCTGCTTGCCACCACGATTCTCGACGACGACACTCTTCAGCCCGTGGATCCCCTCCAGGAGGTCCACTACGACGTCGTCTTGCCCGGTCCCGAGGACGAACGACTCACCGTCGAAGGCGTCCTTCTCGACGACGACCTGCTGCTCGCCACCGTCGAGGCATGGCTCGATCCGCACATCGACATGTTCCAGTCCCTCTTCGAGCCCCGCCAACGCCGATAGGATCTAGGTAGGAGTTCACTATGCACACATTGACCGTCGACTACTCTCGCTACCTCCGATCCCCTGTCGTCGAGGTGGCTCTCTTCGCCTCCGAGCGGGCTGGACTGAAGGTCGGCGACACGGTGCTCGTGAACGGTGAGGATGGGATCCCGGAACGACGTGCCACCGTTCTCAGCATCGACGGCGGCAAGGTGAAGCTCCGCTTCATCGACCCTGTCAGGGCGAGCGCCTGAACCCTCGTCTCATGCGCGGCCAGTCGACCACAGGGCGCCAGCAGACGGGAAACGCCGCTTGGGCACACGCCAGCGGTGGTCCGCCACCGACTCGCCTTCGCAATCTTCTCTATTTCTCTTGTCCTGTCGGTGTGCATGTTATCGATGACGGTCCCCTGTCGCTGACCGGCAGCTCCGGGCACTCGAGCGGCGGCTAGGGTGACGTTGTCGTAGCCCACAGCTCGCCTCGAACTACTGCTCACCGGGGTCGCTTGGCGGGTTGATGCCGTCTTTCTGGCAGACGCAGAGGTCCGAGCCGACCACTCTGCCTGTTCGCCGTCTGTCCCGTCCCGGATCTCCGACGTGTGGCGGTCCGCTTTCCTTCGTCCGCGATAAAGGGCCGCGGTAGGTAAGCTCAGCCACCGAACTCGCGTGGCGAGGTGCACTGCAGTGGATGACCGCAACGGTGTCGAACTGGTCTCCGACAAGTTAATAGGACGCAGGGACGAGTTGGCACGCATCCGTGCGTTCCTGGACGTGGTCGCCACAGACGGAGGGGCGCGGCTGGTCTGGGGAGAACCTGGCGTGGGCAAGACTGTCTTGCTCGGTGCAGCGGCTCAAGCGGCGGATGCGGCCGGCATGAAGGTATTGCGTGCGAGTGGCGTGGAGTTTGAAGCCGATGTGAGCTACTCGGGGCTCAACCACGCGTTGCTTCCGGTCAATGCGGATCTCAACGCGCTCAGTCCTGCGTATCGAGAGGCACTCACGGTCGCGTTGGGACTAGGGACAGGAGCGCCGCCTGAGCGCTTGGTGGTCTGCAACGCAGCCTTGGCGCTTCTGCGCGCGGTGGCAAGTGATCGGCCGCTGCTCCTGGTGGTCGATGACCTGCACTGGCTCGACCGAGCGAGTGCCGTGGTACTGGGCTTCGTCGCTCGGCGCCTCGCTGGTACCCACGTCGGCTTGCTAGCGGGCGCCAGGTCTGGCGTCGAGACCTTCTTCGAACGCGGCGGGGTGACTGACTATGAGCTACAGCCTCTCGACGAATCGGCGTCGAGCGACCTGCTCGACTCGCGCTTCCCGGGCCTGGCCCTCCATGTGCGTCGCAGACTCCTCGCCGAGGCGCAAGGCAACCCGCTCGCACTGCTCGAACTGCCGATGGCGCTCAGCAACTCTCAACTCGGCTCGGGACGAGCACTGCCGGCGGTGCTGCCGCTGAGCAGCCGCCTGCAGGCAGTGTTCGCGTCGCGCGTTTCGCAGCTCTCGAGCTCGACGCGAAACTTGCTGCTGCTCGCCGTGTTCGAGGGCACCGGCGATCTCCGTCTACTCCGCGCCGCAGCGGGGCAAGGCGGCCTGGACGATCTAGCGGCGGCCGAACGGGCGCAGCTCGTCTATGTCGACGAGAGCACTGCTCGGATCGCCTTCCGCCACCCGCTGATCCGATCTGCCGTCGTGGAGCTCTCCACCCACGATCAGCGTCGCCAGGCCCACCACGTGCTGGCGGACCTGCTCGTTGACGAGGCCGAACGCCGCGCCTGGCACCTCGCCGAAGCGACAATCGATCCGGACGAGGACGTCGCCGGCCTACTCGAGGCGGTTGCCCGCCGCATCTTGCAGCGCGGTGACGCGGTTGGTGCCGTCACCGCTTTGATGCGCGCCGCTGACCTAAGCCCGGCCAAGTCGGACCGAGGCCGCAGGTTTGCCGAGGCAGCGTACATCGGAGCAGAAGGTGCCGGCGACCTCCGCACCGCCTCGGCTCTCTTGGCGAACGCACGACAGGCTGACCCTCGGATGATCCGCTCTTTACACGCCGCCGCAGCAGCCGCGTACCTGCTGATCAACGCCGATGGCGACGTTCGTACGGCTCACCGTCTGCTCGTCGGTGCCATCGAGACCGGCTCGCATGACTACGACGCCAGCGACGACGGCCTCATCGAAGCGCTGCACAACCTTCTGCTGGTGTGCTGGTGGGGCGGGCGGCCCGAGCTATGGGAGCCCTTCTATACGGCGCTCGCTCGGTTGAAGCCGGGACCGCCGGATGTCCTTCGCGTCCTCAGCCAGACCTTCGCCGATCCCGCCCGAACGGCGGCCTCGGCGCTCGAGGACTTCGAAGCGCTCGTCGGCGATCTGAACACCGTGGATGACGCGAGGACGGTGACGCGCCTCGTCACAGCCTCGGTCTACGTCGACCGGATCGCGCAGGTGCGCGGGAGCGCCTGGCGTCTCGTCAATCAGGGGCGCGAGGGAGGTCCGGCACGGCGACAGCTCAGTTCCCTGAATATCCTTTGCCTGGAGGACTTCCTCATAGGGCACTGGGACGAAGGCGAGCGACTGGCCGACGAGGGCCTCGCTGTCTGCGAGGCGCATGGATATCGCTTCTTTGAGTGGTACTTCCTTTTCCACAAGGCCATGATTAGCGCCGGGCGCGGTGATTTTAACGCCAGCAATGTGCTCGCTGACCGGATAATCCAGTGGGCTGTCCCACGAGGCGTGCACAGTGCAGAATTGTTCGCCCATCAACCGCGCGTCCTCGCGGCGATCGGCCGCGGCGATTTCGAGGAGGCCTACCAGCACGCGACTGCGCTCAGCCCCGCCGGCACGCTCGCCTCCCACGTGCCCCGTGCTCTCTGGGTGATCTTCGATCTCGTCGAGGCTGCTGTGAGGACCGGCCGTCAACCGCAAGCCGTCGCTCACGTCCGCGCCATACATGAGGCCAACATCGCTGCGATCTCCCCGCGGATGGCGCTGCTGCAGGGCGGCTCCACTGCCCTCGCCACCACCGACGAGAGCGCCGTCGAGCTGTTCGAACAAGCATTGTCGGTGCCCGGCGCCGAGCGTTGGCCGTTCGACCGTGCTCGGGTGCAACTGGCCTTTGGCGAGCGACTCCGCCGTGCTCGGGCGACCACGGAGTCGCGCGTGCAGCTCACCGCAGCATTTGAGGCGTTTCAGCGCATGGGTGCTGTGCCACTGGCCAACCGGGCCAACAACGAGCTACGCGCCAGCGGGATGACCAAGCGACGGACCAACGTTGTCGGGGCATTGGCCCTCACGCCTCAAGAACGCGAGATCGCCCTGCTGGCCGCCAGCGGCCTGACGAACAAGGAGATCGCAGAGCGACTGTTCCTGGCCCCCAAGACCGTCAGTGCCCACCTGTACCGCATCTTCCCCAAGCTCGGCATCACCTCGCGGGCCGCACTTCGCGACGCGCTCGGATCCTCACAGTCGGACGAGCCGTAGCCAACCCACGTCGATCCGAATCGCGGTCATTTGCCTGATGTGAGGAGGCGGCGCTGAGCAGACACTGATGTGGCCGAGGCCGACCACCGCATCTTCTAGTGGCCCGACGTATTAGGGAGCCCGAGGTGTCCTCCACAAGCATCAACACGGAGCGAGCGACGCTGGAGACCGAAGCGCCGTCAGCGGGCGCCTCGGCGAACAGCCCGTCCCGGAACATCGCGACGCCGTCCCGCCGAAGGCGTCGGATCCCGCCCAATCTATTCGGCATCGCCCTCGGGGTCGCCGGCCTGGCCGAGGCATGGCGGGCGGCCGAGCCGACCCTGCACACCCCGCAGGCCATCCCCGATGTGATCAACATCACTGCCGCCGTGCTGTGGGTGGCGCTCGTCGTTTCTTATGCCGCACAGGGCCGGCGTCAGATTCTTGCGGACCTGGGAGACAAGGTCCTGGCGCCGTTCGTGTCGCTGGCGACGATCACTGCCATGTTGCTGTCTGCAGCACTCGCCGCTCAGGTCTTCGAGGTCGGGCGCGTGCTGGTGGTGGTCTTCCTCGCCGTCACCATCGCCCTCGGGGGCTGGATGACGGGTCAGTGGTTCCTCGGCGACCTCGACCAGGACGCCGTGCATCCGGGTTACTTCCTCCCGACCGTCGCCGGCGGCCTGGTTGGCGCCTTCGCCGCAGCCGAGGTGCACCTGCGCGCCGTTGCGGAGACCTCGTTCGGGATCGGAATCCTCTGCTGGGTCTTGCTCGGATCGCTCCTCCTAAACCGCCTGTTCTTCCGCCCGCAGCTGGCGCGGGCCCTTTTCCCCAGCTTGGCCATCGAGCTCGCGCCGCCCGTCATGGCGGGCGTGGCATACACAGCCCTCACCGGCGCCCCGTCCGGCCCGGTGGCAGAGGCGCTTGCGGGCTACGCCGTACTCATGGCGCTCGTCCAGCTCAGCCTCGTCCCCGCTTACCGCAGACTTCGGTTCACGCCAGGCTTCTGGGCGTTCACCTTCTCGTACGCAGCGGCGGCGACGGACGCACTCGAGTGGATCAGTCACGAGCACGCGCCCGGCGCCGCCGTCTATGCCGCCTGCACGCTCGGGTTCATCACCGTCCTCATCATCGCAATAGGGGCTCGCTCCGTCGTCGCAGCCACCCGTGGGCAGTTCCTCCCCGCGACGCCGCCGCTCAATCAGAAGGAGACGTCATGACAACTCACCCCAGAACTGCCGCCCTCCGGTCGAGAAACCTCGTCCTCGCCGCGATGATCTGCGCCGTCTCGATGACCTTCTTCGACCAAACCATCATCTCGACCAATTGCCGATAGATGCCAACAGAAAGGAGTCATCATGACTACGGGAGAGCTGCTGTTGAACCTTGGAGTATTGGCCTTCGTGCTGGTCAGCGGACTGGGCACGCGAGCACTGACGCGTCGTCGCTTCAGGCTTCCCATCGTCATCGTTGTGGCCGTCGGCTTCATCTTCCTGCGGACGGTGCCGACGTCGGGAAACGACGTCGGCCTTGAAGTCGCCCTCGGGCTTGTGGGCGTCGCCTTCGGAGCTCTCGCTGGCGGCCTCATGGCAGTGCGCCGCGACCCGGTCGACGGATCACTCGTCACGAAGGCTGCTGCTCTCTACGCCGCGCTGTGGATCGCTGTGATCGGCGCCCGCATTCTCTTCGCCTACGGGTCGGAGCACTGGTTTCCCGGCCAGATCGCCACATTCTCGCGAGAGCACGCCATCACTGGGGCGTCCGCTTGGACTGCCGCCTTTGTGATCATGGCGATCGCCATGGTGGCGACCCGCCTCGTCGTGACGGGCCTCAAGGCCAGTCGGATCCCCCGCGCCAGCGAGGAACTGCGGCGGCATGCGCACGAGACGTCGGCTCGGCGCCACGCCGGCGCCGTCAGGTGAGCCGGACCATGAAGGACAGACGACCAACCGCCGAATGGGACGCTCCGGTGAGTCCGCACAACCGGTTCCTCGAAGGCCCCTTCGCCCCGGTCACCGAGGAGATTACCGCATTCGACCTCCCCGTCACAGGCCAGATACCGGCGGAGCTGAACGGGCGTTTATTTCGAAACGGACCCAATCCCATGGGTCTCGACGACCCCAACTACCACTGGTTTATAGGGGCCGGCATGCTGCACGGCGTCCGGCTTCGGGACCGTCGCGCCGAGTGGTACCGCAACCGTTGGGTTCGCTCCCAGGCGGTCGCCACCGCCCTCGACGAGACATGGCCAGGAGGCCCGGTGCACGCCGGGATGGACTTCGCAGCCAATACCCACGTCATCTCACATGCCGGGCGGATCCTCGCAACCGTTGAAGCCGGCCCGCTCCCCTACGAGCTCTCGCCGGAGCTCGAGACCGTTGGCCCGTGCGACTTCGGGGGCACGCTGTCTGGCGGCTTCGCCGCCCACACGAAGCTCGACCGTCGAACAGGCGAGCTGCACGCCATCGCCTACTTCTGGGGCTGGGACTATGTCCAACACGTTGTGGTCGACCGCGAGGGCAAGGTAAGCCGCACGACGAACATCCCCGTCGCTGACGCTCCGATGATGCACGACTTCGCTCTAACCGAGAACCATCTCGTCCTGTTCGACCTCCCGGTGACCTTCAGCATGGACGCGGTGTCAGCCGGAAAGGAGTTGCCCTACGTCTGGAACCCGGCCCACCAGCCTCGGGTTGGCCTGCTCCCTCTCGACGGGAACGCGGATGACATCCGCTGGATCGAAGTCGACCCCTGTTTTGTCTTCCACACCCTCAACGGGTACGAGGACAGCGGCCGGGTCGTCGTCGACCTGTGCCGGTACGAGACTGCCTACGACGTTGCCACCATGACTGGACCGGGGCCGGTGACACTCGACCGGTGGATCATCGACCCGAGCACGGGCAAGCTCGCCGAGCAGCGACTCGACGACCGCCTCCAAGAGTTCCCCCGCATCGACGGCCGGCTCACCGGCCAACCGCACCGGTACGGTTACTGCGCCGTCATCGGTGAAGGCATCCGGGCCACACTCTCGATGGAGCAGGGTACGAGCGCCAGGCGATTTGGCAACGCCCTGATCAAACACGACCTGCGCGCCGGCACCGTCGAGTCGCACGAATTCGGTGAGGGCGCCACCACGGGCGAAGCCGTCTTCGCGCCAAGGGCCCCCGATGCCGGAGAGGACGAAGGCTATGTCATGGCCTTCGTGCACGACCCCGAACGCGGGGCTGCCGATCTGGTGATCCTGGCAGCACAAGACTTTGGCGGCGAGCCAGTGGCGCGCGTCCACCTCCCGGCCAGGGTCCCCCAGGGGTTTCACGGCAGCTGGATGCCGGACCAGAAGAGCGACGCACGGTGTCCATGACTGAGCCAACCAGCGTGATGGCGCTTCGGGGTGGCTGACGACCAACGACGCTCGGATTGAGGAGGCTCAACGATGTCGGATGCTCGTACACGGGAGGAGAATGCGATCGTTACAGAGATCAGTCCCCGATCCGTGGCTGACACGGTCACGCTTCTCAGCAGCACGGTGAGAGCCAAGGGAATGAAGCTCTTCGCCGTCATCGACCAGCGTGCCGAGGCGCGCGGGGTCGGTCTCGACCTCCGAGAGACCACGCTCGTCGTCTTCGGAAGTCCTGCCGCCGGTACGCCCGTCATGGTGGCGTCACCCCTCTCGGCACTCGATCTCCCGCTCAAGGTGTTGGTCTGGGCCGACGGGGATACGACGAAGGTCTCCTACGAGTCGCCGGGGGCCATCGCCGCCCGTCACAATCTGAGCCCGGTCCTCGCTTCGCGGCTCGCCGGCATCCACGGTCTCACGGATGCCGGTGTTCGCGCCGACACCTCCGGCTGATGAATCAGTAAGGGTGTGAATGACCCGCTTCGCATCAGATATCGCCACTATTCGCGATCATGCCTTGCTCGACATGGCCGATGGTCCCGTCACGCAGGCTTACGTTGCCGACCTCTCGGCGGTGATCACGATGCTCAATGACGTGCTGGCCACTGAGCTCGTCTGCTGGCTGCGCTATCAGCAGCATGCGATCGTCGCCGCCGGAATTGACCACAAACAGATTGCGGAGCAGTTCGCCGATCATGCTCGAGAGGAGCTCCAACACGCGCTGTCGATAGCGGCGCGCATCAACCAGCTGGGAGGATCGCCTGACTTCGATCCGTCGAGTCTCGCCTGCCGATCACAGACCGCCTACCACACTTATCACGACACGGATCTCTCCGGCATGCTCAAGGAGAACCTCATCGGAGAACGGATCGTCATCCAGACATACCAGCAGATCATCCGCTGGCTCGGCGCTGACGATCCCACCACTCGCCGGCTGGTCGAACGGATCCTCGAGCAGGAAGAGGAACACGCTGGTGACCTTCGGGATCTATTAGCTCGTCCCGCCACGGCAGGGGGTTAGCCTAACCGAGTCAAGAAAATCCAGGGCCTTTCACTGCGACCCCCACCGCCACAACACCCGCCCCGGTACTCAGAAAAGCCTTTGAACACCTACTGAATGTGCACCCCGGAGATCGCCCGCGCCACCACGAGGCGCTGGATCTCACTGGTTCCTTCGAAGATCGTGTAGATCTTCGAGTCCCGATGCCAACGCTCGACGGGATAGTCGCGCACATAGCCATAGCCACCGAGGATCTGGATCGCCTGCTCGGTCACCCAGACGGCCGTCTCGCCGGCGAAGAGCTTCGACATCGAGCCCTCGCCCGCAGTAAACGGCTTCCCCGTCATCGCCATCCAGGCGGCACGCTGGTAGAGCAGACGCGCCGCGTCGATACGGGTCCTCATATCGGCAAGCTTGAACGCGATCGCTTGATGCTCGATGATCGGTCGCCCGAAGGTTCTGCGCTCCTTTGCGTAGTCGAGCGAGTACTCGTATGCAGCGCGGGCGATACCGACCGCCTGAGCAGCGACGGTGGGGCGAGTGGCTTCGAAAGTGGCCATCGCAGAGGAGGTCTTCCCATGTTTTCCCTCGCGCGCTCGGGCGATCCGGTCGTCCAGCCGGTCTTTGCCTCCGAGAAGGCACGAGCCCGGTACCTTCACGTCCTGGAGCACGACCTCAGCAGTGTGGGACGCCCGGATCCCCATCTTCTTGAACTTCTGGCCCATGGACAGCCCGGGCGTCTTCGGCGGCACTATGAAGCTCGCCTGGCCGCGTGCGCCCAGTCCGGCCTCCACGGATGCGACGACTACGTGGATATCGGCGATGCCACCGTTGGTGATCCAGGTCTTCGTCCCGTTCAGCGCCCAGGTATCGGTCGCCTCGTCGTAGACGGCGCGGGTCTTCAGGCTGCTCACGTCGGAGCCGGCATCGGCCTCCGAGACGCAGAACGCTGCCAGCCGGACGTCGCCGGGCTGACCGAAGCACTGCGGCACCCACTCTCCTACCTGCTCCGGCGTGCCGGTGGCGACGATCCCGGCCACGCCGAGCGTCGAGCCCAGGATCGACAATGTGATCCCCGCGTCGCCCCAAGCCAGCTCTTCGTTGACGAGCGGGAGCAGGAGGCCGGTCGGGTCTGCATAGCAGTTGGCGACGAAATCGAACGAGTACAACCCGATCCTGGCCGCCTCCTCGATGATCGGCCAGGGCGTCTCTTCGCGCTCGTCCCATTCGTGCGCGGCCGGGCGCACCACGTCCTCGGCAAAATCATGGACCCACTTGACGACCTGAAGCTGGTCCTCGTTCAGCTCCATCGAGAAGTCACCCATTGCTCACCTCGAGTCCGTGCCGAAGTCGCGTTGCCCGCGAATCCGGCGCCAGCGACCAGTCACCACCAGAGTCACGAAAGACTCTTCTCGGAGCTTAGTGACTCTTCGGTAACCAAGGAGCGCGACCGCGGCTGCCGCGACCTTGCGGGGCGCGACGAACAGACGGTTCGGCGACGGAACCGGACAATGGGGACGGGCACCGAACATCGGCGCCCGCCGATTGCAGGGCGTACCGCAAAGCGGTAGGCCCACCGGGATTGGGCGGCCTCAGCGCGCCCGAACGTTGGCTGCTTGCAGCCCCTTCTGGCCCTCCTGGACGTCGAACTCGACTTCCTGGCCCTCGGTGAGGGTCCGGTAACCGGACATCTGGATGGACGAGTGGTGGACGAAGACGTCCACACCGTCGGACTGCGAGATAAAGCCGTAGCCTTTCTCGCTGTTGAACCACTTCACAACTCCGGTCGCCACGGTGGCGTTCCCCTTTGTCTCAGATTGCAGATGTAAAGAGGGCTCCCGGTCCGAGACTGCAGGGGTCGAGGTCGCCGATACCCGGGGTGGTGCCCCGGCGACCGGGTTACCGTCCAACGTGTCGGCAACATCGCTGACAGCGCGATCCGGTTGCTCTCGTGGACAACGTAGCAGAGCGTTCCACGCCCGGTTTCAGCGTCGGATTCTCGTGCCGGCCGAAGTGTCCTCGACGATGTAGCCAAGCTCTTCGATCTCGGCACGCAGAAGGTCGGCAGTCGCAAAATCCCGCGACGCGCGAGCCTGGTCCCGCCGGCGGCCGAGGGCGAGCACGGCGTCGGGAACCTCGCTCGCTCCGGCAGCGTCGAGTCCGACGGCGGCGAAGCATTCCAGGGCAGCCCACGCCAATTCCGCGCCCCGTGAGTGCTCGCGAGCATCGAGGGCAGCGTTCGCCCGCCGAATCGCTTCGAAGACGACGGCCGTCGCACCCGGCGTGTCGAGATCATCGTTCATCTTCTCGGTGAAAGCGCTCTTCACGGCGACGCCGGCTTGCTTTGCCGAGGCCTCGTCGTCCGGTGAGCCCTCCGCCTCGCCGGCGCCCGCGAGCCGCTCGCTCAGGGCGTCCAACCGTCGCAACGCCGCCTCGGCGTCGTCCAAGGTGGCAGTGGTCACCACGGTCGGCGCCCGGTAGTGCGACTGGAGCACCAGCAAGCGGTAGGCCCGGGGATCGGTCCCCCCATCGAAGAGCGTCGACAGCAGAAGGACGTTCCCGAGAGACTTCGACATCTTCTCCCCGCCATGGGCTTGGACCATCCCGTGGTGCATCCAGTGGCGCGCGAACCGCTTGCCCAGCGCGACGGCCTGGGCGCGCTCGTTCTCGTGGTGGGGGAAGATGAGATCTTGGCCGCCGCCGTGCAGGTCGAAGCCCTCGCCGAGCAGGGCGAGCGACATCACGACGCACTCGGTGTGCCAGCCGGGACGCCCAGGCCCGAAGGGCGACTCCCACACGGGCTCAGCGGGCTTCGCCTTCTTCCAGAGCGCGAAGTCCAACGGAGAGCGCTTCTCCTCGTTCACCTCGACTCGCGCCCCTGACCGCAAAGAGGCGAGGCTCTGATGGGCCAGCAGCCCGTAGTCGCCCACGTCGGCGACCGTGAAGTAGACGCCGTCACTCGTCTCGTAGGCGACACCCAGGGCGACGAGCTCGGCGATGAGGTCCACCATCTGCTCGATATAGGCCGTGGCGTGCGGGATCCTCGTCGGTGACAGGCAGCCCAAGGTGTCCATGGCGTCCCACCACTCGGCCTCGTACCGCTCGGCGATCTCTGCCGACGGGCGCTGCTCCTCGCCCGCCCGGGCGATGATCTTGTCGTCGATGTCCGTGACGTTCGAGACGTGCTCGACCTCGATCCCCGAGTACTCGAGGTAGCGGCGGAGCACGTCATAGACGAGCGAGAAACGGCCGTGACCGATGTGAGGCGGTCCGTATACGGTCGAACCGCAGATGTACAGGGCGATGCGGCCAGGCTCGCGGGTCGAGAGCTCCTCGCTTCGGCCGAGGGCCGTGTCATGAAGGCGCAGCACGGGAGTACCGTACTAGGCCTATGCAGGCTCCCCGTGTGCCCGATCGGCCTTCGCTGGAGGGCCTGGAGGATCGCTGGTCCGCGCGCTGGGAGCACGACGGCACGTACCGTTTCGACCCATCTCACGACCGCGCGGACGTGTACTCGATCGATACGCCGCCGCCGACGGTCTCCGGAGCGCTCCACGTCGGGCACGTGTTCTCCTACACCCAGACCGACATCATCGCCCGCTATCAACGGATGACCGGCAAGGCGGTCTTCTACCCGATCGGCTGGGACGACAACGGCCTGCCGACCGAGCGCCGGGTACAGGACTACTTCGGGGTCAGTTGCGATCCGTCGCTCCCTTACGAGCCCGACTTCGCGCCCCCGGCGTTGCCGGACCGACGCGACAAGAGTGCCCGTTCAGTCCCGATCTCGCGGCCGAATTTCGTCGAGCTGTGCCTGCTCCTCATTGCCGAGGACGAGCAGGCCTTCGAGCAGCTGTTCCGCAGGCTGGGTGCTTCGGTGGACTGGGCCCAGCACTACACCACGATCAGCGAGGCCGCGCGGCGAGCCTCGCAGCGGGGTTTCCTTCGCCTGTTGGCACGCGACGAGGCCTACCGCCACGAGGCCCCGACGCTGTGGGACGTCGACTTCCAGACCGCGGTCGCCCAAGCCGAGCTCGTCGACAGGGAGGACCCGGGTTTTTACCACCGACTCCGCTTCGTGCGCGCATCGGGCGACGGGCCCCCGCTCGAGATCGAGACGACTCGACCCGAGCTCCTGCCGGCATGCGTCGCCCTCGTGGCACATCCGGATGACGAACGCTACCGGGACCTGTTCGGCACCGAGGCCCTGACTCCCCTGTTCGGTGCGTCCGTCCCAGTTCTGGCACATGAGCTCGCGGTCCCGGACAAGGGATCGGGGATCGCGATGATCTGCACCTTCGGCGACCTGACGGACGTGACCTGGTGGCGAGATCTCGCGCTCGGTACCCGGTCGGTGGTCGGCAGGGACGGCCGATTGGGGCCGGCGCCATTCGGAACCCCCGGTTGGGAGTCCGTCGACCCGGTGCGGGCGAACGCGAGGTACGCAGAGCTCGAGGGCCAGCCGGTCAAACGCGCTCAGAAGCGGATCGTGGAGCTTCTGCACGAGTCCGGCGATCTGCTCGATGAGCCGCGTGCCATCACCCACGCCGTCAAGTACTACGAACGGGGCAAACGTCCCCTCGAGATCGTCACCTCTTGGCAGTGGTACGTTCGCACGCTCGACCACCGCCAGGCGCTCCTGGCTCGCGGCCGCGAGGTCGACTGGCACCCCGAGCACATGAGGGCCCGCTACGAGGCCTGGGTGGAAGGGCTGACCGGGGACTGGAACATCTCCCGCCAGCGCTTCTTCGGTGTGCCCTTCCCGGTCTGGTATCGGCTCGACGACGACGGCGAGGTTCGGGGAGAGGACCTGCTACTCGCGTCCGAGGACCGATTGCCGGTCGACCCGTCGACCGACGTGCCCGACGGTTACACCGCCGGGCAGCGCGGCGAGCCCGGTGGCTTCGTCGGCGACCCCGACATCATGGATACCTGGGCAACCTCCTCGCTCACGCCGCAGATCGCGGGCAAGTGGGTCGACGACCCCGAGCTCTTCGCCGCGGTCTACCCGATGGACCTACGACCGCAAGCTCACGAAATCATCCGCACATGGCTGTTCTCGACGATCGTGCGTTCGGAGCTCGAGCACGGGAAGGTGCCGTGGCGACACGCCGCCATCTCCGGCTGGATCCTCGACCCGGACCGGAAGAAGATCGGCAAGTCCGTCGGCAACGCCATCACCCCGCTCGAGTACCTCGAGAAGTACAGCACCGACGCCGTCCGCTACTGGGCTGGGTCGGCGCGCCTAGGCACCGACACGGTGTTCAGCGAAGAGCAGATGAAGGTCGGGCGGCGGCTGGCGATCAAGATCCTGAACGCGAGCCGCTTCGTGCTGTCTCGCCTCGACGGCTCCGAAACGCCGCTACCCGCGACCGGCTTAGTGGCGCTCGACGCCGCAATGCTGGGCCGCCTCGCGGCCGTCGTCGACGAGGTGACGGCCGAGTTCGCCTCCTACGACCACGCGAGGGCACTCGAGATCACCGAGTCTTTCTTCTGGTCGTATTGCGACGACTACCTCGAGCTCGTGAAGGCCCGAGCCTATGGCGATCCTTCCGAAGCCGGTCCCGCCTCGGCGCGAGCGGCGCTCGGCCTGAGTTTGTCGACGATCCTGCGCCTGTTCGCCCCGTTTGTTCCCTACTGCAGCGAGGAAGCATGGTCGTGGTGGCAGGAGGGCTCGATCCATCGCAGTCCGTGGCCATCCGGCGCCGCGCTTGCTTCGGCGGCAGGGCCGGGCGCGGATCCCGACCTCTTGGGAGCCGCCTCTCAGGTGCTGGTCGCTTTGCGGCGAGCCAAGACGGAGGCAAAGGGCTCCATGCGCCGCCAGGTCGCCCGATGCGTTGTCGCGGGGCCGCCGTCGCTCGTCGAGCTCGTGGAACTTGCCGAGGGCGATCTCCGCGACGCCGGCGCCATCGCAAGGCTGGACCTCGTGGCCGATCCCGGTGCGACCGCTCTGTCGGTCGGGGTCGAGCTCGCCGCGGAGTAGGCCTGAGGAGGACCACCACGGCGGCACGTGCCGGCCCGTGCCGACCCCGGCGCCGGCGCCGGAGTCACTGCAGCTGCGGGAACACGTGCGCGAACACGAGCTGGCGGGGGATCCGCTCCAGGACCACCGTTGCCAGGAGCATCGAGTCGCGTTGGCGCACGACGACGATCGCGATCCGACCCGCGCCGCCTCGAGGTGCCCAGCCCCGCTCGACGCTCGACGCAGTGAAATGTCCCGTGAACGCGACAAGGCACGTCGCGACTCGGGACGCGTCGACCAGCGCATCGGGGACGTGGCCGCCGGGCATCTGGACAATCAGCGCCCGGGGCGGGAGGTACCGTTCGCCGGCGAACTTGCCGTGACCGTGGATGGCCGCGAGCGCCTCCGGATAGACCCTGAAACAGACGCTGTCGTGGGTGCCGAGACCGTTGCGAGACGCCGTGCAGGCCGCCAACAGCCCGGCGACCGACACGACGAGAACACAGGCGGTCAGTCTCAGTTTCGTCATTGTGGCACCTCCGAGGAACGGTCTCGGGACGGGATCGAAAGCGGGTCGGGAGCCGGAGGGTCTGCGGTCAGGGCGGCGACCTCGTCGGCGCGCCGGTTCGTCCAGGTCAGGCCGGCCCAGAACAGCCATCCGACGGGGAGAAAACCCCAGAAACTCACGATCCGGTACAAGAGAACGGCTGCAACGGTGCTCACCTGCCCACCTCCGTAGGCAACGAGGGCGATCACAAGGCTTCCTTCGACGACGCCGAGCCCGCCGGGGGTGATCGGCAGGTTCGCGGCCAGTTGCCCGGCTCCATAGGCGAGCAGGAGCCCACTCCAGGGAACTCCCGCCCCGACCGCGAGGAAGGCAAAGACGAGACAGGAGCAGTCGAGAGCCCAGTTGGCGATCGACCACGCGAGCACGTCCAGCAGGTCACGGGACCTGAAGTCGACCTCGCTCAGACTCGCGGCGATGGACGAGACGATGTCGTCGCCGGGGCGCCGCGGGAAGCCGGTGATCCGGTGCGAGACCTGGAGTGATCGGCGCAGAATCCTGAATAATGCCCGTTTCTGGTACAGGAGCGCGGTTGCGACGAGCGCCGCCCCGAGAATGGCGACCGTGACACCGACGAGGTCGAACGCCGATCCCTGCCGCTCGGCGACCACGACCCCCACCGTGGCAAGCAGGGCAAGTCCGAGCGCCGAGAAGACCAGTGTGGCCAGCAGCGCCCAGGCCGCCAAGCCGTCCGAGGCCCCCAAGCGGCGGAACTGTCGGAAGCCGAATGCACTCGACACGACGGGTCCCGCCGGCAAAGAGCTCGCGATCGCTCCCGCCGCGAAGGAGATCGCTGTCAGCCGTCCGGTGCCCGCGCGGATTCCACCACAACGCAACAATCGTTGATCCATGCGAGCGAACGCGACCAGCGACAACGCCTCGACCACGATCGCCAGGGCGAGCCAAGCCGGGTCGAGGTGGCTCAGCTCGGAGGAGGCGCCGGCTAGCTCGCCACGATGGCCGCTGACCGCCCAGAGCGCGACGCCGCCGAGCGCGATCCCTCCGACGAAGCGGACGAACTGCCACGTGCGCTTGCGCCTCCCCGCGCGAGGCGGCACAGCGCTCACGGCCGACCCCTGGTGTTCGTGAGCCTCGTCATTGGCAGCAGGCGAGGCGCTTGGGACACGGGCAACGGTACTGCCCTTCGCCCATTGCGGCGGCAAGGGGCCTCAAGGGCCGTTGGTGACCCCGAACCAGTCAGAAGCGCAGGAATCGGGGTTGTTGTCCCCGAGCAGCACTTCGAGGTCATAGGCGGAGACGGAGACCTTGGCCCCGTTCGTACCGCCAAACACGACCGTCTCCGCCCGCCCCCCGAGGGCCCCGAGGTGATTGCGCTCCGTCACCTCCACCAACGCCAGGTCACCCACTGAAGGAAACGCCCTCTCGATCGACTTCACCGGGACGGTCGCCAGCCATCGGTGACACGGATTGCAGGTGTAGTAGGTGCTCTTGATGCAGACCGAGTCGCCGCGGTCGACAACGGCAGGAAACTGGCCCCCGAAGGAATACCCGCCGGTGGACGCGGAATACTCGGCGAAGACGGGCGCACCGTGTTGCTCGAGGATCTGCCCGGCGGTGGCGGCGACGGCGGCGTTCGAGATGGTGGTCTCGCTCGCCATGCCGGCGTACGACTGGCATTCGTCGTCGCACGCGGTGGCGTAGCGAGCCCAGCCACCTGTGGCGAGCTCAGCGGCCACGTAGGAGCGGGCGGCGACGGCCTGGGCTTCCAGGGCCTGGAACCCCCACGGGTGGCCCTGAGGAGAGTCGCGGCTGCCGCCGAACAGGCCCCACGACCACGACTCCTCGGTGGAGAGGACACTGCGGATGTATTCCTCCTCCGGAAGGACGCTGAGCGTGACGGCGCCGCCGGGCGAGTCGTAGGCCTCGACGGTGCCGCGAACGGGAAGCGTGACGCCGCCGGCTTCACAGATCGTGAGCACCTGCTTCTCGGTCGCGAACGGCAGCAGCGAAGCCGGCCTGGCGACTGGATTCACGAGCCCCGACGCGATGTGCGTCCAATCCGCCGCGGCGCAGCTGCGCGCCGCGGAAAGGCTCCAGCGACCGGCGGTTAGGACGGCCCGGGCGGCCTGGCCGCCAGCGAAACTATGCCCGCCGAAGGAGAAGGCGGAGGGAGAGGTGACCACGACGGGCGCACCGTCGTTCTCGTTCAGGTCGACACTGACCACCGGGTTCCGCGACACGAGATTTGCCTTGCTGGACAGTGTCGCCCCGCCGTAGTAGTGGGCGAGGATCCACTGATAGCGCTCATGATCGAGCGCCGCGTAGCCGAAGGCGCCCCACTGTCCCATGCCGTGCCCGTGACCGCTGCCGAAGCCGACGAAATCGACATCTCGTGCCGGGAACGGCGCGAGATGCACACGCGCCGTCGCAGCGGCGCCGGTAGCCAACGCGGCCGGCCCGGCGACAAGACCAAGCAGCACGCAAGCGAGCGCTAGGAAACGCAGCTTGAGGTGGCGGATAGGTGACATGTTAATGCCGCACTCACCGGGCACGGAGACTCTCGGCTCCGGCTGCCCGGGCCCCGTCGTTGCCGAGGCGGATCTGGACCAGTAGGTTCGCCCAGATCAACCTACGGTCGCTCCTTCGCCCTGCCGCGATCTTCGTCGCGTCGCGCGCCGGCGTCCTGCTCGTCGCCTCGGCGATCGGGTACGACGAGCATCGGCCGGTGCTGCCCCTGCTGAGCAGGTGGGACAGCCATTGGTACGAAGCCGCGGCGGCGCACGGGTACCCCTCGGTCATTCCCCCGGGGCACGGCAATGTGGCGCAGAGCGCGCTCGGCTTCTTCCCGCTGTTCCCGCTCGCGATCCGGGCGACGATGGAGATCACCGGCCTCGGTGCTCGAGACGCCGGCTTGGCGTTCGGCTTCGTTTCGGGCCTCATAGGAGCATTGCTCGTCTGGTGGCTCCTCCGCACGATCTACGGACCGGGCGCCGCCGACCGCGGCACCGCGCTCATCTTCGCCACCCCAGGCGCCTACATCCTCAGCATGGTCTACAGCGAGACACTGCTCATCCCCCTCGTGGCAGGTTGCCTCCTGGCCCTCCACCACCGCCGCTGGGTGGTCGCCGGCGTGCTCGCGGCGGCGACGACCGCCGTCGACCCGATCGGCGTCGCCATCGTCGTGCCGTGCGCGCTCGCGGCGCTGTTCGCCATCCGCGAGCGAGGCGAATGGCGTGCGCTCGTCGCGCCGATTCTGTCCCCGCTCGGAGTGACGGCCTTCTTCGCGTACCTGTGGGCACACACCGGCACGCCGTTCGCCTGGTTCATCTCGCAACGGCGCGGCTGGCAACCCGGCCCCTTCGGCTCGGGGATCTGGAACGGGCTGCTCGTGGTGCGGGGTGATCATCTCTCGATCCCGCCCTACACCGTGAAAGCGGCCGGGTTCGTGGTGGCGATGGCGCTTCTCGCCGTCTTTCTTGCCAGCCGGCGACCGGGTATATGGACCGGCTACGTGGTCGCCGTCCTCGTCTTCGCCTTCCTCTCCCCGATCGTCGGGTTCACTCCGAGAGTGCTGCTGAGAGGGTTTCCCTTGCTCGGCGTCGTCGCCGCCAGGATCCGGCCGGGCTGGTTCGAAGCCTTGCTCGTCATCTCGGCCCTCGCGATGGCGGCAGCGGCAGCGTTGTCATTCGGAAGCCTCGGACTCGCGCCCTGAGCGCGCCCGCGCGGCCGGCTCAATCGGCCTGCAACACCTGCTCGATGGCCTGGGCAAAGGCGCGCCGGGCGCCGTCGAGGGTGAAGGCACGGGAGCGCTCGAGCCCTGCTCTGACGAGCTCGTCCCGGAGCCGGCGGTCACTCAACACTCGTTGGACCGCGGTGGCGACGAGCACCGGCGACTTCGAGGGGAGCACGATCCCGGCGTCGAGCACGGTCTCGGGGACGGCGGCTGCGCCGTAGGCGACGACCGGCAACCGGTGGTGCATCGCCTCCAGCAGCGGTGCGCAGAAGCCCTCGTGATCCGAGCAGCACACGAGCACGTCGGCAGCGGTGTAGTAGGCCGACAACCCGCCAGGGCTGACCGAGCCCGCGAATTCGACGGCATCGGTCAAGCCGAGCGCGGCGACGTACCGGCGCAGAGCCTCCAGGTACGCCGCGCAACTCTCCCGGCCGATCAGGTGGAGGCGGGCTTGCGGATCGAACAGCCGCCGTGCGCACGCGAGGGCTTTGATGACGTCCTGATGTGCCTTGTGGGGAAGCATCTGGCCGACGAACAGCCAGTCGTGCCCCCCCTTCGCCCGGACCGCCGCGAGGCGGTCTACCGTCCTCGTGTCCGGCGGGTGGTCGAAGTTGGCGGTGTCGAACATGAGCGGAGCGACCGTCGTGTTCCGATAGCCGGCTTGTTCGAGATCCACACGATTGAACTCGGAGACGGCAACTGCGAGCTCGGTGAGCGGCGCCAGCTCGAGAAGTTGCTTGCGGCCGAGCCGGACCTCCTCTCCGAGAAAGGGCATCCAGCGGTCGACGAGCTCCGCAGGGCTGATGTTGTGGTAGTTGACGAGCTTCAGGCCCGGGTGCGAGGCGACGCTATCCGCGGCCGGAGAACCGATCGAGGCCTGGTAGCAGACCCATTGATGCCCGCCCCGCTCCCGAGGGAGCTCCACAAGCGGGTGGACCCGTCCGGTGAGCTCCCGTGCCATGGTGCAGGCATAGATCTCCGAAACAAAGCCCATCGAGCGCAAGACCCGCTGGGCCTCGAGCGCGTGATGGCTGACGGCGTCACGCTCGACGATGGACGGTATGACCTGGTCGATTCGAACCGGTCGGATTCTCATGGACTGTCGTTGGCGGAGGTGAAAACCGAGACCCGACGTCGTGCGGAGACGGCGAAGATGTCCGGCTCGCTGGCGTCAGGCTCGAACACGGCCAGCTCCGAGAGTCCGTAGCGGGCGAGGAGATGACACCAGGTCACCGGGTGGAGCGGACGGCCGGGGGCGAGATCGGCAACGACGGGGTCGACCGAGGCGGCGGCCTCGGGTCGGGCGCTCACGAGCACGACGACACCGCCGGAAGCGAGCCGGCCGGCGGCCAGCTGCGCCAGGGCGCGCGCGGCCCCGGGCCGCAGACGATCGACGACCCCGGTAAGCAACAGCCCGTCAAGAGTGTCGCTCGGCGTGGCGCCGAGGTACTCGAGGGCGCCGGCCGCGACGATGATCGTATCGCCAGCGGCCCGAGCCGACCTTCTGGGATCAGCGCCTCGCGCGTCGAGGCCGCGAGCAGCCAGTTCCTCGATGATCCGCCCATCACCGCACTCCGCGTGCAGGACAAGGCCCTGGCCCTCCCGAACCTGCTCAGGTGATCCAGCGCCGCTCAGGCGGTCCAGCACCCACTCCAGCAGCGGGCCCTCGATCGTCGGGTCGATCCCGTCGGCACCCGATGCGGTCGCCCCGCCCGGCCGAGCCGCCGAGAGCGCCCGCGAGGCCAACGGTGAGCGTGCGACGAGCCGTTCCAAATGGTCGACAGCGACGTGCGCCTGGGTCGCTGCCGCTTCGCCTGCCCGGGCCGCGCTGAGGTCGGACCGGCGCTCGAGACCGCGCAACGCCGGCCCGAGCCGCCGGCGCGCCAGCATCGTTACCCGTGTGCTCAACTGCGACAACCTCGCCGCGGGACTGCCGCCGGTCCCCTTGGAGCCGCCGGAAGGGGTCCTCGAGGGGCCGGCGGACCCTGGCCCCCCTGTCGAGCCTGGCCCCCCGGCGGTAGCCAAGCTCGCCTGCGCCACCTCCTCGAAGCACGCGTCGAGCTCGTCCTCCAGTCCGGCGGGGACCTCTCCTGTCGCCAGGAGCTGCTTCGCCTGTTCGGAGATCTCGCCGATGACCTCGAAGGTCATCCGGCTACCGCCGTCGCCGAACCGGCTTCGGGCATCTGGGAGAGCTCGATCCGCAGCGGCAGCGCCACGGTCCCGGTCGTCTGCCCCGGGTTGACGACCTCGAAGGTGGCGGCGGGCTCGAGGCGGGCGTGAACGACACCGCCGCCGGCGTCCTGGATGCGGGCGTTGACCGTGAACGCCCCGTCGAGCAGCGGAAGCTGGTCGAAATCGAACTCCACGCGATATTGACCCGGCGTCAGATCGTGAATCTGGCGCATCTCCGACATTGCGCTGTCGCAGTTGAACATGAGCGCGCCGTTCGAGGAGTACAGCTCGCAACCGAAGGCCACGTTCGTGAGCGGCTCGTTCACCTGGAACTGCAACGTGAGCCGAAAAGAGTCACCTGGCACGAGGTAGGAACGCCCGGGAGGGCCGGAGTGGCGGGCCACCGCGTCGTTGATCACCACGCGCCGCTCTGGCTGGGGAACCACCTCGGCCGTTCCGGCCGAATCGGGTTCGGGTGCCGGCACGGTCGCCACGGGCACTTCGCCGGCGAGCAGGCAGTCGCGAAACGCCCTGATAGCTTCGCCCGGCGGAGCAACCGTCACGACCTTGCCCGCTTCCATCACGACGACGCGGTCGCAGATCTGACGCATGACGTCGGCAGAGTGCGACACGACAAGGATCGTCCGGCCCTCGCGCTGGAACTGGTGCACACGGTCCATGCACTTCTGCTGAAAGCGCTCGTCACCGACCGCGAGCACCTCGTCGATGAGCAGCACGTCAGGTTCGACGTTCACGGCGACGGCGAAGCCGAGGCGGACGTACATGCCGGAGGAGTAGAAGCGGACCTGATTGTCGATGAAGTCCTCGAGCTCGGCGAAGGCCACGATGTCGTCGAAGCGGCGCTCGATCTCCCGGCGCGGGAGGCCGAGCAGCGACGCGTTCAGGAAGACGTTGTCCCTGCCGGACAGCTCAGGCTGGAAGCCCGCGCCCAGCTCGAGCATGGCCGCGAGGTGTCCGCGGACGACAATCTGGCCCGAAGTGGGTTGCAGGATGCCGGCGATGCATTTGAGCAGCGTCGACTTGCCCGAGCCGTTCCGGCCGAGAATTCCGAGAGTCTCGCCGCTTCGGACCTCGAACTCGACATCGTTGAGTGCCCAGAAGTCCTCGAAGGGCACCCGCCCGGCGTGAAGGATCCGTTCCTTGAGAGAGGTGTACTTCTCCTTGTAGAGGCGAAACCGCTTCGAGACCGTCTGGACGTCGATCGCCGTTTGCGGGGCGCTCATAACTCCTCGGCGAAGTTGCCTTCGACCCTGCCGAAGATCACCATCGCAAGGAGGAAGAGGCACACAGCAACGAGCAACACAATGCCGAGCACGATGAAATACCACGCCTCCCCGTAGCTCGGGAGCGGATTCGGGGTGTCGCCTGGCGCCACGTTGCCGTATATGAACCGCTGAAAAGAGAGCACGATCACGACGAGCGGATTGGCTGTGTAGATCCACAACAGGTGGTGCTTCGACAGCTTGTACGCAACCGACGCGAATTGATACACGATCGGCGGGCTGAAGAACAACGCCACGAGCAGAACCTCGATGAGATGCTGCACGTCGCGCAGATAGACGTTGACCGCTGAGAGGAAGACGGCGAGCGCCGCGGACAACACGATGTCGCAAATCAGGGCGAGGAGCGCGACGGGGAAGTACTTCCACTCGGGCACCACCTGGAAGCCCACGAGGAAGACCACCATGATGCAGGATTGGAAGAAGAAGTAGCAGATCGCGGTGCCCACTTGGGCGAGGGCAAGGATCTCGCGGGCGAACGAGACCTTCTTCACGATCCCCGCGTGAGCCACGAGCACACCCGCTGAGCTGATCAACGAGTTGTTGAACAAGTTCCAGGGCAAGAGCCCGGCGAACAGATAGATCGCGAACAAAAGGACGTGATTCGGTAGGAAGTACTTGAACACCACGTAATACACGCCCAGGATCAAGGCGGGATTCAGGAAGGACCACACGAAACCGAGGACGCTGTTCTTGTAGCGGACCTTCAGCTCCTTGCGGATGAGGAAGGCGACGAGCTCGCGCGACTGCCAGATCTCGGCGAGACGTTGACGGAGGCTGACCTTCGCGGAGACGACCCGCGAGGGAAGCGGCCGCCCCTCGCCCGGAAACCGAGAACCGACCGCGGCCGTCGGTGCAACCTTCATTTCCAGCACGTTAGCCAATACGGGCCACCGGCAGCCGCCACCGCGCCGCGGCCCACACCGTCACCACCCCGACCGGGAGCGAGCCGGTAGGCTCCACCGAGGAGCGCACACCCCAAAGGGAGGTCTGATCGTGGCGTCTACCGGCCGCCGAAGCTGGCGCCAGGTCAAGACCAGCTTGACGAGGGAGCTCAAGGCACGGGTCGCGCCGCCGCTCGCCGAGCTGATCGCGCGGGTGACCGAGCTGCAGGACACGACCGCGGCGATCGCGGGCTCGCTCGCGGTGCTGCGCCGCGAGATGGCCGAGCTGACCGACGTCATCACGGTACAAGTCGACGTAGGGAACCAGACGACCGAGCTCCTCGGGCGTCTTCTCGCCACCACATCGGACCGTCTCGATCTGGTGGAGGACGCGCTCGGACAGCTCGCAAAAGAGGCGTCCGCCCTGCATGGATCCAACGGCACGACGGAGGTCCAGCCAAGCGTCGCGTCGGCGGCGGTGTCCCGCGCCTCCGAGGGTCCGTCGTCGCGCTGAGCTTTAGCCGGTGAGCGTGAATAGCGGACCGGTCGTCCTCGACCTTCAGGCGCTCCAGAGCCCAGATTTCCGAGGCCGGGGTATTGCCCGCTACGCCTATGAGCTCGCCGTCGCGCTCGAACGGGAGCACCCCGATCTCGTCGGCCGGTACCTGCTGAACCCTGATCTGCCGCCGCCCGGTGATCTCGGGCCGCTGCTCAGCTCGGCCAAGATCGACTACGCAGGTACCTCCAAGGCCGTTCCTGACGGTGCCCGACTGCTCCACGTGCTGTCGCCGTTCGAGCTCCAAGTAACGATCGACTCCGTATGGCCGCGCTGGGCCCATGAAGCAGGGTTGCGGTTCTGCGCAACCGTCTATGACCTCATCCCCCTCGAGCACCCGCAGCCGTACCTCGACGACGTCCGGCAGCGAGCCAGGTACCTCGGTCGGCTCGAGGTGCTGCGCGCCGCGGACGCGTTGCTCACGATCTCACCGGCAACGAGCCGGTCGCTGGTGCGGAACCTCGGCGTCGATCCCCAGCGGATCCACATGGTGGGCGCCGGGACGAGCCGGCGATTCGCGCCAGCCGCCTCGTCGGAGGATGCCCGCGCACAGGCCCGGGCGCGTGTGCCCGGTCTCGAGGCTGCCTTCGTCGTCTATCCCGCCGGGAGCGACGGACGAAAGAACGTGGAGGCGCTCGTCCGAGCCTTTGCGGTGCTTCCGGAGGCGTTGCGCAGGACGCGCCAGCTCGTCATTGTCGGCCATCTCCCCGAACCGACGGCAAACCACTTCCGCCACCTGGCCGCTACCGGGGGCATCGGGGACCGGGTCCTATTCAGCGGACAGGTCTCCGAGGAGACGATGCTTCTGCTCTATCAGGCGACTGAGCTCTTGTGCTTCCCGTCACTCATCGAAGGCTATGGCCTTCCCGTCGCCGAGGCGCTGGCGTGCGGCGCGGTGGCGATCGTTTCCGACGTGGATCCGTTGCGGGACCTGGTTGCGCCCGAGGCCCGTTTCGATCCGTCCGACCCAGCGGCGATCGGCGCCGCGATCGAGCGTGCCCTGACGAGCGAGGAGTTCCGGGACGCCTCGCGTCAGCACGGCTCGGCCGCGCGCACGACGTGGGCGGAGGTGGCGGACCGGACCGTCGCCGCCTACCAGGCCGTGTTGGGCCGGGCGAGGCGGCCCGGCCGATCGCGTCATCGCCCTCGGGTCGCGATCGTCTCACCGTTCCCGCCCCTCGCCTCTGGGATCGCCAACTACAGCTTCCGCCTCGTCGAGGAGCTGGTCGGCCTCGCCGCTTTCGACATCGACTGCTTCGCTGACGGACTCGACCGGTCGCCGGGCCCGAGCCAGGCGCCGTCGGGTCTCGAAATCTACGACGCCCGCTGGTTCCCGAGGATGGAAGGACTCATCGCGGGATACGACGAGGTCGTCTACGTCCTCGGCAACAGCGAGTTCCACACCGCGGCGCTGGCGTCACTACGCCGCCGAAGCGGGATCGTGCTCGCGCACGAGGTGCGACTGAGTGGGCTGTACCGTTTCGCTGCCGACTCGAGCACGGCGGTGCCGGAAGGGATTGCCGGAACGATACGGAGGATCTACGGTCCCCTGCTGCCCGAAGGACTCGCCGCGTCCGGTCAGGTGACGGCGACAGAGGCGGAGTCGTACGGCCTCTTGATGGCGCGCGAGGTCGTCGGTCTCTCTGAGCGCTTCCTCGTCACCTCGCAGGCCGCCGCGAGATTGGCGCGGGTCGACGCCGGACCGGGACTGGCTGCGCGCATCGGAGTTCTGCCGTTTGCGACCGAGATCCTCCGAGCCGGAGGCGAGTTACCCGCCGGGATTCTCGGCGCTCCGCCCGGGGCTCGGGTCCTCGCCAGCTTCGGGATCGTCGACCCCATCAAGCAACCCCATCGGCTCGTGCGTTGCTTCGCCGAGCTGGCGACGGGCCACCCCGACCTCATCCTGGCCCTCGTCGGTCCCGTCAGCATCGAACTGACCCGAGAGCTCCGCAAGCTCGGTGAAGAGCTCGGCGTGTCCGAACGGCTGTTCATCACGGGCCGAGTCGAACCCGAGCTCTACCTGGCCTGGCTGGACCGGGTTGAGCTTGCGGTACAACTGCGGGCGTCCTTCTCCGGCGAGGCCTCCGCCGCGGTCGGGGACTGCCTTGCGGGCGGGGTACCCATGGTCGTGACCGACATCGGCTGGCTGGGCGAGCTGCCCGGCGACGCCGCCACCAAGGTCTCGGTCGACGTGACGCCTTCGGAGCTGGCGGAGGTCTGCCGACGGCTCCTCGACGACCCCCCGCGACGACGCCGATTCCGCCAGGGAGCTCTCCGCTACGCGGCGCGACATACCTACGAGGCCGCCGCGCGTGCGCTCCTCGAGGTCCTCTCTCAATCGGAGCGGGCGGGCCGAAGCATGGCGTAGGCGCCCCGCCGAGCCGCGCGCGCGAACTTCACCACAGGACGCAGCACCGGTCGTCGGTCGGCAAGGGCGAGAGCCGAGCGGGCGACGTGGCCGAGGCTGAGAGCTGGCTTGACCGCCGGCTTCGCGGCCAGGTCAAGGCCGGCCATGGCGATTCCAGGTGCAGCAAGGCGATCCCAACCGATCACGCCCGCGGATTCCGAGCCCGCGAGCTGGCGCCGCTCTCCGGCCGCCCGCGAGCGCACGAGCTCGAGCACGTTCTCGGCCGAGGCTTCGGCTCCCTCCCCCCATCCTCCGTCGTCAGCATCGACCACTCGTGATCGAGCCGAGCTCACGACGGCTCGATCACCTGCGCTCCCCACTGCGGCGACGAAAGCGGCGCGCTGATCCTCGCCTCCGACCACGATCCGGCCGGCGTTGCGCCAGACCTGTAGCGCAGCACGCCCACCGGGGCCGCCCGGAAGGTCGATCACGCGCTCGAGGCGCACGACGACGTGGTGCCCACGACGCAGCGCGAACGAGAACGCGACCAACGACAGCGCCCGCTCCAACCGTCCTGCCTTCGCCCGCACCGGCAGCCCCGGTTCCACCTGCACCACGACCGCGTCATAGCCTCCGACCATCGTCGCGAGCCGGACGCACCCGAACATTCCGGCTGGGATCAGATAGCGGTGGGCAGTTGCTACCGGATTCGGGGCGACGACCTCGACCGTGTGCCCTTCGCCCAAGAGGCGGGCGACTTCTGTCCGCAACGCCCGCGGGCGGTCGCCGTCCGGTGGGGGAAGCGAGCCGACGACGAGGACCCTCATCGCCCATCCGTGTCGGGGGATCCAAGCGGCGGCCGGCTCGACCTCACAGGAAGGCCTCGAGCGAACGCTCCATGGCGTCGAGCACCGACGGCCAGGTGTAGTTGGCGAGGACATATTCGCGCCCCTTGCGGGCAAGCTCGGTTGCCTGCTTCGGAGCTTCGGCGACAAAACGCAGGCATTGGCCGAGTTCCAGCTCGTCGGCGTAGACGAGGCCCCCTCCCGACCGCTCGCAGTGCCAGGTGACGACCTCGCTCTCGCCGTTGGCGATCACCACCGTCTCGGCGAGCCAGGCTTCCATGATCGTGCGCGAGAAGCTCTCGTTCGCGCTCGGCTGCAGGAACGCCTCTGCGGCCGCGAAGGCATGGGGCACCTCCGCCGAGGCGAGGAAGCCAAGGTCGACGACCCGGTGCTCGAGCCACGATGGCGCCTCCGCCGGTCCGACACCTATGGTCACGAGATCGAACGGCAGGCGATGTCGCAGCCCGGCAATCCCAAAGCCGGCCACCAGCTCCTGCCAGCCCTTGCCCCCCTCACGTCTGCCGGCGTACAGCACGTACGGTCGACGAAGATCGTGTCGCTCGCGAAAGCCGGCCCGGTCGTAGGTCTCGGGCACCACGACCGCAGCGCCGACGACACAGTGGTGTGCCGCCACCGGCGCCAGGCGGTGGCCCAATTGGTGCTCCGGCTCCGACAGGAACCAGACGGCTGCGGAGGACGCCAGAGCCGCCGCCACACTGCGGAGATACGCGTACGGCTCGTCGTGAAGGCACGGCATGAGGATCGTCCGCTCAGGCGCGATTCCGGTGCAATAGAGGGTCGACCAGAACAAGTAGGGCGAGAAGATGATCGCGGCATACTCCTCGGCGTGGCCAGCCAGATGGAGATACAGGTCGGGAACGCGGAAACGCCCGTTGATCCAGGCAACCTCCTCAGCCTCGTCGAGCTTGTCCCCCGCCAGAACCCGCTCCTGCATGAAGGTCCAGCGGCCGGGATCGCGCGCCTGGATCGTCGGGAACCGTCGGACCGTCACGAGCCCGTCGGTCGTGGTACCCGGCGCGAGCTCGTTTTCCCAGCTGTAGTGATCGAGGGCACAGGTCGTGAGCAGCTCCACGTCGTAGCCGCGCCCGGCGAGACCGTGCGCCGCCTCGCGCACGACGGCTTCCGAGCCGCCAACCACGGTCTCTCCATAGCGGGGCGTGACGAACGCGACCCGCCCCTTGGTCGGAGCAGGAATTACTACTTTAAGTGTTGGAGAAACCACGGTAAGTGAATAGCCTCTACAATCGATTCATGGAATCCTGCCGCATCCGGCGCCGTGAGACGAGTTCAGGACGGCGGATGAAGCGCAACGGGCTCCGGACGATCCTGCTCGGCGCGTCACTTCTCACCGCTTTCGCCGTGCCCGCTCTCTCGGCCGCGGCGGCCGGCGTAGCGACGTCGACGCCACACAGTGCGAAAGGTCTACCGCACACGGCACGCATCGACCAGTTCGGACAGACACTCTGGAGTAGACAGGGCCTGGGCAGCGACTGGACGAGCTCCCCCGTCGTCGCGACGATCGACAAGGTCAAGGCGGTCGTTCTCGCAACGCTCACGGGCGAGATCTACGTCCTCAACGCGAAGACCGGCAAGGAGCTGCCCGGTTGGCCCCAGTGGGTACACATCCACAGCTCGACACCGACGGCGGTCGATTCGAGCCCGGCCGTCGCCTACCTCGACGGACCGGACGAACCGCCCTCGATCATCGTCGGGGCCGGATCCCTCTGGCGGCGCGACCAGCAGGGAGGGCTCGAAGCGTTCTACGCCAGCGGGAAGGTGCGTTTCGTCTTCCAGACCAAGCGCACATTCAATCCTTGGGGTTCCGGCCCGAACGACTACTCGGACCCCGTTTTCGCCACGCCGGCGGTCGGCGACATCACCGGAAGCGGCCAGCTGGACATCGTCTTCGGATCGTACGATCACAACATCTACGCCCTTCAGCCTGACGGGCATCTCGTGCGGGGCTTCCCGATCAATCGAGCCGACACGATCTGGTCCTCACCCACGCTCGCGGACACGAGCCACACCGGCCGCGACGACATCATCATTGGCGGCGATTCGAGCGGCCTCGACAGGTGCTTCGGAGGTTGGATCGTCGACTACCGCTACGGCTCCTCCCGCCCGGACCGAGTCTGGCAGCGGTGCATCGGCCAGACCGTCTGGTCGAGCCCGACGGTCGGAGTTCTCAACAGTACCGGGCGGTTGGCGGTCGTCGTCGGAACCAGTTGGAACACGCAGTACTCGAGCAGCCCCGCCACTCGCCAGATCTTCGCCGTCTATGCGGACAATGGCCGGAACGTGCCGGGTTGGCCGGTCACCGCGAACGGGCCGACCTTCGGCTCACCCGCCATCGGGCGCATCGACGGCCAGACGGCCGTCGTCGCGACATCGTGCGCCCACTGCCCGAACGGCCCGGCGATGGTGAGCGCGTGGAGCGGCTCGGGCCGGCGGATCTGGTCCAGGGCCTTCGGGGGCGACCACGAAGCCATCTCCTCTCCGGTCCTCGTGGACGTCACGGGCGGTCGCGATCGCGGAGACGATGTGCTCGTCGGCGACGCCCGGGGACTGTCGATGATCGCGGGCAGCAACGGGAAATTCCTGTACAACACCGGCGCTTCTCGGTCGGCCGTACAGTCCGGTTGCGACATTGCCAGCAATCCGGCCGTCGCCTATGTCCCCGGCGCTCCGGGAAGCGGCTGGATGCTCTACCTCGCCTGTGGAGGGCCGACCCGGCCGGCGAAGCTGGTCGCATACCCGTTCCCCATGGCGCCTGCGGCGGACAATCCACCGGCGTGGCCCGAGTGGCGGGCGAACGCCGACCGCACGGGAGTCGCGGACCCGCTCGCGCTGCAGCGAACGCGCTGCGCGATCTCCGTCGACAAAGGGATGGGCTATCGGCTCGTGACGAGCTACGGCGCGATGTTCGAATTCGGCAATCTCTCCTACTGCGGTGGCATGAACGACACCGTCATCCCGTCGAGCGTCGTCTCGATGGCCTCCACACCGGGCGGGCGCGGCTATTGGCTCCTCCTCGGCGATGGCTCGGTGTACGCCTTCGGCGACGCCAAGTCGTACGGAGACCTGCGCGGAAGTGAGTGGCGCGGCGGTCCGCTGCCGCCCGGATCACCGGTCGTGGGCATCGCCGCGACCGCGAATGGCAGGGGATACCTCGTCGTTGCCGGCAACGGCTCCGTCTACGCCTTCGGTGACGCGACCTATCACGGCTCTCCGGGCGGCAGGACCACGGACGGTGCTGTCGTTGGGATCGCGCTCGATCGGGCCACGGGCGGATACTGGGTCGTCAGCTCCCGGGGGGCGGTCTACGCCTACGACGCTCCGAACCACGGATCTGCCGACCATCTCCGGCTTGTGGCACCCGTCATCGGCATAGCTGCCGCACCGAACGGGTCCGGCTACTGGCTCGCGGGTGGGAGCGGCGCCGTCTACGCCTTTGGCGTCAGGCTGCACGGCTCTGCCGTTCACCGGCGCCTCTCCTCACCGGTGATCGGCATCGCCAGCTCGCCAACGGGGCGGGGCTACTGGCTCGCCCAGGCGAACGGGGCGATCTCGCAGTTCGGGAAGATCGGTTTCTACGGTGGGGTGCGGCGCAGTGCAAAGCTGAAGGACGTCACCGCCTTCAGCCCGCCCTTATAGCGTCGGCCGCTCGTCCGGCACGTCGACGCCCGCCCAGCGGTCGTAGACCTCGCCACAGGCGACGACCCAGTTCCGGCGCAGACGCACCCGCTGCGCGAGCGCAATCGGGAGGGCACGCGCAAGGGTGGTCGCGACGCCGTCGTCGCCTCCTCCCGACCACTTCCTCTTTGCCTCTCGAACCGCGAGACCGAGTGGGGCGCATCGTACAAGCGTGAGCAGCCGGTTGCGCTCTGCGAGGAACCGAGTGCGGTCGGCGAGTGTCCCTCCGCTCGTTTGGCCGCGGACATGGCGAACGGTGCACGCGGGGTCGTACATGATTCGATACCCCTGCAGGCGTGCTCGCCAACACCAGTCGGTGTCCTCGTAGTAAGCGAAATAGCTACGCTCGAAGGGCCCGACGCGCGCCAGTGCGGAGGCGGTCGTGACGAGCGCGGCACCGCTGACGGCGAAACACTCTCTGGGAAGGTTCCAGCGATCGTCGTCGGGAAGGTCCGCCCCGCAATCGCCTGCATAGCCGTCCTTGCGGAGATAAGAACCGGCGCTGTTGACGAGGTCGACTATCCGTCGGATCCGTACCGGCTCGCCGTCAAGCACCAGCTCGAGCTGCTCGGCGGGGCGGCGGTTCGCCTCCTTCGGCTCTTCTCCAACGGGACTGGGGCCGCCGCGGTCACCTGCAGGAGAAGCCTCGGCACGAAGAGAGGAGCCTCCGCTCAACTCCGGCTCCTCACCGATCGGCGCGTAGAAGGGAAGGCGGCCGGCCGTCCAACGCCAGCGCTCGCCCGCAGATCCCTGCTCGAGCCGGTGCACGCCCGGCCCGACGAGAGCGCTGAGAACATCCTCGCCGTCAAGTCTCGCCGAGGTGAGCCGGCGGCCGAGTACACGGTCGTCTCCTACCGCCCGGTGCTCTTCGTCGTCGAGAACGATCTCCGCAAAGCGACGCGCCAGCAGGATCCTCGGAGCTACGGCAGCGACATCGCCAGCTGCCAACAGTCGCTTGGAGCCGTCCAGCCAGGATGGGCAAACCACGGCATCGTCGTTCAGCAACGCGACAACGTCGCCGCGGGCCGAGGCGACGCCGGCATTCACCCCGCTCGCAAAGCCGCGATTCTCCGCCAGGCGGAGCACGCGTACTCCCTGCGAGCGTCCAATCGCGGCGGCCGATCCGTCTTCCGAGCCGTTGTCGACGAGGATGACCTCATCGGCCTGGATGGCAACCGAGTCGAGGCACCGCTCCAACCACTTGGTTGGCTGGAACGAGACGACAACGACTGAGGAGATCAGGTTGTCGCCTTCAAGGTCGAGCGGTCGATGACGCGGTCGATGAAGCCATAGTCCAGGGCCTCTTGAGCGGTGAACCACCGGTCACGGTCGGAGTCCGCCTCGATTCGCTCGAGCGGTTGGCCGGTGTGCTGAGCGATCCGCTCAGCCATCATCTGCTTCAGATAGATGATCTGTTCGGCCTGGATGGCGATGTCAGCTGCCTGCCCCTGCATCTGTCCGGAAGGCTGATGCATGAGGATACGGCTGTGCGGAAGCGCGTACCGTTTGCCGGGCGCCCCGGCGCAGAGCAGGAACTGGCCCATCGAAGCTGCCAGGCCCAGGCAGATGGTCGACACGTCGCAGCGGACGTACTGCATCGTGTCGTAGATCGCCAGGCCATCGGTCACCGACCCACCGGGTGAGTTGATGTAGAGCGAAATGTCCCGTTCCCGATCCTCCGCCTCGAGAAGCAGCAGCTGAGCGCAGACCATATTGGCCGAACTGTGATCGACCTGAGTGCCGAGGAACACGATGCGCTCGCGAAGAAGGCGCTGGTAGATCTCGCCGGCCCGGTCGCCGGAGCCGAGTTCCGACCTGATCGTCACCGCGTCGGTCCCACCGCCGGTCGGAAAGCTGGGCATAACGATCCTCCTTGTCGGCTTCGACGTTGGTCGAACCCTGCCCGAAGATTACCGGAGGCGGGGACCGATCCTGGCCGTCGGGCCGTACGGTCGCGCCGGCAGCTCTGTCGCAGGTACGCTCGGCGCTACTGATGCGGGCGTGGCGGAATTGGCAGACGCGCCGGGTTTAGGTCCCGGTCCCTTCGGGGGTGGGGGTTCGAGTCCCTTCGCCCGCACGAACGAACGAACGAACGAAATAGCTGTTGGTGAGTGGCCGGGGGGAATCGCACCCCCCGGCTCTCGCAGAACCCGGCGTAAATCTCTCGACTTACCGGGCTCCCACAGGCCGACGTGGAGTGTTTGCGACCAGGTGCCAATGGGCGAAG
>Ga0182015_10000827_pt1 | contig 42993 bp, 35 predicted proteins | sample 712P3MmetaG_FD_120478 | JGI IMG/M metagenome (GOLD analysis project Ga0182015, IMG submission 120478) | Permafrost microbial communities from Stordalen Mire, Sweden - 712P3M metaG | ecosystem: Environmental > Terrestrial > Soil > Wetlands > Permafrost | place: Sweden: Stordalen | collected...
CCCACCTTGCATTGGGGGCAGGCGACGATGTTCTGCGCGCTCACCGGACTTTACAAACTGCTGTAGGACAGGGACATCTTGGCCACCAAGACAAAGGTTCTAATCATCGTCGAAAACGCGCCCGTGCCTTTCGACCCGCGCGTATGGAATGAAGCGCGCGCGTTGCACAGGAACGGTTATGACGTGACTGTGCTAAGTCCCAAACGCAAGGGGTACAGGAAAGGGCACGAGGTGATCGACGGGATTCGGATCTACCGTCACCCTTTGCCCAAAGACGGTAACACTCTGCTCGGATATCTGTGGGAGTATGGCTGCGGATTGTTCTGGGAATTTCTGTATGCGTCGTGGATCTATCTCCGGCACGGTATCGATGTGATTCAGAGCTGTAATCCGCCCGACGATATTTTTCTGGTTGCCATGCCCTTCAAACTTCTGGGCGTCAAGTATATCTTCGATCATCATGACGCGTGTCCGGAGCTCTACGAATCAAAATACAACAATCGGGGATTGTTTTACAAAATCCAGGTTTGGCTTGAAAAAATGACGTATCGCTTCAGCGATGTCGTCATGGCCACGAACGAAAGTTACCGGGAATTGGCCATCGCCCGCGGGAAGCTTGCTCCGGAGGACGTCTTCGTTGTTCGCAACGGACCGAATCTCGACTCATTCAATGCCGCGATCCCCAATCCTGACGTGAAACGTGGCAAGCCTTATCTGGTCGGTTACGTCGGAAACATGAGCGAGCAGGATGGGTTGGACATCCTCCTGAATGTTGCGGAGCATGTGAAGAATTCTGGTCGGCGCGACGTTCAATTCACACTTGTCGGGGGAGGACCTGGACTTGCAGGTCTCCGCAAAATGAACCATGAGAAGAACCTCGAAGACATGGTCACTTTCACTGGAAGAATTCCCGATCGCGAAATGTTGGAGGTTCTTTCGACGGCCGACGTCTGCGTAAATCCGGACAAGCCATGCCGGATGAACGACATGTCCACGATGATCAAGATCATGGAATACATGGCTCTCGGTAAGCCCATCGTTCAATTTGAATCGAAGGAAGGCAGATTCAGCGCGGATCAAGCATCGCTGTACGGCGACACCGAGAACCAAGTTAGCGACTTCGCAGACAAGATCCTCTGGTTGCTCGAGAATCCCGATGAACGAAAAAGAATGGGCGAGTTCGGGCGAAGAAGGGTCGAACAGGAGCTTGCCTGGAAGTATTCTGTTCCCAGTCTTCTCTCCGCGTATCGGCGAGCATTGAACAAGAGAGCGCAACGAAATGGGTCTGCTTCAGATGGAGTTAGGTCGTCCGCCGGCAAGAAGCGAGCGCTGAACCATTCTGTAAATCGCCTTCTCTCCGATTACTATCGTGTTCCCGAAACTGAGCTTGGCCCCGTGGTGACGGCAGACCTATCGGGAGAGACCGGATTTTTTCGTTTCGGGACCGATGTGATCTGTTATGGGCAAAGTGCGTCAGGTGTTTCGTCGAAGGTTGAGAACTTGGAATCTTATGATGCGCTGAAGAGTACGTGTTTGAAGGATTCGCAGGTTTGTCTCCCATTTGATCCCGCGCAGATTGCCGATAATCTCCGCAGAGAGCGCTATGTGGGACGGTCGCGGGGGAATCAAAGTCGACTCGTCGATAGTGACCTCGTGCACAAGACCTATTATTCCTTCCGGGAGATGCTGCCCGTTTCGATTCGCAAGCATCTTCAGAAACTCTACCTTAGGGACTGGCAACAGCTGCGATTCCCAAACTGGCCAGTGGACTTCACGGTGGATTCCCTTCACGAAACGCTTCTTCGACTCTCGATGGAAGCCAGTGGCGTTCAACGGGTGCCGTTCATCTGGTTTTGGCCGCACGGCGCATCGAATTGCTTGATCATGACGCACGACGTCGAGACCGCGGCGGGTAGAGACTTCACGTCCAGCTTGATGGATCTTGATCGTTCGTATGGATTTAGGGCGTCCTTCCAAGTCATTCCTGAAAGGCGCTATGAGGTTCCCGATGAGTATGTCCAGCTAATACGAGGCGGCGGATTCGAATTCAATATCCATGATCTGAACCATGATGGGCACCTCTATCAAGAGCAGGAGGATTTTCTCCAACGAGCGCGACAAATCAATGAACACGCCAAGAGATTCGGCGCGTGCGGCTTCCGCGCAGGAGCTATGTACCGCAACCTCGACTGGTACGGAGCGTATGAGTTCTCTTACGACATGTCGGTGCCGAATGTAGCTCACCTGGAACCGCAACGCGGCGGCTGCTGCACGGTGATGCCATATTTCATCGGCAACATACTCGAACTGCCGTTGACAACCGTTCAGGACTATTCGCTCTTTCACATTCTCGGCGAGCATTCGATCGATCTGTGGAAACAGCAAGTCGATTTGCTTTTAGCGAGAAACGGTTTGATTAGCTTTGTAATCCACCCTGATTATGTGATCGAGAAACGCGAACGGGCCGTCTATGCGGAACTCCTGCAATACATGGCGCAGTTGCGCGACGAGCGGAAACTGTGGAGTGCTCTTCCGGGTGAGCTGAATCGGTGGTGGAGGGACCGCGATCAGATGAAATTAGTCGCGGCGGGCGAAGGTTGGAGAGTTGAAGGTCCTGATAGTGATCGTGCGCGCGTCGCTTTTGCGACTTTGGACGGAGATCGACTCAAATATACCGTTGACTGCGATGCGTGAGTATTTGTCTGTGGGAAATTAACACACCTGAATGCCGCTAACTGCGATGCCTTTCAGCACGAGGCACCAGGACCCACTTCGTCGCCGATCGAACTAAGGATGTCCGCTCACGGCCGGTGACATCGGACGTGTGGATGCGCGAAGCGTAATCTGCCCGCCCTGTTGTGAACTATATCATCCCAGCGTTTTGAACTTAAAACCAGCTAAAACAGAGAGGCTTCGATGACGAATTGTGACGTCGTAATTTTGGGCGCAGGTCCATATGGCTTATCGGCCGGCGCGCACTTGAGAAATATCAAGGGCCTTGAGGTTCGAGTATTCGGCGAGCCGATGGATTTCTGGAAATCGCACATGCCGGAAGGCATGTTTTTGCGATCGCCTTGGGCGGCCTCGCACCTATCGGATCCACAGTCATCGTTGACGATGGATGCGTTCCGCCAAGCCATCGGTGAAAATATCTCGACGCCGATTCCCCTCGATCGTTTCGTCGATTATGGGCTCTGGTTTCAGCGCCAGGCCGTCCCGGAGGTCGATCGCCGGCGCATTGAGCGCATTGACCAGAGTGCCTCGGGCTTACGTGTGACCCTCGCGGACGGCGAACAAATCTCCTGCAAGCGCGTCGTCATTGCCGCCGGGATCAGCACCTTCGCGCGGCGGCTTCCTCAATTCGAAGGGTTATCTCCCGAATTCGTAACGCACGCGTCGTATGGACGAGATGTTCAGAGATTCGCGGGCAAGCGCGTTGCCGTAATTGGCGCAGGACAAAGCGCGCTGGAATCGGCAGCTCTGATCCACGAAGCCGGGGCGGAAGTTGAAGTGATCGCTCGCCGGTCAAGTGTGCATTGGCTCGGTTGGCGCGCCAGAATGCAGAAGCTTGGTCCCATCGCGAAGTTGCTTTACTCACCGCACGATATCGGTCCGGCGGGCGTCAGCCGAATTGTGTCTAAGCCGCAATTGATGAAATATTTTCCGCGTGTTGTGCAGACCCGCTTTCGGGTTCGAGCATTGCGCCCCGCAGGAGCGCGCTGGCTCCAAGGGCGTTTCGAGAACATTCCTATCACGACGAGTAGACAAGTCGCGTCGGCTGAAGCGATCGGAAACCGGCTCAATCTTCGGTTGGATGATGGCACCACCCGAGAAGTGGACCACGTCGTCCTTGGCACAGGTTATAAGGTCGACGTCTCGCGATATCCGTTTCTACCCGTGGAGTTGAGTTCGAAATTGAATCAAGCGAACGGTTTTGTGATCGTAAACCAAGGTTTCGAGTCGTCCGTGCCAGGTTTGCATTTTATGGGCGCCCCTTCGGCATGGACTTTCGGTCCGCTGATGTTCTTCGTCTGCGGAACGGACTTCGCCGCCCGACAACTCGCCGCATACGTCTCCGGTGCTAACTCACATTCAGCGGGCAGATCGTAGCGACTCAATCTGCCGAGAGGACTTAACCTAGATGGTAGAAAAAAGCAGCTCACCTGCTGACCTGAGCGGCGCTAAGGTTGGCGCCGTTGTCGTCGGCGGCGACTTTCACGGATTGGGCATCATGCGTAGTCTCGGAAGCAGGGGTGTGCCGATTTGCGTCGTAGATGACGAACATTCGATCGGTCGCTACTCCCGATACGCGACTCATTTCGTTCGCGCCCCCAACCTTCGCCTGGAGCAGGAGACTGTCGATTTCCTGCTCGCAATGGGACGTCGTTTGAACTTGCAAGGCTGGGTTCTGTTTCCTACTCGTGACGAGCATGTCGCAATGTTCTCGCGGCACAGGTGCGCTCTGGCGGCGTTCTTCCGCGTCCCGACGCCCGAATGGGAATGCGTGAAGTGGGCCTGGAACAAGTGGAACACGTATTCGTTGGCTGAAAAACTTGGCATTCCCATTCCGAAAACGTGGTGCCCGCGCACCCTCGAAGACCTCGATGCAATCGACGCAAGCTTTCCGATTGGCGTCAAACCCGCCGTAAAGGAAGATTTCTTCTATGCAACCAAGGCGAAGGCATGGCGCGCCAATAACCGCGACGAACTGCGAGACTTATTCCTTAAGGCCTCGTCTCACGTCGGCTCGAACGAAATCCTGGTCCAGGAAATCATTCCCGGAGACGGCCGTTGCCAATTCTCCTCCTGCGTGTTGTTCAAAAATGGAGTTGCCATCGCAAATATGGAAGCTCAACGATGGCGGCAGCACCCTCCCGAATTTGGCCGCGCCGCCACGTTTGTGGAGAGCATCGATCTCCCCGAGATCGTGGAGCCCTCGCTACGTTTTCTTCGGGAAATCAATTACTACGGTTTGGCGGAAGTGGAATACAAGCTCGATCATCGAGACGGGAAATATAAGCTTCTGGACGTCAATGCGAGGACCTGGGGATTCCATGCATTGGGACGCCCCGCGGGTGTGGACTTTTCATATTTGCTATTCGCCGATCAGGTCGGTGAAATTGTAGGTCCGTGCAGGGGGCGCGCGGGGGTCGGTTGGATCCGGATGATCACGGACATTCCGACCAGCATTTCCGACATCCTTCATGGCCGGCTCAACTTGGGCGCCTACTCGGACTCGTTGAAACATTTCAGTGTCGAGTCCGTCTTTAGTCCAGAGGATATTTTCCCGAGCATTGCCGAAATCGCGCTGCTGCCTTACCTGGCCGTTAAGCGCGGTTTTTAAATCAAATTCGTCCACACAGGCCAGGTAGTACGAAAGAAAAGCAACTTCGACGTGAAAAGTGCGCAGTGTCGTCCTTTTACCAGACATATCCACTTCGGACTATAAAAAGATTGTGTCAACCGTTTACAAACTAGATCCATTGCGGGACCCTCGCTGGAGGGCCTTGGTTGAGCGGCATCCAAGGGCGTCGGTGTTCCACACGACGGGCTGGCTTGAGGCCCTGCACCGAACCTATGGGTATAGGCCGGTAGTCTTCACAACCTCGCCGCCAACGGGAGAATTGCGGAACGGCCTTGTATTCTGTCGGATCCGCAGCTGGGTCACAGGATCACGGATGGTATCGCTGCCATTCTCTGACTATTGCGAACCTCTGTTTGACGCTCCGGAAGAGTTCGCGTTCCTTCTCGACTACTTGCAGGCAGAAATTGAGCACCAGGAATGGAAGTATCTGGAGGTCCGGCCTCTTAACGATAGCGTGGACGCAATTCGGAAGGAAGACGGGTTCCGCGCCGCCAAGCGCTACTACGTGCATCGACTGGACATTCGGCCGAATGCCGACGATATTTTTCGAAGTCTCAACAAGAAGTCGATTCAGCGACGGATCAGCCGCGCCAAGCAGACCGGCATCGTCTGCGAACGCGGAAGATCTGCAAAGCTTTTGAAGGATTTCTACCATCTGATGTTGCTTACACGAAGCCGCCATCACTTGCCTCCGCAGCCAAGCGCGTGGTTCCAGAATCTGGCAGCTTCGATGGACAACACATTCGAAATACGCGTCGCTTACAAGGGTGAAGTGCCCATCAGTGCAATTCTGACGCTGCGTTTTCGAGATGTGGTCTACTACAAATATGGCTGCTCGGACGTGCGATTCAAAAGTTTAGGCGCCACTTCGCTGCTCCTGTGGCAGGCGCTTCTGGATTCGAAAGCCGAGGGTGCAAACACGCTCGATTTGGGCCGCTCCGATATCGACAACGAAGGATTGATTGTATTCAAAAACCATTGGGTGCGAGACTACAGCCAGATAATGTATTGGCGGTACCCCGCTCCCGACTCGGTCGCTGTGAGGGAAGACTGGAAGTTGAGAATGGTTAAGCATGCCTGCGCGAAGATGCCGCAGCGTCTGCTTGCGGTGACGGGAAACTTGCTTTACCGACACATCGGATGATCGACCATGGTTTTCGCTACTGGAAGAGGCTGGAGAAACCGGGCTGCCCGGAAAGATGGGCGAACAAGATTCTATCTCGACAACACGTCCGCTACTAAGTGTCGTCATCGCCGTCTACAACGACTGGGCGCTTCTCGAACGCTGTCTTCAGTCGCTGGCGAAGCAAGCGAACGAAGCCGGTTTTGAGGTAGTCATTGTCGACGACGGGAGCGAGGAAGCGTCCCCGGAATCGATCCGGCGCTGGGGTGAATGCTATCCGCTGACTCTGATCAGACAGTCTCACGCCGGAATATCGGCGGCGCGAAATCGAGGGGTTCAAGTTTCCAGGGGCACGGTGCTGCTTTTCGTCGACGCTGATTGCGTTGTTCAAGCAGGTTGTCTTGCGGCGCTCGGCTCGATGATTGCGGAGTTTCCGCAGCGCGATTGCTTCCAGTTGCATCTCGTTGGGGATTGCTCGGGGTTGGTCGGCCGGGCGGAGGAACTGCGGCTTGCGACGCTTCAGGATCATTTGCTCCAGCCGGACGGCCGCATTCGATACTTAAACACCTCGGGATTCGCGATTCGGCGGGCGGCGGTAGATATCGATAAGGGCGTTTTTAATCCCGTCGCCCTCCGAGCGGAAGACACCCTCCTTTTAGCAACTCTGATGAAACGTGGCGAGCTCCCCTTTTTTCTTCCCAACGCCGTGGTTCAACATGCAATTCCGCTGTCCTTGATGGAATGCCTGCGCAAGGATCTGCGGTCGGTGCGCATGGTGGAAGAAACCTACGAAATTATCGCTTCGATGGGAGTGAGTTTCAGATTGAACAATCGCCAGCGTTTGTCCATGCTCTCGTCGATGTGGACGAACTCCGGGCGCGAATCTATCGGTAGGTCTGCATGGTTCGTCGTAACGGGCAGAAGGGCGTTGGGCTTCATTGCCTCCTTCGTTTACCGCTGTTTCCGGGGAGTTCGCCGGGATTCCGCCGCGGCGTGAGCGGGCGTGTGCGCCTTAAGCCGTTGCGGGCCTGGCGACCTCTAAAGCGACCAACTAGACGAAGGCGCCGAAGCCGATATCGAACTTTGGACAAGCGGCGATACGCTGTGCATATAGCACCGCCGGGCTAATCGAGCCCTTGGAGGCGCCAAAGGTATCTGAGCATTAGGCCCCTCTGAAACCAGCCGTACCAAGCTTGAGTCTGCTGAGCCCATGAGGTGAATTAGGGTCGATGGAGGTGGAAGGATAATGTGGTAAAAGATTTTCACATGCTACAGTAAACAGTGTAGGATAAATGGCGCATGTATATTGTAAGTGGCTTATTTACAGTATGTTGAACTATGTAAAACATTGGACTGCGAATTGCTCTATTTGCTGTTATGGGCGTTCACATCCTACCGCGGTCGGAGGAAATGCAGATTGGCCGATTCCGCGGATGCCAATCCGAATTGGGAACGAGCAAGACGGCATGTGAGGTAAATCGCCGATGAGGGCGGAACCCATGCTGGAATCATTGGTAAGCCGAGCCCCCATCACTGGGGACGCTACGGCCACGCAGCTCGCGCGGATTTGGCAGGACCTCCTTGGTCTAGACTCCATCGGTATGGACCAGAATTACTTTGATTTGGGTGGCGACTCGTCCACTGCTGTCCACATCTTCGCGCAAATTGAGCGCGTATTCGATATTAAGCTGCCGCTCGCCACGCTTTTCGAGGCGCCCACAATCGGAGAGCTAGCGCAGGTTCTGCGCCGCAAGTCCTCGCCGCCGGGCTGGTCGCCGCTCGTTGCGATTCACAGGGAAGGATCGCGTCCTCCATTCTTCTGCATGCATGGGGCCGGCGGCAATATATTGATTTATCGCGACCTTTCACGCCGACTTGGACCTGACCAGCCGTTTTACGGTCTGCAGTCCCCCGGGTTAGACGGGAGTCGCCCGCCGCTCACGCGAGTGGAAGACATGGCGGCTCTTTACGTCAATGAAATACAAAGAGTCCAGCCGCGGGGCCCCTATTTCCTCGGCGGCTACTGTATGGGCGGAACCATCGCGCTAGAGGTTGCTCAACAGCTGCACGGGCGAGGAGAGCGGGTCGCCCTGCTCGCGCTATTCGACACGATGGACTGGTCGAAAATCCCGATCCCGTCATTCTTAGGCAGAGGCTATCAGTCTTTTCAGCGGCTCGGGTTCCACGCCGCCAACTTCTTTCGCCTGGACAATCGGGGCAAGTTTCAATTTGTTAAGGAAAAGGCGAAAACACTCCGAAGCCGAATTCCGGTGTGGCGAGGAATGGTAATCGCGGAATTCGACGGGCACCAACCCACGTCCGCGTCGGAGTCCCTGTTGCTTGCGAGGGTCTGGCAAACGAATGACCGTGCATGCATGAATTACACTCCTCGACCCTATGCAGGAAAAATTGCGGATTTCCGCCCCTTGAAACAGTACCGGGCATTCGACAGGCTGGACGCAAAATGGGAGAACTTGGCGGAAGGCGGTCTCGATGTCGTCGTGCTGCCGACGTATCCCGCCGGGATGCTTGTCGAGCCTTTCGTCAAGGATTTGGCCTCCGCTTTAGAAAAATCCATTGACGAAGCGATTCGTCGCTCCTGAGCAAACAAACATTTTGCGAGTCGGCTTTCGCGGCGTGACTCTTGGAGGAGCCGATTGAGCGCCGGCATTAACTGGTCCAAAACCTGGACTTTTTTCGACGGCGCGTGGCACGAGGGCAATGTGCCGATCATGGGGCCGCGCACCCACGCCGCATGGCTCTGCTCCGTGGTATTCGACGGCGCCCGGTATTTCGAAGGCGTCGCCCCTGATCTCGATCTTCACTGCGCGCGCGTCAACGACTCAGCGACCAAGCTTTTTCTGAAGCCCACGGTTTCGATTGAGTCTTGGGTGAAGCTCGCGTGGGAAGGAATCGCCCGGTTCGATAAGGACGCCCCGCTCTATATCCGGCCAATGTATTGGGCGGAAAAAGAAGGGCCCTGGATTCAAGCGCACGATCCGGAGTCGACCCGCTGGTGCCTCACGATCTACGAAGCTCCGATGCGGCCTCCCAAGGGCTTCTCGGTGACACTATCGCCCTATCGCAGGCCCACTCTCGAAACGATGCCGGTCGACGCCAAGGCTGGATGTCTGTATCCCAACAACGCTCGCGCACTTTTTGAGGCACAGGCTCGAGGATTTGACAATGCGATTGTCTGCGACATGCTCGGGAATGTCGCGGAGCTGGCCACTTCCAACATTTTCATGGCGAAGAACGGCGTAGTGTATACGCCTGCCGCCAACGGCACTTTTCTGGCCGGTATTACCCGGCGGCGCGTGATCGGATTGCTGCGCGATGCCCGTGTCACTGTGGTGGAGACAACCCTTGCGTACCGGGATTTCGAAGATGCGGACGAGATATTCTCCACAGGAAACTACTCCAAAGTAGTTCCCGTGACGCGCATTGGCGACCGTACACTCGCATTTGGGCCCTTGTATGCCAAAGCACGAGAACTCTATTGGGCGTTCGCACATTGCTGATCCAGGCGCCTTTGAGGCAATCGCCGAGAGCCTCCTCGGGTCGAAAGTCCAATGTCCACTGCCGAATCCACATTTCTTCACTTCGACCCTGCCGGACGTCGCATGACGCACGCGCCGGCTTCAATTACGGTCGAAGTACTGACTCCAATTTGGGAGCGCGTGCTCCAACGGTCGCCGATTCTTATCGACGACAATTTCTTTGACCTCGGGGGCGACTCCCTCGTGGCCGTTCAGTTATTTTCGGAAATCGAGCGCGAGTGTGGCCGGCAATTGGCTCCCGTAACGATTTACTGCGCCCCGACCATCGCCTCTCTTTCCGCCGTTCTAGACGAGCCCACAGCGCCGCGATTCCCGCCTCTCCTGCTGTTGAAGCCCGGCAATCAGGCGCCGCCGGTTTTTCTCGCGCACGGCCTGGGCGGCACTGCCATGGATTTTTACCAGCTTGTGAAGCATCTCGAATTCGACCATCCCATCTATGGCATGCAGGCGAAAGGTGCTGACGGCGTGGACGAGCCATTCGACCGGATCGAGGATTTGGCCCAATTTCATCTCGACGCCATCCGCGAAATACAGCCGCACGGCCCTTACCTCCTGATCGGATATTCTCTCGGTGGACTCGTCACGCTGGAAATGGCGCAACGACTGACGGAATCCGGAGAAAAAGTCGCGCTGCTCGCGTTGCTTGAAACCTACCCTCACGCGAGTTTTCTATCGACAGCTCAGCGCGCGCGCCTTGCGACCCGCGTGGCCAAGAATCGCGCGTCGGCTGTCGGGCGAATGCCCGTGCGAGACGCGCTCTCTTACATCATTCGGCCTTCGGAACGCGGGCTGAGTCATTCTCGAAATGGCAACGGGAACTCGCGCAACCAAATCCCAGTTGGCGTAGCGGTCACGCCGACGATGCAGCGTGCGCGCGATAGCGCCTACGCGGCTTTGTCGCGTTATCGCCCGCGCTTTTACGACGGCTCGATTAAATTCGTGAGGGCTGGGACGGTTTCCGATTTTCCTGAAGATCCCGCGGCGGTTTGGTCCGGTCTGGTCGGTAAGATTCAGGTTGAGACGGTGCCGGGCGATCATCTTGGCATTCTCGGCACACATTTCGAGGCTCTGGCCTCCGTTATTTCCCGTTATCTTCAGGAAACTTCGTCTTATCAGCGAGCCTGACATTCCGACGGGTCTCGTCTGGGGCGTACGCCCAACACTATGAACGGCGCTGAAAGCTTGGTTCGCACGTTGGCCGCCGCCGAAGTTGGCGCCTGTTTCACCAACCCAGGCACCTCCGAGATGCATATCGTTGCCGCGCTTGACCGCGCGACGCAGATGCGCTGCGTGCTCGGCCTTTTCGAGGGTGTGGTCACGGGGGCTGCCGACGGCTACGCGCGCATGGTGGAAAAACCGGCGTGTACGCTGCTTCACCTCGGCCCGGGTCTCGCCAACGGCGGCGCAAATCTGCACAACGCTCGGCGTGCGCACGTGCCGATGGTCAACATCGTCGGGCAGCACGCGACTGCTCACTTGCAATATGACGCACCGCTCACATCCGACATCGAGGGGATTGCGCGCCCATTTTCAAACTGGGTGCGCACATCCCGGGCTTCATCCGAGCTTGGCCGCGATGCGGCCGAAGCGATTGTTGCCGCGCGCACCGCGCCCGGGCAGATCGCTACACTGATCGTACCCGCCGACGCGGCTTGGAATGACGGTGGCGCGATTGCCGCTAAGCCCATGATTCCGAAGGCGCCGCTGCCATCGAACGAATCGATCAATCGCGCGGCATCGATGTTGCGAGCAGGCTTGCCCACCGCGCTATTGCTCGCCGGTGGAGCGCTGCATAGTGAGGGACTTGCGGCAGCCGGGCGAATCGCCGCCGCTACCGACGCCAGATTGCTTGCCCCGTATCCCCTAACGCGCGTTCAGCGCGGTGCGGGCTTACCCTCGGTGCAGCGGATTCCCTATATACATGAGCAGGCGGTCGATCTGCTCAAGGGCTTTCGCCAATTGATCCTGGTAGGCGCAGCAGTTCCAGTCGATTACTTTGCTCATCCGGACAGAAGCAGTGAGCTGACGCCGCCGGACTGTGAGATCCACGCGCTCGCGAAGCCGGGTGAAGATTATCTCGGCGCGCTCGACGCGTTGTCGGCGGCGCTATCGATCGGGAACAACGCGCCGATTCTCGCTGAGAAGGCCGAACGGCCGCCCGCGCCGGCCGGCGAAATTACTTTGCCGGGTCTCGCGGCAGCTATCGCGGCGGTGTTGCCCGACGGCGCCATCGTCGTAGACGAAGCCATGACATCCGGCCGCGGCATCATGGCCGCGACAAAAGGCGCGCCGCCGCACGATTGGCTGGGGAACACGGGCGGCTCGATCGGCATCGCGCTCCCACTTGCCGTCGGCGCGGCGGTCGCGTGCCGCACGCGGCGCGTCCTGTGTCTCACTGCCGACGGCAGCGGAATGTATACGGCGCAGGCACTATGGACGATGGCGCGCGAAGGGCTAAACGTCACGAACGTCGTGTTTGCGAATCGCACGTATGCCGTGTTGCAGCGGGAATTTCTCGGCCTTGGTATCGGTGCGCCGGGGCCTCGCGCGGCGGAATTACTCGACATCGGCCGCCCAACTTTAGATTGGGTGCAGCTGGGGAAGGGAATGGGAGTGCCTGGCAGCCGTGTCACTTCACTCGAAGCATTTGCGAAAGCATTGACGCAAGGTTTTGAAGGCGATGGGCCGACGCTGATCGAAGTTCCGCTCTGATACGATCCTGGCGCGACCTTCACTCAGGCTGCGAATTGAATTTCGCTCTCTTCGCAAGCTCGTCCTTCTTCACCTTTCCGGTCGTCGTAAGAGGCATATCCGAAACGAGCAAAATTTGGGACGGTCGTTTGTAGGGAGCAAGATTCCGCGCGGCATGGCTCGCCAAGTCCGCGACCGTGGCCGTTGAATTCGGCGACAGTTGAACGAAAGCGATCACCTCCTCTTCGCCTCCCTCCATACCTTCCACGGTTCGGCCAATCACGGCGGAGCGCACAACCCCCGCATGAGTATTCAGCACCGCTTCGACTTCAGCTGGGTAGACATTCATCCCAAAGCGAACGATCAATTCCTTAGTGCGCCCGACGATAAAAAGATTCCCATCTTCCAATCGAGCGAGGTCGCGCGTATTGAACCACCCCTCGGCGTCGATGGCGGCGGCAGTTTCCTCCGGCGCGCGATAATAACCCCTCATCACGTTCGGTCCGCGCACCCATAATTCACCGACCTCTCCTTCGGCCACCGGTTTGCCGTCCGTGCCCATAAATTTCACCTCGACTCCGGGGAAAATTTGGCCCACAGACGTATCCGCGCGAGGGTCTTCAATCCTCGCTTGCGCGATGTTGGGAGAGCACTCCGTGACGCCGTAACCGTTGTGCAGCGGCATGCCGATAAGTTTTTCGACGGCAGCTTTCACCGCGGGCTGTAACGGCGCGCCGGACGACGAAATGATCCGCAAGGCAGGGAATGTCAACCTCTCCAATCCCTTCATTTTCGTGTATTCAACCAGCAAGCCGAACATCGACGGTACGCCCAGCACGACCGTTAGCCGATCGCGTTCGAGCGCCGCGAGCGCGGCGACAGGATCGAAGCGCGGAGCCACGTAAAGCGTGGCGCCGCTGAGCAGAGTGCCGAGAAGCACCACAGCAAGTCCCACGGCGTGCGACATTGGCAAGACGCCGTAGACATGATCATCCGGCCCGAGCGAGCGAATTTTCGCCGAAATCGCCGCCACAAAGAGCAAGTTTCTGTGGGTTAGCACCACGCCTTTCGGCAGTCCGGTTGTGCCGGAGGTATAAATCAGGGCGGCCACACGATTCGCACGATTCTCCTCGATCGGCTCGGGGACGACATCTTCTTTCAAGGCGCCAAAACCGATCGTACCGAGACCGCGAATGTCTTCGATCGTCGCACCATGCCGCTTGGCATGCTGTGTAGCGTGTGGCGACACGCTGGTCGTATAGATGACGCGGCGCGCGCCGCAATGATCGCGAATGTCGTCGATCTCGCGAGCCGAAAGCCGCGCGTTCGCGAATACCGGCCACGCATCGATCCCAGTCAAGGCCAGGAAAATCGCGACGACGGCTCGGCAATTCTCGCAGACGATCATCACACGATCGCCGGCGCGCACGCCCGACTCGCGAAGCCACGTTCGAGTCTCGGCCACGACGGCATCCAGTTGCCCGTACGTCCAGCTGCCCGCAGCTTCGACGACGGCCAGCCGGTCAGCAGAGTCCGATGCCCACGGTTTGATTACGTCGCCGACGCTTTCCGGCAGCGTTTTTAAGATTTCGGACGCCAAAACGTCGGTCATGCGCTCAATAATATCAGTTGGTCGTGGAGATTGGGCGCCTCGCGAGGCGCGCTCACGATCGCCGGGAAAAATTCTCACTTTTGTCACAGAGGTCGAAATCGTAGTAATCAACGATGATAGGCGGAATCAGGCGAAGTTCGACGCCGCGGGCGCGTATGTTAGACTGCGCAGATTAGCTCCTGCGGCTCTGGACTGTCCTCGCAGCTAACTTCTTGACGCCGCAGGACAGTTGTGGACGTGGCAGCGAGCGAGGGGCGCGCTCCAAGGTGCCCGATTTCCGTGGGTCGCAGCCGCTCCGCGCCGATATTTGATCAGTGTGATTCCCATGAACCTAATCGAAGCTCTAACCATTATCAACCAAAGCGCGCCGGACGACGCCGGCACGCTCGAGGCGTTTCTGGCCTGCGGATTTACCCCGCTGCATCTGCAGACATTCCTCGCGGCGCATCTGCGACAGCGCTCGCCGCAGCGCAAAGTCCAAGTGAAGACGGGGCTGTTTGGAGATCTCGCGGGGAATATCGAGCGGCTTCATGGGGCGAACAGTGAGTTGTTATTCGTCGTCATCGAATGGCGGGATCTCGATCCTCGTCTAGGAATTAGAGACTTGGGCGGATGGCGCACCGAGGACCTGCCAGACATCGTCGGCACCCTAAAGCGCGCGTTGTCTCGTCTCGAAAAGGCCCTGTGGCGGGCGTCGGCTTCCATCCCAACTTACGTGTGCTTGCCGACTCTTCCGTTGCCTCCGCTTTTTGTAACTCCGACATATCAGGCGGGCGGTTACGAGCTTCAATTGCGGCAATCGGTCGCTTCATTTGCCGAGTCAGTGTCACGCGAATCTTCCGTGCGCATTCTTAACGCTCAACTGCTGGCCGAACTCTCTCCGCCAAGCGCTCGCCTGGACGTGAGGTCGGAATTGACGGCGGGGTTTCCGTATCGACTTCCTCATGCTTCCGTGATTGCCGAGCTCCTAGCCACTTTGGCCCAAAATCCGACACCTAAAAAAGGTTTGATCACGGATTTGGACGACACTCTGTGGGCGGGGATATTGGGCGAGGTTGGCACAGAAGGGGTTTCGTGGAATCTCGATCAGCACTCGCATGTCCATGGTCTTTACCAGCAATTTCTTAGTTCCTTGGCAAGCGCGGGAGTTCTGATCGCCGTAGCCAGCAAGAATGACCGCACGCTCGTGGAACAGGTCTTCGAACGAAAAGACCTGCTAATCTCCAAAGAGAACGTTTACCCATTTGAAGTCCATTGGGGACGCAAATCCGAATCGGCTGGCCGCATTTTGAAAACGTGGAATATCGGCGCGGAGGATGTAGTATTCATCGACGACAGCCCAATGGAAGTTGCGGAAGTGAAGGCCGTGTTCCCCGGCATGGAATGCATTGTTTTCCCAACGAATGATTACCAGGCAATATGGGATTTGACGAAGCGGTTGCGCGATCTATTCGGGAAAAGTGTTATTTCTGAAGAGGATGCGATCCGCCAGCAAAGCATCCGCTCGGCAGAGGTTTTGCGTGAGTCAATGGATGTTTCGGGTGGCTCTCTCGATGAATTTCTTCAGAACGCCGACGCCGTCGTCCGATTCACTTTCGGAAAGCAGCCCGGAGATGGGCGGGCGTTCGAATTGATCAATAAGACGAATCAATTTAACCTGAACGGCAAACGATTGAGCGACGCGGCCTGGATGTCTTACCTCAGCGATCCCGCGACGTTTCTCATGACAGTGACTTACGAAGACAAATACGGACCGTTAGGCAAGATCGCGGCTCTGCTGGGTAAGCTTCAAGGAAAGCTCATCCGAGTCGATTCCTGGGTCATGAGTTGCCGGGCGTTCTCGAGACGCATCGAGCATCAATCGCTCGCTCAACTCTTCGAGAAATTCGATGCGGAAGAAATATGTTTCGATTATCATGCGACGCCCCGGAACGGCCCTCTACAGGAATTCTTCGTCGGACTCCTCGGTGCGCCACTGCCCGCGGCCTCTGGCCTTGGATTTCTAAAGGCGGATTTTTTGGAAAAGTGCCAGTCCTTGCACCAGCGCGTGGAGGTGGTCAGTGGTTGAGATGGAGGATCGATTGATGCGCTGTTTTTCGGCGGTATTTCCCGCGTTGACCGCCGAGCAGATTCGCGCCTCAAGTCCTGAGTTTTTGTCAGCCTGGGATTCTTTGACCGCTGTTACGCTGGCCGCGGTCCTTGACGAGGAATTTGGGTTGCAAATCAATCCTGCGGACTTGCCGGACCCTGCGACTTTCGAGGCGGTGCAGAATCACATTCGCACACATCGCGCGTCCTCTTGAGGGAGGATCGGGAACCGACGGACGGTTGATACCGCAATGCTTTGTCCGCCGGCGAACCGCAAGGCCGTCGCATTGGGTGCGTTTGCCTCGATACGGCGGGCTCAGTGACCGGATGTGGAAACGGAAACGAGAAAGCGCATGAAAGAAAATTTGTTCCGAGGCATAAGAAACCGCCTGTGTCAGCATCTTGCCAGGGTCTTGCCAGGCGCGCGGACCGTAAGGGTCAGCCTGCACCGCGCTCGAGGCGTGAGCATTGGGAAAGACGTCTGGATCGGCTACGACGTCGTACTCGAGACCTCGCGTCCTCATCTTATCAAGATTGAGGATCGGGCGTCGCTCAGCATGCGGGTCACCGTGATCGCTCATTTCAGAGAAGCCACGGGCGTGAAGATTGAAGAAGATGCCTTCATCGGCCCTGGCGCGATCATACTTCCGAACGTGGTGATCGGCCGCGGGGCAGTCGTTACGGCAGGAAGCGTCGTTACGAAGTCGGTGCCGCCAATGACCCTTGTGCAGGGCAATCCTGCGGTCGCTGTGGCAAAATGCGGAGTCCCCCTTACACCCGACACATCACTGAAGGAATTTTCGCGACGTCTCATGCCGCTGGTTTCCGGCAAATCCGTCACGCGGGATAAAACGTAGGCTCCGTGCAGCGAATTGTTCAGCGTGGCAGGAGACGTTGGTGAAACTGGTCATTCCGTATTCAGGCGCTGTGCACGTCGCGGATACACGTCTCGTTCGTCTCGCGGAATTTCTCGGCGCTCAATGTGAGTTACTTCATGTGGAACCAGGAGTCACGCTCTCGCCGGAATTTCTAGAGAAGCGCGTCACGGATAAGAATTCTTGCTTTGTATTGAATCCGAGCGAAATCCAGCAATGGCTATCCAGTGAGTCCTTCCCTCCGTCGCTGGCCTCATATCTGACCTCGCAATTCCCGTTTGTTCTCATCCACAATTTGTCGCTTGATCTATTTTCCTCGAGCATTTTGAGCACATTTTCCGGTGGGACTCTGCAGTCCGTGAGCCCCATCGAGAATCCAGGACTGGGTTATGAGGTTGCCTCAGAACCTAAGTCGATCTGCGGAGCTTTTTCAGGCCTGAATTTCGGCTCTGTAGATGTGGCAAATGACCGAGTGTTGGTTGAAAACCCTATTGGCAGTGACATTCGAACGCATATAACGATCGGCGGAAATCCCTTCTTCGCTAGCACTCAGCGAGACCGAGCCGAAGTTTTCTTCCTGGCTGGCGCGAACATGGCGGATGTTGACGCGTCCATGCGGCCGGAACTCCTGTCGAAAGCGTTTTCACAGCTGATTCCGCCGGCAATGTTCATCCGATATGCGTTTCGCGAGGAGTGCTGGCGCCCAGGCGCACACCATGCAACCTTGATCATCGACGATCCACTCTTGCGAGAAACTTATGGATTCCTGGATTTCGAGAGCCTCCTCGGGCTCATGGACAAAGATAAATTCCACACTTGCATCGCGTTCATACCCCACAATTGGCGGCGGAATGCGTCTCGCATCATCCGCATTTTCCGCGAACGGCCCGACCGCTTTTCAATTTGCTTTCACGGCAACGACCACACGGGCGGCGAATTCGCCGCCAAAGACGCCAGCCTGCTGAATACCATGCTCACAGTCGCGGAAGAACGCATGGCTGTTCACGAGAGACAGACGGGAGTTCCGTGTGACAAAGTGATGGTGTTCCCTCAGGGAAAGTTTTCCCGGAACGCGATGAACGTCCTTAAGGCGCACAATTTCCTGGCCGCGGTAAATTCAGGAGCTTATGCGCGCGGTGAAGATATTCACTTTAACCTCGCCGAACTCCTCGAACCGGCGATCCTGAAATACGGGGGCTTCCCCCTTTTTCTCAGAAAATACGTGCGCAAAATCGCGGCGGAAGATATTGCATTCGATCTCTTCTTTGGCAAGCCCGTCTTCATCGTGGAGCATCACGAAATCTTCAAAGACCCCCCTAGCCTCACGGAGCTTACGTCGCGGATCTACTCGCGCGCGCCAGACATCATCTGGTCGAATTTGAGGACTGCCGTCCAGAATGCCCACCTTACGCGACGCGCACCAGACGGGACACTCGAGGTGCGAGCCTATGCGAACGGGGGCACGATCAAAAACACATCGGACAGTCCAATCCGATGCCGTGTGGAGTGGCCCGGGCCCAACGCGATCCTCGTGCAAGGGATTCTCCTCGACGGAGCGCTTTGCACTGACGCGCAATCCGACGAAAAAGGTGTCCGGCTTTGCTTTGACTTGCCGCCCGGAGGATCGCGGGCGTTTTCAATTGTTCATCAAAATAATTACGGGTCGTCTGACGCGAACAACACAGTTCCGTATACGACGAAGGCTTTTTTGCGCCGGAGGCTATCGGAATTCAGAGACAATCACGTGAGTAAGAGTCCGCGTCTGCTCGCGATGTTGAAACGTTTCCGGAAACGATCACGCAAGAACCCTAAGGCTTGACGATCTGAAGATGACACGGCGAACGATAGCCACCCGCGGAATCCGGCCGATGCACTAAGCGAGCCGACCTCTTGAGGCCCTCGAGATCATCCACGTACGGCTGGAGCGAGAGCGCGATGCACCGGCGCTTCGGGCGTCCTCAGGATCAAGTACCGCAGCCAATTGCGATATACCATTGAGGCGGCCTGTTGCCATGTGGCGTGAAGCGCGCGGGCGACGGCGGCCTCGGGAAATTCGACCAAGTGGTGCTCTTGCGGATTCGCTATGACGTTCGCGCGAAAATCGGATAAGAGTTTCGCTGCCGCGGTGTCGAAGTATCGGACCGGCAACGTGGGATAGGTTTCTCTCTCTTGCCTCAGAAACCTCTTTACGTCTCTTCGGAATTCTTTGAGCAGAGTGCGCGTGCTGTATTCCGGATGGCCTTGAAAATGAACGAAGAGGCTGTCCTTTTTCTCTTTCACAAATAAATCCACGCCCGCTTCCGCCGATTGCGTCAGGATGTCATAACCGCACGATGCGAGTTCATCCGCTCGCACTTCGTTCCATCGAGAATGTGGAATTTGCATCGCGTCGCCGACGCCTTCGGTCAGTGCGTGGTCACGGACCTTCTCATACTCAAAGACGCCAAACTGTTTGTCGGGAAGCCGGTGGCGGGGAATCGCATCGCTATGTAGAACGCCGGCGTGCGCTGCCAGGCACGATAGGACCGTTGACGTCGTGCTGCGTTCGGCCCAATCAAGCACTTCGGTCAGGATGGGCCAATACGGCTCGTCCCGCAGGTCGGGCTGCCGCGGTTCGGTGCCCGTCACAATCACGCCATCAAACCGGCGGTTCAGGAGATCGCCGATTTCGAAATAGAAACGCTCGATGTGCTTTTTCCCCGCGTCACTTCGCGGAACTTCGGGAAGCGAATAGAGCTTGAGGGAGATTGGAATGTCGCCGGCCGCAGATTCGAGAAGCTCGAAGAATTGAACCTCGGTGTCTTCGAGAGCGGAATCCGGCATGTTGTTGATCAGTGCGATTTTGATCGGTTCCGCGGAGCTTGTCGGATCGTTCCCGTATGCGCCGGGCCGCGCGCGGTTTTTCCGCGATAGCTGCTTCGAAACTCTCCCACCGTCGATTTCGATCGGCATTCCCAGTCACCCACGGCAAGAATCACTTCAATCTCAAACGGCTTAGGGCGTCGCTTTATCCAACGCCTGCGCAAGATCCGCGATGATGTCGTCGATGTGTTCGATGCCCACGCTCAGCCGAATCATTTCCGGCGTCACTCCCGCTTTCAACTGTTCTTCCGGCGTCAATTGACGATGCGTTGTCGAAGCGGGATGACACGCCAGCGATTTGGCGTCGCCCATATTTACCATTCGTTTGAACAGGGCCAGCGCGTCAAAACACTTCACTCCCTGCTCGAACCCGCCTTTTACGCCGAAGGTCAGCAGCGAACAGGCGCGCGAGCCCAAATACCTTTGCGCCATCGGGTATAGCGGGCTATCTCGGAACCCGGCGTAGTTCACCCACGCCACGCGGCTGTGACGGCGTAGAAACTCTGCCACTTTGCGCGCGTTGTCCACATGGCGCTCCACGCGCAGCGCCAGCGTCTCGATTCCTTGAAGCAACAAGAATCCGTTGAAGGGCGAAAGCGTAGATCCCGTGTTTCGCTGGGCGACGGTACGGCAGCGCGCTACATACGCGGCAGCGCCATAATGCTCCGTGTACACCACACCGTGATAAGCGATCTCGGGCCGATTGAACATGTAAAAACGGTCCGGGTGATCGCGCCACGGAAATTTTCCGCTATCGACAATCATTCCGCCCAACGTCGTGCCGTGTCCGCCCATGAATTTGGTCATGGAGTGGACAACCACGTCCGCGCCATATTCAATCGGCCGCAACAAGATCGGCGTCGCCACAGTATTGTCAACGATTAACGGCACGCCGTGCTTGTGCGCCACCCGCGCCAGCCCTTCTATATCTGCTACGTTTCCCGCCGGATTCCCCACGCTTTCGCAGAACACAGCTCGCGTGTTTCCATCGATCAGTTTTTCAACGGCCTCGGGATGGTCGCTCGCCGCAAATCTCCCCTCAATTCCTTGTTTCGGCAGAATGTGCGCGAGCAGCGTGTAGGTGGCGCCGTAAAGTTGCGGCAGCGAAACGATGTTGTTGCCTTGCTCCGCGATGTTGATCAGCGAGTAGTGAATCGCCGCCATTCCTGAACTCACACTCAGCGCTTCCATGCCGCCCTCAAGCGCGGCAACGCGCTTTTCGAGAATTGTGTTGGTGGGATTTCCGATGCGAGTGTAGATGTTCCCCTGAACGTCCAGGTTGAACAGCGCGGCTCCATGCGCCGCGTCGTCGAATTCAAATGCAACGGTTTGATAGATCGGCACGGCCACGGCTTTCGTCGTGGGATCGCCGTCGTAGCCGGCGTGAATTGCGATGGTTTCGAGTTTCATTGGTGCGATCGCCTCGGCATCAGACGCAAGCTCTGCGGAAATTGACGTCCACTCCGGATCTCGGATCTGTAGTCTGCGAGCAGCGACGCAACGGCGCCGCGGGATTCCTCAGTCGGCCATGGTCGCAACGCTGGATGCGCGCGCGGTTGCAGGATTCCTTTCGAGCGATTTCACCAGGGTCTCGGTCACGCGCCGCGCGGCGAATCCGGCGCCGAACGCGAAGCGCATGACCGGACCAAAACTGTTTGCCGCTGCGAGCCCGACGAAATAAAGGCCCGGTACCGACGACTCGAAAGCTGAAGACAGCGCCGGTGAGCCGCCGACGCAATTGATTTGAGAACGAATATCTGAATCGAGGAACGCCAACCGTTCCATATCCACTTTGTATCCGGTTGCGGCAATCACGTGCTCGGTCACGATTTCCCGCTGGGAGCCGTCCGCCCCGCGCAGATGCAGGTGTGCTTTACCGTCCCGGATCTCGGCGCGCTCGATGGTGTGCCCGAGCGCGAGTGGCACGCGCCCCATCACCTTTTCCTTGATGAACCAACCGCCGGACGGTCCAAGCGTTGTTCGGACAAAATTGAGGCGGACACTCTCCGGTAGATGGTAAAACCACGCCGGCGCATCCGAGAAAAACCGGGAGCGCATGCCGGGTCCGAGCCCTGAATCTGGGTGCCGCAACCGTTGCAACATGGGCCGTCGCTTACCCGGCGTCGGCGCGCTGTGAAATTTCAACGTGCTGGCGCGCGCCACGAGCTGCACATCGGCATCGGCGTCGCGAAGCAATCCGGCCATGTCCAGCGCCGAAGAACCGGCGCCGACTACGACTACGTTGCGGCCTTTGAACGACGCGAGATCGTGATGACTATAACTGTGCGATAAAAATTCGGCAGGAAGATTCGCCAGGCTCTGCGGTACGCGCGCGAAATGCGTGATCCCCACCGCCAGGACGACGCGCCGCGCCTTGACCTCTTCACCGTCATCCAATCGCAAACGAAATCCGTCGGTTGATCGCTCGACACCAGCAACCAATTTGTCTTCCAGTTCCGGCACCATCCGGTCTCTGAACGCCAGCCCATAATCGCCGAAGGTGGCGAGGCGCACGGGAACACCCATATCCGCATACTCAATCCCGCGCTCCGCACAAAATTGTCTTAGCGTGAATTTCGCGTCCGGATCATAAATGTTGGAAGCGAAGCCGTCGGATTTGAGCATCATGCCCTTCGGCATGTGCGCCAGCCAGCTGTCCATTGGGCGCCCAAAAATGCGGAGCGTAACGCCGCGACTGCGGAGATGTGCCGCAGCCGAAAGTCCATATGGTCCCGCACCGATGATGGCAGCTTCGATCATGACAGTAGGACAGTTCCTCTCTTGGCCGCGCCGGTTGAACGGCGCCTTGCGCACACCTCGCCGTTCGAGCCTGATATCGATACTGGCCTGAAATCAGACATCTGTCCATATGCAGTCTGTCCGGTTCTGCCGTTTAAGATACGTGCTTTTTACGGACGGCGAGCGATTGCCGCGCTTCCTCGATATCAAAATAAGACTATTAGAATGAGTAGTTTAGACTAGCGCTACCGAACGGGGCAGCTGCCTCGATATACCGCCGAGCCTACCAAATCCCATCATGCGGACGGCCAGTTCCAGAAGTAACTGACAGAGGCCTGTCATCGAGCCTTCGCCGGAGATTTTTGCTTAAAAAAATTTCAGCAGCCATCATGAAATCGTGCAGCTAACCCGGAGGATTGGGCCCCGCCAGGAATCCGCCGTCAAGAACCAACGACTGGCCGGTCATGAACGATGCGCGGTCCGAGCACATCCACACCACGGCTTCGGCGATTTCCATCGGCTTTCCAAAACGGCCGATGGGATGCAAACCAAGAACGAATTTGTTGACCTCCGGGGCACTGTACAGCCGATCAGCCATCGGAGTTTCGACCACTGCGGGACACACTGCGTTGATCCGAATCCCGCTTCGAGCGGTTTCCAGTGCGACAGACTTCGTCAGCCCGATCACTCCGTGTTTGCTCGCGGAATACGCAGCTGCCCCAGCCAAACCGATCAGGCCCGCAACCGACGCCATATTTACGATGGCGCCGCCACCGCCCTGCTTGAGCATCTGACGAATTTCATACTTCAGGCAGAGCCAGACGCCCTTGAGATTGATGTCGAAGGTCCGGTCCCACTCTTCTTCGGATTCGCTGACTATGGAACTCCAAACACCCTCGATGCCGGCGTTATTGAAGGCGACATCCAAGCGGCCAAACTTCTCCACGACCTTCTTGACGAGCGTTTCAACTTCGGGCGCTTTCGAGACGTCGGTCTTCACAAAAAGGCCATCGCCTCCGGCGGCATTGATCAGCGCGACGGTCTCCTCGCCTTCCCGCCAGCGCCGCCCCGCGACCACCACTTTGGCGCCCGCCTTAGCAAAAAGTAACGCGGTGTCGCGGCCAATCCCCGACGTGCCGCCAGTCACCAGCCCAACTTTGCCTTCCAATTCCATTGCCATTTTTCTCCTTCACCAAATCAGACATTACCGCAGAATGTCGGCGTTGCGGGGAACGCGGCGCGTTTCACGACAGATGATACCCGGACTTCTGATTCAAACTCCTGATATGTTTGGATGAACAAGATGATGGAGCAGCGCCTGCTCTAAGAGATCGGAGATCGCTGACCTCGCTGATTTGAGCGCGGACATTGATTGCGGAAATAGAATTGAAAGGAGAATCGCGATGGAGACCGGGCACGCAAACGACAAACTAGTGGGCACATGGAAACTGGTGTCCGCCTCGGGCACAACATCGGCGGGGGATCAAGCCGAAGCTACCTATGGCCCGGACCCTGTGGGCTTTCTCACATATACCGCGGGCGGCAGAGTAACCGCCCTGATCAGTTACGGCGGGCGAAAGCCGCTGTCCGTCGGCAGTGGGCTTACTGCGCCGCTCGAAGAACAGGCGGAAGCCTTTAAGACATTCATTGCCTACGCCGGCCGCTACACGCTCAGCGGTGACAAGGTAACTCATCACGTCGAAGTCTCTTCTATTCAGAACTACGTCGGTAAGGATTTGGTCCGCAGCGTCAAATTCCAAGATGACCGAATTATTCTGATTACGCCGCCCATGCCCGTGAACGGGAAAATCCAAACAATCGAATTGATTTGGCAGCGTCTGCCGGTCAACTCCTGATCAAAGAAATTCCTGGTAGCGCGGGATTGAACCTGAAATCGCGGCGATCGGGATCACCGAGCTCCACCAACCCCGCTGGACGAAGAGCGGTCGCGCATTCGGTGCGAAAGTTTCTCCAGGCAGCGCCGTGCTAAACTCAAAATCCGCAAGTTGTCGCGTTCTGCTCGACTGAGAATTTGATCCGGCGAGGAGGCAAGCGTTGTCGAAGGCTCACGCTCCCGGCAAGAAAGTCCTCTTCAGCGACGAAATTCTGCAGGACCCGTATCCCACCTACGCTCGCTTGCACGAGGAAGGCCCGTTGCATTTCCTGGACGTTGGCGGCCAATGGGCCGTATGGTCGATTTTTAGCCACGCCGAATGTTCCTCGATCGCCAAAGACCCCAGGCTTTCCGCCAAGCGCGCGCAGCAGATGATCTTGCTTTTGCCCCTCGAGCGCCAGGCGGAGTTCAGCGAACTCGCGCGCATGCTCGGTCTGTGGATGATTTTCATGGACCCGCCGGAGCACACCCGGCTGCGCAAACTTCTCAACAAGGGCTTTTCGCCCGCGGCGATCGAAGGCTTGCGCCCGCAAATCGAGGCCATCGTCGATCGAATGTTAAGTCCGCTGAAGCACGGCTCTGAAGTCGAACTCATGCGCGACTTCGCAAACGCCATGCCGGTGCGCATCATCTCGGAAATGCTCGGCATACCGCAGGAACTGCACGATACGTTTGTCAATTGGTCGCGGGCCATCGCGGTGTTTCGAGGCAGTCCGGATCGCACCGTGGAGCAGGCGCGCGCGGCGCAAGACGCTCTTGTTGCCCTAACGGATTTTTTCCGAAAGACCGTCGCGGAGCGAAGGCGCAATAAAGGAAAGGACCTGATCAGCCTTTTGATCGATATCGAGGAAGAAGGAGAAGTGCTGACCGAAGAAGAGCTTTACGCGCAATGCATCGCGCTGCTCTTCGCAGGGCACGAGACCACCCGAAATCTGATCGGCAACGGAATGTACACGCTTTTGCGGCATCCGCAAGAGGCGGCCGAGCTGCGCGAGAAACCGGAAATGATCCGCACCGCTGTGGAGGAGATTCTGCGTTACGAGAGCCCCGTGCAGTTCACGGCCCGCGTGCTCAAGGAGGATATCGAGGTTTGCGGTCAGCACATTCCGAAGAAATGGTCGATCCTGTGCATGCTTGGCGCCGCGAACCGCGATCCCAAACAATTTAAAGACCCGAACCAATTGAACCTGAAACGATTGAACAACGAACACCTGGCGTTCAGCGCGGGCCCGCATTTTTGCATCGGCAGCCAACTCGCTCGGCTGGAAGGACAGATCGCGATCCTCAACCTGTTGCGGCGCTTTCCGGAAATGAAGCTCACTGGCCCACGGCCAGAGTGGGCTTCGACCTTTGGATTCAGGGGCCTCAAAAGTCTTCCCGTAATTATGTGAGAACCTCGTTCGCGCTCCAATCCAGAAGCCTGAGATGCCATTCTCCAGCCTCCGCGACCAACGCGCCGGCGTATTTCGGATCGGGGCGCAGAGATCGAAGGCTCCAGCGGGCGCTGTCGGCGCTAGACAGCTTCTCCGGTTGTCCCGGTGTGAGTGAAACGTGAAAGCTGTCCAGCGGGATGTGCAATCCTTCGCCTCGCGCCTTCACATACGCTTCTTTACGCGTCCAACATAGGAAAAAGCCTTCGCCCTGCAACGAACCTGGCAAGCTCCGCAATTCCTCGACCTCCTGCCGCGAAAAAAAGCGCTCCGCGATTTCCATGCCGCCGAAGTCAGGCCGCAATAATTCGACGTCAACTCCGACACTGCGATCGATCGCAAACGCAAACAGCGCCATTCCATGCGAGTGCGATACATTGAATCGAATCGGCTCGTCGGAGTGTGCCGCTCGAAGCGATGGTTTACCGAGTGCGCTGTACTCAAATTCGATTTTCGCTGGAGCTCGGCCAACGTATCGAGCCAGCAACTCGCGGAGCAATCCCCTGGTAGCGATATAACTGTCGCGGTCTCGCTCGAAATGGAAGCGTCGCGCGCGATCTTGCTCGTCTGCCGCAAGCGTCGCCTCAAACTGTCTGAGAATTGGAGCTTCGCAATCAAGACGCGCGCGCCACACGTGGATTTCGTCCGATGCGATCGCAAGCTCTCGCGGGCTCTCCGCCCAGGAGGTCATCTCGGGCATCGCCGCGGGCGCTGTTTTCGCATGTAGACGAGCACGCATCTGATGCCGACCGCCTCCACTTATTGTCTTGCTGAATCCAGAGCACGCCGCCGCGCAATCGCTCGCTTCAACAATCCCGCAGCATCAGCCATCGAGTTTACATCACGGCCACAGGGCGCGAATTGGGATTTGAAGTCAAAGGTTACAAGCTTCGCCAAGTAGCCTCACATTGGTTCCGTTGCTACGCCCCAAACCGTTGTACCATTTTCGTTACTGGTCGCGCGGCGCACAATCCAATCGGGCGAGTTGCGATCGAGGAATTACGATGCACCCGGGAGCACGGTGAAACCAAAAGTTCTAATCGCGACCACGCAGCGCTGGATCCCCACGGCTCGCGTGGCCATCGCGCTTGCCGATGCGGGGTTCGCGGTGGAGGCCGTCTGCCCATCTCGCCACGCATTCGGCGACACCGGAGCAGTGAGCCATATCTACGGCTACAGCGGTCTTCGCGGGACGGCGTCATTCGACGCTGCCATTGCGGCCGCGCTCCCCGACTTGATTGTTCCCGGCGACGACCTGGCAACCCAGCAAATCCACACTCTCTACAAGCAAGCACAGCGCAAGGGAAAATCCGGCGCGCGAATCTGCGCGCTGATCGAACGCTCTCTCGGTGCGCCCGAAAATTTCCGATACCTTTACGCGAGAACCGAATTTATCGAGATTGCCGAGCATGAGGGCATTCGCACTCCGAAGACCGAAGTCATCCGTGACTTCACGGATCTCAAGAAGTGGCTCGCTCAATCTGGTTTTCCGGCGGTCCTTAAGGCAGACCGCTCCTCCGGTGGCGACGGCGTCAGAATTCTCGGCACACTGGAAGATGCCGAACGAGCATTGCGAACATTGCAAGCTCCTCCGCTTCTGGCACGGGCGGCCAAGCGCGCTCTAATTGACCAAAACATGACGATGGTCTGGCCGGCGCTACTTCGTCGGCGTTCCGTCGTGAATGCTCAGTCCTTCGTTGCCGGCCGGGAAGCGACCAGCGCCGTGGCGTGCTGGCAAGGCCAAGTGCTCGCCGGCCTGCATTTTGAGGTGCTCAAAAAACTTCACCCCACTGGCCCCGCTACAGTGTTGCGCATGATCGACAATGTCGATATGTCGAGCGCTGCGGAAAAGATGGTGCGCCGCCTCGGACTTTCCGGGCTGGTCGGTTTTGATTTCATGCTCGAGGCGCAGACCGACCGCGCTTACCTGATCGAAATAAATCCACGTTCCACTCAAGTGGGTCATCTGGCGCTTGGCCTCGGACGCGATCTTCCGGCGGCCCTTTACGCGGCAGTATCAGGGCGGGAGGTCGGGCCAGCCGCGAAAGTTACGGAGAATAATACGATCGCCCTTTTTCCGCTGGAGTGGATCAGAGATTCAGCCAGCGCGTATCTGCAGACCGCCTATCACGACGTGCCTTGGGATAAGCCAGACTTGATACGAGCGTGCGTCCGCGCGCGGCGGAAACAGAGCGCCTGGTATTCCCAACAGGGTCGGCTCCAGGCATTTTCCATGGCGCGCCCCCCGCGGGCATGAAGTTTTCTTTTCTGCCAATTTCCCCGAAGAGGTTATAGTGCAGTGGAGGTGCATAAGAAATGAAGGGCGTGGTTCTCGCGGGCGGAACAGGCAGCCGGTTGCACCCGCTCACTCGGGTTACAAACAAACACCTGCTACCTGTTTATGACAAGCCCATGGTGTTCTACCCGATCCAGACTCTCGTCAACGCGGGGATCGAAGAGATTCTTCTCGTCACCGGCGGAAAGAACGCCGGCGATTTTCTCCGTCTTCTGGGCAATGGCCGCGACTTCGGCTTGAAGCACCTGAATTACACCTATCAGGAAGGCGAAGGCGGCATCGCCGAAGCTCTTGGTCTTGCCGAATATTTCGCCGGCGGAGAGCCGATCTGCGTCATCCTCGGCGACAACATTATTGAGAACAATGTCCGGCAAGCCGTGGAACATTTCAACACTCAAAAGGGTGGCGCAAAGCTTTTGCTCAAAGAAGTGACTGACGCGCAGCGATTCGGCGTGGCGGAAATTCACGGCGAACGCATCGTCGGTATTGAGGAAAAGCCAAGAGCGCCTAAATCCAACTACGCGGTGATCGGAATCTATCTTTATGACGCGTCCGTGTTTCACAAGATTCGCCGTTTGAAGCCGTCTGGTCGCGGCGAACTCGAAATTACGGACGTCAACAACTTCTACATCGAAGAGGGCAATCTCACCTACGAAGTGCTGGACGGTTGGTGGACCGACGCCGGCACCTTCGAGTCGCTCCTGCACGCGAACACTCTGGTGGCCAAGACCGGCGCCAACAAAATGACCGGAACAAATGTCGCATCCCAAGGGAAGCTCGCCCGATGAAGATTCTGGTTACGGGCGGCGCGGGGTTTATCGGTTCGAATTTTATTCGGCACGCGCTCGGTCCGGGCGAGACGTACGCGGTCGTCAACTACGACAAGCTGACCTACGCCGGGAATCTGGCGAACCTCGAATCGATAGCGGCCAACCCCCGATATCATTTCGTCAAAGGCGATATCTGCGATGCCGCCTCCGTCGAAGCTGCCATGAATGGCTGCGACGCCGTCGTCCATTTTGCCGCGGAATCCCACGTCGATCGTAGTATCTATGAGCCGGCGGCCTCGATCGAAACCAACGTCAAGGGCACTTTCATCTTGCTGCAAATTGCGCTCAAGCTGAATGTCGCCCGCTTCGTCCACATTTCCACCGACGAAGTCTACGGCGACATGCCGCCAGGAGCGTTTGCCGGCGAAGATTCGCCCCTCCAGCCGAGCAGCCCCTATTCCGCATCCAAGGCCGCGTCGGATCTGCTGGTTCGCTCCTACGTGCGCACCTACGGGTTTCCCGCGCTCATCACGCGCTCGTCGAATAACTACGGCCCGTATCAATTCCCGGAAAAGTTTTTGCCGCTGATGATCACCAACGCGCTCGATGGCAAACCACTGCCGATCTATGGCGACGGCAAACAGCAGCGCGAATGGCTTCACGTCGAAGACAATTGCCGCGGGATTTTGGCGGTTCTCGAACGCGGCCGCGTCGGCGAGGTCTACAATATCGGCGGTCTCGACGTGGAAGAAAACCTCAGTGTCGCGCGTCGACTTCTTCGCCTGACCGGAAAGCCCGAATCGTTGCTGTCGTATGTGCAGGATCGCCCCGGTCACGATCGGCGCTACGCCTTGAAGTGCGGCAAGATGGATCGCGAACTGGGTTGGAAGCCCTCCATCCCGCTCGACGACGGTTTGCGCCAGACAATCGATTGGTACCGCAACAATTCGGAATGGTTGGCCGGCGTCCGCGGAGGCGATTATCGCTCGTACTACGAAAAGTATTACGAGAATCGCGATTCGTCTCTGGGTGCCATCGGTCATCTGAGTCCGAAATCTCGTTAGGTGTGGCGGCAACGCGGCTCGAGTTTCACGCCCGATTCGCCGCACGATGATTCGCCTGCGCCTTTAGCGCCGGGGGGAAATGGACTCGTTGCAGCGAATTGAAACCAGCCTGCCCGGCGTGCTCGAACTGCGCCCGAAGATCTTCCGTGACACGCGCGGATTTTTTGTCGAGACGTATCACGCCGAAAAGTTCGCCGCCATCGGTATCCGCGACGCGTTCGTTCAAGACAACCACTCCCGATCCGCCAAGGGCACCCTGCGCGGCCTTCACTATCAGTTGCATCATCCGCAAGCCAAACTGTGCTGGGTCAGTGAGGGTGAAGCGTTGGATGTCACGGTGGATATTCGTCTCGGCTCCCCGCATTTCGGAAAATCGACCAGCGTCCGTCTCTCCGCGGCACAGCAGAATCAAATCTATATCCCCGCCGGTTTCGCGCATGGCTTCCTCGCTCTTTCGGACGGTGTTCAGTTCCTCTACAAATGCAGCGATTTCTACGATCGGTCTGACGAACATGGCGTGCTTTGGAGCGACCCCGCGCTCCGGATTCCATGGGGAGTCAACGACCCGCTTGTTTCCGAAAAGGATGCGGCGTTTCCCAAGCTGTCCGATGTTCCCCACGAGTTTCTTCCTCGGTATCCCGGGAAATGAAACTCAAGATTCTTCTCACCGGCAAGACCGGCCAGGTCGGCAGGGAACTCGATCGGCTGCTGCCTCAGTTGGGCGAAGTCGTGGCGCTCGATCGTCAGCAATTGGATTTAGCGAGACCCGCCGAAATTCGCCGAATCATCCGTGAAGTTCAGCCCGGTTTAATTGTCAGCGCCGCCGCCTACACCGCAGTTGACCTTGCAGAAAAAGAGGAAGCGATTGCCCGCGCAATCAACGCCGATGCCCCCGCCGTTCTAGCCGCGGAAGCAAAGAAAGTGGGAGCAGCGCTCGTTCACTATTCGACCGATTATGTCTTCGATGGCTCGAAGCGCACTCCCTACGAAGAGGACGACCCGCCGAATCCCATCAACGCCTACGGCCGGACAAAACTCGCAGGCGAGCAAGCCATTCGGGAAAGCGGCGTTCCTCACCTGATCTTTCGCACCGAATGGGTCTATGCGAAGCAAGGCCGGAATTTTCTGCTCACGATCTTGAAACTCGCCACGCAACGCGAGGAATTGCGAATCGTCTCCGATCAAATCGGCGCGCCCACCTCAAGCCGCGCAATCGCGCACGCAACTATTCAAATCTTGGTGCAGATTTTTGCCCCGGGTCCAAAGCGCCCCTCCTGGCCAGACGTGAGTGGCACATACCACATGACGGCCGCCGGCCAAGCGAGCTGGTACGAATTCGCGAAAGCGATTCTGGAACAAGCATCGCAAGCAGACGCGAAGTCCGCGTGGCTCGCCGCGGCCACAGCCGCGCGTCCCTTGATCGCGCAGCGAATCATCCCGATTCCATCTCTCGAGTACCCCGCCCCTGCCCGCCGCCCCGCGTACTCCGTCCTCTCGACTGCGCGCCTGGCGAAGACGTTTGGCGTCCAATTGCCGGATTGGCGGACGCAACTTCACCGCCTCTTCTCCGAAACCTAAAAGCTCATGACTTGGGTGCGTCGTGCCTGCTACTGCGAGGGGATCGTCACAGATACCGAAGTCGATAAGGCGCTTTCATCTCCGCTGGCGTCAACGGACGTGATTGCGTACGTATAACTCTGGCCCGCCTGCACTGTCGGATCCTGATAGCTGGTCGACGCCACCACTTCGCTGAATTTCGAAAGTTGCGGATTCGTTCCCACTCCGCGATAAACGTAATAGCCGACCACGATCGAAGCGCTTGGGCTCCAATTCAACGTAACCGAATACTGCGGTCCCGCGCCCGAGATTCCCGTACCGGAAAGCGCGGTCTGGACCGGAGGCGCGTTGCTCGTCACGACCAGGTTGCCTGTCGCGAGGCCCGCCGCAGCGGGATCGAAGTTCACCGCGACGCTCACACTTTGGTTCGGGGCGAGCGTCACATCCGGCGCGCCGCCCACCGTGAATGCGGAGTTTCCCGTCGATACGGAAGAAATGCTGACCGCCGAATTCCCAGTGTTCGTCAGCGTCACATTCTGTGTTGACGTGACGCCGACAGTCGTATTCCCAAAGTTGACCGACGCGGCGCCCGGTGACAGCTGAACCACCGCCGGCGCCACCGTCGCGCTCAAACCAATCGACGTTGGCGAGCCGGCAGCATTACTGGTGACAGCCAGCGCGCCCGAAGCGTTCCCAGGCGTCGACGAATCAAAATCGATCGCCAGCGACGCACTCTGGCCTGCCGTCAGCGTGAGTGGCAGCGAGAACGGAGACACCGCGAATCCGTTCCCCGTCGCAGCGACTTGCGTGACGGTCACCGAGACAGGCCCCACGTTCGACAAAAGCACAGTCTGGTTGTAGCTCACACCCGCGTTTACGGTTCCGAACGAAACCGATTGGGGTGTCGCTTCGGGCGGTGCGGGAACCGCCGGCGAATTCGACCGCGATTCAACCGGGTTCGTCGAAATCGCAACGCCAAGACAGCCTGCCAGACCGAGCAGCGCAACGGAGAGAATTCCCAGAACAAAGATCGAGAGGAAAGACGCCCGTCCAGAGAATCGAATGCGGTCACACTTCCGAGGGATATCGTGATGGGGCCGACGTACCACGCGCCGCAAATTATCCGTGAATACCGCCCCGAAGTCTAGTGGCGAAAACTCTGGAGAATTGGTGCGGGGCGTCGCAGCGAGGAATCGCGCCACTGTGCCATGTCGGCACAGTTCGAATCTGCGCTTCCGGGCACCGAACCGCTTACTGTTTCCCAGTGCGCGGCGCGCTTACGGAATCACGGCTGTCGCGGCGGTTGAGTACGCACTTTCCACATCGCTCGAATCAACCGCCGTCACAACGTAGTAGTAAGTCGTATTCGCATCGATGCTCGTATCGGTGAATTGCAGCGTCGATGCCGGCGACGACGGATTCAGCTTCACGTATCCCGAGCCCAGCGTCGTCGACCGGTACGCGTAGTAACCGGTCACGTCGGTCGATGAACTGGCCGACCACGTCAACGACACTTGAAACGCTGTCCCCGTGCCCGAAAGCGTGATTGGCAGCGACGCGGCATTGCTCGTAACCGTCACACTCGCGCCGGTTACGGCTCCAGCGGTCGTCGGATCGAACGTGACCGTCAACGTCGCCGTCTGCGTCGGCATCAACGTCAAGCCTGTCGAAACGCCGCTCGCGCTGAATCCCGCGCCCACAACATTCACGCCAGAAATCGTAACGTCCGAATTCCCGTTATTGGTCAGCGTCGTCGTCATCTGACTGCTCGTGTTCACGTTGACGTTACCGAAGGTCAAGCTCGTCGCACTCGCTCCGAGTACATATGTCGCCGCGACCGACGTGCCGCTTAATGGAATCGTCAGTTGCGCGGGCGATCCGTTCGTAGCCAGCACGATGGAGCCAGCCACCGGCGTCGACGAAGCTGCGCCCGGCGTGAAAACGGCGTTGAACGTCGCGCTGCTCCCCGCGGCGATCGTCGTCGAGGTTGTCAGGCCCGTGATGCTGTATCCCGCGCCGGTCACCGTAATTTGAGAGATCGTCAGCGTCGCCGTCCCCGTGTTATTCAGCTGGATGCTCTGCGAGCTGTTGCTCCCGACCACCACGTTCGTGAAAGTCGCCGATGCCGGCGTCGGAGCGCCCACAGCCTGTATCCCAGTCCCGCTCAGCGCGATCGTCGCCGGTGAATTTGGCGCGTTGCTGCTGATCGAAATACTGCCCGCGGGACTTCCTGCCCCAGTCGGCGTAAACGTCGCCGTGAACGTCGCGTTCGCGCCCACGCCAATCACCTGTCCCACCGATAGTCCGCTGATGCTGTAGCCCGTTCCCGAAGCGCTCGCCGCGGAAATCGTCAGCGACTGATTTCCGGTGTTTGTAAGGGTGATCGTCTGCGGATTGTTGCCGCCTACGCCGACGTTTCCAAAATTCACGCTCGTCGGACTGATGGACAATTGCGCCTGTGTTTGTGTTGCCGTTCCGCTCATCGCGATCGTGAATGGAGAATTCGTTGCGTTGCTCGTGATTGTGATCGTTCCGCTCGGACTTCCCGTGGTGGTCGGCGCGAAGACTGCGTTGAAAGAGGCGTGCGCGCCCGCCGCAATCACCTGCCCCACCGATAGTCCGCTGATGCTGTAGCCCGTTCCCGAAGCGGAGTCCGCCGAGATCGTGATTCCTGCCGTTCCTGTGTTGGTCAGCGTCACCGGCACGGTCGAACTCGTGTTCTCCAGAATGCTGCCAAAACTGACGCTGGCCGGATTCGCGGAAAATGTGCCCTGTGTTCCCGTGCCACTCAGCGCGATCGTCGCCGGTGAATTCGGCGCCGTGCTGCTGATTGAAATGCTGCCCGCGGGACTTCCCGGCGCGGTTGGCGTAAACGTCGCCGTGAACGTCGCATTCTGGCCCGCGCCAATCACCTGACCAGCCGATAGTCCGCTGATGCTGTAGCCCGCTCCCGAAGCGCTCGCCGCGGAAATCGTCAGCGACTGATTTCCGTTGTTCGTGAGGGTGATCGTTTGCGGATTATTATTGCCCACCGCGACGCTCCCAAAGCTCACGCTCGTCGGACTGATAGACAGTTGCGACTGCGTTTGTGTTGCCGTTCCGCTCAGCACGATCGAGATCAAGGAATTCGTTGCGTTGCTTGTGATCGTAATGGTTCCGCTCGGACTTCCCGCGGTGGTCGGCGAGAATATTGCGTCGAAAGATGTGTTCGCGCCCGCCGGGATCAACACTCCCCCGGACAGGCCGCTGATGCCGTAGCCGGTCCCGGAGACGCTCGCGGCTGAAACTGTTACGCTGGCCGTCCCGGTGTTCGTAAGGGTGATCGGGACCGTCGAGCTGCTGTTCACCAGAATACTGCCAAAACTGACGCTCGATGAACTGGGTAAGAGCGTTCCCTCCGCTGCCGTTCCGCTCAGGTTGATCGTGGCGGGGGAATTCGGTGCGTTGCTACTGATCGAAATGCCTCCTGCGGGACTTCCTGCGGTGGTTGGCGCGAACTTCGCGGTAAATGTCGCATTCTGACCTGCGGCAATCACCTGGCCCGCCGACAATCCGCTCGCGCTATATCCCGCTCCCGATACGCTTGCCGCGGAAATCGTCAGCGCGGCGTTTCCCGTGTTCGACAGCGTGATCGTCTGCGAGTTGCTTCCGCCAATCGCGACAACGCCAAAGTTCACGCTCGTCGGACTGATCACCAACTGGGCTTGGGACTGTGTCGCCGTTCCGCTCAGACTGATCGTGAGCGGGGACGCCGTTGCGTTGCTCGTAATCGTGATTGACCCGCTCGGACTTCCCGCAGTCGTCGGTGAGAATGTTGCGTTGAAGAATGTGTTCGCGCCCGCCGGGATCAACACCGCCCCCGACACGCCGCTGATTCCGTAGCCGGTGCCCGACGCGGTGACTGATGAAACCGTTACGTCCGCCGTGCCGAAGTTTGTCAGAGTAATCGGCACGCTCGCAGTCGTATTCATCAGAATGCTGCCGAATGAGACGCTGGTTACGCTGGGCGTTAGCGTGCCAACTGGGGGAGTCGCAACGTCAGTCTTCGCGGGTGCCGCGCTCGTCACTCCAGCGCAGCTCGAAAGCCCCGCGACGGCCACCAGGACCGCCACGATCGCGAGCAAGCCAAAAAGGTTTCGGTGATTGCCGTTCTTCGCGTTCCGCTCGACGATGCAGGGTGTGCGTGGTTGCGTTTGTGATTTCATAACGCGACCATTTTGGGGACGTTGCAGGGCCTGTCTCTACTGGACAGAGGGCCAAACTACGGGCACCGCGTTATACTGTTCTAAAGTGCCGAGGCACCTGTACGAATGGCCACGAAGGCATTTCAGGCCGTGGAGTGGATGGCTCGTAACATCAAGCAACAGAGTGGCTTGCGGCGATTTTGACTGCGGAAAAAGTCGGTTCCCGGCGATGCGCTTCGCCCCAGTGCGGACCTGTTCCCGTGCTAAACTGAAAACGCATTCTTGCGCTGCTTTTCATTCAGACGTTTCGTGCAATTAACGATGCCCAAAGATCCGGCCGCCGCCTCAATTCGCCACGCTTCGCCGTCCAGTTGGTCAAACCGCGTCTTAACCCTGGCCCTCGCGGGCATCTTTTTTCTGACGTTTTATCCCTTCCGATTCGCACCGCGCGCCCAATCCTTGGCCCACAGGTCCCCGTTGCTCCTCGCTGGCGTCGCCAAAGGCGGGCGCTCGCTCGAGGTCTATCTCAACATTCTGCTCTTCATGCCGTTCGGGTTCGGTGTCTCCGAAAAGCTGCGCGAGCGCGGATGGACGCGGAGAGCGACCGTGTTTGCGGCGCTGCTCGCGGGATTCCTCCTTTCCTATAGCATTGAGTTTTTTCAGCAATACACACCAACGCGCCAATCGAGGTGGGAAGACGTACTCACAAACAGCACAGGTGCTGTCGCGGGCTTTCTGCTCTTCGAGCTAAGCGGCAGCTTTATCGTCGCGCTCGCGCAAAACGTGGAGCGCTCGCTTCGAGCGTCGCTGACGCTTCGGCGCGCCGCCGTGGTTCTGTTTGTGTATTTCGCGCTCTGGTTTGGATTGTCCCTGCATCTCCAGAATCGAACGCGATCGATAAATTGGGCTTCGTTTGGTCATCCTGCCGCCGAATGGAATCGCGGCGGCCTGCGCGCGCTCGGTCCGGGCACCGCCCTTGCCAAATTGATTCACAATGTCAAACCCCGTGAGATCGCTGGTTACAACTTCATCTACGACGCTTTGGTCTTCTTCCCGGCCGGCGCGCTCTTCGGAATGGCCGTCATCCCATTCAGACCGCAAGGCGCTTTCGCATTTCTCATTCTCGCGGTTGAGTTCATCGCGCCGCCCTGGTTGCTCGATCGAATGCTTGCGCGGGTGAGCGGCCGGCCCGTCTGCGTTGCAACCGTAATCATCTGCCTGATCCTCGCCGCTGCAGCTGCCGTCTGGATCAACGCCGATCGCCCGAGCGACGCGGCGCTCAACTGATCGGCCATCAAATCCGGCCGCAAGGCGCTCGGCGCGACCGCGTTTCGCATATAATCCTAGGCTTGCGCCGGGCTCACGGCTCGAAGCGCGCGATCGCTCTGAAATCGAGGCAGATTCGATGATTCTTGACACCATCGGCATCCAGAAAATTCTCCCCCACCGCTACCCGTTCCTGATGGTGGACGCTATCCTCGAAATGGAGCGCGTGAAGCGCATCGTCGGCATCAAGAACGTCAGCATCAACGAATACTATTTTCAGGGCCACTTCCCGGGCAAGCCCATCATGCCCGGCGTTCTCATCATCGAAGGCATGGCGCAAACCGGCGGCCTCCTCCTGCTGCTCGAAGTGCCCGACCGCGAAAACAAACTTCTTTATTTCGTCGCTGTGGACGACGCCAGATTTCGCCGCCCCGTCGTGCCTGGCGACCAACTGCGCATCGAAATGACCGTGCTGTCCTGGCGCGCTACGTTCTGCAAACTCCGCGGCCTCGCCACGGTAGACGGCGAGCTCGCGGCCGAAGCCACGCTGATGTGCAAAATGGTCGATCGCGATATGGCCGCGGCCGTTGAAGCGCGGCGCAAGGCCGCCCCGGAACCACAGCAATGAGCGAAATCGATCACCGGGCCGCGGTTTCGCCGCGCGCGCGCCTGGGCGAGAGCGTGCGCGTTGGCCCGTTTGCCGTCATCGGTGACGACGTCGAATTGGGCGACGGCTGCGTCGTGATGCCCCACGCCGTGCTCAAAGGCCCGGCGCGCATCGGCAAGGGCAACATTTTCCATCCCAGTTGCTCCGTCGGCGGCGATCCGCAGGATTTGAAGTACGCCGGAGAGCGCACCGAACTGGTGGTCGGCGACGAAAACACGTTTCGCGAATTCGTCACCATCAATCGCGGCACCGGCGCCGCCGGCGGCGCGACGCGCATCGGCAGCCACAATTTGTTCATGGCCTATGCGCATGTGGCTCACGATTGCAACGTGGGCGATCGCACGATCTTCGCCAACGGCGCCACGCTGGCCGGCCATGTTGACGTGCACGACTTCGCGACCGTCGGCGCGTATTGCACGATTCACCAGTTCACGCGCATCGGCCGCTACGCCTACATTGGCGCGCTGACCGCGCTCGTCAAAGACGCGCCGCCATTCTCCCTGATCGTCGCCGAACGCGAGGTTCATTGCTACGGCCCGAACTCCGTGGGCATCGAGCGCGCCGGCTTCGGCGCGGAGCGCACGCAAATCATAGAGCGTGCGTTTCGTCTGTTGCTCCGCGCCAAGCTCAACACCACGCAAGCCATCGCCGAGTTGCGCGCGAAATTCGCGGACTCCGCCGACGTGCGCGAACTCGTCGAGTTCATCGAATCGTCCCAGCGCGGCGTGATCAAGTAGCTCTGCCGATGACCAATCCATCTCAGGCCGTCCCTTCCGCCAAGTCCGCCGATTCCGCTGGCTGGGGCCTGATCGCGGGCAACGGGCAATTCCCGTTTCTGGTGCTCGAAGCCGCGCGCAGCCGGGGAATTGATATGGCGGTTTTGGCCCTGCGCGAAGAAGCCTCGCCCGATCTTGAACGCATCGCGAGCCGTCTTCATTGGGTCAGCCTCGGAGAACTCAGTCGCGCGCTCGAACTGTTGCACCAGGAAAAAGTGACGCGCGCCGTGATGGCCGGACAAGTGAAACACAAACAAATTTTCAGCTCGATCCGTCCCGATTGGCGCCTGGCGAAATTGCTTTTTTCGCTGCCATTCAAAAATACCGATTCGCTGATCGGCGCCGTCGCCGGCGTGCTCAAAGACGAAGGAATCGAACTGGTGGATTCCACGGCGTTCTTAAAGCCGCTCGTGCCCGAAGTCGGCGTCTTAACGCGCCGCGCGCCGGACGCCCGCGAAGCCGCGGATATCGCGTACGGCCGCACGATCGCCACAGCCATCGCCGCGCTCGATCTGGGCCAAACCGTCGTCGTGCGCGACGGCGCCTGCGTCGCCATCGAAGCCATGGAAGGCACCGACGAAACCATCGAACGCGCCGCGCGCATCGCCGCCGGCAGCCCGCTGGTCGTCGTAAAAGTCAGCAAGCCGCGCCAGGACATGCGCTTCGATGTACCCGTCGTTGGTCTCGCAACCGTCGAAGTAATGCGCAAATGCCGCGTGACCGCGCTCGCGATTGACGCCGGCCGCACGCTTTTGTTTGACCGTCCGCGCCTTATCGAAGCGGCGGACGCGGCGGGTTTGGCCATCGAAGCGTTTTCTCCCGAAGCCCCGAAGGCTGAAAGTGGGGCGCGCTGATGGATTCTTCCTCTATCAGGAACGCTCGCGTGCGCGTCGCGGTGGTGGGCGTCGGCGATTTCGGGCGCAATCACGTTCGCGTCTATCACGAGCTTGAAGAAGCTGAATTGGTCGGCGTCGTCGATGCGGACGCCGCGCGTGCCGGGGCCGCCGCGCAAGAATTTTCGGTTCGCGCGTTCGATACGATAGAGGCGCTGGCCGGCAAAGCCGACGCCGTAAGCCTCGCCGTGCCGACGGTAGAGCACGCGCGGCTCGGGTGCCGCCTGCTCGAGATGGGCCTCGATGTTCTCGTCGAGAAGCCGATCGCCGCGTCGCTCGGCGAAGCCGACGATCTTGTGCGCACTGCGGAGCGTTGCGGCCGGATTCTGCAGGTCGGCCATCTCGAACGCTTCAATCCGGGCCTGGTCGCCGTGCTGCCGCTGGTTAAGCGGCCTTTGTATTTTGAGGTGCACCGCCTAGGCGTTTTCACGCCGCGCAGTCTGGATGTGGACGTGGTCTACGACGTAATGATTCACGATCTCGATATTTTGCTGGCGCTGACGGGCGAGCCCGTAACGGAAATCGCCGCCGTCGGCATCCCCGTCGTCACCGAAAAAGTGGACATCGCGCAGGCGCGCCTGGGCTTTCCTTCGGGCGCCGTCGCCAACATCACCGCCAGCCGCGTTTCCACCGAACGCGTGCGCAAGATGCGATTCTTTCAGCATCACGAATATATCTCCGTCGATTTCAATCGCCAGGACGCGTTGCGCATCCGCGTGAAGGAACCGGGCCCGCAGCCGAAATTCGATTTTGAAAAACCGGCCGCCGATCCCGAAGAGCCGCTGCGCGCCGAGCTGCGCTCCTTCTTGAATTGCGTGCGCACGCGCACTGCGCCGCGTGTGGATGGCGCGGCCGGCCGCCGTGCGTTGGAGCTGGCGGACAGGGTGATGGCAGGCATCCGCGAGCACGCCGGCCGCGTCCAATGGATTGGTTCCGCGCTTCCCCCGGGAAACCAATGAGCCAGAGGTACATGATTCCGCGATTCCTTGTGCCCGCGGATACGCGCCCGGTCGATAAGGACGCGCCCGCCGCGCCGCCGCCGCGGCGTCTTTCAACGTCGCTTGACGACCGCACGATCGTGCCCGCGAATTTGCCGCACGTGGAACTCGATTCGCACTCGACCATTCCCGCCTATATGCCGCTCGACGTGCTGGCCGCGCGCATGGTTGTGCCGCGCGACGCGGGCGACGCGCCGCTCGACACGCAGCACACCATTCCAGACTACGTTCCCATCACCATCACGGAGTCGCGCGTCGTCGTCCCCGAAAGGATGGAGCCGGTCGAGCTGAAATCGAAGCCGCGCATGTCCGCCGCGGAATTGCCGGACCTGGTCGAGCCCGATGTGATGACCACGGGCGAAGTGAATTTGATGGACAAGCCGGTCGAGGAACGCATCTCGGCCTGGAAGCGGCTCTCGCGTTTCGTTTCGCTTGCGGCGCACATCGCGCTGATCGCATTTATTTTCGCCGAGCCGAAACTTTTTCCGTATCGTCCGCCATCCACCGACGAATTGAATTTGGCGCAGAACCAACTCACCTGGGCCAATCTTCCGGCGCTTTCAAACAACACGCCCAGTCCGCGCCCGGAAGCACACACGCCGCAGATGCGCGTCGATCCGCGCGCGCTGCAGCAAGCCGCGCCGCCCGAGCCTGCGGCCGCGCCGCAGCCCGAGCGCGTCGCGCCAACTGAACCGGATACTTCGCTGCCCGCCGCGCCGACGCCGCAACCGCAGCCGCAGCAAGTGGCGCCCACCTCACAGCCGCAGGAAATGCCGTCGGCTCCCTTGGCTGCGGCGCCGCAACCTAACAACAATGGCGGATTGACTCTGCCAAAGATATCTTCGGGCACGACTCCCGACGATCTGCACGAGCACGGCGACGGCGAAGGCACCACCCAAGGATTCGATGGGCCAATGCCGGGCGCGCGCAGACAAGGCGGCGGATACGGCGGTGGCGGAGGGCAAGGACCGTCGCTGGGCGGCGGCCTGCAAATGCTGACGCCCACGGAGGGCGTGGATTTCACCGGGTATCTGGCGCGCGTTCTGGCCAGTGTGAAACGCAATTGGTACGCCATCATGCCGGAATCGGCGGAGATGGGCGATCGCGGCCGCGTGGTGCTGGATTTTAAAATCCAGCGCGATGGCAGCGTGCCGGATCCCGATCCGCAGATGATGAGCAGCTCGCAAAAGGAGCCGCTGGACCGCGCCGCGTCGTCCGCGATTCGCGCCTCGAGTCCATTTGAGCCGCTGCCTTCGGAATTCAGCGGTCCGTACATCGAGTTGCGTTTCATCTTCCTGTACAACATTCCACTGAGCGACGCGAATCAACCGCAATGAAGCCCACTCGCGCGCAAGTCGTGGGCGCGCTGCTGCTCGCCGCGCTCTTCCTGATATTCCTGCTCGTGCGATACGGAAAATTTCTCGGATGAATCGCGCATCCGCCGCTGCGCCCGCGCCGCTTGTGGCCATCCTCGGTCCGACGGCCTCGGGGAAATCCGCGCTGGGCGTGCAACTCGCTGAGCGCTTCGGCGGGGAAGTGCTGGCCTGCGATTCGACGCAGGTGTATCGCGGCTTCGACATCGGCACGGCAAAATCTTCCATCGCCGAGCGCCGCGGCGTTCCACATCACTTGCTCGATCTGGTTGAGCCCGCGGAACTGTTCACGGCGGGCGAATACCGGCGTCGCGCGGAAATTGTTCTTGCCGATCTGCGCGCTCGCGGGCGCTTGCCGGTATTGACTGTCGGCACGGGCCTGTATCTCCGCGCGCTGCTCGAAGGCTTGGCCGATGCGCCGGAGCGCTCGGCGGACCTGCGCGCGCGTCTTGAGGCGCGTATTGCGGTGCGCGGGCCGGCGTATTTGCATCGCATTCTCGCGCGGCTCGATCCCGCAGCGGCGCGGCGCATCTCGGCGCGCGACCGGCAGAAACTTGTGCGCGCGATCGAGATCTGCGTTCTTGCCGGCAAACCTGTCACGGAGGTGCATCGCGCGGGCCGCGATCCGCTCCTCGGTTTCGCGCCGATTCGCATTGGTCTGGCTCCGCCGCGCGCCGAGCTGCATGCGCGAATCGCGCGGCGCACGGACGAGATGCTGGCGCACGGCTGGCTTGGCGAAGTCGCCGAACTGATTCGCCGCGGCGTTCCGGCAAATAGCAAACCATTCGAGTTCATCGGCTATCGCGCGCTGCGCGAGCACATTGAAGGCCGCACGAATCTGGCGGAAGCGACGGCAGCGATCGTGCAAGCCACGCGCCGCTACGCCAAGCGGCAAGCCACTTGGTTCCGG
>Ga0182015_10000828_pt1 | contig 42989 bp, 43 predicted proteins | sample 712P3MmetaG_FD_120478 | JGI IMG/M metagenome (GOLD analysis project Ga0182015, IMG submission 120478) | Permafrost microbial communities from Stordalen Mire, Sweden - 712P3M metaG | ecosystem: Environmental > Terrestrial > Soil > Wetlands > Permafrost | place: Sweden: Stordalen | collected...
CGCCGTGCACGCCGCGCGCCGCGGCGTGCCGGTGCCGGCCGAACCGGCGCTGGTGATCGGCGCCGGCGGCATCGGAGCCTTTCTGATCTACGCCCTCGCACAGGCCGGTGCGCAGGTGGTCGCGTCCGACATCTCCGCGGACCGGCTGGCGATCGCGGCGTCGCTGGGCGCGGTGAGCACCGTGCTCGCCGGAGACGCCGCCGAGCTGACCGCCGCGCTGCAGCGTTCCGATCTCAAGCCGGCGACCGTCTTCGAGGTGACCGGCAGCGACGCGGGCATGACGGCCGCGATCGCGGCGGTCGAAGCCGGTGGGCGGCTCGTCACGGTCGGCATCGCCAAGCACCCCATCGCGATCGACGCGCGCCGCGTCACGACCAAAGAGCTGACCATCGTCGGCACCAACGCTCTGATCGGTCGCGAGGACGTTCCCGAAGCGGCCCGCCTGCTGGCGATCGAACCGGGGCGGTGGCAAGAAGTCGCACCGCGAGCGATCCCGCTCGAGCGCGTCGTCGCCGACGGGATCGTTCCGATGCTCGAAGGCCGCGCGCAGAACATCAAGCTGCTCGTCGACCCGACGATCCGCGCCGAGCGGCGCACGACGATGCGTTAACTCAAGCGGACGACCTCGGTGGTTGCGTACCAGTCCACCGGATCGTCGAGGTTCACGATCGTGCTCTTGGTCTGCGTGTACTCGCGATAGCCGTCGATCCCGGTCTCACGACCCATGCCGCTGTCTTTCATCCCGCCCCACGGCAGCGACGGGTCGATGCGATGGTGGTCGTTGATCCAGACGATCCCGCACTCGAGCCGGTCGGCGAAGCGCATCCCGGCGGCGGCGTCGGCGGTCCACACCGATGCGGCCAGACCGAACTCGATGCCGTTTGCGATCTGCACGGCTTCGTCGACGTCGCGGTAGGTCAGCACACAGGTGACGGGCCCGAAGATCTCATCCTGCGCAATGCGCATCGACGGCCGCACGTCGGTGAAGATCGTCGGTTCGTAGAAGAAACCGTCGGCGAGGGCGCCGCCCAGACGGCGTCCGCCGCAGACGACGGTCGCGCCTTCTTCGCGTCCGAGCGCGACATAGCGTTCGGTCCGTTCGAGCTGGCGGGCCGAGACCAGGGGGCCGAGCTGCGTCGACGGATCGAGCGGGTCGCCCAGACGAATCGCCTGCGCGCGGGTGACCATCCGCGCGAGAAGCGCATCGGCGTCGCGCTCGTGGACGAGCACGCGCGTCCCGGCGACGCACGTCTGGCCCGAGGCGACGAACGCCGCGAAGATGGCTCCTGCGGCGGCACGATCGAGGTCGGCTCCCGGCAGCACGACGACCGGCGCCTTGCCGCCGAGCTCGGCCGTCACGCGAATCAGGTTCTCGCCCGCGAGTTTCGCGACCAGGCGACCGGTCTCGGTGCCGCCGGTGAGGTCCAGCTTGCGCACGCGTTTGTCGGCGCACAGCGCCGCGCCCGCTTCGGCGCCGAAACCGGTGACGACGTTGAGCACGCCGTCGGGCAGACCGGCTTCGCGAGTGATGCGCGCCAGTTCGAGCGTGGTGAGCGGCGTGTACTCCGACGGCTTGACGACGACGGTGTTGCCCGCGGCCAGCGCCGGCGCCAGCTTCTTGGTGAGGATCAGCAGCGGGTGATTCCACGGCGTCAGCTGGCCGACGACGCCCAGCGGAACGCGCCGCGAATAGGCGTGATACGAGCCCTCGAACGGCAGCACGGCGTCTTCGTGCGTCCGCGCGAGCGCGGCGAAGTAGCGGTAGAATTCGGGCAGCCGCGCCAGCTGCGCGCGCATCTCGCGCAACGGCCGGCCGACGCAGGTCGATTCCAGCGTCGCAAGCTCCGGCAGCGCCGTCTCGAGCCGGTCGGCGAAACGGTTGAGGATACGATACCGCTCGCGCCCCGGCAGCCGCGACCAGCGTCCGTCGGCGAAGGCCTTGCCGGCCGCTTCGATCGCGCATCCGACATCGGCTGGACTCCCCTGGGCGACGCGCGCTACCAACGCGCCGTTGGCAGGATTGCGCACCTCGAAGGTGCGTCCGTCCGCGGCGGAGCGCTCGCATCCGTCAATGAAGTGCTCATAGACCGCGACGCCATCGGTCGTCGTCATCGTCGGTTTCCTCCGCGAGCGCGGGTGGGGAGCGTGAACCTCTTGCGCGTAGTCGCTTCTATGGACGGTGCAGCACAGGAACCTGCCATGCAGGTGGATCGGGACGTTCCGATCGCGATTGACGACGGCATCGTCCTGCGGGCTGACGTGTTTCGCCCACCGGCGGCGGGCGTCTATCCGGTCATCCTGAGCTATGGTCCGTATGCGAAAGGACTCGCATTTCAGGACGGCTATCCGAGCGCGTGGGAGCGGATGGCGACGATGCATCCCGACGTGACCGCGGGTTCGACGAACCGCTACCAGAATTGGGAGGTCGTCGATCCCGAGAAATGGGTCCCGGAGGGCTACGCCTGCGTGCGCGTCGACTCGCGCGGAGCCGGCCGTTCGCCGGGTTTCCTCGATCCGTGGTCGGCGCGCGAGACGCGCGATCTTGCGGCCTGCATCGAATGGGCCGGGGTGCAGCCGTGGAGCAGCGGCAAGGTCGGCCTCAACGGCATCTCCTACTATGCGATGAACCAGTGGTACGTCGCGTCGCTCCAGCCACCGCATCTCGCGGCGATGTGCGTGTGGGAAGGCGCCGCCGACTTCTACCGCGACCTGACGCATCACGGCGGCATCCTCTGCACGTTCGCGCAGAACTGGTACGACATGCAGGTAAAAACGGTCCAGCACGGCGTCGGCGAACGCGGTCCGCGCAGTCGCGTGACGGGCGAGCTCGTCTGCGGCCCCGACACCGTCTCCGAAGAAGCGCTGGCGGCGGGGCGGGCCGACTTCGGTGCCGACATTTTCGCGCATCCGCTGGACGACGACTATCATCGCGCGCGTTCGCCGGTCTGGGAGAAGGTCGTCGTACCGTTCCTTTCGAGCGCGAATTGGGGCGGCCAGGGCCTTCATCCGCGCGGCAACTTCGAAGGCTTCGTCCGCGCCGCGTCGCCTGAAAAGTGGCTTGAAGCGCACGGGATCGAGCACTGGACGGAGTTCTACACCGACTATGGCGTCAGTCTGCAGAAGCGCTTCTTCGCGCGCTACCTTAAAGGCGATGCCGGCGCGTGGCCCGACGAGCCGCGCGTGCGCCTGCAGGTGCGTCATCTCGACCGTTTCGTCGAGCGCCACGAAACCGCGTGGCCGATCCCGCGCACGCGCTGGACGCGGCTCTACCTCGATCTCGAGGCGAGAGGGCTGCGCGCAACCCCCAGTCCGGCAATCGCACAGCTCGCGTTCGATGCGCTCGGGGCTGGGGTAACGTTCCTCGCCGAGCCTCTCGAACAAGAGACGGAGATCACCGGACCGCTCGCGGCGCGGCTGTTCCTCGCCTCGTCGACCAGCGACGCCGACGTGTTCGTCGTACTGCGCGCGTTCGCGCCCGAGGGCACCGAGGTGGTTTTCCAGGGCGCGATCGATCCGCACACACCGCTCGCGCAGGGTTGGCTGCGCGCGTCGCACCGCGCCCTCGACCCGGAGCTCTCGACCGACTACCGGCCGTATCACCGCCACGTACACCAAGAACCGTTAGTGCCCGGCCAACCCGTCCAACTCGAGGTCGAATTGTGGCCGACCTCGATCGTGCTGCCGGCGGGATATCGTCTCGCGCTGAGCGTGCGCGGCACCGACTACGCCTACGAGGGTCCCAGCGGCGGGCGGCTTTCCAACTTCAAGAACGAGATGCGGGGCTGCGGTCCGTTTCTGCACGACGATCCGGGCGATCGGCCAACGAGCATTTTCGGGGCGACGACGACCCTCCACGCAGGCCCCGAAAGCGCGCCCTTCATCCTGCTGCCGGTCGTGACCTGAGCGGCGGCCTGCCTGCTAGGTCCCGGGCTCTGATCTGGGCAAGTTTCCTCCAGAAAGAGCTTGGGCTGGAGGAATCATGTTGCAGCGGACGATCGGTCTCGGAATTCTCGCCGTCTTCATCGCCACGGTCTCCGCGAGCGGTCCGTCGGGCGTCAGCGCGCAAAGCGCCTGGCCCGGCGCCGACGCGTACGTCGGCGCCGACCAGGACAGCGCAAACTGGATTCTGCCTGCGCGCAGCTATAGCGGCAACCGCTACATGGCCGGCGCCCAGATCACCACCGCCAATGTGGGAACGCTCAAGACGGCCTGGACGGCACGCGTCGACGCTCGCGGACCGCTCGAGGTTGCGCCGATCGTGTGGAACGGAACGATGTACGTCACGTCTTCACACAACGACGTGTACGCGCTCGATGCCCAGACCGGCGCAGTGAAGTGGCACTTCCCCTACAAGCCGCACGTCATTGCCTTCTCGGCGAATCGCGGGGTCGCGATCGGCGACGGCAAGGTCTACGAGGCGACGCTCGACGGCCATTTGATCGCCCTCGACGCGATGACCGGTAAACCGGTTTGGAACGTCGTCGCCGCACATGATGTGACGAACACGTTCTTCACCATGCAGCCGGTGCCGTACAAGAACATGCTGCTGCTCGGCGCCTCGAACGGGGACTGGGGTGGCATCGGATACCTGTCCGCGTTCGACGCCGCGACCGGGAAGCGGCTATGGGATTGGAAGACGATCCCGGGGCCGGGCGAACCGGGTCACAATACCTGGAGCGGCGACTCGTGGAAGCGCGGCGGCGGAGCGATTTGGAGCGGGCTCGCGATCGATCCCGCAACGAGCACGGTCTACGTCGACGCGGGCAACCCGCAGCCCGATTTCCTGGGCACGATTCGGAAGGGCGCCAACCTCTATACCAACTCGATGGTCGCGCTCGACATCAGCGGCGCGAAACCGAAGATCAAGTGGTACCACCAGTTCATCCCGCACGACACGCATGATTGGGATCCGGCGATGCCGCCGGTGCTCTTCACCGGCACGGTGAACGGCGCGTCGCGCAGCTTGGTCGCCGCGGGCGACAAGGGCGGCAATTTCTGGGTGCTCGACACTCGCACCGGTGCGGTCGTCTATCATCTCGCGGTCAGCACGCAGAAGGGACAAAGCACCGAGCCGAACCGGCGCGGCGACATCGCCTGTCCGAATACGAACGGCGGCGTCGAGTTCAATGGCGGCAGCTACATGCCCGATACGAATGCGTTCTACGTTCCCAGCGTCGACCAGTGCGGCATCTGGAAGTCGCAAGGCACGGCGACCTATGTCTCCGGCCAATTCTATCTGGGCGGCGCATTCCCGGCGCTCTACGGTCCCAGTACCGGCTACATGAATGCGATCGATATCGGTACCGGGAAATTCCTGTGGCGCAAACATCTCGCGTTTCCGCAGATCGGCGGTGCGCTTTCGATGTCGACCGGCGTGGTATTCACCGGCGGCGTCAACGGCGATTTCACCGCGTACGACGCCAAGACCGGGAACGTGCTGTGGCACTACGCCACCGGCATGACGATCCAGGCGCCGCCCGCGTCCTACGTGCTGGGCGGGAAGCAGTACGTCGTCGTCGGGGCCGGTCCGGCCGGCGTCAACTTCGCAGATCCGCGCTTCAATAAGGGCGCGCCGACGCTCGAGGGAACGTACTCGCACGCGACGGCCGCGCAGATCACCGCTTTCACCCTGCCGTAGCATTTGCCGGCCTGGAGGATCTCGATGCGCACGGTCGCGCTGTCCCTCGCCGCCCTCGTGTTCCTCGGCGGCGCGGTGCCGGCGCGATCGGCGCCCGACGACCACGCGAGCGCCATCGCTGCGCTTGCCGACGTGCGCGCCGCGGTAGCGGAGATCGTACGCATCGAAGACGGCTACGCCGTGGGACACGGCGCCTATCTGCGCGCGGCGCACCGCGCGATGAACGCGCTGGTCGGACATCGTGACGACGGCTACGCGCCGTCGTTCGGCGACCCGGGCGACGGCGTCGGGACGCTCGGCCATCTCGACCGGATGCTCGATCAGGCCGGAGCCTGGCTTTGGACGCCTGCAGTTCAAGGCGCTAAAGCGAACGTGCTCGCGGCCGCCGCGAGCCTGCAGAGCGCGCTCGGGCAAAAAGAAATGGAAGAGTATGAGGCCGATCTGACCCAAGCGCTGGCGAGTTTGGCACTCGTCGTCGGCCGGTCGACCGAGACCGGCGTGCTCGGCGGGCTCGACGGTGCGCTCGCGAACACGACGCTCGGCGTTCCGGCTGGAGCGGCGACGGTCTCCGGCTGCGCGGCGCCGACGCGCGCGCCGGCGTACGGTATCGTCGCGGGACGGCTGGCCTACATCGCGCTTCCGCTCAGCAGCGCGGCGGCGGGAATTCCGGACGGGCTAGCAGTCAGCCGCGTCCAGATCACCGGAAGATGGGTCGTCCTGTTCGCGCCGGCGGCCCGAGCGGCAACGGCGCTGTGCCGGGCCGGTTCACGCTTCGGGCGCACGCGCGCGGTTGCGGCGCACGGCGTGCAGCCGCCGTTCACCGCCGGCCAAGCGCGCGCGGGCGCCGCGGTCTATCGTCGCTACTGCCTGCAATGCCACGGCGCGGATCTGCAAGGCGCCGCCGGGCCGGCCGTTTCCGGGACCGAGTTCCTGGCCAATGCGCAGCGCAACAGATGGACGCTGAGCGACATGCGGACTACCGTCTTCGAAAACATGCCGTTCTCGAATCCCGGTTCGCTGACGCCGGAGCAGTACGCCAACGTGCTGGCGTTCCTGCTGGCCTCCAATTGCTTTTCCGCCGGTCCGCAACCGTTTCCCAAAACTGCCGTGCCCGTGCTGGCAAAGGTGAAGCTCGGCCCCGTCCGCGGCGCCAAGCCCAGCAACCCGAATCTCGGCACCTGCCTCGTGCGCTGAGCTAAGGCTCGTCGAGCGGCTGGGCAGAGTGGTATGTTCCGTGGCAGAAGAGCAGCGTCGGACGGCGTTCGTACGCGTATCGCTCGACGCGCCCGAGAAAAATCTCGTGGTCGCCGCCGTAGTAGCGGTCGACGACGCTGCACTCGAAGTGCGCCACGGCACCTGCGATCAATGGGATGCCGTGCTCACCGGCCGTGTACTCGACGCCGGCGAACTTATCGGGTTGCATGTGGGCGAAGCGGTGCGAGAGTTCGACGTGTTCGCTGCCGAGAATGCTGACGCCGAAGTGGGTCGCCGCGCGAAAGAACGGCAGACTCGGCGCCGCGCAGGCCAGGCTCCACAGCACCAGCGGCGGATCCAGCGACACCGAGCTGAAAGAGTTTGCGGTGAGACCGTGCAGCCGCCCGTCGCCATCGCGCGCGGTAACGATCGAAACGCCGGTGGCGAAGGTCGCGAGCGCATTGCGCAGGTCGCGCCGGTCGAAGGTCGCGGTCGATCCGAGGCTCGTCGGAAGCACCCCCATACAGGGTAATTTATCTACCGATCAAATCACTCGGGCCGTCTGCTGTCAAGCGGGCGCCCCCGAGCCGGAACGAGGACATCCGCTTGCCGATCTGTATCGACACCCACGCGCACTTTCTGCCGGACGCGTTCGTCGCCGTGCTGCGCGAGCGCGGTCTCGCCGAAGCGCGCAAGGATGCCCGAACGCTCGATCTCGCCCACGTCGTGTGCGGGTATGCGGCCCCGACGACGCGTCTGCCATACTTTCCGCTGCTCTACGACTTCGATGCGCGGCGCGAGCTGGCGCGCTCGCAGGGCATCGACCGTCAAATCGTGTGCCTGCCGCCCTTTTACTTTGCCTACGCCGCGGATGCGGAGCTCGCGACCGCCATCTGCCGCGCCGGAAATGATGCGCTCAGCGCGACCGTCGCGCGCGCGCCCGACGCGTTCGCAGCCTTCGCGACCGTCCCGCTGCAGGCACCGGCGGATGCGGTCGACGAGCTGCGCCGCGCCGTCGAGGAACTGGGTTGCTGGGGCGTGGAGATCGGCTCGAGCGTCGCGGGCGTGCCGCTGGACGACCCCGGGCTCGACGTGTTTTGGGCGGCCTGCTGCGAGCTCGACGTTCCGGTTTTCATGCATCCTCACCACGAGCTCGGCGGCGAGCGCGCCCGGCCGTACTATCTCGGCAACCTGTTCGGCAACCCGTCGGAGACGGGCTTGATCGCTGCTCGCCTCATTTTCGCCGGCGTGTTCGAGCGCTTTCCCCAGCTCACGATGATCCTTGCGCACGGCGGCGGGACGCTGGCGGCGATCGCCGGCCGGCTCGACCACGGCTACCGCGTCCGGCCGGAGACGAAGACGATCCCGAAACCACCCAGCGCGTATCTCGCACAGCTGTACGTGGACACGATCACGCACGACGACGCCTACCTCGCTTACCTCGTGCAGAAACTGGGCCCGCAACGCATCGTCGTCGGCACCGACCGGCCGTTCGACATGGGAATCGACGACCCGCGCGGCGCGGTTATGCGGATCCCGGGGCTCGACGACGCCCAGCGCGCGGCGATCCTCGGCGGGAACGCGCGCGGTTTTTTGCAGCGTCCGTAACTACCTGCGCCATCACCGCGGGAACGCCGTCGAAAAATGCGACCGTGAGCCCTTCGATCACGCCGTCGATGTGCTCGGGGATCGCGAGACCGTAGATCCACTTCCGAATCCCGATGTAGAAAATGCTGGCGTGCAGTGCCCACACCAGCTCGAACTCGAGCTCGCTGATCGCCACCTCGGCGGGCGGCGGTAAGCCGTACTCGCGGCGAAGCTCGCGAATCACGCGCGTGTAAATGCGGTCTCGCACCAGCGTCAGGTAGCGGCTGTTGAGGTTCATCCCGCGCAGGCCCGAGAACATGAAGATGCGGATCCACTCGTAGCTGAGGACGGCCTTCGCGTAGGCGAGGTAAAAAGCGATGATCCGTTCGCGCGCCGGACGGGTATGGTCGTCGAGCAGCTCTTCCCAGCGCGGGTCCCAGCGGTTGAGGTAGACCTCCTGATAGACGCGGTCGATCAGCGCTTCTTTGTTCGGGAAGTAGCGGTACAGCAGCGGTTGGGTGATGCCCAGCCGTTTCGCGAGCTCCCGGGTTTGGCCGCCGAAGCCGGCCTCGCAGAAGAACGCGACGGCCCCCCGAGCGATTGCTCGCTCGCGCTCGTCGGCGGAGAGGCGCGTGCGCGGCGGCTTGGCTTTCGAGGTCGCCACCCTTACTGATATGGCGATAACTTGCGCGCGTCCTTGTCGATCGCGCGCCGGCGCCGCACGGGCAAGGAAAAAAGTTTCACCCCGTGAACACCATGCGACCCCGCACGCCCGTGAGCGGTCGCGCTGGTGATCGGTCGATAACCACGCCGAGAGCGGAGAAGTCGGATGCGGCTTGGCTACTTCACAATGCCCCTCCACCCGCCGTCGCGGAACTACACCGACGTGCTCCGGGAGGACCGCGAAGCCATCGTTCTGGCTGACCGGCTGGGCTTTGTCGAAGCGTTCGTCGGCGAACACATCACGGACATCGCCGAACCCGTTACGTCGTGCCTGACGTTCATCGCCTCGCTGATCGATCGTACGGAACGGATCGTGCTGGGAACGGGAACGGTCAATCTTCCGAATGCGCATCCGGCGCAGGTAGCAGCCCAGGTCGCAATGGTTGATCATCTGCTCGAGGGCCGTTTCCTGTTTGGGATCAGCCCCGGCGGCCTGCTCTCCGACGCTGAAGCGTTCGGGAACCTCGACCGCGACCGCACCGCGATGTTCGTCGAGGCGATCGACCATGTGCTGGCGATCTGGAGCGGCGAGGCGCCGTACGACCGCAGCGGCGAGTTCTGGACGATTTCGACCCGGCGCACGATGAATGCGGCAACCGGCCAGGGCAGCATCGTGAAGCCCTACCAGCGTCCGCATCCCCCGATCGTCGTCACGGCGGTTGCGCCGTTTTCAAAGGGGGTCGTGTCGGCGGCCCAGCGCGGCTGGACGCCGATCTCAGCCAACTTCTTGCAGCCGGTCTGGGTCGCATCGCACTGGCCGAAATATCAGGAAGGCTGCGCGGCCGGCGGGCGCACAGCCGACCCGGCCGACTGGCGCGTGGCGAAGAGCGTGTTCGTCGCCGACGATGATGCGATGGCGCAGCGTTACGCCAAGGGGCACGACGGTCCGTACGCCTACTACTTCCGCTCGCTGATGACGAAGCTGATCGGCAACGGCCGGCCCGAACTCTTCAAGCACGACCGGGCGCTCCCGGACGAAGCGATCACGCTCGACTATGTGCTCGACTCGCTCGTCATCTGCGGGAACGTCGACTCCGTGGTTACGCAGCTGCTCGCGTTCAGGAGTACGATCGGCGATTTCGGAACCTTGCTCTACGCCGGGCACGACTGGGTCGATCCGGCGCTCGCGAGGAGGTCGATGGAATTGATGGCAACCGAGGTCATGCCGCGCGTCAACGCCGCGATTGACGCCGAGCGGAGCTCACAGCGCGAGCCGGTAGCCTGACGCGTGACTTCGCGAGCAGGCATCGTCGGTCTCGGCATCATGGGTTCGGCGTACGCAGGCTTGCTGATCGATGCCGGGATCTCGACGTGCGGGTACGACGTGGCGCCCGACGCGCTCGAACGTTTTCGCGTCCGCGGCGGGACCGTCGCCGGGTCGCCCTGCGCCGTCGCCGACGCGTCCGACATCATCATCACGGCACTCCCCAGCGTCGCCGCCCTCGAGAGCGCGTACTTCGGCGCAGGGGGCTTGGTCGCGACCTCGCGCCAAGGGGCCGTGATCGTCGAGGCAAGCACGTTCGCACTCGACGTGAAGGAGTCGGTGCGGGCCCGCATGGCCGAGCGCGGTCTGCAGGTGCTCGACGCGCCGGTCAGCGGGACCGGCTCGCAAGCGCGCGTTCGCGACCTTGCGATCTATGCCAGCGGTGAGCGCGCCGCGTTCGACGCCGCCCGGCCCGTGCTCGACGCGATTGCGCGCTCCGTGCGCTACGTCGGGGCCTTCGGCAATGGCTCGAAGCTCAAGTACATCGCAAACCTGCTGGTGACGATCCACAACCTCTCGACCGCCGAGGCCGTCGTGCTCGCGCAGAAAGCCGGCCTCGATCCGTACGAGATGCTCGAGGTGGTCGGGGATGGTGCGGGCTCGTCGCGGATGCTCCAGGTCCGCGGTCCGATGATGGCCGCCGGCAGCTACGACGATGCCACGATGAAGCTCGACCTCTATCAGAAAGACCTCGACATCATCGCCGAGTTTGCCCGCGCCGTCGGAGCGCCGACGCCGCTGTTCACGCAGAGCACACTCTTCTATGCCGCAGCGCTCGCGCAAGGGCGCGGAAAACAAGACACCGCCGCGATCGCCTCGGTGCTCAAGACGATGGCCGGATTGCCGGCGGACCCGTAAGTGCAGTTCTACATCCAGAACGCGCTGGGCGGGCTCGCCTATGGCAGCCTGCTCTTCTTGATCGCCTCCGGGCTCACACTGATTTTCGGGCTGATGCGCATCATCAACCTCGCGCAGACGTCGTTCTATCTGCTCGGCGCCTACATTGGCCTGACGCTGGTCACGCACGGATGGAACTTCTGGCTCGCGAGCGTCGCGGGCGGGATCGTGACGATGGCACTCGGCTTAGCCGTCTACAGCGCTTTCCTGCACCGGTACCACGCCGACCCGTTGACCTCGCTGCTGCTGACATTGGGCCTGACGCTGATCCTCGACGACGGAATTCTCGCCCTGTGGGGCGGTGATCCGCACTCGATCGCGCCGCCGGCGATCTTTGCCGGCTCGCTCAGCTTCGGAACGCTCGTCTTTCCGGTCTACTGGCTGGTCGTGATTGGGATCAGTTTCACGATCGCCGCGATCTTATTCCTGACCCTCCAACGCACGATGCTGGGCGTGATGATCCGGGCCGCCGTCGACGACGAGGAGATGACGCGCGGACTCGGTGTCGACGTGAACCGCGCGTTCTACGTGGTATTCGCCGCCGGCGCGCTCATTGCGGGACTGGGCGGGCTGCTCGGCGGCCCGATCACCAGCGCGTACCCGGGCCTCGACGGCGAGCTGACGCCGCTCGCGTTTGCGGTGGTGATCGTCGGCGGCATGGGCAGCTTGGGCGGCGCACTCGCCGGCAGTTTGATCATCGGCTTGGTCAACGCATTCGGAAAAGCGCTGTTTCCGGAGCTCTCGTACTTTACGATCTTCGTCCCGGTGGCGCTGATCATGGCGTTTCGCCCGCAGGGACTCTTCGGCAGGAAGCTGTGAACGCGCGCCGTCGCTGGGTATTGACCATCGTCGCCGGGGCCGTCGTCGCGCTGCTGCTGCCGCATCTCGGGGTACCGACCTTCTTCGTCTCGCTGCTGACGCAGACGTGGATCATCGCGATCGCCGCGATGAGCCTCGACCTGCTGATCGGCTTCGTGGGGTTGGTGAACTTCAGTCAGGCGGCACTCTTCGGCGTTGGGGCCTACGCGGTCGCGATCGGCGCGACGCGCTTCCACATCACCGGCTTCGCAAGCGGAATGGTATGCGGCATCATCGCTGCGGTCGTTACGGCCGCGCTGTTCGGATTGGTGGCACTGCGGGCCGAGGGTCCCGGATTCATCATCATCACGATCGCACTCAACCAGATCGTCTGGGGGCTCGCCTACCAGTGGGTCTCGGTCAGCGGCGGCGACAACGGGATCACCGGTATCATTCGTCCCCCGCTGGGATCGATCGACCTCTCGAGCAACACCGCGTACTACTACGTGTGCCTGGCAGCGTTCGCGCTGACGCTGGCGGTGCTGATGACCGTCGTGCGATCGCCCTTTGGATTGGTGCTCAAAGGCGTGCGCGACACACCGCGCCGGATGCGGGCGCTCGGATACAACGTGTGGTTTTACCGCTATTCGGCACTGCTGCTCTCGTCGGTGTTCGCCGGCGCTGCGGGCGTCTTGTTCGCCTGGTACAACCAGTTCGTCGGGCCGGTGGATCTTTCGCTCGACCAATCGACGCAGTTCCTGATCGTCACGATCCTGGGCGGGATCGGGACGATTTACGGCCAGCTGTTCGGTGCGCTGGTCGTGATCTTCCTCAGCAACGAGCTCAGCTCGATCACGCAGCGCTGGATGCTCGTCCTGGGGGTCATCTATTTCGCAATCGTGCTGTACGCCCCGGGCGGACTGGTCGTCTTGGTCCCGCGCTTGTGGGATCGCCTGCGCGGCAAACGCGTCGCGATCGTCCCGGCGGAGCGTCCGTGAACGACGCCTGCCTCGAGCTGCGCGGGATCAGCAAGCGTTTCGGCAGCCTCGCCGTCCTCGACGACGTGACCCTCACGGTGCGGCGTGGCGAACGGCGCGGTATCATCGGTCCCAACGGCGCCGGAAAATCGACCCTCTTCAACATCATCGCCGGAGAGCTGCCGGCCAGCGGCGGAACCGTGCACCTGCTCGGCCGCGACGTCACGCGGCTGCCGGCGCACCGGCGCGCGCGCGCCGGGCTCGCACGCACGTTCCAGACCACGACGCTTTTCCCGCGGCTCACGGCGGTCGAAAATCTGGTCCTTGCGCTGCAGGCTCACAGCGCAGAACGCTTCCATTTGCTGGCGCCGCGCAGCCGCTACCACGCGCGAGACGAGGAAGCCCTCGCGCTGCTCGATCGGGTCGGTCTCGCCGCTTGCGCGAACACCCTCGTCGACGCGCTCGGCTACGGCGAGAAACGGCAGATCGAGATCCTGCTCGCACTGGCACAGAAACCGCAGCTGCTGCTGCTCGACGAACCCACGGCCGGGCTCGCGCCCGCTGACGCCGCGCTGATCACGGAGATGCTGAATCGCGAAAGCGACGGTACGACGATGGTGCTGATCGAGCACGACATGGGCGTGGTGTTCGACGTCGTCGAGAATTTGACGGTGCTGCACCATGGGCGCGTCGTCGCCGACGGGCCGCTCGATGCGATCCGCGGCGACTCCAAGGTGCAGGAGATCTACCTGGGCGGGAACCTGTGAACGCGCTGCTCACGGTCGAGGACATCCACACCTACTACGACCACAGCCACATTCTGCAGGGTGTGTCGCTCGATGCACCCAGCCATGCGGTCACCGCAATCCTCGGCCGCAACGGCGTCGGCAAGACAACGCTGATCCGTTCGATCATCGGCTTCACACCACCGCGCAGCGGACGCATCGTCTTCGACGGCCGGCCGATCGAACGACTCGCTTCACACCTCATCGCTCGGCGCGGGATCGGCCTCGTCCCACAGGGGCGCCGGATCTTCCCGTCGCTCACGGTCAGGGAGAATCTTCTGATCGGGGGCGCTCCGCAACGGAACGGTCGCTGGAATCTCGAGACCGTGTACGCGCTTTTCCCACGCCTGGCGGAGCGCGCGGCCAACTACGGCGGACAGCTGAGCGGCGGCGAGCAGCAGATGGTCGCAATCGGGCGGGCGCTGATGGCGAATCCGCTCTTGCTGCTCATGGACGAGCCCTCGGAGGGATTGGCACCCCTGATCGTTCAGGAACTCCAGCAGACGATGCGGCAGCTGAAAGAGACCGGCCTTGCGATCGTGCTGGTCGAGCAGAACCTGCCCCTCGCGCTCTCGGTCGCCGACAGCGCCTCGATCATCAGCAAAGGCCGGGTCATCTTCGCCGGCGACCCGGAGGAGATCCGAACCGACGCTCAACTTCGCACCCAACACCTCGGCATCTAGCCGTACGCATCCGGAGGTTCGACCGATGAGGATAATCCGCTCCACCTGCGCGTTCGCCGTCAGCCTGGGCGTGCTGTGCATGCTCCTGCCGACGCCCTCTCGGTCGGCTTCGAACGCGCCCATCAAGGTCGCGCTGTTGGCGGCAACCTCCGGCTCCGCCGCCGCCGCCGGGCACGACATGGTCGCAGGCTGGACGCTCTACTGGTCGGAGCACGGCAACGCCGTCGCCGGTCATCCGATCGTCACGACCGTCTACGACACGAACTCGAATGCCGGGCATGCCCTCGACCAGGCGCGTCGCGCGGTCGAACAGGACGGCGCGCAGATGATCGTCGGACCGTACCTTGCGAACGAAGGACTGGCCGTCGCGCCGTACGGGATCCAACACCGCATCCCGATGTTCTTCCCGACCGTCTCGGCCGACGATCTCTCCCAGCGCCAAGCGAACTCGTTCATCATCAAGGTCGCCGGCTGGACCTCGAGCCAGACCACGCACGTCGCCGGCGAGTGGGCGTACGAGCAGGGTTACCGCAAAGTGATGACCCTCGCGAACTCGTACGTCTTCGGCTACGAGAACGCCGGCGGCTTTGCCCAGACGTTCACCCGCAAAGGCGGAAAGATCGTCAATCAGATCTGGGCCCCGCTCGGAACCACCGACTACACCCCGTATATCTCGCAGGTGCAGGCAGCGAATCCCGACGCTCTCTTCGTCGAGATGGTCGGTGCCGATGCCGTGCACTTCCTTCAGCAATGGAGCCAACTCGGGCTCAAGAACAAGATCCCGCTGATCGCGAACGAGACCACGACCGATCAATCCAACATCCGAACGCTCGATCCGGCGCTGGTCGAGGGAATCACCAGCTTCGGGCATTTCGCCGAGGGACGCGATGCCCCGGCAACGCGCAGCTTCATCGAAAAGTACGGCAAAGCCGAGGGCGTGCTGCCGTCCTACATGGCAACGTCGTTCTATACCGCGGCGCAGTGGATCGGGCAGGCGCTCGAGACGGTGCACGGCGACGTCAGCGACCCCGGAATGCTGCTGCGTGCGGTGCGCGAAATCAAGCTGAGCGATTCACCGTTCGGGCCGATGGTGCTCGACCAATACGGCGCCCCGATCGACAACGTCTACATCCGCCGGGTCGTCGCGACAACCGGTGAAGCCGCGAAGTATGCCAAGACGTGGAACATCGTGATCAAGACCTATCCGCACGTCTCCCAGTTCTGGACGTGGAAACCGAGCGACTACCTCAAGCAGCCCGTGTACTCGCCGACCTTTCAGGGATATACGAAATGAACGCGCTCAGGCGCCTCTGCGCGCTCACGCTGGCGGCGTTTGCGCTCGCGAGCATCGGACCCGCCGGCGTAGCGGGTGCGCAGGCCAAGACGATCAAGATCGGCTTTCTGTATCCGGTTACGGGCGTGTTCGCTGCCCCGGGCAGGTACATGCAGGATGGGCTGGAGCTCTATCTCAAGGAGCATAACGGGATGCTCGGCGGGTTCAAGGTCGACATTGACGTCGCCGACTCGCAAGGAAACCCGCAAGTCGGGTTGACGCAGTTGCGCAAGCTCGTCGAACAGGATCACGTCGACCTCATCTTCGGACCGCTTTCGGCCGCCGTGGGCGCGGCGATCGCGCCGTACATCGCCGAACACAAGATCGCAGCGCTTTTCCCAATCGTCTCGGCGGACGACCTCACCCAGCGTACCCCGAACGACTACATCGTGCGCACCGGATGGTCGACGAGCCAACCGACGCACGTGTTGGGCGATTACGCCTACAAAGAGCTGAAATACCGCAAGGTCGCGACGATCGCATACGACTTCAACTTCGGCTGGGAGAGCATCGGCGGCTTCGTCGACACGTTCCAGCGCGACGGCGGCAAGGTCGTCAAACAGGTCTGGACGCCGATCGTCACGCCTGATTACTCGCCGTTCCTCTCGGTCGTTCCGCGCGATGTCGACGCGGTGGTATGCAGCTTCTCGGGCGCAGCGGCAGTCAATTTCATCAAGCAGTACCGCGCCTTCGGACTGAAGATGCCGCTGCTCTGCCAAGGGAACGCTACCGACGAGAGCACGCTCGACGACACCGGGCCCGACGCCGTCGGCATCATCACCGCGCTGCAGTACAGCGCCTCGCTCAAGACACCGGTGAACGAAGCGTTCGTCGCGGCGTACGCCAAGGCGTTCGGACACGTGCCGTCATACTACGCCGACGGAACCTACGTCGGCGCCGAGTATCTCGATCGCGCACTCGCCGTGACGAAGGGAAACACCGCCGACGCACTGGGCTTCATCAAAGCGCTGCGCGCGGTCAAGGCCGACGCCCCGCGCGGACCGCTCAAGCTCGACGATCGCGGCAGTCCCGTGCAGAACATCTACATCCGGCGGGTCGAGGCGCAGAACGGCCACCTCGTGAACAGCGTGATCCGCACCTATCCCACCGTCTCGCAATTCTGGACCTATGACGTCAAGGACTACCTAAGCCACCCCGTCTACTCGCGGGCGTATCCGGTCTGCAACGCCTGCAGCTAGCTAATGGACGGCAATGCCGATCGGGCTGCTTAGCCGCCGTTCGCTGACGCGGAGCCTCGCGCAGAGCACAAGTAATACACCATCGTACGCCGAAATAGCATCGTATGACCGCACCCGTGTGGGCTGCCGACATTGCGATCGATGCAGCGCTGGCGTCGCGACTCGTCGCCGACCAGTTCCCGGCGCTGGGCGGGCAGAGTGTCGAGCCGTTCGGTGTCGGCTGGGACAATGCTGCGTTTCTCGTCGCCGGCAAAGTTGTCTTTCGCTTTCCGCGGCGCCGCATCGTCGCGGATCTGATCGAGCGCGAGATCGCGCTGCTGCCGTACCTCGCGCCGCGGCTTCCGATCGCCACCTCGACCCCGACGTTCGTGGGTGCGGAGAGCACCATCTACCCGTGGTCGTTTGCCGGCTACCCGCTCATCGCGGGACGGTCGGCGGGTTCGAGGCCTCTCGCCGACCCTGAGCGGTCCGCGCTGGCCCAACCGCTGGCGCGGTTTTTACGCGCACTCCATTCCATCGACCCGACACCGCTGGTCGCGCTCGGTTTGCCGCCCGACGAACTCAAACGGTTCGATCACGACGTCTGCCTGCGCAGGACGGATGAGCGTGTACCGACGCTCGCGAGCGCCGGATACAACGATGGGCTCGCAGACTTCACGACCTGGCTTCAGGCGCATCGTCCGGTCGCGCTCGACGACGCCAAACGAACCGTCGTCCACGGGGACTTCTATCCGCGTCACGTGGTGCTCGACGCAAACGGTCGCATCGCGGGGGTGATCGATTGGGGCGACCTGCATCTGGGCGATCCCGCGATCGATCTCGCGATCGCGCATCTCATGCTGCCGGCAGCTGCCCATCAGACGTTTCGCAACGCGTACGGGCTGATCGACAACCGGACCTGGACGATGGCGCGCTATCGCGCCATCTATTCCGCGATCGTCGTGCTCGATTACGGAATCCGCGAAAGCGACGCCGAGATGGTCGAGATCGGATCGGCTGCGCTGCGCCTGATGCGCGATCAGGTCGCCTGAGCGCCGTTTTTCGAAAAGGATGGACGCCGGAATGCCGGTTGTAAAGCGAAGCCGCTATGCGTACTCGGAGACGGTGTCGCGATTGGTCAAGGCGATAACCGGCGCCGGCAATACGATTTTCGCGACCATCGACCAGGCTGCGGCCGCCCACCATGCGGGACTGACGTTACGACCGACGACGCTGATCGTGTTCGGCAACCCGAAGGGAGGAACGCTCTTGATGGATGCGTTCCCACTGACCGCGCTCGATCTCCCGCTCAAACTGCTCGTGTGGGACGCGGGCGATTCGGTCAGCGTCGCCTACACGCCGGCGGCGGAGGTAGCGCTGCGAAACGGTGTGACCGGAAAAGACGCGCTGATATCAGCGATGGACGCGGCGCTTGCCGCACTCGCAGATTCGGTGGTGTAAAGGCGCAGAATCCGGTCAGAGGGCGTGCGGGGCGCCGGTCCCGTTCAGCGACGCGGGATGCAGGATCTCGCTCGCGGCGCGACGCTGCTCTTCCAGCAGCGCGCTCGTCGCGAGGGTGCCGGGATACCAGGTCGGCAACGGCTTCTCTACCGGGGCCGGTTTCGCCAGCGTCACCGGCGCATCGGACACTGTCGCCGAGGCCACCGACACGCCGTGGTTCGGATTCGCGCCGCGGTGCAGCGCGTCGAGGGAGTGCGGGTTCAGCGGGATCGTGCCCGTAACGGCGATGATCCAGCCCGGCGCGGCAGGTATCTTGAACGTCGTGCTCTTCGCGGCGTGAATGTCGAGCATACCGGCTAGCGCGCGATTGCTCGCGGTCGGCATCGTCCGGCCGTTCATCGCATCCCAGCCCGGGGGAACGACGCTTCCGTCGAAGCGTCGCGCCTCGCCGATGATCGGAAACTGCAGCACATGCGCTGGAATCGGCTCGGCAGGGCTCAATCCCGCCGGCGCGCGCTGATTCGACTGCGCTGTCGTTTGCGGGAGCATGCTCGAGCCCGCATTCCCGTGACCGCAGCCCGTGAGCAGCGCGGCCGCGCCGGCGCTGAGAAAGCCCGCCCGGTTCAAGTGCCGCACGGTTAATTACGCGAGGGAAAGATGCCCACGAGTGCGATACAGAAGTTGAGCACCAAGAACGGCTGGATGTTCGGATGCGGCTGGCTGCCGCCGGCAACATTGACCATCTGCGGGTGCATCGTTGTCGCGTTCCCCAGTAACGGGTCCGTCCTCGAGTAGATGTCCTTTGCGCCGGTGACGTTGTCGCCGGTCGGCGAGAGCCAATGCCCCGACGGGTTCGACGCGAGCGTGTCAAGCGGGTTTGTGTCCGCCGTGATGAGGTGGTTGTGAGCCGGCATCTGCGGGATCGTCAGCGTCACATTCTCTAGCCCGCCGAGTTCACCAAGAACGTACGGGCTGAGCCCGTTGCCCTGGCCCAAATGGATGGGGACCCGGCTTTGAAGGTTCGGCAGTTGGAACGTCGTCACGCCGTTTCCGCCGTAGGTTGTGCCAAGCAGCGCGAAGACGGCATCAAACTGACTGATACTCATGGTCTGACCGTTGCAGAACGCCCAACCTTGCGGGGCGAAGTTAAAGCCAAACATGCGGATCTCACCCAGGAAGGGATCGGACACGGTTATCTCCCCAAGAACCTCGCGGACAACGCAGGACGCCCCCCGGCTACAGGAGTCGAGCGCTCGATAAGGCCGTCACTTCGCTCGACGAGGTAAAGGCCCTCTCACCGGCGCGGTCCAGCACGACGCAAAGATGTTCCCCCGAGGTGCCGCACCGGGACGGCCGAACGGCACAACATGAAGCTGTTTGTAAGTTTGATTGTAACGCTTGTTGCACTTCCAGGCGCTGTCGTCGCTCAATCGCCGTCGCCCTACGCCGGGCAAGACTCTCGTCAAATCAAAGCGCTGTCCGCCGAGGATGTCCGAGAATATCTTGCGGGCGAGGGTCTCGGGATGGCGAAGGCTGGAGAGCTCAACCACTTTCCTGGCCCGAAGCACGTGTTGGCAATGGCCGCCCAGCTTGCACTGACCGCGGATCAGCGAACGAAGATTGAAGACATCGCTGCGAAAATGACCGCGGCCGCTGTTCCCCTTGGACGTCAGATCGTTGACGCCGAGCAACGTCTCGACGCAGCCTTCGCGTCTGCTACGATCGATCAGCCATCCTTGCGCCAACAAACAGAACGGATCGGCGAGTTACAGGGTCAACTTCGCGACGTACATCTCTCGGCGCACCTCGCAACACGCACGATTCTTCGTCGGGATCAAATCGCGAAGTACGATCAGATGCGTGGTTATGGAACGCCGACAAACTCCGACGAACAGATGCACCACCCGATGTAGGGCTGCGATCAAGCCCCCTAGATCTGAATCAGATCAGGTGAATCGACTATCCCGGCTACAGGAGTCGAGCGCACGATGGTGCTTCGCGATCTTTGACGGGCGGGATATACAGCCGCTCCGTGCGTAATGCCGGTAGCATGTTTCGGCTACTCGCCTCGGCGTTTGCGGCGCTCCTTCTGTGCTACCAGCCCGTGCTCGCGTCTCCCGCGATGGTGCTCGCGACGACCACGAGCACGCAGGACACGGGTCTGCTGGACGTGCTCGTGCCCGCCTTCGAGAAGACCTCGGGCTACGTGGTGAAAACGATCGCCGTCGGGACCGGCGCTGCCCTTGCAATGGGTGAGCGGGGAGACGCGGACGTGCTCCTGGTGCATGCGCCGTCCGCGGAAGAACTCTATATGGCGAAAGGCCGCGGCCTTTCGCGGGCGCGCGTCATGCACAACAGTTTTATCGTGGTCGGACCGGCTGCCGATCCCGCGCACGTTCGAGGTTCCCCGACGGCGCAAGACGCGCTGGCCCGTATCGCTCGCGCGCAAGTGCCGTTCGTCTCCCGTGCTGATGACTCGGGCACGAACATCAAGGAACTCGCGCTCTGGAAAGCCGCGGCTGTCATTCCGTTGGGTTCGTGGTACATCAAGACGGGTAGCGGGATGGCCGAGACGCTGCATATTGCTTCCCAAAAAGCAGCCTACACGCTGACCGACGATGGTACCTATCTTTCCCAGCGCGCGGCGCTGGCGCTCGTTCCACTGGTCGAGGACGCGAAAGACTTGCTCAACATCTACCACGTCATCGTCGTGAAGCCGCTCGCGGGTCGCGTCTCGAACCAGACCGCCGCAGAGGCCTTTGCCGCGTTCGTCACGTCGCCCGAAGGCCAGCGGATCATCGCGACCTACGGGTCCGAACGCTTCGGGCGACCGCTCTTCACTCCCGATGCCGGGAAGGGCGACTGATCTGATCTCGATTGCGGCGCTCTCCGTCGCCGTTTCCGGCCTCGCGACGTTCATCGCCGGGCTCCTTGCGATTCCGGCGGCGTTGTGGATCGTGCACGGACGGTCGCGCTTGCGCGGTGCGCTGCTCGCGTTCTTCGTCGCGGGGTTGGGGCTGCCGCCGGTCGCCGTCGGGCTGGCGATCGCGTACGCATTCTGGCGCAGCGGTCCGCTCGGGTTCTTCGATCTGCTCTACACACCGTTTGCGATGGGCGTGGCCCAAACGATCATCGTCGTTCCGCTGGCCGGCACGCTGGCGGTCGTGGCGCTCCGCGGCGGCGACCCGACGCTGCCGATGCAGCTGTCGGGACTCGGGCTCCGGCGGCGCGATCGCCTGGCGCTGCTGGCACGTGAGGTTGCTCCAGGCCTTGCCGCCGCGCTGTTGGCCGGCTTCGGTAGGGCGATCGCCGAGGTCGGCGCTGCCCAGATGACCGGCGGCAATATAGAAGGACACACGCGCGTCCTGACCACGGCAACGATGCTTGCGGTCGGGAAGGGCGAGTTCGCCGAGGCGTTCTCCTACGTCGCCGTGCTGCTGGGCATCGTGGCGATCGTCACCGGCGCGGCACTGGCGCTGCAGCGACGATGGGCATGACCGCGCGCGATCTCGTCGTACGACGTGGCGCGTTCAGCCTGAGCGTTCCCGCGTTTGCAGCCGGCCCGCGCGGTACCGCGCTGCTCGGGCCGAACGGCGCCGGCAAAACGACGCTGCTGCTCGCACTGCAGGGGTTGCTCCCTGCAGCAGGTACCATCGAACACTCGGGACGCGGCGCAGCGGTGTTCGCACGGCCCGCCGTCCTTCGCGGAACCGCGCTTTGGAACGTCGCCGTGGTCGTGCAGTCGGTCCTTCGCACCGGTGCGGCCGAGGCGCACGAACGCGCAGGCCGGATGCTGCAGGCGGTCGGACTCACGAGCCTACGCGACGCCGACGCGCGCACGCTCTCGACCGGCGAACGGCAGCGCCTCGCGCTCGCCCGCGCGATCGGCGTCGAACCTATGGCGCTGTTCCTCGACGAAGCGTTCGCGAACATCGACGCTGACGCACGCCCAGCGCTCCGCGCCTTCGTCTCGGACTACTGCGCCAGCACATCGTGTGAACTGGTGCTCGCAACATCATCGCTCGCTGACGTCTTTGCCCTGTGCGACGACGCCCTCGTCCTCGAACACGGGACGGTCACCCACCGCGGACCGCGCGATGACCTCGAACACGCACACGATCCCTACGTCCGGGCCTTCATCGCGGAATCACGCCTCACCGGCCACGTCTCCTAACCGCACGCCCGAAGGCTAGCGTCTGAGCATCCTCGTTGTTCCCGGAGCATCCACCGGCGCGTTGATCGTGAGGCCGAGCGTGGCGGTTGCCGTGCTGATGCCGTCGTGGCCGTTGCTCGTGTAGAAACCAGCAGCGGCGAAGGACGGGATCGTGGGCACGGTCACGGCCACGTTGTACGTCGACGGGTCGAGCGTAAACGTCAAGAAGCCGGGCGTAAACTCGCCGAGAATGAACGCGGCGTTACCGAGTGGTGGCGGCAGGCAGAGGTGCGCTCCGTCGTTGTCCGTGCACACGATTGCATGGTAGGCGATGTAGGTGAATTGCCGGCACGACACGTTGTTCGGGCCGGGACGCGGTCCGGGTGTCGCATCGTTGCAGGAAGCGGGCGCACTGGCTGCCGGTTCGGGGAGAGAATCGAAACTACTCGGCGGTGACGCGGTCGAAAACGGAGTGATCGGCCCGGGGGTTCCGAGTGAGAACGTCGCCGTCGTGCCGGCTGGGAGTTGTGCCTGCGAGCCCGGAGTGAAGTTGCCCGATACGCTCGTCACCGAACCCGTGGAATCGCCTTCGAAATCGGTGAAGGAGAAGTTTTCGGGCGCCGGCGTCGTGTCGATGTCGACGACCGCGGGCTGGACATCGGCGCGGAAATGGAACGCGAATGACGCGGCGAGCGACCCGCTCCCCGAGCCGACGGCGCCGTCGAGATCGGTAATCGACTCGCTGTCGGTGAACGTCGCGGTCCCGCTCCATTGTGTGAGCGGTACGGCGTTGCTCGCGACGCCGGTTGCGTTAGGCCCCGTATACACGGTCACGAGCCCTGACGCGCCCGCGCCCTCGTTCGGAATCTGCACGAGCACTTCTTCGGGTTCCCACGTGGCAACCGGGGCCGGGTAGGTTCCCGATGCATTCGTGATCGTAACGCTGCCCTGGCCGTTCGGAAAGGTTCCGTGGATGCCCATGGCGGCTTGCGGCAGCTCGTCGACATCGACGAACCGAATCGAGGGAAGGCCGTATTCGATCGGCAGATTCGGGATGCTCGCCGAGCCGAAATCAGAAACGATAAAGCGCGAGTAGACGCCGTCCGAAGACGGCGGATAGACGTAATTGGTGGCGTACGCGTCTTGCGCGTAGGTCTCCGTACCGACGCTGATCCCGAGGCTGCGGTCCTCGGTCTGCATCACCGCTTCGATGAACGGCAGCGCAAACGGGCGTTGCGGCGGCGTGCGTTGCGCGACAAACTGATCCATGCCGGTCTGCGAGGGGCTCTGCTCGCCGAGCATCCGATCGAAAATAAACGCGTCGGTTTGATCGGCCGAGGTTCCAGCCACGGGTTTCGTCCAGCCGAGATACTGCCCGGCTCCGGCCAGTTGGAATGCCGTCTCGACCGACGTCGCAATCAGCGGACTCTGTCCGAAGCACGACTCGTTGTCGACGATCGCGCCGGGATTGAACGTTGCATGCTCGATCAGAAATGCCGGCGTGAATGCGAAGGTCGTAAAGGTGGATATGGTCTTATCTTTTTGGAGCACGAACGCGTAGGTCAGACGTCCGGCGGCAAGATCGCTCGCGTACTGCATCCGCAAGGCATCGGTGACGGGCGTATTCGAGATGTTGATGTAGAACTGCGGGCCGCCCGGTTTGAGCGTGACCACGGCTCCGTGCGTTGCGATGTCGAGAAAATCGAGCGGGTGCGTGCTGCCGAGGGCGACGATGTTTTCGAGCGTGACGGCCGCGACATCGACTTGCGCCCCGGTACTTTGAAAGCCGAGGTTGTTGAAGGCCTGACCGAACTGTTGCTGGTTCGCCGGCGTGAACGCCGCCGAGTCCAGCTCGTTGACCAGGAACAGCACCTCATGCTGCGTCGCCGGCCCGATGCTGGTGCCGGGCGGCGGACCGACAACGATGCCATTGCGCCGGCGGGTGTTGCTCGGCGCCAGCAGGTCGGCGACGCGATCCGTGAAGACAATGACGGGCTCCCCGTCGCTGAGCGTGGCCGAAATGGCGCCCGGCCCCGCCGTCGCCGATGCGAATGCGCCCGAGCTGACCATGTGCGCGGCGACGTTCGCGACGTCCGACATCGGGTCGGTTCCGGGAAGGGTCTGATAGTACGCCTCGACGCTCGCTAGCGCCGTCGCAACGGCCGCGGCACTCGCCGAACCCGGGGAACTCGAGGGCGACGTAGCGCCGCCACCGTGAGAACCGACGGGGATCGAACGACTCCCCGAACACGCCGAAAGCACGACGGCGAACACCGCGAGCGCAATACCCCAGCCACGGTAACCCATCAAACCTCCTCCAGCACGAGCAACCCAATCGTACCGTCCGGCTGATCGTTTCTCCGCTCGACTGGCCGAGTATCTTAAAGAAGGCCACCGCGCCCATTTTTCGGCTCAGACCGAAGCCACGAAAAACGCCCAACCCATTGTGGGACGGGCGTTTGCAGAAATGCCGAGAGTGAGAATCGAACTCACGACACCAGGTTTTTCAGACCTGTGCTCTACCGACTGAGCTATCTCGGCGCGACCGACCCTCGTTCGGCGGTCCGGAGGGCGACCCTCCCGCTTGCAGGGCCGAGCGGGCGGGCAAGGCCACGCTGGCGCGTCGGCCGCTCCCTAACCTGAAGAATCAGTGAGAGCGACACGTTGCGACGGCCCGCTACGTTCCTTCTAGCACGATGACGAGAAAAGCACTGGGCACGCTTGCAGCCGCTGCTGCGCTCGCGGCGGCGAGCGCCCTTCCGCTCGCCGCGGGAGCGGCAACGGTGACGACCGGCCAATCGCAAACCTACATCCTGAATGCCGTCACGACGCAGCGGTTCGACGCGGGCGAGTACGATGGCGTTCTGCGGCTCACGATCAGCCCGAATGGGTACGTGAACGGGTCGTATCACGACCTCGATCAGGGCTTGCCGAAGAACGTGACGGGCGGGCTTCAACCGGATGGCCGCATCTGGCTCGACATCGGCGCATCCGGGCGCCTTCACCTCAACGGCACGTTCAGAAACGGCGTCTTGCACGCGGTCGCGCAGATCCCGAGCGCCGATACCCTGTACTTCGACGCAGCGCCCGCGCACTGACGGTCGGCACTCGGGCGCCGCGGTCGCCTACGCCGTGTCGGGTGTTTCGGCGTCAGCCGACTCGATGCTGACGACGTCCTGGTAGCGAATCAGGCGCATGATATCGTCGCCTTGCAGGCTAAAATAGCTCACGCTGTCGAGCTGCACGAGCCCTACTACGATACTGCGGTCAACGCGCGTGATGCGCGCGCGCTGTCCGGCGAAACGGTCGATGTCACTTGGTGTCATGCCAGCGCGCAGGTTTCGTCGTCACGTCTCGCGCCGCCTCGCAACCGTACAATTGCCCGTGCCGCATACGGTGAACGACAGATCGCCTCGGCTTTACAACCGAGGCGATCTGCGCTAGGGAACCGCTCTGGAAAGTTGAGACGTCAGACTTTATTGCGAACGTCGCGCTTCGTCGCGTCGATGTCGGCCTTCACCGTCTCCGTCCCCTGGCGAAACATCGAGCCGGCCTTTTCGCCCGTCGACATCTGGTCGCCGGCGAGATCCCGGGTCGCCTTTTCACCCTCGGCGTTGCCGCGATGTCCGGCTTCGTCGAGCGAATCCTTGATGTTCGCGCCCGTCTTCTTGAGGTCGTCCTTAAAACTCATCGTTGATTTCTCTCCGACCGCAGCGTACGGTCATGGTGGGCAGCCGTCGCCCGGCGCCTTCGTGGAGTAACGGCCTTCCGTGTACCCGGTTTTGAGGATGTTTATTCCCGGCGTTTCCCCAGCAGGCTGGACCCGAACGTACGTTACAGCACGCTGGTCCTCGTCGCACTGCGGTATGCGCGCCAGGGGAGCACGACGGATTCGAGCGCGTCGAGGATTGCCGAGAGCATGAGGCCCAGCAGCGAGACGGCGACGAGCGCGGCATAGAGCCGGTCGACATCGAGCAGCTGCTGCGCGTTGAAGATCGCAAACCCGAGGCCGGTGCGCGTGAGCTGGTACTCCGCGGCCACGGCGAGCACGATTGCAATCCCGATGCTCAGCTTCAACCCGGCGTAGATATTCGGCATAGCGCCCGGCAGGAGCACGCGGAAGAACAACGTCGCCGGCCGCAGACGGTATGCGCGCGCGACATCGAGATAGATCAGTTCGATTTGCCGCACGCCGGCTTCGGTGTTGATCGCCATCAAAAAGAAGACGCCGACGGCAACCGCGGCCCACTTGGCGGGCTCACCCGTCCCAAAAATGAAATAGAACAGCGGCAAGATCGCAATTTTCGGAATCGGGTACAGCAGCGCGATGATCGGACCGAAATACGCGCGCACCGCGCCGTTCATTCCCATCGCCAAACCGATCAGCGTACCGGGGATGCCGCCGATCAGCAATCCGATCAAGATCCGGCTTAGGGTCCAGGCCGCGTTGCTCGCGAGTTCCCCGCCGGCGGCGTACGCGAAAAAGTTGGCGGCGATCTCACTCGGCGGCGGAAAGAGCCCCGGGTTCAGGAGCCGCGTCGAGACCGCTATCTGCCACAGCGCAACGATCGAGAGCGGCCCGATGATGCGGATCATGCGGTCGCGCGCCGTCACCGCAGCAGCTCCCAGATGCGCACGACCTGCTCGCCGAACGCCCCGTCGCCCCGGATCGCGATCGCGTCGCGCGGGCGCGGGAACGCGATCGGCACGATCTCCTTGATCTTTCCGGGCCGCGTGCTCATGACGAGAACGCGATCGGCCAGCGTGATCGCCTCTTCGATGCCGTGGGTGACGAAGACGACCGGTTTGGGCGACCGTTCCCACAAGCGCATCAGCTCGTTCGCGAGACCGACGCGCGTTTGCTCGTCGAGCGCTCCGAATGGTTCGTCCATGAACAGGATCGCCGGATCGGTCACGAACGCGCGCGCGACCGCTGCCCGCTGCTTCATGCCGCCCGAGAGTTCATGCGGCCACGCCCGCGCGTAGTCCGCCAGACCGACCAGGGCAAGGACGTTCGCGACGCGCGCATCGACCTCGCGCCCCGGCACGGTCAGCGAGTCGAACGCGACGGCGACGTTGGCGTCAACGCGCAGCCACGGAAACAGGGACGCTTCCTGAAACACCGTCGCGCTCGGCAGCTCGTTCGGCCGCGCGCCGGCACCGACGATCACGCGGCCTTCGGTCGCGGCGTCGAGGCCGGCCATGATCCGCAGCAGGGTGCTTTTCCCGCACCCGCTCGGGCCGACGATGGCGACGAACTCGCCGTCGGCGATCTCGAAGTTGACGTCATCGAGCGCGAGGGTCCCGCTGGGATAGCGTTTCGTCAGGTGCTCGACGACGATCGCGGCCACGACTGGGCGTGTTCGGAAAAGCCAACGCCGGACCCCGTTGGGGGACCGGCGTTGCGACTGGCGACGTTGATGGGGCTCGAACCCACGACCTCCGCCGTGACAGGGCGGCGCTCTAACCAACTGAGCTACAACGCCATCGAGGTTCATGGTGGGCACGGTTGGGATTGAACCAACGACCCCCCGCGTGTGAAGCGGATGCTCTCCCACTGAGCTACGCGCCCATGCCACCGCCCCCGAGGGCGAACCGGACTATTCTAACGGACGGAAACGAGGCCTGTCTACGGAGGGCGGGGCGCTTCCCGACGCCTTGGCGAGCGAGCCGGCGAGGCTGCGACGACGGATGGCTTCCGGGGTAGAATCAGCGCGATGCTGCCAACCGAGGGCCCCGCTGCCGCGAAGGCAGCGGGGCTGCGCTATACGACGGACGCGATGCCCGGCATTCGGCGGATCAAGCACCGCAGCACCTTCGCCTACATCGCGGCGGACGGCAGGCCGGTGCGCAACCGCGCCGAGCTGGCGCGGATCGCCGCGCTGGCGGTCCCGCCCGCCTATACCGACGTCTGGATCTCGCCGATCGGCAACGGCCATCTCCAAGCCACCGGCCGCGACGCGCGCGGCCGCAAGCAGTACCGCTACCACCAGCGCTGGCGCGCGGTCCGCGACGAAACGAAGTTCGATCGCATGCTCGACTTCGCCAAAGCCTTGCCGGCGATTCGCGCCACGGTCGCCGTGGATATGGGGCTGACCGGGCTGCCGCGCGAAAAGGTTCTGGCGACGGTCGTTTCGCTGCTCGAAGAAACGTCGCTCCGGGTCGGCAACGAGGAATACGCGCGCGACAACGATTCGTACGGCCTGACGACGCTCGAGGACGAGCACGTCGACGTCACGCCGACGAAGGTTCGGTTTCATTTCCGCGGCAAGAGCGGGAAGATGCAGGAGGTGACGGTGCGCGACCGCCGGATCGCGCGGATCGTCAAAGCCAGCCGAGACCTGCCGGGTCAGAAGCTCTTCGAGTATCTCGACGAGGCGGGTGAGGCGCATCCGGTGCGCTCCGAAGACGTCAACGACTATCTGCGCGCCGTCGCCGGCGACGACTTCAGCGCGAAAGACTTCCGTACGTGGGAGGCCACGATGCGCTGCGCCCTGGAGCTTGCCGCCGTGCACGCCGAAGGCATGGCAGAAGCGAAGGCGGCCGTCGTCGAGGCCGTCAAACGCGTCGCGGAAAAGCTCGGCAACACGCCGGCCGTCTGCAGAAAGGCGTACATCCACCCCGGCGTCATCGCCGAGTTTCTCGCCCACGGCGCACTCACGCTGGCCGAAAAAGCGGCCCGGCGTAGCGACGCGCATGCCCTCGACCGCCACGAGCGCGCGGTGATCGATCTTATCGAGCGGATCATGGCGCGCGAGCGCGAGCCGTTGGTCCGCCGGCTCGAGCGCTCCGTCCGATCCGCGCGTGCGCAAGGCAAGCGAGCGAAGGGGTAGCGCCGGAAAACGCGGCACCACTCGCTTGGCAGTTCCTGACTAAGCAGGCACCGGAACGGGTAGAACTGTCCCATCATGCGCACTCTTGTCAATGCCGCCCGCCTGGCGGTCCTTCCACTCGCCCTTGCCCTCGGGATGGTTGTGGCGACGCCACCTCCCGCGGCGACTGCCGGCACGGTCGGCAGCGCCTGGGTCGAGGGCACGCTCGTCCACATCTCGGCCAACAACATCAAGGTCAAGACGGGGACGCAAGAGCTCAGCTTCTTGCTGGTCCCGCACTTCGATCAGGTCTTCTCCGGCGACGGCAAGACGACGTACCAGATGAAGAACCTGCACTCCGGCCAGACGGTCAAGGTCTTCTACGACCAGAAGTTCCTCGGCCAGCGCCATGCGGACCGCATCCTGGTGCTCAACCGAGCCCAGCTGCCGATGAAGCAACAGAAGGGCTAAAGCCCTCAGTCCAGAGGCGGGAGCTCCGAGGCGAACGTTACGGCGTGACCTCCGGGCTCCCGCACCGTGATCTCGTGCATGCCGTAGAACGTCTTGCGGAGCGGGACGATCACATCGGCATCCGCGATCGACGGCACGACCCCTCCGACGTCGCTGACCCGAATATAGAGCGCGACCGCGCCGCGCCCCGAGATCGTCTCGTTGACCGCGCGGGCAGCGTCGTGCCCGACATCGTCGATCACGCTGGCGTGCGATTGCACCATGACGACGACACCGTCTTTTTGCAGCATTGAGAAGCCGGTCGATTCGCCGTGCGCGATCGCGACGGTCTCGGTAAACCCGAGCCGGTCGCGAAAGAATTCGCGGGTCGGATCCACCCGCTCGACGATCAGGACGGGAGCGATCGACTCGAAGCGCAGGTGCGGCATCAGGCGGTCCGCGGCTGGCTGACGAGCTCGATCCCGAGCGCGATCATCACGAGTCCCGCGACGAGGTCGAAGACGCGCGTCGCGCGCAGGTTCCCGCCGATACGTTCGCCCAGAGCGCCCGCAGCGAAGGCGATCGACACGTCGAACGCCAGGCCGACCGCCGCGAACACGGCGCCCAGCTCGAGCAGCTGCACCGCAACCGGGGCCGCGCCGGGCACGACGAACTGCGGCAGGAACGCTGCGAAGAACACGATGACCTTCGGATTGGTAACGTTGGTCAGGAAACCCCGCCGGAATGCTTCGGCGCGGGGCGCCGAGGTGCCCAGGGCGGCCCGGCGCCCGCGCAGCGCGCAGATACCCAGCCATACCAAATAGATCGCACCCGCGACGCGCAGCACATTGAACGCGGTCGCTGAAGCGGCAAAGAGCGCGGAGAGTCCGAGTGCCGCCGCGGTCACGTGCAGGGTCATCGCGGTCGTGATCCCGCGGACCGCATCGAGCCCCGTGCGCGCTCCGCCGCGCGCTGCGGAGGCGACGACGAACAGCATATCGGGTCCCGGCGCGAGGCAGATCGCGACCGTGGCAGCGAGGAAAAGAAACCACGTATGAACATGCACGGCACCGCCATAACCAGCCGACCGGCCTGGTTGGTTGCATTCCAGGAGGGGTTTGACGCCGCCCCGCGCATCGGATACACTTCCGCGTTGGACGGGCGCGTAGCTCAGTGGGAGAGCGCTACATTGACACTGTAGAGGTCGTAAGTTCGATCCTTACCGTGCCCAAGTTACGAAAAGCTCCGCCGAGTTATCGGCCGGGCTTTTTCTCTTCGCGGACCGCGTGCGTGAGATGGGCGTGAACGCGGCAGGGGAAGAGATCGAAGAGCTTTTCCGCTCCTCGCTGCGCTTTACAGCCGCATTTGAAGTGGAGGAATTCCTTTCGTCCTTGCGTGCTCTGGTCACGGAACGCGAACCGGCCGCCGCCGAGAAGGTCCTCCAGAAACCTCCGCCCATACAGGCCGTTCGCACCCTCCACCATCGACGTAGCGTATCAGACTTTGGTCGGAACCGACGATAAGCAAACGTACACTCGCGCTACGCCGTCCCGTGTGAGACCAGTCGCGCGATCCCGTAGGCGGCGCCGGCTGCCAGTGCGCCGATGAACCAGGTCGTGAGCGCGCCGCTCAGGAGCGGCGTCTTCAGGTAGCGGGCGCGCAGCGCCCCGAAAGCAAGCAGCGCGCCCGAGGTGAACAGGCACGACCAGAGCAGCGCCACGTGCGCCTCGGGAATGAACACGTAGGCCGCCAGCGGGAAGATTCCGCCCAGCGCGTAGCCGCCGCCGACCAGCGCGGCGCTGCGCGGAGCAGCGTTCGTGTCGGGACGTTCCAAGCCGAGTTCGTTGCGCATCATGAAGTCGACCCACTTGTGCTGGTCGCGCGCGATCTCGTCGACGACCGTCGTCAGCGCCGGCTCGCGCACGCCGTACCGGGCGAGGATCTCCGCCACCTCGGCACGCTCTTCGTCTGGGATCTGCTGGGTCTCGCGCACCTCGCGCGCGTACTCGCTCAAGTAGTGCTGGGCTGCGGTTCGCGCGGCGAGGTAGCCGCCGAGCCCCATCGAGATCGCGCCCGCGACGATCTCGGCCAGTCCGGCGGTGACCACCAGACCGCTGCCGGCAACCGCGCCCGACACGCCGGCCGCCAAGGCAAACGGCACGGTGAGCCCGTCGGCGATCCCAAGGATCAGATCGCGGACGCCCTGCCCATCCCCCTGATGGCGCTCAGGGTGGATATCGACCGCCATCTCCGTCGTCTCCATCCACCCACCATACCGGGCCAGGATGATTTCGTCACGCCGAATTGGCCCGTGAGGCGCGCCGCGGCACGGCGTCGAAACCAACGAAGGTGACCACGACGACCGTCGACATCGCGCACCTCCGCCACACCGCGGCGCACGTGCTGGCGTATGCCGTCCAGGACCTCTTCCCCGATGCCAAACCGACCATCGGTCCGTCGATCGAAAACGGGTTCTACTACGACTTTGACCGCGCCACGCCGTTCACGCCCGAGGACGTCGAGAAACTCGAGGCACGGATGCGCGAGATCGTCCGCGCCGACTATCCGATGACCGGCCGCCGCGTGACGCGCGACGAAGCGATCGCGGAGTTCCGAGACAACCCGTACAAGGTCGAACTGGCCGAGCAGATTCCCGACGGCGAACCGGTCACGCTCTACACGATCGGCGACTTCACCGACTTGTGCCGCGGCGGCCATGCCGACTCGACGGGAGCGATCGGGGCGCTCAAACTGACCTCGGTGGCCGGCGCCTATTGGCGCGGCGACGAGCACAACGCGATGCTGCAGCGCATCTACGGCACCGCGTTCGCCACGCCCAAAGAGCTCGACGACTATCTCGCGTTCCTGGAAGAAGCGGCGAAGCGCGACCATCGCAAACTCGGTGCCGAGCTCGATCTTTACCACGTCGACGAACTCGCCGGCGGCGGATTGATCTTCTGGCACCCCAAGGGCGCGATCATGCGCGGGATCGTCGAAGAGTTCATCCGTGAAGGCTTGCGCGAGCGCGGGTATCAGCCCGTCGTTACGCCGCACATCATGCACGAGAACCTGTATGCGATCTCGGGACACCTCGAGAATTTTGGCGACAGCATGTTCGGGCCGATCGAGGTCGAGGGTCAGCGCTTCCGGCTCAAGCCGATGAACTGCCCGGGCCACATCCTGATCTACAAGAGCGAGGGCCGATCGTACCGGGATCTGCCGCTGCGGTACAGCGAATTCGGCACCGTGTACCGCTTCGAACGGAGCGGCACGCTGCACGGGCTGGCGCGGGTGCGCGGTTTCACGCAGGATGACGCGCATCTGTTCTGCACGCCCGAACAGGTGCAGGCTGAGTTCGAGCAGACGCTGGACGAGGCGCTGCGGCTGATGAACGCGTTCGGATTCAGCGGCTTCGAGTATTTCTTGAGCACGCGCACGGAACGCGGCCCGACCGACGAGATTGCCGAACAGGCGATCGTGCGGGCACTCGAATCGCACGATCTGGCCTACGAGGTCGATGCCGGCGGCGGTGCGTTCTACGGACCCAAACTCGACATCAACCTGCGCGACGCGATCGGTCGCCGCTGGCAGCTCGGCACGGTGCAGGTCGACTTCGAGCTGCCCGAACGCTTCGATCTGACGTATCGCGGTCCCGACGGACTGAATCACCGGCCGGTCATGATTCACCGGGCGCTGGCGGGCTCGATCGAACGTTTCTTCGGCGTGCTGATCGAACATTTCGCCGGCGCGTTCCCGGCCTGGATTGCACCGCTACAAGCGGTGATCACGCCGATCTCCGAACACCAGCTCGACTACGCGTATCAGGTGCGCGATGCGCTGCGCGCGCGCGGATTCCGGGTCGACGCCGACGCAGCGAACGAGAAACTCGGCTACAAGATCCGGCATTGGAAGACGCAGAAGGTTCCCTACATCCTGGTGGTCGGGAAATCGGAAGCCGCCGAAGGGACCGTCAACATCAACGAGCGCGGACACGAGGACAAGCGCACCGTCAGCATCGACGCGTTCGCCGACGAGCTGGCCGCGCGCGTCGCTGCGCGGAACTAGCGGTCATGCTGCTGCTCGGCATCGAGACGTCGTGTGACGACACGGCTGCGGCAGTCGTTCGCGACGGCGTGCACGTGCTGGCCAACGTCTCGACCAACCAGGACGCCTTCCACGCGAAGTACGGCGGCATCGTCCCCGAAATCGCGAGCCGCCGTCACGCAGCGCTGCTGTCCGCGGCGATCGACGACGCGCTGACCCGAGCCGGCATGGGGCTCGCCGCGCTCGACGGCATCGCCGTGACGTCGGGCCCCGGCCTGATCGGCAGCCTCGTCGTCGGTGTGGCGTCGGCCAAGGCGCTCGCTTTCGCAACCGGCCTTCCGCTGTATGCGGTCAACCATCTGCACGGGCATCTGTTCGCCCCATTCCTCGGGCGCGACGAGCCGCCGCCCTATCCGTTCCTCGCCTTGCTGGTCTCGGGCGGCCACACGCAGTTGGTCGACGTCCGCTCGGCGACCGCGATGCGCGTCATCGGCAAGACGCGTGACGACGCCGCCGGCGAAGCGTTCGACAAGACCGCGCGGCTGCTCGGCCTCCCGTTTCCGGGCGGCCCCGCGCTCGATGCGCTCGCGCGCGACGGCGACGCGCGGGCGATCGCCTTCCCGCGCCATCGCGCCGACCCGGGCACACTCGATATGAGCTTCTCGGGACTCAAGACGTCGGTCCGCTACTTTCTGGCGACCGAGGATGGCCGGCACGCTCGCCCCCAAGACGTCGCCGCCTCATTTCAGGCGGCCGTCGTCGACGTGCTGATCGATCGCGTCACCCGAGGGCTCGATGCGAACGAGTACCGCGGGCTCGTGCTCAGCGGCGGCGTGGCAGCGAACAGCGCGCTGCAGGCCGCCTTCACGGCGCTCGGCGCGCAGCGACGAATCGCCACCTTCATCCCGGAAGCCCGCTTCTGTACCGACAACGCGGCGATGATCGCCGCGGCCGCCGAGCGGCGCGGCGAATCGGGGCGCGTCGACCCGCGCGACCTCGTCGCCGATCCGAATCTTCCGTTCGTCGCGGCCTAACGGGCGTGCTTCAACGACTCACCGTGCCGTGCTCGAGCAGCCAGTCGACGGCGTGCGAGAAGTTTTCCAGCGTCGCTTCGTCTTCGAACAGCACGTCGTTGAGGTAAAACGCGGGCGTCCCCGGGATCCCGCTCTCTTCGGCGCCTTCCTTCACTTCTTCGATCACCGCACGGTAGCGCTGATCGTGCAGCGCCGCGCTAAGCTCGTTCGGATCGAGCCCGATCTCGGCGGCGTAGGCGAGCAGGTGCCGCTGATCGAGCGCGTCGGCGTGAGTGAAAAGCAGGTCGTGCATCTCCCAGAACTTGCTGAACTCGGCGGCGAATTCGGCGGCTTCCGCAGCTGCCTCGGCATGCGGATGCTGCGCCAGCGGAAAACTGCGGAACACCACCCGCAACTGGGTCGGATAGGCGGCCTCGAGCGCGCGCACGATCGGATACGCCACGCCGCAGTAGGGGCACTCGAAGTCACCGTACTCGACCAGCGTGACCGGGGCTGCGGCGGGACCGCGCACGTGGTCATCGGGACCGACGGGCACCACTAGGCGCACCAGCCCGTCATCATTCACCATGCCCTCCTTCTTCCCGCATCTCGCCGCGCTCAGCGAGCCAGCGCAGAATTGCCGTCGGCACTGCGCGAAACTCCAGCCGGCGAATCTCCGCCCGGAGACGGGCCTCGTTCGTTCCCGGCGGTACGGCCAGCGGGATGCGCACGTAGATCGTGCCGCGATCGGTTTCCTCGGTCACCGCATGGACGCTCGCGCCGCTCCAGGTTAGGCCTGCGCGCACGGCGTCACGAACCGCGTGCGCGCCGCGGAGCGCGGGGATCGTGGACCCGTCCGGCATCACGACCGCGTCGGCAGACGGGTCGAGCGGAAGATACGCCGGATGCACGTTCAGCACGGCCGGGAAACGCACCAAGAACTCAGGCGGCAGCAAGTGCATCCAGCCCAGCAGCAGCACGAGCTCGGGCTCCGTCCGTGCGACCTCCGCGATCAGACGGGCGTCATACGCCGTGCGCGTCTCCGTCTCGCGCTTCCAGCTCACGACACGGGCGGCGACCGCGTGCTCGCGTGCGACGTCGAGCGCGCCGGCGGCGGGGTCGTTGCTGATGACGGCGCCGACCGTCAGCGGGAGCAGACCGTCGGCGACGCAGTCGAGCACGTTGCGCGCATTCGTCCCCGCGCCCGAAGCGAGGATCGTCACGCGCGCGCGGTTCGCGACCGGATCGTCGTGAGGCGGCACGCCCTCAGGCGCGGCGGGGACGCACGATCACGCGCGGTTCGTCGTCGCGGCGCGGCTGCACGAAGCCGACCACCCGTGCGCCCGGCGCTGCTGCAAGCACGCGCTCGACATCGGTGACGGCCACGATCAGCGTGTACCCGACGCCCATATTGAAGGTCCGATACCGCTCGTCGAACGCGAGCGCCGCGCGGCTGACGATCTCCGTCATGATCGGCGGCTCGTCCCAGCGCGCCGATTCAAACACCGCCGCCGCGTGTTCGGGCAGCGTCCGCGGCACGTTGTCGAGCAGGCCGCCGCCGGTGATGTGCGCCATCGACTTCACGTGCGCCACCGCGCGAATCGCGCGCACGGTCGCCAGGTACGACGGGTGCGGCGCAAGCAGCGCATCGCCGTAGGTCGTCGCGCCGAAGGTATGGCCGTATTCCGCTTCCGCGATCACGGCGCGCGCCAGCGTGTAGCCGTTGGTGTGTAAACCGACCGCCGGGAGGCCGACGATTGCATCGCCCGGCTGCACTTCGTTGGGATCCGGCATCGCATCGAGCGCGACGAGACCCACGATCGTTCCCGCGAGGTCGAAGTGGTCGGCGCGGTAGACGCCGGGCATCTCCGCCGTTTCACCGCCTAGCAGCGCGCACGTGTTCTCGCGGCAGGCACGATGGACGCCGGCCACGATTTGCGCTGCGACCTGCGGATCGAGCTTGCCCACGGCCAGGTAATCGAGAAAGAACAGCGGCTCCGCGCCGGTCACGAGGATGTCGTTGACGCAATGGTTCACCAGGTCCGCGCCCACGGAATCGTAACGTCGCAGCGCGGCCGCGACCAAGATCTTCGTGCCGACGCCGTCCGTCGAACCGACCAGCGCGCGCGAAGGATCGCCGGGGAGCCGGAAGAGGCCGCTAAAGCCGCCCAGGCTGCCGAGCTGGTCCGGATGCGTCCAGGCGCCCGTTACCTCGCGGTACCGCTGGACGGCCAGATTTCCGGCGTCGATGTCGACGCCGGCCCGCGCATACGCATCCGTCATCGAAGGGCCGCACCGGCGGCGCGCGTAATCGCGTTTGGATTGTCCACGGTCGAATGACCGCTTCTGTCCCTTCGGAGGAACTCCATGCAGGTCCAGGTCTCCAACGACTCCGCGGTATCGGTTGCCGTCGGCGCGCTCGTCGTGCCGGTGTTCGCGGCCGATACTCTGGAGGGCGTCGCCGCCGAGGTCGATGCGGCACTGGACGGCGCACTAGCGGACGTCCTGGCCAGCGGCGAGATGTCGGGCAAGGCCAATGAGGTCGCGCTGATCCATGCCAAGGATTCGCCCTTCAAGCGCGTGCTGCTCGTTGGGCTCGGCGAGCGTTCGAAACTGACTGCCGGAGCGCTTGCGAAGTACGCCGGCACCGCAGTGCGCTATCTCGGCAAGCGCGGCGTCCACGAGATCGCGATCGTGCTGCCCAACGGCGTCGAGGCAGGCTTGGCCGCATCGTTCATCGCCGAAGGCGCGCTCGCCGGAACCCTCGATACGACGCTGTATCGCACCGAGGTCGACAAACCCGTGGTCACCGAGACGGTCAAGCTTCTGGCCGGAAACGCCGACCCAGCCGCGGTCGAAGCCGGGCTGAAACGCGGCGCCGTCATCGGCGAGGCCGTGAACGCGGCGCGCACGATGGCGCTGACGCCGGGCAACGACATGACGCCGACGCACCTCGCCCAGCGCGCGCAAGAACTCGCCGCCGACGCCGGACTCGCCATCGACGTGCTCGACGAAGCACGCATGCGGGCCAAGCACATGGGCTCGCTGCTGGGCGTCTCGCGCGGTTCCGACGAAGTCGCCACGCTGAGCGTGATGTCCTACAAGGGTGACCCCGGCTCGATCGAAACGCTGGCGCTGGTCGGCAAGGGGCTGACCTTCGATTCCGGCGGCATCTCGCTCAAGCCGCCCGAGAACATGCACGAGATGAAGTACGACATGTCCGGCGGCGCCGGCGTGATCGCGGCGATGTGGGCGATCGGGAAGCTGCGCCCCAAACTCAACGTGATCGGCCTGGTGCCCTCGTCGGAGAACTTGCCCGGACCCCGCGCGATGAAGCCGGGCGACATCCTCACCGCGATGAACGGCAAGACGATCGAAGTGCTGAACACGGATGCCGAAGGCCGCCTGATCCTCGCCGATGCGCTGTGCTATGCGATCGAACTCGGCGCCACCAAGATCATCGATGCGGCGACACTGACCGGCGCGTGCGTTGTCGCGCTCGGACACGCGGCGAGCGGAGCGATGTCCAACGACGACCCGTTCGTCGAGCGTTTTTTGCGCGTCGTCGCCGACTGCGGCGAGCGCTACTGGCGGCTTCCGCTCTATCCCGATTTCGATCAGCAGATCAAAAGCGAGATCGCCGACCTCAAAAACACCGGGGGTCGCCCCGGCGGCGCCGAGACCGCCGGCGCGTTCCTCAAGGCGTTCGTCGCCGACACGCCCTGGATCCATCTCGACGTCGCCGGGACGGCCTACCTCGACACCGAGTCGCCGTTCATGGCCAAGGGCCCGACCGGGACCCCCGTGCGCGCATTTCTGACCATCGTCGAGGACCTCGCCGCCCACGGCTTCTCCACCAACGGCGTCGCGTCGAAGAGCGGCGCGCAGGGCAGCTGACGGTTGCGGGTACACGCTTCACGATGAATCCCGATGAACCGGTCATCCCCGACCCCTTCGACCCCGACGCCCCGAACCCACAGCCCGTGAGCGACCCGCGCGCGCCCGAGCAGCCGGACTCGATGCAGCTTGCGCCCGAGGCTGACGCTTACGATGAAGCCGAGGCGGAATCGTTCCCGGCCAGCGACCCGCCCTCGGCATCCGAGCCCGGCGTCGGCTGAACGGGACGAACTAGCTCTTGAGCGCCGGCTGCCGGTCGGCCGCTTCGATGCTGCCGTTCGAGCGCGCCGGAATGCTCGGATAGCGTCCGGTCAGACAGCCCAAGCAGAAATCCCCGCGTTCACGGTCGGTCGATGCGACCAAGTTCTCGATGCTCAGATAGCCGAGCGAATCGGCCCCGACGCGTTCCCGGATCTCTTCGACGGTGAGGTTGGCGGCGATCAGTTCGGCATAGCTCGCCATGTCGACGCCGAGATAGCACGGGTGAACGATCGGGGGCGAGGTGATGCGCAGGTGAATTTCGCGCGCGCCGACGTCGCGCAGCAGCGAGACGATTCGCGGCGTCGTCGTCCCCCGCACGATCGAATCGTCGACGACGACGACGCGCTGACCGCGCAGGTTCTCAACCACCGGGTTGAATTTCAAACGCACGCCCTGGCTGCGCATGTTCTGGTCCGGACTGATGAAGGTGCGGCCGATGTAGCGATTCTTGATCAGCCCCTCGACGTACGGGAGACCGCTTTCGGCGGCGTAGCCGATGCCGCCCGGGATCGCGCTGTCGGGGATCGCCATCACGACATCGGCGTCGGCGGGATGCTGCCGCGCCAGCGCGCGGCCCATCTCGTAGCGCGCCATGTAGATCGACCGCCCGCTCAGCACCGAGTCGGGTCGCGCAAAGTAGATGTACTCGAACATGCATAGCGCGGGGGGTTTCACGATCTCGGTGTGTTCGGTCCGCACGCCGCGCTCGTCGATTGCCACCACTTCGCCGGCGGCGATCTCGCGCAGATAGTGGGCGCCGACGGTGGCCAGCGCACAGGACTCGGAGGCGATCATGTAACCGGCTTCACCGTAGGTGCCGACGCAGAGCGGCCGCACGCCCCACGGATCGCGGAACGCATAGATTGCATCGGCCGTGCACATCACGACCGAGTAGGCGCCTTCGGCGACCCGCATGGCGACCTGGATCTTCTCGGTCCATGTCTTGCCCTCGGCGCGCGCGATCACTTTGGCCAGGATCTCCGAGTCGGAGGTCGCCGAGAGCCGGACGTCGTCGGGCAGGGTTGCCGCAAGCTCGTCCGCGTTGGTCAGGTTGCCGTTGTGCCCGAAGGCGAACGGGCCCAGGTCGGAATTCTCGACGAAGGGCTGCGCGTTCACGACGATCGAGCTGCCGGTCGTCGAGTAGCGCGTGTGGCCGATCGCCACGTCGCCGCGCAGCCGGCCGAGGATCTCCTCGTCGAAGACGCCGGTGATCAGACCCATCTCGCGATGGCTGTCGAGCGTTCGCCCGTTGCCGACCGCGATGCCGGCGCTTTCCTGGCCGCGGTGCTGCAGCGCATAGAGGCCAAAATACACGAGCCGGGCCACATCGTCGCCCGGCGCGTACACCGCCGTGATTCCGCACGCTTCGTGGAGGACGTCGCCCGCCGGTTGGCCGGCTTCCTCGTCGTACGCCCGCGCCATCTCAGCCTACCTTCAAGATGCGCGCGGGCAGGTCCCTCATTCTTCGCGCGACGAGCGCATGCCGAACAGCTGGAGGAGCGCGATGAAGATGTTGAGCGCGTCGAGATAGATCGAGACCGCGAGTTCGACGGCGGTCGCGCCCGAGCCGCCGGCGCGGATGCGGCTGAAGTCGACCAGCGTGATCAGCGTGAAGACGCCGAGCGTCAGCCACGCATAGGTGCCGGGATGCAGGAAGTGCGTGAACATCGAGATCAGTCCGACGATCAGCAGCGCGATCAGCAAGCCGAACGCGATGCCGGAAAGCCGCCGCCAGTCGAACGAGAAGACGAAGGCCACGCCGCCCAGGACCAGCATCCCAAAACCCGTCGTGGCAGCCGCGTTGACGACGACGTCGGGGCCCAGCGCGTTGGTGTACCGCGCGATCGTCGGTGCCAGACCAATTCCTTCGAGAAACGTGAACGCGTAGAAAACGAGCAGCGCGGTCTGCGGATTGCTGCGCACCGCGTGCATCACGAAGATCAGGATGAAGGCGGCGATGAACGCCACGAAACCGAAGCCCGGCGAGATATCGCGGAAGAGGTACGCCGCCAGCGCGGTGATCAGGAAGCCGATGCCCGTTATGCCGAGCACTTGGCCGAGCAGGCCCGGGACGCTGACGGCCCCCGGGAAGGCGGCGCGCGGCTGATATGGTGTCTGGTACATGCCCCTCTCTCTACCGCCGCCGCGCCCGGAGGGTTACGCTCACGGCGACGGGACGAGCTCGACCACGTCGCGCCCGAACCAGGTCCCCACCGGATGCTGCCACGGGAGCGGCGTGTAGTGAGCCAGGCTTGGCTGGACGATGAAATCCGCCAGCACGAACACCCGGTGCGTCTTGCTCAGCGCCCGAATCGACGGCAGCAGGTCGCTCGGCCAGCCGCCCACGATCAGCCGCGTACCCAGCGACCCGTCGATGTACTTCCCGTAACCGAGCGTCGTCAGGTCGAGCCAACTCGTGATCACGACCGCACCATCCGGCACGTGCTCGCGGATGATATCGATGGCGTCCTGATTGGCGCGCGTGATCTGATAAGCGTGTTGGGGGCGGTGCGCCGTGTACTCGTTCCATCCGATTACGCCGAGCACGCCGACGAAAGCCGCGGTTGCGACGCGGCGCTGCAGTCCGGCTTCAATGAGAGCCGGTGCGACCGCTGCCAACGCCATGGTCATGCCGAAGGACGGCAGCAGGTACCGCATGACGTCGCTCTCGACCGCACCGTACGCGATCGCGAACGGCATGCCGGCGTAACCGGCGGCGACCACGATCAGCTGAAGCGGACGCTTCGTCGCGACGACGATCGCGCCCATCAGCGCCAGAAAGATCACGACGACGGAGATCTCGCCCTGCATCCGGGTGATCCAGTCGATCACGAAGCCCGGCCAGTGGGTCGGGTTGAGCACGATCCAGCCGTAGCTCTGAGCCGACGACGCGCCGTTCATCATGCGCAGGAAACTGGCCGGCGAGTCGATCAGAAACTGTCCCCAATCGACGCCGAAGCTGTTGCTTCCGAACGGCAGGCCGCGGTTCGGATCGAGGTTGTACGCGACGATCATCCACGACCGGATCGGGAGGTAGCCGTACGTCAGCAGCGGCGCGATGAACGCCAGCAGCCCATACACCCAATCGCGCCTCGTCAGCTCGCGGCGAAGCACGAGTGCGGTTAGGAGCAGGGTCGGGGTCAGAAAAATCGCCGTCAGGTGGACGGCGATCCCGCTGGCGGCAAGCGCGGCCGAGGCCATCAGCCAGCGCGGCGATCGTCCCGCCAACGCGCGCTGCAGCGCGAACACCGAGGTCAGGATGAAAGCGAGTACCAGCGCGTGGACGTCAGCGTGGACCGCTTTCTGCCACACCATGCCGGTCATGCCGAAGACGATCGCCGACAGGGACGCGACGTAGCGGTTCGCACCGAAACCGATCGCCAGCGCTCGAATCGCCAACAGCGCGACCACGATCGCTACCGCGCAAAAGAGATTCAGCCGCCAGGCAACGGTTGAAAACACCACGACATGCGAGAACACCCAGCCCAGCAGCACGAACATCGGGAAACCGGTGGGGTGCGTAATCCCGAGCATGTACGGGACCGTCTGCATCTCGCCGTAGTCCCAGCCGTCGGGAAACGTCGAGGTCGAGCCGAGATAGATGGCCAGCGGCAGGACGATCAGGACGGCCACGTCCCACCAGCGGCTCAGGAACAGCCAGGTTGCGTGCGCCGTCTCCCGACGTGACCGCCGGCGGCGAGCCGGCGCGGCCCCGGCGGCGGGGGTGACGTCGGGAGAAAGCGATTCCACGTTGCGCCGGTTTCGCGGGGGTGCGCACGCCGTCATGCCGCTGCGCGAGCGGGCGCGTATAGACTCGGTTAGCTCAGCGACACCAGGAAGC
>Ga0182015_10000829_pt1 | contig 42967 bp, 50 predicted proteins | sample 712P3MmetaG_FD_120478 | JGI IMG/M metagenome (GOLD analysis project Ga0182015, IMG submission 120478) | Permafrost microbial communities from Stordalen Mire, Sweden - 712P3M metaG | ecosystem: Environmental > Terrestrial > Soil > Wetlands > Permafrost | place: Sweden: Stordalen | collected...
GCGAGTCGCCTGGGTTCGCATCTAAGCGCGTCACAATTGGAGTCTTCCACCAGCTGCGGACGCGCCAACCCTTGGGAGCTGGTGGCCGACAGGCCGTAGGGGTTCGAGTCCCTTCTTCCGCAGATTTTTTTCTGATTCCCTTTAAATACGCGGTTTCCCGCTGTTTTATTGGGTATTCTAGAGGTACTGTATGCCACGGGGTGTCACGGTATGCCACAAAATGAACGTCATTGGTAGCAACTGGTAGCAGGTTCTAGTCCCCTCGAAATAGAGTGACCACCAGCTTTCCAGCGGCAATAACCAAAACCAGCGCGACGTGGTGCCAGCCCACAATTCTTTCCAGAATTTCGAGCAACCGTTCCTGCCTAGCGTACTAGTATTCGTCCAGCCTTTTAACTCTTGATGCTTCGCGGCGTCGTGCTTTATTTCGCGGGCCGCAGTTCGCGCAGTTGCAATTCGGGCAGACTGCGGGTAACCAAAGTTCGTTCCAAGCAGGCCAGTAATGGCGCAGGAGGAAATTTGCGCCCCACAGCGCAAGACTAGCGGCCCAGATTGTTAGGCCTACCAATACACTGCTCTCTAAAAAGCCAGCGATTACACCGAGTACTGCTGGCATCCACACGACAGGAGGAATTTGCTGCTCGCTCATGTTTAACGTACCTTCGTGTTAGGATTCGGTTGGAGGATGCTATGGCATATCACACTGGTAATCAAGCGGCGGTCGGGAAGCTTCAGGATGCTTTGCAGGCCTTTCTTGACGATCATCGTAAGTCCAGAACAGCACGGACTGATGAACCCGGCTATGTTCCGCCTTCAGACGGTCAAGGTTGTGGCTGCACCGATTGTAATATTGCGGGAGAGTTGCTCGGGAGCATCTATTGAAGCTTCATCCGTTTCGATTTAAGCAAGCTGGCAAGCACGTTCTGCGGGAACGCATGGTAGCGGAAGTTGCGAAGTCTCCGGCAGGTCGCCGGGTGGTGCGTGAATGCCAAGATGCCTTGAACCTCCCTGTCAACAGTGACGCAGATTCGCGAAAGCTTGTGTTGGCCCGGTTCTCGAACGAGCTAGACCTATTTCCACATGAGCTTGAAGAGTTGCTAACACGAAAGCTGTGAATCGCATGGACAACGAATATGAATTTGATGATGGCTACGATTATAAGCATGAGTTCGAAGTTGATGTGCGAAAGGTCGTACTGATAAATCACGAATTGACTCTCGAAGGAATCACCAGAGCTGAAGCGGAAGAAGTTGAAAAACTCGATCTGACGGACGAAGGGGAGCGCAGTGTTGCGAGCTGGATTGAGGGCCAGCACGATGAATACAGAAGAGCCGCAACTAATTTGGCGTTGGTCGGTCTTGTAACGCGATTCCACCACTGGCTTGCGCATCTGGCGAATCGTATTCGCGGCAAGGCCAATCAAACATTTGACAGAAGTGTCTCTCAAGAGCTGCACTTTCTGAACTCTCACCTGGCTAACTCTCCACATCAGCCATCAGATTTCAAGAAGTGGATTGATGTTCTCGACTCAGCTATCCATGCGGATTCCAAAGCATCATGGACGTACGACGGGAAACCCAGAACTATCGAGCCAAGATTCGTAATCAGCGGGGATGAGTTGAACTTTACCGAAGACGATCTGAAAGAAGCGTTCGAGAATATGCTGCAAGCGATTGGTTGGTATGATCATCACGTTGAGAAGTGGGTTGTGGCGAAACATGGGCCGCAGATATTCATGGGTGGAAAGCCATTGTTTCCTTGAGGGCGAACTTAATCCACTTATCTCGAAATGCTTTCGGCTCGACATATTTCTTGATGAACGTTGAGATTAGCCAGAGCGGAAGTGCATATGGCGCGGCAACTACTCCCCGCAGGATTTGAGCAGGTCGCGAAAAGCCGGGGCTGAAGTCTTTTAAATAACCCACTTCCGCGACTCCTTTTACTTGTTCACCACTGCCCGCCATTCGCTGAGTTGCTTTGCCAGATCATTCGGAGCATGTTCCCCATTCTGGGTATCACGAACGAACTGCATCGCAAACTCTACACCTATGCGCGTATTGAGCGGGTCTTTGTAAAATTCATCCACGCCGTTGAGTAGTCTGATTCGATCTTCCCCGTAATCGTAACGTTCGGAAAGAGTCGCCATAGCAATTAGCCCATGCATCCGAGCATCAAACTGCGGGTCTCCGGCAGAGAGTTTCTTCGTCTCGTCTGCTAATAAGTAGGCCACGGTTCGATGTACGTCCGCCATCGCAGCCAAGTAACCGTCGATAAAGTCGAACTTCCTGTCATGCGAAAGACTCGTCCACCAAACTCCGTTGCCGAAGATGCGTAAGAAAGGGTTTTCCGTTGCAGCGGTTGCAGGTGGAGAAGGTTTAGCATTTTGTGCTCTCGAAGCGACCGGGAAAAGTAGGAGTGCGGTCAAGGTGAGCAAACCAAATATTACTTTAGTCATCTGGTTCTCCGTGCCATCAGCGTGCCGGGGATTCTACACCTCCCTCTCTTCCCCGTCTTGCGATGCTTTTTGCTCTGCGGCGGCTTCCCGTGCTGCCCGCATCCGACGTTTCCGCTTCCTGCGTCTCTGTCGCGGTATAGGACTGCCAGTTGGTAAATGCGCCTCCTCCGCGTAGAAGTCCGCGATATCTTCCGGCGACGGAGGTTCGAATTTGCTGAGTCGCCGCTTCTCGATTTCCGCCAACCGACCGACCATTTTCTCGAAGTACATGTAGTAGATGGAATCTTCGGATTGTTCGTGTTTAACCAGTTCCCTCGCGTCGGCCCAGATGCGAAAAATCCAGTAATGAAACTCTGTGGATACTCCATGAAGGTCGATATAGTCTTCATCCAACAGATAGCCCATATGTTCGAAGAAATTCAGAATATCGTGAAGTTCATACGGTGGATCGTCAATGTCGAGAGGTTTGAGCTGGCCGTCGATGGTTCGTTCTTGTCCGAGCTTCCTGCGCTGGGATGCTAGTGGTTCCCGTTCGAACTGTTCAAGCAGTTCAATCAAATGCTTTACCCGTGCTTCTCTCCGAAAATCAGCTAGCTGGCCCTTGGCATACGCCGCAGCAAGGCAGCCAATTAAAACAAGGGCTACCGTGGCTATTGCTGTTAGTCCTTCCCATCCAATTTTGTAAGCAATGCTTAATAGGCCGTGCATCATCGTCTTCTCCTGCGGAAATGGCGGATCAGATCGAAAATCTCTTTGATGATGTACCGGGAGAACGTCAGCAGGGTGAGAACGATTATCGCAACTTCTGAGATTACTTGGTGAAGGTTACTGAGAAATTCCGGCTGAGGCAACATCATCGTAAAGTCCTCTCCCGCAACATTTATTGCCCCGCTGCGCGGCAATTTGCGGGTGGATTTTACGACTTCACCACCAACACAGTAGGCTCGCGCTTCGCAGCAAAGCACGAGTCGCTTCCTCACGGGTAAGAACCCGGGCAGAACCTGACCACCACGTCATTGTATGCAACAGTTTCTCATTACGGCATATGGTTTATATTTTGGCCGTAAAGAGACACCAGATTGTAGCGTAAAGCTAAGGGGCGGGAATGTCAACGGACGGATGATCTCTTCAGGCTGGTTGTGGTAGCATTCGGGAAAATGGCCTACACCAAAATCCAAACGCTTCGGAAGATGCGTGCCAGAAACAAGGGCTTAAACCAAAAAGTCGCGAAGAGACTACGCAGCGCAGCCGAGATGTTAGAGCAGATTGGGCCGGAAGAGCTTACGCGAAGTGAGATTCGTGTTCTGGAACTTGCTTCGCAAACGCTGGTGAGGCGTTTGAATGTAAATGAACTTACAACCAAGTTGGCTAAAGTAGTCGATGCCATGACTCAGAAAGGGATTAAATGAGACTGTTCAAGGCCCTTCGCCGCATCCTGTTCGACTACCACCGCCAATGCTCCCGCTGTGGTCGCTCTTTCACGGCGCGATACGAACCAGTTTGTTGTCCATTCTGTTCCAGCAAACTGTGAGCGAATTCCCTCAACGTGCAGAACTTCTACAAGGCGTTCGATCTCATCGGCCTAGTCGGTATTGTCCTACTGTTACTAGTGGCGTCCATCGCCATTTGGAGATGGGCTGAACGATACAAGACAGACCTTGCGAGAGTCTCGGCTGCACTCATGATAGCGGGCGTTTGGATAGGAGTTGCTGTACGGCTAGGCATTATTCTTTTCTTACTGGGATTGATTTTGATGCTGGTGGCTCGGTCAGATTATAACTTGGCAAAACGTAGAGAACGCGAATGAGAGAGTTCCGTCGTCTCCGCCTGCGGAAATGTCTCTCGCCACAGTGCATACTTTGCCAGACAATGTTTGAATCATGGTGAAGAGGAGACTCTGATGGAAGAAGAACTTCTGAAATATCGTACGGTTTTCACTGCACGAATTTCACCAGACCCATTTTGGGCTTGCACTGTAAAGGGATGTCAGATTCCCTATCCCCATGAGGTTGGTATGACAGAAGACCGCAAGTGGAAGCACGTCTGGGCTGACTTTTATACGCATGTGTGAGCCTGCAATCCGTTATTCCCGCTTTCGCAGTCGCCCTGCCGCAACCACTAACGCAACTCCCACAATCACAGCACTGATCACGAGCCCTGCGGCGATTACAAGCGCGGCCATTTCTATATCTCCGATCACGGCGCAAGTATCGCACGGCGTACCATCACACGGGCATGAATAATCTTCGCGTCGGCGGGCTTAATGTCGTTCGGATTTGGTGTGTTGATGCCGACTGTTTCCGCCATTTGTTTTCTCCAAGGCTGTCAAGCCACTGGTTAGGGATATATTTGCCAAACGCCGGGAAAGCCGGTGTGTTTCGCTCTTCCTCTAATAAAAAGGTTATCCATTGCTCTCGCAACTTGTTTCGATGTCACGTCAAACTCTATGCAAAGCATTGGCTCTTGAAACGCTCGGTTTGGATCTTTCTTTTTCATCCGTCCTGCATACGAAAGTATTTCGTCGGCTAGAGCCTCGTCACTAGTGAATGCCGTCAGTTTCCGTTCTTCAATAGGCTCGATAGACAGAGGATCAACGGTTATCTTGAATCGCTTTTCAAATATCCATTTTCCCGTGTCAGCGTTGGTGAGCCGTGCGATCACCGTTCCCGTTTGGAAATTTTCAAGGGGCTCAGCTTCCGGCTGAAAGAATTCATGTAGGCCAGTATGATGTTTTCGCTTTGTGAGAGTGTGGAACTTCCCTCTTATCACTTGCCCTACGACGAGTGTGTACCGTCCATCAATTTTAAAATAAGCATAATCACGCGGTTCGTCGAGCCAGTTGCCAGTGACAGCGTGAATCTCTTTTTCGCCGTCGAAATAAAGGAGCTTGGCTCTCACGGAGGCTGCCACGTTTTCAACGTCCGGTCGAGCATCGTTTGAAAAGCGAATTGCGAGAGCGTTTTTAGGGCTCTTATCGAACGGATCTCCCAAACACATTGTGAAGGCGTCGATATATTGAATGTTTGCTTTAGGCCGTTCGGGTACCCGTTCAATTTTCGGAGTCGCGAGTTGCTGCGGTTGCGCACCCGCCCCCGGCGATACAGGATGAATAACGACTTGATTGTGGGAACCGCTAATAATCGCAGAATTGTCGGCGGCCGATTTGTTCAGAGATGTAGATACCGGATCTTTTTTGCGCAACTGTAGCCAAGCCAGAAATACCGCGAGTGCCGCGAACCCAACTCCAAGAAGTTCGTAGTGGCTCTGAATCCAGGTTATCACGCGACGATTCTATCATCGCGATTTTGCATCGGCACGGGCGAGGCAAAAGTAGCCCCGGCCATCGCAAAAATGTTAATGTTTTCAGCATGGGCCGACCGCTTGTGCTCCAAAATAGCTTTTTTTGTCTATTTAGTTTATTAATATCCGTCGCAATTCTGTCTGGACAAGCGCCTACCATCGCAATTACATCTCCCCAATCTGGCACGATTACTTTAGATGCTGCAAGCATAACAGCGGGAGAGAACCTGACCGTTCACGTCGAATTAGATAGGGCTACCGACCTTCCAAACGGTTACTTAAGTGTTGATATTAGCGGCCCTGGATCGGTATCTAGCGGTAATAGTGTTGAAACGAAAGCCGATAAAAGGGCTTATGACGTTGAAGTATTAATTCCACCTGACGCTCCGGGCGGCACTTGGTACATCAACGCAGTTTATGTAGGCTCACACAGCGGCATGCACCGGACACAAGTAAAAGTCGAGAGACAGGCGTTCGAAGTTGTCCAAAAAACCACATTTACATTGCCCACCGAAGCAAAAGTAACTATTAGCCTTTCGCAAACGCAACTGTTGCGTCGAGAGGCAGCAAAATTGCAAAGTAAAGTTGAGGCGCTCAGAGCAAGTTTGGATGCCCTTTCCGGTTCGAAGAAGGCAACGGGTGCGCAGCGAATCTTACGACAAAATGTATTGGATGCGGAAGAATCTCTAAAGACAACTGAGGAAGAATTTCTCGGATTAATCACAGCGCCTTCTCAGCGGCCTGCTGCTAGTGTTTTCTTTGGAGATCTTCACATCACTTACCAAACAGTCTTAGGTGAATTGAACTCGTCGGCTTATCAGAAGTCACTCGCTTTGCCCGTGAACTTCCAATCTTCTTCCAAGAAGACCGAACCTGCTGTTCTAGCTCAAGCGGTGTTTCGCGCCTTCGAGTTAAATGAAACGGCCTATAACCTAGTTGCGGACACTGGCTTGCTAACGTTCGACTTAGATGTCCGTACAAATCCGGAAGGCGCATCGGTGTCGTACGGAAGAAGAGGAGACAAAGACACTGATTTTACGCGCCTCCAAGATCCGACTAACTCAGTCATAAAAGCTCTTGCGTATGCAACGTGGAAAGTGCGATTTGAAAAGGCTGGTTATCTCACAGAAACTCGGGAACATAACTCGCTCACGGACAAGAATCATGTCGTGACGGTGGAGTTGGTTGCAGTTCCGGTGAAGAAATAAAATGGAGAATACCGGCATAACAATTGAAAAATATTATGGCTCGTTTAAGAGCTTGCAAGGCGTTCTTGCCGCCGGCTTCTGCATTATCCCTCTAGCATCAAATTGGCTACTTTCCGGCCGCATTTTCCCGCCTCTAGGAAACGAAACAATCTTGGCACAAGGTTTTACTGTTCTTCTTGGTGTGGCTGTCACGTTTTTGGTCTTTTTGATGCGAGATGCCGCTGTAATTCGAATCAGACGCCGAATTGTGAATCTATTTTTCGTCGCTGTTGTGTGTTTTTGCGCTTATATCGCAGCGCATTATCGTTTCGTGCGTATCGTTGAGATACCGAGTGCGTCGGCGGAGGCTACCGTTAGCGTGGGTTATCAAAGGAGCGCTTTCAGTGACGCGGCGTTTCCCGGTGCAACCGATTCTGATGTGCTGATTTCAAGAGGGTTCACAGAGGATGAAATCAACAGAATTTGGACTGCCAAATCAATCTGGCTCGCGAGACTATCTTTGATTTCCTCGTTCCTCGGCTGCATGCTTTCGTTGGTTGGTGTGGCAAGCCTGGGTGTCTTGCTTCATGCTCGCGGCGAATGATTCTAGATTTGCTCTTGCCGTGAGGAGAGGTCGAAGAGCGTTCCGGCTGCAAGTTTCATCGGCAATTGAACAGTGGAAATCTCAATTCCTTTTAGCTTACGAAATCTTCGACAAAAACGTCTTTCGTCGGGCCATGTTCAATCCACTTTGCAGTTAGCATCTGCTTGTCTACGAGCCGTGGACCTGTGCGGATTACAATCACTTTTCTCCGAACAAGAAGATCATACGTCGCAGCTTTTTGCGCTTCCGTCATAAATTTACTCCCACCGTAATTTGTACCCGACTCATTTTACTGTTAGTGCGGTTTTCATGCGGTTGGCAACGAACATCCATTTGGTTTCTCTCCAGTTATTCTATATGTTTATGCGCAATCCAAATAAACGCTCCGAGGGCAAAAGAAAATAAACCTAAAAAGATATCCTGAACGTAAAATCGAAAATCGCTCTTACTTCGTTCAACCCAGTTATGGAGATCTTCGATATTCCCTACTTGCACTGCGTCGCCCTTTTCGGCAGGGAGATCATGGTAAAGCAGATATATAGGCGTAGTCGGAGCTGTCCACTCTGCCATCCTTCCGTCGCCCAAATCAATTTTGCTCGACAAAATTGCCTGATACGATCCAAACGATGCGTATTTCAAGAAAATACAAAGCCAAGCATTGGGAGGCGCTGACTTTCAAGTCTGAGGCTGACTGGGAGATCGCTGTTGCAATATTTCAGGATCGAATTCACACGCGGTATCTGGAACACATCGAAAGAATAATCAGGCACAGGACCAGTGGTTTTGCGGTACTTACTCTTGACTGCGCACTCATCGAAACATTAGAGCAGTTTAGGCAAGGAACAGAAGAAACCCCTTGGAAACAAGGCGAGAAGTACTTCGTTTCCTTTTTGAGGGGCACTTCGTTCAAGGAGCACGTTAGCGCAGAGCAAGCAAGCCTCTTTTACACGAATATCAGATGTGGCCTTCTTCACCAAGGTGAAGCTAAGTTGTCTTTGGTTAAGCGCAGTTCGACACTCCCGCTGATCTCCCTCACAGAAGACCATAAAGGCGTCATAGTGAATGCAGAGACTTTCCATGCCCAACTTCAAAAGACGATCCATGAGTATTCAGATCTATTGAGAAAGCCCGAATCGACTAAAGAACGAGCGGCATTTCGAAAGAAAATGAACTACATCTGTCAGGTGGAAAACAAACCGCTAGACGAAGCTACCGCTTGACTCAGCACGAAGCTAATTTTGACTAGGCGAACCTAAAGCGAAGATGATATCCTCGGGCCGGTGGAAGTCAAATCATGTCGCGTGACGATTTCCGACAGAGAAGGCGTTGCTCACACGGTCGAAGTGACCGCTGCAACGCTGTACGAAGCAGTTGCGCTGGGGCTCAAGCAAATTCAGGCAAACGAATGGGTCGAAGGCATCGCGACAGGACTGAATACCGTCAGCGTGGCGGTGAAGAATGTGCAGGTTGAACACACCGTAAGGATTGGAGAGTTTACGAAGTGGCTTGAGCGGAGAGGTGGGAGCCCCGCCGAAATGACGCGAAGGCGGAAAATTCGCGAGATCTTAGATATGCCGCCTTCCTGAGTATTAAGCACGGTGAAAGTCCTGATCGCATTTAACTTTCTCGATCAACGCACGATGTTCGACTATCCGTTTGCGCATACCGCGGTATTATCGCCGTCCGATTTCTTTCTACCGTCACATCTTACGCTTGACGCTCTCACTCATCTGGTATATGGGGACAAGACAAATCCGCACAGTGAGATCAATCGTATGGGATTTTACATTCGTAAAGCCTTTAGTTTTGGCCCGCTCCGGCTAAATCTCTCGCGGTCAGGTCTCGGCGCTTCGTTCGGAGTACCGGGCGCACGAATTGGGATTGGCCCGCGTGGCAGCTACATTCAAATGGGGCGCGGCGGCCTCTATTATCGCCAGACGCTGCATTCTGCGCGGCCTATACCGGAACCGTTATCATTGGAGACCCAAAATCCCGCTCCTCTGCGACCGGCTAGTTTTGACGGTCTCCAAGAGGTTTCGAGCGCATCCGCAATTGGGATGGTGGATAGTTCCGCAGCGCATCTACTGCAAGAATTGAATCGCGTGAAGCGGCGAATAGATTTATTCCCACTCGTTGTATCGGTCTGCCTTTTGCTATCGGTTCGGTTGGTGTTCTTGAGCTTTCAGTCATGGCTTTGGCTCTGTGGACTCCCGGCCATCGTCGGTTTGGCTCTTCTCGCACGCAACAATGACGTGACAAACGGCACCGCGATTTTGAACTATTCATTTGAGGGTACTTCTGGACAAAGTTTTAGTGAGCTTCAGAATGCGTTCGCAAAGTTAGTGGGGTGTTCTGCGGTCTGGCATGTTGAAGCCGAAGCGACGACAGCCGACTGGAAGAGACACGCGGGCGCAAGTTATTTGGAACGGCGCTCGAATATTCGCCCAACCTCGTCCCGGCCTCCAAAGGTCGAGTGTAATATAGACGTGCCCACTCTGAGCACAGGACAAAAATCGCTTTATTTCTTTCCTGATCGAATGTTGGTGTATGACTCATCGGGAGTTGGAGCGGTTTCTTATACGGAACTGAACGCGCAATCTAGACCAGATCGCTTTGTCGAAGAGGATAGTGTGCCCTCAGATGCTCAACAGGTTGGCACGACTTGGAGATTTGTAGCTCGAAGTGGCGGCCCGGACCGCCGATTCAACAACAATCGGCAATTGCCGATACTCCTTTACGGGAAATTGTCACTTTCCAGCGCCTCCGGTTTGAACGAATTATTTCAGTACCCAGTTCCCGACACCGGTTCGGCGTTTGCCGCGACGATTGACAAATTGAGAGCAGCAAACCCGACAGCGGCATATAACGCTAATGAAAGTGCAGATCAATCTTCTGCGAGTAAAGGGACGACCACGAGAGCGTTGCTCTGGATATCGTTAGGCATGATGACGGCCCTCCTTGTCTTTCTATCATGGCCTCTTTTGAGTTTTTATACTGCCGAAACTCAAAAAGCTCAGGAAGAGGAGTTAGCAAAACAGGATCAAGCAAGACGGGGATTCGCGGACGGCCTAAACCACAGGTTTCTTGCTAAAAATAAAATCGCGACAGCGGCTTCTGTGAATGCGAATCTGACGATTCAATTTTCAAAAGAAGGGCCAAAAGCCGCCCGGCGCCACGGCATCGAACCATTCGTCAAAGACACCTTTTTCAAACAAGTCTTTCAGCCAGACACTGAGAAAACATTATGCGACCTGGGTTTTCGAACATTGTCGATCACAAGGAATAGTGGGGCACCACAAATAATAAGTCTCAACTGTGTTGGGGTTCCTTAGAGATGCGTTTGCAGATCTTAAAAAAAGAGGGAGACAACCATGAAACCCTTGCGCTCTTTTGTTGTGCTGGTTTTTTGTTTGCTGGTAATACCGAATGTCTACGCGCAAACCAAAAAGATTACAGCCGCCGAAGCCAAAGACCATATCGGTGATCGGGCGACGGTCTGCGGGAAAGTAGCTAGCACGCACTACGCAAAGAGTTCGAAGGGCGAACCAACGTTTCTGAACCTCGATGAACCTTATCCAAAAGAAATTTTCACTATTTTGATTTGGGGCTCGGATCGCGGAAAATTTGGGACACCCGAAAGTGAGTACAGAAGCTTGAGGGTATGTGTTACAGGAAAGATCACGACTTATCGAGGCGTGCCCGAGATTGTTGTAAGTGAACGGGAGCAGATTGAAATCCAAAAGTAGGGCACGCCGACGGCCTCGACGTGGTGCGCGAATTTCTAGTTCGACTTCTCCAGTGTCGCTGTGAGACTCGCCTCCGACCCCGATCCGACGGTGACCTGTCTAGACCAGTTCTTGTAGTCCTTCATAAACATACGGATGTAGTGTTGACCCGGCTTGAGATTGAGCGTGGTTGGGGACTTTGCCACAAATGAATCGTCAACATATATCTCAGCCCCGCTAGGATTGGATGTCATAAAGATTGTGCCATTGGTTTCGGGCGAGCTTTTTGCGACTGTTTCGCGCACAGCCGCAGACGGTCCAGGGTCCTTTGGGATCAATGTAAACGATTTCCAATCCAGCGGTCCCTTGAATAATCCTTTTTTGCAATCATAACCGCCGGAATAGACTTGGCTTCTCCCTTCAATCCTTGTTGGCGTGACGGAACTAAGCTCGACGGCCACCTCCTCTGAAAACCACTTAGTTTCCATTTGCTTGTTCCAAATGTTCTGATATTGGCAAGGCAAGAATGATTTTATTTTCCCGGTCCATTTACTGCCATCCTTCTTAACCTCTGAGCGAATGAACGCCAGCGTCGCCCCTTGCAGTCCCGAAGGAAATATCATGTCGGCGTAGATATACGGTCCATCAAAACGTAGTTTGTAGTCTCGGCCAGAACTCATCGATGTCCATATTTCGTCGGTGTTGACTGGGGAAGAATTCGCGTTTCCATCTCTAGGCTCCGGATCAGTTTCACCCGAGAACTTGTGTACGTTGGAAACAGTAGAGAGAAGGCGTTTCGCGTCATTAATGGGTATTGCAAAATTCAAATTTTCTCCACCCTTGAAATAAAGGGTCGTAATGCCGACTACTTCTCCGGCCATGTCGAACAATGGCCCGCCACTGCTGCCCGGCGAGATTGGCGCGGTAATCTGTAAAAACTTGCCCCCCTCTACCTCGATATTTCGAATTCCACTCACGATGCCACTAGAAACTGTTGATTCGAAAGAAAAGGGATTACCTATGGCTACGACGGCTTCTCCCACTTGAAGCTGGTCAGAGTTTCCAAGATTAACAGTGTGAAAATTTTCGCCTCGGGCCTTGATGATGGCGACATCACGGTCTTTGTCAAATGAGAGCATTCCTTCCACTTCGTAAAAAGCGCCGTCGGGCAGTTTAACGATAGCGGAACTCGCACCCCTAATGACGTGGTAATTTGTGACGATGCTCCCATCCTTGCTCACAAGAAAACCGCTGCCTCGGGCTAGTGGATTCCCATCTTTGTCCGATGTGATGATGGATACAATCTCGCCATTCGAATCTTTGGCGATGGTAGGTATATCTTTTTGAGGTGGTGCCGACTGCGCGGCAACAACGCTGGCGGCGAGAAAAATCAAAGAAAGAAGTTTCATCGCTCAATGCCTCGGTTCAGCCACAACTTGATAGGTAATCTATATCTTGTTCTCTCGAAAGCACAAGCTCGACTTGGCGGAATGGGTGATGTCAGTTCGACCAATCCGCCTTGGTCGGTGGGCCATTTGAGCCGAAAGGCTATTTCACTCTTCAGTTAAAAGCAACGATGTCAGGCGCACTCCCTCGTGATGTGATATTTTGCCGCTCTAGCATCCGAAGGAGAAAAACCAATGGACTCAAATATGACAGATATCACTATTCTAGTTCTTCTGATTACAGCGCCGCTTAACATCTGGGTACTCGTCCGATTTATGCGGCTCACCAAAACGTCGGGGAAATCAAAGAAATACTGATGGCGGCTCACAGCATCGAAGCATACGAAACGCCGGCCACATTGGGCCCGAAGGGGCAGCAGTTAACACAATATTCAAAAGGCTTTCGTAAGATCTAATCAAGATATCGCGGGAGAGCAGACAATGCGAATCGTTAGGCAATACGGAACAATGTGGGCGCGAAACCAGGAAAACATCGCCAAGCTTCCGAGCAGTAAGAAGGGTGGACGGGGCGTATATATTCTCTTTGATGGATCAATGCCTATGTACGCCGGAAAAGGAAATATCAGGTCGCGAATTAAGGAGGCCTGCAAGAGCAAAAGACGCAAAGAACTCTGGGATCATTTTAGTTGGTACACGATCAAGAACGCCGCAATGATGCATGACATTGAGGCACTGATGCTGCGGATCCTGCCCCCTAATTTGCGGTTCTTAACTCGGCAAAGCGGAAATTTCACAAAAGCCAAGCGGATACGTCAGGACAACGAGAAGGCTGATCCGATAACTCGCAAGGCTGGCCCACGGAAATAGCTGGGCTGTCATCGAACCTCACTCGCCAATAAACGAAGGGCATCGCTAGCGCAATCGGCCTTGATCTTCGCATCCCTGCATAAAAAATATTTAAGTCGATAGTCATGAATGTAATCGAGGGTTTTTTTCGCAGCATTTGCAACCGAAGAGGGCGACTCGCTTGATGTCATTCTCATCAGCGATTGAGGCTCAAAGGATGTCAGCGTTGGAAGATTGGCTCTATTGCAATAGAGATTGAGCCCATCATACGGCTGGAGAGATTGCCAAGGTACCGCCAGTACTTCCGTACCATTTTCAAATGAAAGTCCATCGCATATGATGTTTCAAGTATCAAGAGAAGGCGGATTTAGCGCCTCGGCAACCGAGCCAGAGAAAAGGTCACGGTGCCAGCCTCCAGAATCTGGAGGGATACGGCCTGTAGGGGGCAAAACCCACCTTAGCCTTTCCCCGACGAAGTAATTCTTCTGGCGGCTTCTCTTCTAGCACAGGGAGAAACCATGAAAAACGCATTTGAGGCATCCGGTTCCAGCCCCACTCGCTCGACAACTAGCCTGCAACCCTCGCCAGATATCCTCGTAGAAAGCCACGGCTCCATCTTCCTATTACGACCTGCCTCACCTGTTGGACAAACCTGGCTTCTAGAAAATGTCATTGGTGAAGAGACTCAACTCTTTGGCAATGCCGTTGTGTGCGACCCGCGATACGTCCCGGAGATAGTCTTTGGTGCTCGCGGTGAAGGTTTGTTGGTGGTGGCGCGATGACGACACTCAGACTGACCAGCGAATCGCGAATCAAATCAAATCCGCATTTCGCCAGCCTGTTACGGCAAAGGTTGCTGGCACGTAATGGCAATGGGGCCATCAGGGAAACGCTTGAGAAGCTATCAGACGAGGAATTAATTTCTGTTTGGTTGCAGAATGAGCAGCAAGGTCGGGAGTATCACGCCAAACACCAGGCGCGTACGGCAGAACGAGAATCACCTTTCAACAGAATCGTTAAAAAGGCGATGAGCGAATGAAGAAATTTCTCATTATCGCTGGACTGACCGTAGCGGGCTTGTTTGGTGGGTTTCAACTGCAATGGACTTGGCAGGCCGGGCAGACTCGGGCGGAACTTGCACAATCATGGTCCAGGGACTCTCTTGTGTTCACCGCGATCGGAAGGAACAATCACACGCTATATGCTGCTCTGCCTGGCATGGGTCAGGCGGAAGACGACGCCTTCTTGGCTTCTGTGGTGCAGGACGGCCATATAGCAAACGAATTGCGAGACTTGGGATTCGAGCGAATTCAGTGTGGCACGCGCACCGTGGTAGTGCCCGTGACGGCGGGAGAGAGAATAAAAAGCCGATAGGTCTATGTGCAGGTAGGTAGAAATGGTGCAGGCTTTGAAACGAGGAAAGATGGGCGGACGATATGAAATGTAAAACATGCGGCGTTGCACTTCCAAATCACTTAAGACCTTTCTACTTCTGCGGGGAGGCATGCTGTGATAAATGGTGGGCTGATGCAGCCGCCGTGAAAAGGTTTTATGGTGGAGTCGAAGGCGACTTTCTAGATGGTTCCTGCGGCGACTACGCGGAAGCATTGGCGTTTGTAAGCGATGGTCGTGCCGTCACATTCTTATCAAAGGGCAATTTACATTGTGCTGTGGAAACGCCGCACGGGTTTCTGGACGTCGCCGGACTATTGACACCATCACGACTGGCAAAAGAGTATGGTGGTCTTTCTTTTGACGATGAACGTGACCGTCCATCGAGCGGCATGGTTGAAAATGACACATTAGAGATGGCCGAGCATCAATGGTTTGGCAGGATAACGAAGAAATCGAAAAAGCATTCATGGATTACACTCGATGCGACAAGGAAACGTCGTCTTGAAGCGGGTCACAAAAATGACTGATGCGACGTTGGACTTCCTAAAGGCGAATAACCTGGAACTCACTCGGGGAAATTATTTGGCGGTGGCGTACATTGGGAACCCGCGGCAGGAACCGCTGGACCCGGAAGTGTTAGCGGAAATCCCTGTTGAAATCCTTCGCGCCGAACGTCGGCTGATCGCCCGTAAAGATGCTGAATTCCTCCATGAGATCGGTGCTAGATGGTAAAGCCGCAAAGGATTCTCATTTCTGATCGCACGCTGGTTCAAGAGTTGGCAACACGTTGGTTCACCTCGGTGCGATGCGGACAAACGAAAGCAAGGCTCCAATGAAAAAAGCCGAACTAGATTTTCTCGTCGAACGCATCGCAAGGCACAAAGCACCGCCGATTATCCTGCCTATGGTTAATCGCGAGCTCCTCGCCAAGACAGCGAAGCGTTTGCGGAAATCGAAAGATGTTTTGCTCGCAGAAAAATGCAGCCCAGTGAAAAACTAAAACACGTTGATAACACGTACAAACGGCGGCGAATTCTGGGCATCGGAGCCAAAGTGGGAGCCGACTAAGGACGATGTCATGTGCATAGGCATGATTCCATTTCCCGACCTGGGACACTTGTCTCCGCGAGAAAAGGAAATTCTTCTTCCTGTGCTCACGGCGCATCCCGAATGCCTCCTCGGTGCAGTCTTGATTTGGAGATTCCGGGGCCGGATGAGCGGGTCGCGATACAGGCGCGCGGGGATTTCCTCTGGCTGAGAACTTAGTCTTCTCCGCCACAAACACAACACCGCGACAATGCAGCGATTAACTTTTTGCTACACAGGGCGCGCTACATCTTCAACCTAAAACAACAAATGATTTCGCACAATTCATTCAGTCGCGCGCCCTGAGAGCGTAATGAGATTTAACTGACGATGTAACTAGGTGTAAGCCGCTCGATGAAACTCGGCTGGCTTTAGCGCAACGGATCGCCAAGCACAAGGCGCCGTTGCAGGTACCTGTTGCTTCCGACACCGCAAAATTGGCATTAGTAAAGCTTGCGTTGAATCGGTTGTTGGTGGAACCGGAGGATCATAAATAGAACAACGGGAAGGCTCCACGAGTTGGCACAGCAAATGGAGAACTCGTTTCGGCCATTGGAGCAAGAGCGTTCGCAAAGCAAAGTTACGAACGGGTGATAAAAAGGCCGTTCGAGAGAGAAACTCTAAACAATCACTTGCTCCGCCCATCTGCGCCGTAAATTCGGAATGTGGACGAAGTTCCAGGGTCTTTGGTGCAGACTAGACAGCGCATTTGCAATGGTCTCTCGTTCGCAATTCGAATCCGGATCTTGAGCAAGATCTTGGATTCGCGCGAAGATAGCGGTGTTGTAAAGGGTGTACCATTCAGCTTGATTCATACAACACCCCCGAACTAATACTTGTCGAAGAGTTGCAAGGTTTTTTGAGGGCGGGCCCGGGTGCCGTGCGTCAGTCGCCCGTGGCCCTTTCGCATGTAACTCATTTTTACCTCGCTTAGTTACGCGGGCGGTGACTAACGGACAACTACCCGCAACTCGACACTAGAACAACCGGTATCTCTTGGAAGCACCTCTTTGATAAATTTGCAAATGAGATCCACGATGGGGAGAATTTAGCCTCTTTGCCAAAATGCAGGAGGAGTCTTCCCTTTTTCCAGTTAAAGTCAGGACGGCGAAGCACTGACGAAAACAGGTTTCGATAAAGTTACAACATGAGAATGAAAACCGCGTGAGCGACTCAGAAAGCCAAGCTAGAACCGAGACGCTTCTCCGCGCACACTTGGACGATTCTGCGGCGCAAAGAGACGCGCAGGACTTGGCGCGCCTGGGATATGCGCAGGAATTCTTTCGGGGAATGGGCGGCTTTTCCAATTTTGCAATTTCATTCTCGATAATTTCAATCCTGACCGGCGCGGTCACACTATTCGACTACGGTTTGGCCATGGGCGGCCCGCTGGAAATGACGCTGGGATGGCCCGTAGCTACCATTGGAACTTTGTTTGTAGCCTTAAGCATGGCAGAGCTTTGCTCCGCGCTTCCGACCTCGGGCGGAATGTATCATTGGGCAGCGGAACTGGGCGGGCCAATGTGGGCCTGGTTCGCGGCATGGCTCAATATCGTCGGGCTCGTCGCTGCTATTGCCGGAATTGATTACGGTTGCTCTCAATTCTTGGTACCTATGCTTGGATTGCAATCTCGCAATTCATCGCTACTGTTGGTTTACTCTCTTCTTTTGTTGTCGCAGACAGTAGTCAATCACTACTCTAGTCGCTTGGTTGCATGGCTGAACGATTTCAGCGTCGTCGTACATATTCTTGGCGTCATAATCCTGGTTGGGGCGCTTTGGATTTTTGCGCCGAAGCAGCCTCTTCATTTTCTTCTACAAGCGTCATCGTCAAGCCCCATTCATGCTCCCTACGCATGGCTTTTTGTTTTGGGCCTTTTGCAGGCGCAGTGGACCTATACGGGTTTTGACGGTTCGGCACATGTTGCCGAGGAGACTCTCGATCCGCGGCGTCAAGCCCCATGGGGAATGGTAATGTCCGTCGTCGTTTCCGGTGTCTTTGGCTATCTGTTGATTCTCTCGCTCACATCGGCAATTCCGAGTATCGCACTCGTGCTTGGCGCAACAGATGCTGGCGGTAATCCCACTCCTGCTGTTCTCGCGATCGTGGACATGGCGCTCGGGAATCACGCCGCTGTTGCCGTCCTCGGTCTGACCGTGCTCGCTATGTGGTTCTGCGGTTTGGCGGCCTTTACCTCTGTTTCGCGGACTTTTTTTGCATTGGCCCGTGACAATGGAATGCCGTTTTCGCGTATTTGGAGCCGCGTCAGCGTTACGCGGAAGACGCCAGCGGCGGCAATCTGGCTGTCTGCCGCTTTCGCGTTTCTAGCCATGGTATACAGCGGGGCTTATTCCGTAGTTACGTCAATCAGCGTCGTCGGCTTTTATCTCTCGTATCTCATCCCCATCTATCTAGGTTGGCGCAGAAAGGACATTTGGATATCGAAGCGCGGTCCGTGGCACCTGGGGAATGCGAGCAACGCGATCAATGGCCTTGCAATTCTGTGGACACTGTTTATTTGCACAGTCATGGTGATGCCGCCGAACGTGCGCGCTGGTGCAGGCATTGTTGCGGTTATGGGAGTTCTGCTTATCTTTCATCTCGTCAGCGGTGAGCATAAGGTTTACAAACCCAATTGGGTCGGAGCGGCTGATGCTAAGCCCAAGCCACTGCCGAACGATCAGATCTGAGGGGAAATCTGATCGAGGTTGCAGAAGCATTGAAGTATCTGAAGTTCGGCAAACTATTTGTTGGCGAGCAAACTCATACATGTCGTCAATCCGCGAACGGCTTGGTTTTGTGCCGGGCCAGCGGAAGGCAATGTTTTATCATCTGCGGCAGCAAACGATTCCGCGAACAATGCACGGAGCTACACCAAAGTATTAACCCAAAGGGAAAAGATTAAGAGCATGCACGCGGACGCGGTCATCTGGACGATTTCTGGCACATATCTGGGTCCGCGAGAGATTCTGCGTCGGAGCGCGATATGCGCAACGCCTTTACCAAGAGGACTTAGAATTAACCAGTACCGACGCGGGAGAGAGTTTCTGAAAACGTCGAAACGCTTCTTGCCAAGTGTCAGTTGTCTGGGGTCTAAAAACTGATTGCTTTATAGACGACGCGATGACATCACGGCCTTCCCGCAGATTCTTGATGTGGCCTGTGGCGACCGCTTGCATCAAAGCGTTACCCATCACGGAAGCCTCTGTTGGACCTGTGATCACGCTTCGGTTTGTGGCGTTGGAAGTGAATTGGCATAGCAGCCGGTTCAGTGAGCCCCCACCGGCAACGCGAATGATCGATAATGGCCGGCGGGTCAATGCTACCAGGGAATCTAGGACCTGCCGATAGCGCAGGCTTAGGCTTTCGATGCAGCAGCGGGCAAATGCTCCCGTGGTATCCGGCATCGGTTGCTTGGTGCGCTTACAGAAGTTCCGGATGGCCAAGAGCATATTGTTCGGGGCGACAAAGTCCGAAGAGTCGGGAGCGATCAAACTGCGAAATGGCTTGGACTTTTCTGCAAGTCGCAGCAGTCCAGTCCAGGTGTAAGGATTTCCTTGGAGCCGCCATTGTCGCATGCACTCCTGAAGGAGCCAGAGCCCTGTGATGTTACATAGAAGAAGAACCGATCCCTCAGCACCTCGCTCGTTGGAAAATCTGAGGTGAAACGCTTGTGGCGTACAGATCGGTTCAGTAATTTCAACACCCATTATGCTCAATGTACCGCTACTGATGAAGGCGCTGTCCAGGTCCATCCCGGGAATTGCGGCGACGGTGCTCGCTGTGTCGTGCGAAGCGACGGCGAGAACCGGGACCGGTGTAGGCGCAGTAATGTTAATTTCACTGGCAATTTCACGAAGAAGAGGACCGAAAGCCGTTCCGGGTTTCGTAACGGGTGGCAGGAAATGGAAGGGAATTCGTAGACGCCTCAATAATTTTTGTGCCCACTCCGGTCCTCCCTTATCCAACATTTCGCTGGTTGAGCCGACGGTGTACTCAATGGTTTTCGCGCCGGTAAGCCAAAAAGTAAATAAGTCTGGAATCATCAGCATAGTCGCAGCGGTTTCCAGTAGGGCGTCTTGGTTCTGGACCATACTGAAGATCTGGAACAGGGTGTTGATCTGCCATGACTGGATTCCAGTTTCCTTGAAGATTTCGTGTTCGGGGATTTGGGCGAATACGGCGGCGCGAGTTCCTTCCGTACGGCTATCACGGTAAGTATATGGGTTGCCGAGTAGGCTCCCTCTTGCGTCGAGCAACGCGAAATCTACACCCCAGGCATCAATACCGATACCGGCCGGTATCGACCTATTCTCTTTTGCGTAACGGCCCAAGCCATTTTTGATCTCGGTCCAGAGGCGAAGCACGTCCCAGTGGAGATGGCCGGAAATCCCGACCGAGCAATTGGTAAACCGATGCAACTCGCGCAATTCAAATGTCTTCCCATTCCAGGAGGCGTTGAATACTCTGCCATTTGAAGCACCAAGGTCGATCGCGAGGAAATTGCGCCCTGATTTCATTTCTTTCGAGGCGAAGCGAATCGAATCACTTCATTCGTGATATTTGTGACGAGTCTTTCGAATGATTCACCTCGACGTTGTTTCGGGGCACGTTTTTGTGCCAAGATCGGATGTTCTTCTTTAGTGACAGTGTCTGAGGGGACACCATCCTGTTCCTGAATGTTCAAGCGTGCGTCCGGCAACCCCAAACGCTGTTTGATGGCAAGTAATCCTGCAATTTTGTCTGGCGGAATTCGGCGAATTGGTTTGCCTAACTGTGCGGCGAGAATGAGCGTGCGACAATAGGTATCGAGGACTTCAACACACCACTCCGCGTGTGTGACGCTATCGGCCCAGCAGACGATGCCGTGGTTTTCAAGTAAGACGGTGTTATGTGAACGTATGAAAGGCAGCACCGTCTCTGCAAAGGATTTGGTGCCTGGAGTTTCGTAAGGCGCGGTGGCAACAGGACCGATGAACACTTCTTGCTCGGGAATAATCTCACCGGGCGGAACGAGTCCGGTAATGGCGTAAGCGGTCGCGTGCGGAGGATGACAGTGGATCACCGCTCTGGCCTTTGGAACTGCCTTGTAGATTTCCAAATGTAGGAGAATCTCGCTGGTGTGATTGCGCGATCCCATAATTCGGTTGTTGTCGAGGTCCACGAGGGAGATATCGGCCGAAGTCAAATCGGCTTTGCTGCACATCGTAGGCGTGCAGAGGACATAGTTCCTAGAGAGTCTGTAAGAGATATTTCCACCATTCCCATCTACGTATTCTCGCATCCACAGTTTTTTCCCGACTTTGATGATTTCCTGCTTAACGATTTCCGCTTCGCGCGACGAGAATAGAGTCTTCGCAGACGAATTGCTTTCGATATAAATCTCTGAAAGGCATTGCGATAAAGCCGAGCGGACAATTGCCTCGACGGCCTTAGGGTTGAGTTTTCCCACGATGTCCTGTCTTGCCAGACACGCACTATATATCCATAATTGTTCATATTCAACCAAAACAATTCATATTGATCTTGAATTGTTCAACAGCAGGTGTACACTCGCTCTTATGTCGTCGACGGAGAGGCAGTTGCGGCTGCAAGAGCTTTTCACGGCCGACGAGTTTCTGAATCTCAATGATCTCTGCCAGAGACTGGGTGCATCCCGGTCAAGTCTGCGCCGAGATCTGATCGAATTAGAAGGACGGGGCGTTCTGCGCCGGGTCCACGGCGGGGCTATATCGCTGAATCCTCGAGATGACTCGCTAGATTTTCGGAAGCTCTCCAGCAGCCATCATGAAGAAAAAGTGCGAATCGGGGAAGTGGCAGCCACGCTGGTCGAAAACGGGCAGACCATAATTCTTGGTGGCGGATCCACGACAGTCGAAGTAGCACGTCAGATTCTGGATCGGCCGGTCCAGATCATAACGAATTCTCTAGCTGTAGCGCAGGTATTTTGGGATTGCAAGCAAGTGGAAGTCACATTGACCGGTGGCTACATGTATCCGCGGCTAGCCATCCAGCTTGGTCCGATCTGTGAGCGAATGCTAGAGGGAGTGGCAGCTGACGTCTTAATTATGGGAGTCCGAGGAATTACGCACTTAGGACTGAGCGACAGTAATTCGTTGGTTGTGGGATCGATTCGAAAAATGATCGAGGTGGCCCGCAAGGTAATTATCGTGGCGGATCATTCGAAGTTTGGAAGGGACAGTATGCTACACGTCGCAGACCTCGCTGATTTGGACATAGTTGTGTCAGACGTGAAACTGGCGCCCGAATTCCAACAAATGATAGAGGATAGCGGTGTTGAATGCATGCTTGCGTAAAATGCATTGAGGACTCGCCATCCGAATGGCAGTAATAGTCTCCGCAAGATGGACGTGTTGTTCTCAAAGGATTCCCGAACGAGAAACCATCTCGACGGGTTTGATAGGAAGCAAGAGAGGAGAAAAAATCAATGGCAACTAGTATGAGGGCTGCGGTGCTGCAAAAAACTCTTCACCTGACGATAGAATCGCGGACGCGTCCGGAACCCGGTCGTGGAGAAGTTCTTATACGTGTCAAGGCAGTCGGTGTGTGTGGATCGGACGTGCATTATTACACGCACGGGCGAATTGGGCCCTTCGTCGTAGAGCGTCCTATGATCCTGGGTCATGAGATGGCGGGAATTATTGAGGCAATAGGGGCGGAAGTACCAAAAGAGCGTATCGGTGATGCAGTAGCAGTCGAACCCGGAGTTCCGGATCGCGTTTGTGAATTTTGCCGCATGGGACGTTATAACCTTTGTCCGAACATAAATTTCATGGCGACGCCGCCTTGCGATGGAGCTTTGACCGACTATGTCGTCGTCCCGGCCGACTTCGCGTTCAAGCTGCCTAAGCATGTGAGTCTTCACGAGGGCGCGCTAATGGAGCCGTTGTCTGTGGGCGTATATGCAATCCATCGGAGTGGCCTGAAGGCCGGACAGAACGTGGTCATTATCGGTGCGGGACCGATCGGATTGGTTACCCTACAAGTTGCACGCGCGGCCGGGGCAGGTTCGATTGTCGTGCTTGATCTCGATGCCGGTCGACTTTCCATAGCAAAAAAACTCGGAGCTACAATTGTTGTGAACTCGAAGGAGGAATCTCCTGAGGAGCAGGTTCGGGCATTCACGAAGGGCCGCGGCGCGGACATCGTTTTTGATGCAGCCGGATCGCCGAAAACCGCCGCACTAGCTGTCCATCTCACCCGTCGTGGAGGGCGGGTCGTCATGATCGGGTTTCCGTTGGAAGACAACTTCCCATATCCCCTCGTGAGTGGCATGGCAAAGGAAATAGACATCGTGACGGTCTTTCGATATGCAAATGTCTATCAATCGTCTATTGATTTGGTTGCGGCTGGAAGGATTGATCTGAAATCATTGATTACTCATCGCTTTCCACTAGAACAGACGGAAAAGGCGCTGCAACTTTCTGACCGAAGAGAGGATGGGGTGGTAAAGGCTATGGTGGACGTCTAGCTCAATCAAATTGTCCCTCCGCACCTTCAGCTTCCGAGGATCTCGAATGTGTCGTAAGGGGGGATGATGCAACCGAAGAAACTAGAGAATTTCGTTTGATTGAGGTCATTCTACAAAGCGAATTAACCCGAAGTGGGTCGGCGTGTGAAATGTAGTTCCTCCGGGGATCATGATCCACGATAAGAGACGACGCTGGGAGTCATCACCGAGACCATCGGCGCGGAAAAAATTGACTCGCCACTCGCTACCGATCAGGATTTCGCGCACCCGCATCGAAGCTATGGGAATGCGCATCTCGCACGTCCAGGAGCGACTCTTGTTGTAAATGCGCGTCGCGTGTTCGAAACCTGAGGCCCAAACTGGGTCATAGAAGGGGTCCTTCGTCTTGTCAATCTCGAGATCAATCCACTGATTGTTAGGTGCAACCTCGAATTCATAGTAGTGGAACACCCGATCTGGCTCTGGGTTGATGAACACCTCAACCACATCGCGATTCCAAAGTTCCCATCGTTCCTGGGTCGGATCTTCGCCTTCATAGATGTTGAGCGAAGAGTATTTGCAGCGAAAGCTAAAGTAAATGCTGTGGGTTGTCCAGAGCGCGGCCACGCGAGTTTCGGCTTGCGGATAGGGACCTCCGGAATACACATCGTGGTCAAACATGACCCAAGAAGCATTATTCCAAACTGTTTTGCTAAGATCACCATCCGGCGAGAATTCCTTGCGGATAAACTTGCAATCCATTCGCTCGCTGATGAAGTAATTATTTGTGCTCGTCATCGTATTTCGATAACACCCATGCTTCGGAGTTCGCATGCATATACTACCCAGCCTTTAGCGCAGGCTATTAATTAAATTGCCGGGATTTCTATCAAGACTGAAGTCTTACGAACTTTGAGCAAGAGAGGTCGGCCAGTGAACGGTGACGTGATTCCAAGGCAGGATACAGCAGTTCCGATGCTCGTAGCCGACTGCAGCTGTCACATTGGGGAAAATCCGATGTGGCACGCTATGGAAAAACGGATTTATTGGTGCGACATTCCCAACGGGCGGCTTTTCTGTTATGACCCCGCGAGCGGAAAGCATGAAAAGTGCTACGAAGGGGAAGTGATAGGAGGATTCACAATACAAAGTGATGGATCTCTTCTTCTGTTTATGGCGCGAGGTGCCATCAGGCAATGGCGTGAAGGAGAATTGAAGACAGTGTTAGAAGAGATTTCAGATGAGCGTGATTCACGCTTCAACGACGTCATTGCCGATCCTGTTGGCCGTGTCTTCTGTGGCACCATGCCGACGCCAAAGCGGCAAGGTCGTCTCTATCGTCTGGATCTCGATGGCAAGTTGACCGTTTTGCTTGAAGGAATCGGCTGTTCAAATGGGATGGCTTTTTCCCCGGATCGGAAGAGGATGTATTACACGGATTCCGTAGCCCGAACTATCCATTTGTTCGATTACGATGAGAAGAGCGGCAACCTGGGAAACCAAAGAATATTTGTGAAAACCCGAAAAGGTGATGGTGTGCCTGATGGCTCGACGGTGGACGCCGAAGGTTGCCTCTGGTCGGCACAATGGGACGGAAGCTGCATCATACGTTACGGACACGATGGCAAGGAAAAAAATAGGATCGTTTTCCCCGTAAGAAAGATTTCGAGCCTGACGTTTGGCGGCAACGGATACACGGATTTGTACATAACAACAGCTGGAGGAGAAAATAAGGGTGAAGAAGGTCAACAAGCTGGGTCACTATTTCGCCTTAACGTCGGCAGAAAAGGAATGCCCGAATTTTTTTCTCGGATTGCTGAATGAACACGAGCGGTCGTCAAGAATCGATCTAGATGGATGTTGGGAAACGGTTGTTCAAACATCCACATGCGTATGGAGCCCTGTCAAGAGAATCTAGTCAGGTGTAAGACGGGGATCTTAGGTCTCAGCATAACTGCGCATAATCGGAAACTTCAACAATATGGAATCCGGAAAGCGTCCATAGCGCCTTTCATATAACCGATCGCGAGAATCTTCCCCCCCATAGCGTATCCAGGCCGATCGTTGGATTCGCCATCCAACGTAGGCGCATGGTCGGGACGGATGGGACCGTCAAATGCGCAATCGTGATAGATACGCAACATTTGAGCTAGATCGGTAGGCCCGCAATCGTGGAAAGTTTCACGAAAATGCGATTTAGTGCCAGCCACATCGCGGAAGTGTACGAAGAATATTTTTTTCTGGCTGGACCACTCGCGAGCAAGGGCAGCGATATCTTCTCCCATTAACTTAAAATTAGCCTGACAGAAAGTGACGCCATTCACAGGGCTTGGAAACATCTCAAAGATGCGCCGGTAGCTCATTGCACTTGTCAAAATGCGGCCGATTCCACGTAGCGGGGAGAGCGGCGGGTCGTCTGGATGCAATGCCATTTTCACACCCTCTTGTTCAGCGACGGGGATCACGGATCTTAGGAAGTATTTCAGGTTACACCAGATCTTCTCTTCGCTGACTTCGCCCCATTGCGTCAGGCCTTGCTTGCGCGCAATCTTATTGTCGAACTCACTTATCAAAGCACCTCCGCGCCCGGACGCATCCGCACGTGTACGGTACCATCCAAGACCTGCCATCCAGTTGTAACAGATCATGGGAACGCCAACTCGAGCGAGCGCCTTAATCGCAGAGATATAATTTTCAATCTCTTCATCGCGCCCGGGAAGCCCGAGCTTTGTCTTTTCGGCGGGCACCGGATGGCTCTCGACGCCGGCAAAGATCATCTTAGCGGATTCAAAATCACGTTTGATCTTTCGGAGGGTCGTGGCGTAATGATCGCGTGGAATCCTGCTAAGCTCCTTCGACACGTCAACAATCGCGTGAGTTATGCCGACCTGGGCGGCGAGGCGGATCTTGTGGGTTTCATTCGGCTGAAATAATTCGGAGAGCTTCATTCCTTGCGGAACGCGTGGCCGGAAAATTCGCATAGGAATGGCAGATTCGTATTTAGATGGGTCCGTAACAGCGGTCGCCGACACTTGTGTCTTCCATCTCGTCGGGCGTTGGGAGCGAGCGGCTGCCATTTTTGAACATCTCCTTATCGCATCAACATTTGTCACTGAGAAGAAGGGCCTGCGAGGGGAAAGTATTCGCGTAAGAAAGTTACGGCCCTGGCTCCGGATAAATCAACATCTTGCAACAAGATTCCTTGCGGTCTCTCATGATCTTAAGCGCCTCGAATGCATCTCTGAGTTTTACTTTGAGACTTATCAGCGGTGTGACATTGATGACGCCCGATGCGAGGCCGGCAAGTGCGTCATGCCAATCATCCTGACCCCCAGCTACGCTGTAATCTGAATTCCAGGTACCCAAAATATGGACTTCGCGTCGCATGAGCTGCGAAATGACGTTTTTGGGAACCAAGAGATCATCGGCTGGATTTCCCAAAAAGACTACTCGACCATGACGCCGAGCTCCTTGCAGACTTTGTACGGTAGCTTGAGGAACCCCAGCAGCGTCAACACAAACGTGTGCCCCCAAACCACCTGTGAGATCTTCGATAGTTTGAATCGGGTCATGCTCCCCAATATCGAAAACATACGAAAATCCGAGTTGGCGGGCGATGGCAAGCTTCTCAGCTACAAGATCGAATATGACAACGACAGAGGCGCCCATGGCGCGAGCCCATTGAGCGACCATGAGGCCGATCGGTCCCGCTCCGAAGATGGCTACGCAATCCCCTATGGAGCACCCGCCTGCTCGCCGGAGACTGTGCAAAGCGACCGCTGCAGGCTCAACCAATGCTGCTTCCTCAAGTGAAACGTGGGTTGGGATACGAATCAAATTGCGAGTCGGAACGATTACGTATTCCGCAAAGGCGCCGTCGCTACGCGAGCCGATGTAATCGTAGCCCAGACATTGTGCGAACAATCCCTTTTCACAGGGGCCACAACTCCCGCACCACAAGAGCGGAAAGACTGCTACGCGATCCCCAATGTGGAAGTCGTCGACTTCGGGACCGGTCTGTTCTACCGTTCCGGCAAATTCGTGCCCGCAAACCAGAGGAAGCGTATGGGGCCCTTCACCGAAGAACCGTGATATATCCGAACCACACACGCCGCAGAAGCCAACTCTTATCCTGACCTGACGGCGCCGAGGCTCAGGCGTGCGAACGCTCTCGTGCCGGGCATCGCCGACAGCATGCAAGACGAGGGCGTTCATGAACATGTCTGACATCTTTTACTTTACGGCATTTGTGGCGGCTGTCGCGTTTCGCAATCTAATGCCTTTAAGAATTGCAGCTTCAATTTTTTTCATATTTTCTTCCCGACTACTCTCAGCCCGGAAGAGGCTGCTCGACCCAGCGACAAGCGTGTCGGCACCGGCGGCGACCATGTTGGGGATGTGTTCGAAGCTGACGTTTCCGTCGACGTGCACGGCGACATGGAGGTTACGGCTCAAAAGCCAAGCCCGGCAATCTGCGATTTTGCGAAAAGCTGAACCAGTAAGTCTTTGACCCGCGAAGCCCGGATTAACGGTCATGACAACTACAAAATCGAGAAGGTCCGTCACATACTCTAGGACATTGGGCGGGGTCGAAGGGCTGAGCGCGACGCCGGCCTTGGATCCAATTTCGCGGATCAGCGACAGCGTCCGGTGGCAATGATTAGCTGTTTCGGGATGCACCGAGATCGTCTGGACACCGATTTTCGCCAGCTGACGGATGAAAAATTCATTGTCTTCGACCATGAGGTGCACATCGAAGGGAAGCGAGGTCCGGCACCGAAGCTGCTCCAGCAGAACGAGACCACACGGCATGTTGGGAACAAAATGCGCGTCCATGATATCCCAGTGAAGCATGGAGACACCCATCCTTCCGAGGAGTCGGATCTCCGTGGCCAAATTGCCCATATCAGCGCACATCATTGACGCTGAGATCTTAACGGGTTCTCTGTCCAGGAATGCAGCGGAAGGCTTTAGGCGTTTCTTAGATATTTGAGCTTTTCGCATAGACAATGGCTAATCGTAGGTCGACTTCATTACTTCGTTAAGCTGATCGAAATCGTCTTTCAGGTGTTCATAGATTTTCAAAAAGATCCCGTAATGAAGCTCATATCGTTCGTGGATTTTCTGATTCGGTGTGAAACAAGACCTCACCTGCACGATCTCAGCCAAAGATTTCTTGATATCCGGATAGACGCCTACTCCCGCTCCTGCCAGAATGGCATCACCATAGGCAGCGCCGATTGCAGCACACGGCAGAAGAATTGGCCGTCCGAGAACATCCGCCTTGATCTGATTCCAAACGTTGCTACGGCTACATCCACCCACGCAGCGTACTTCCCGAATTTCAGCACCGGCTCGCAAAGCAGTCTCCATGTTGTGACGAAGAGCAAAGGCCACGCCCTCCAGGATGGCGCGGACAAGGGCTGCCCGGGATGTAGACAGAGAGAGGCCAAAGAACACACCGCGCGCATTGGTGTGCCACAGCGGTGAACGTTCTCCCATCATGTAAGGCAGGAAAATAACTCCTTCACTTCCTGGTGGCACCCCAGCCGCCTGTTTCGTCAAAGAATCAAATCCGTCGATGACTGATTGATCGTTCCGGAGCGTGTCGGCCTGTCCGAGTTGATCACGAAACCAGCGGAGACTGGCGCCGGAGGAGACCATAGCACCCAAGAGAAGATGCATACCGGGAACAACGTGCGGCTGCGCAATGAGTGCCGGTACTGTAAGGCACCGATCATTTGAAAACATGAACACGGTTGAAGTGCCAGCCATTTCAGCAGCGACACAAGGTTCAGTTACACCTGCCTCCAGAGCGGCGGCGCAGCTGTCGATCGTCCCCACCATTACCGGGGTGCCGGCTCTTAAGCCGGTGGCTTTCGCAGCGCCGGAAGTAATTTCCCCTCGAATCTGGGTGCCAGGCGCAACCTCGGGAAACCGAGACGGCTCCACACGACACGCTGCGCAAAGAGGCTGCGACCAGTCTCCCGTTACGTAATTCCGCAATTGCAAGAGAGCTGCATGGGTGTGATCGAGGGTTAAAGAGTCGGTCAGACGATAGTTAATGTAGCCATTGACTTGGACGAACTTATTTGTCCGCTCGAAGATCTGTCGTTCATGAAGGCTCAACCATAAAAGTCGGGAGGCAACGAAGAAGGCGTCAGGGCGGTTGCCGGTGATCCCGTGAATTTCAGTTGCTCCGAGGAGCTCTGCCAAATGGGAAGCTTCTGCTTCGGCGCGACGGTCCATCCAAATCATCGCGGGACGCAGCGGTTGACCTGAGCGGTCTAGTGGTAGCAGGGTAGGCCCCTGAGAGCTTAATGCCAGTCCCAAGATCCTGTCCGAGGCGTGCGGAACTCTCGCCAGTAACTCGTTCACCACTTCACAGGTTGCCCGCCACCAGTCTTCCGGATTCTGCTCAACCCACGTGGGTCTAACATGAAACAGGGGATATTCGGCGTGAGAAACCGCATGCAATTTTCCGCAGACGTCTACCAGTACCGCTCTAGCTGCAGTTGTTCCGAGATCGACGCCGAGAAGCAGATCTTCCGACAATGTGAACTCCGCCGAGACGTTCCTACCGCCGACGCATTCGATTCACTTGGTTAACGCAGAGATAGATGCGAGTTGGCCTGGATCACTTGCACGCGTTTTCTCGGAATCGAATCGCTCACTTAATTTTTTGTCTTGATATCCGAGCTCTCGTGAAATCCCCCAGCCAGCCTCCTGAACCAATGGCGCGAGTTGCCTCAGCCGGGCAAGGGACATGCGGACCGCAGGTCCGGTAACGCTCAGGCTTGCGTTCACCGCTCCTGTGTGATCCCAGATTGGGGCTGCAACGCAACGGATATGTGGCTCATTCTCTTCGAGGTCAAAGGCGTAGCCATTTCTTCGGACTTTTTGCAAATGAGTTTGCAATTCCTGACCGTTCCCGATCGAATTTGCAGTGAGGTGCTTAAATTCGATTTGTGGAAGGATTTTCGCGAACTCGTCCTCAGGCATATATGCCAAAATCGTTTTGCCAACGCCTGTGCAGTGCAAAGGCACCGCTGCTCCAATGCGTGAAAAAATGCGAAGTGGCTCCGGGGAGTCGAGTTTCTCGACATAAACCGCTGAAAGCCCAAACCGAACGGTCAGGTGAACGGTCTCGCGCGTTTGCGCGTTCAGTTCCTGTAGGTAGGGGAGACTGAGACGACGGATATCGAGTTGGCCTCGCGCTGCCTGACCCAGCGAAAAGCAAGCAGTGCCAAGGTGAAAGATACCCGTGCCGCTGCAATTCAAATAACCCGCGGATTCGAGATTCATCAGAAAACGGTGAACCGTGCTTACCGGCAAGCCCGAGAGCTTAGCGACCTGAGAGGCAGACATGCCGCGTTCGGACTGGGTAAACAAATCTAGGATGCGCAACCCACGCTGCAATGCTGTGATGTTGTAAGTGCGCTTGGTCTTAAGGGTCATGTGAGTGTCGGCTCCTGCCGCAAGGCTCAATATTAAAATGAAAGTGTGAATTATGGAATGAAAATTAGTTTAGGGCAAGCTCATTCGGTGCCGCTTCCATGGGATTTCTCTCGACCTACCAGACGGGGAACCAGGGGCGCGAGTGGGGGGCAGTGCCATAATTGGCCTCATCCACTGCGCATCTTAACGAGCCCAAGTAAATAATTCCGTTGACAGCACTCCGGCAACTAGTGTAACAGCAGCCTCCGTGTACATATCAAATATCATGAATGCATTTCTATTTTCATCTAGTGAAAACAACAACGTTGGAGACTCACCCTTCAGGCCGCGAATTCTAGGAGGGGCTTCGGGGCGGAATGATCTGAAAGATAGCGAGTTCGTGCGGACGGTGGGCCTGTCGGTGCTGCTCTTGAAAGCACTGAGTTGCTAAGAGGATTTCAAAGGAAAGAAGACTCCGAAGGAGGATTTATGCAATCTGGAATACGGTCGTTTGTCATTTCAACGTTTGCGTTCCTTTGTTTGTTGGTCAGCTCACCGACGCTGAATTCACAATCCACTGACGGAACGATACTAGGAACGGTAAAAGATACCAGTGAAGCCGCTATAGCTGACGCTCAGGTTGCAGTTACAAACGCTGAAACTGGTATCGCTAAGACTGCGGTTACTAATAAATTCGGCGACTATGAGGTGCCCGGGTTATTGCCTGGTAAGTATGATGTCGAGGTAAGTTCCAAAGGATTTCAAACTTCAGTTCAACGAGGCTTTTTTCTGGAGACCCGTGCGATCATCCGCGCCGACACCACACTCCAGGTCGGAGCTACTCAGACGAAAGTGGAAGTGAATAGCGCTTCTCCAGTGATTACAACGGAGAACGCAACCATCTCTGAGGGATTTGAAACAGAGGAGATTAAGGATTTGCCTCTGAATTACCGGGCTACCTATTCGGCGGGCGCCATCTTCTTGGTATCAATGCTTCCCACCGTCCAGACTGACAATGGTTATAACCTGACGTTGGCAGGCGGACACACTTCGATGAATGAAGTGACGATGGACGGTTTTTCCATTATGAGCAATCGGTTTAACAATGGAATTACCCAGCTATTACCGTCAACGGAATCGATTTCAGAGATCAATGTAACGTCCGAGTTGGGAGACGCCGAGATTGGCCAAGTCGGCCAGATTTCCTTCATAGGACATGGCGGCACGAATCAATACCACGGGTCATTGTTTGAATACTTTCAAAATGACGCATTGGATGCGGTGCCTCTGTTCCAAACAGAGAAAGCGAAATTGCGAGCGAATGATTTCGGAGGAGCTTTGGGGGGACCTATTCGCTTTCCAGGCTATAACGGAAAGGATCGGACTTTTTTCTTTTTTGATACGGAGTTCAACCGTAATAACACCAGTAATTCGATCGTGGAGGGCGTACCGACACCTGATATGCGTAATGGAAACTTCTCCGCTCTTTGCAGCACCTACAATGCAAGTGGAGTGTGCAACAGCCCGACAGGCATTACGCTCGTGAATCCCTTTACGGGGCTGCCTTATCCAATGAACACGATCCCAACAGGGCAGATAAACACCGTTTCTCAAAATATCCTAAACACTTTCTATCCGCAGCCAAATTTCAACTCTGGCGATATTTCTTCAAACTATCGAGTCATCGCGCCGGCCCCAGCGCACAGCAACCAATTTGATGTTCGAATCGATGAAAAGATCACCGACAAGCAATTGCTTTGGGGTCGCTATGACTATCGGAGGTCGAACGATCTCTTCGGGCTGGGCTTGTTGCAGGGAAGTGAGAATCAAATAGATAACACCGATAGCTTTGGGCTGACTTACGATTACAACATTAAATCCAATTTGCTCAATGAAGCCCGGTTCGGTTATGTGCAGCAATACTACGGTGTCGCGTTTCCGCAATTTCCTGATGGTGCCGCTCTTATTGCGCAACTTGGCCTGAATTTGCCAGGGCCGTTCCAGAGTGGCTCAGCCATTCCAGGGTTCATTTTCCAACAATCTTCGATTGCGAGTACCGCCAATAACCGCCAGGAAAATCGTCACGAACACCGCTATCAATTTGATGACAATCTGAACTGGATTCACGGCCGCCACGCTTTAAAATTTGGAACTGACATTCGGTGGAATGGTTATTCTGACTTCGTGCAGTTTACGGGGGCAGATAACTTCGGTAATTTTGATTTTGACGGCGCTTTTACAGGCTTCGATTTTGCGGACTTCCTTCTGGGCCTTCCCTCACAAAGTAACATAACCAATGCAGGGCCCAACTTCTCGGCCAAGGAACGGGCATACGCCTTCTACGCGCAGGACGAATTCACGGTGAGCCCTAAACTAACGATCAATTTTGGGTTGCGCTATGAAGTCCATCCTCCATTCTTCGATCCTGGTCTGAATATGGCCAATTTTGACACAGCAACTGGCGCCGTGATTCTTCCAAACCAAGCGGCCTTCGCAATTACAGCTCCGATATTCCTAGCCTCGATCAATGCGTGTCCGGGTAACCCAGGCGCGACTACACCTTGTACACCAGTCCTTCCGGCTAGTCAGGTAGGACTGCCTAAGGCTCTAAGAAAAACCGACTACACAAAAATTCTCCCTCGGTTCAGCTTCGCTTATCGATTGACGGACCGCTGGGTAATACGTGGGGGCTTCGGTATGTACGACATGACGTTACTGGGGAACGTGTTCTATAACGGAGTCGGTATCAATACCGCCGACGTACTGTCTTTTTCCAACTCGTTCACCGCTGGAACTCCAGCCATTCAATTTCCAAACACTGCTATTCAGGGTATAGGCAACATTCCGCCAATAGGTTCAAGTAGTTTCTTTACCGCAACTCAATTCAATCTTCACGATCCCTACGCGATGCAATGGAATCTAACGGGGGAAAGAGAATTGGCCCGGAATACAGGTCTGCGGGTAACTTATACGGGGATGAAAACCATCGGGCTTTTGGTGAACGAAGATGCAAATACAGTGCCTATATGTGCCTGCCCATACAATCCTGCTCTTAAGCCGTTTCCAAACTGGCTTGAAGTGTACCAGGGCGTAAATGGAGGAGAGTCTTTCTACAACGCCATAGGAGTAGTCCTAACTCAGCGGTTTGATCACGGTCTCGTTGCCCAATCAAGCTATTACTACACCCATAATTTGTCGGATGCGGATGGTTCAGCCGGCTCGCTAAACGGCAATTCTGTCCTCGAAAACGGACCATTTATCACGAATCGATTTGATTTAAAAAGTGATTGGGGCAACGTGAATTTCACTCACCGTCATCGTTGGCTCAATACCTACGTATACAAAATCCCGTACGGGCATGGCGAAAAATTCGGAAGTGACCTAAATCCAATCCTCAACGCCATTGCAGGAAATTGGCAGATGTCTGGAACATTTCTTGTACAAAGCGGTCCGTTTCTTACACCGAACTATTACGGTGGCACTGATCCATCTGGAACGGGAGCTAACTTTAAAAGTCCAGGACAGCGTCCAGATCGGGTGTGTAGCGGTACCGTTCCAAATCCTGGCGCCAGTGGATATTTTAACGTTTCGTGTTTTCCGATTCCTGAGTCAAACATCGGTCGCTTTGGAAACTCGGGCGTAGGTATTTTGACCGGACCAGGAACCGTGGTTTGGAATGCTGGCGTATTTAAAGTGTTTCCAGTCAAAGAAAGATTGCGATTTCGAGTAGAAGCGACTTTTACCAATATTCTCAATCATGCAAATCTCGGTGTGCCTGACATGAATGCAGCAAACCTTTCTGATTTTGGTGTCGTACACAGCGGTCAATCTCAAGAAGGCAGTGGGTCCAGGACCGGTCAACTCGGCTTGCGGATGGATTTTTGATCAGACAGTTTCCGTGCATAACAAAGAGATCTATCGGATATGACGTGATCTTCGTTAACAGTTTTAGGTGTTCAATGCCGACTCGACACAGCAGCTGGTCTTGTTCAATCCCCGAGCTCAGAGAAGACTGATGCGACCGAAGCTATTAATATTTTTGATCTCGTTGATGTCCTTAGGGCCGATTACCTCGAAAGCGCAGCAGGCCCCCCCCGACAAAACACCCGAAGTCTATGTTGTACCCTTCTCGCATCTTGATCTCTATTGGGCGTGCACACAAGAAGAGTGTCTCAGCCGCGGCGACTACATCATAAGCAAAGCGATTGAGTTGGCCAAGCGTTACCCGCAATACCGTTATCTGTTGGAAACTGAGGTCTTTGTTTCGAATTTTGTAGATAGCCACCATGGCACAAAGGAACTGGAAGATTTCAAACAGCTTGTGAAAGAAGGCCGAATCGAGATAGCGCCCCTATGGGCAGCGATCTATCAGAATCAGACGCGTGGCGAGGCCTTGGTGCGTAATGTAATTTATGGCAAACGTTACGCAAGGGATGTTTTTGGTATCGATCCGACCGTCGCACACCTTGCAGACATACCGGGTTTCACGCGGCAGTACCCGCAGATTCTCAGCAAGACTGGAACGCCCTATATGGTCATGACACGCATGGGCCCTCGCGACCTTTCGCTATTTCACTGGATTGCGCCGGATGGCTCCGCCGTCTTGGTGTGGAACACTATCAACGGATATGGCTGGGGTATAGGGCTAGGTCTGCATGTTGATCTGGATAAAGATCACTTGGAAGCAATTGCCCATGACGTCAAGAATGTCGAGGCTACGACCAATGGGCCTATATATTTGGGCTGGGGAACGGACCTTCTTGCTCCGTCCGAAAAACTCATCGATAATATTGCGGTACTGAATCAGCGCCTTGCGCCGATTCATTTTCGTCTGGCTACCGCCGAAGACTTTTTCCACGCGGCTGTTGCGACAAAAGAGATTCCCGATTTGTCAGGTGAGATCCCATCTTCATGGGCTAATTTAACAACCTCGCTGGTCCCACTTTGGCTACCGGCGATGTCTGCCACTGACACCCTCGTCAGCGCCGAAAAGTTCGCCTCGATCAATTACGCACTTGGGTATGCCGACTATCCGGACAAGAAATTCGAATCCTTATGGAAGGATAATCTGAAGTCTCTAGATCACAACAATGATGGCCAAGGTGGAGAAATTGGAGACGAACGCAAGCTAGGGTACGCGCAAGAAGCCTCACTGGGTGCTGGTCAGATCTTACGCGATTCGTTGCGCAATATTGCCGAGCGGGTAAAGAGTCCTTTTCCGAGGAGCACTCCTATAGTGGTATTTAATCCGCTGAATTGGATGCGAGACGACGTCGTCAAAACGCACTTGACGCTGTTTGGGGAGGTGGGAGCCGATGAAAACGATGATTACAAGAAGGCAATGCGTTTGTTAGATGAAAAAGGTAATTCAGTACCATTTCAGGTCGAACAATACACTGACGGTAGTTCGCGATCACTCGATTTGGTTTTTATCGCACATCAAGTACCGTCACTAGGCTATAAAACATATTATCTGGTCCCTTCCAACGGCGCAGACACTTTCCCGAACGCATGTGACGTAAAGTTAGACGACGAACTCAAAGCAAAACAGGCGAACAGTACGATGGGGTTGGACGTATTGGAAAACGAGTATTACCGTGTTTCCGTCGAGCGCGCTACCGGGAGGATTGAAGTATTCGACAAGGACTTGAACCAAACAGTGAGCAAAGGAATCGAGATCGCTGCGACTGAGGAACGCGGCGGAGACGATCAAAATATCATACTACCAAGCGGCCGAATAATCGTTAATGTGATCGACAAAATAGAACTTGAAGAAAATGGTCCAGTCCGAACCGTTTTGCGGATCAATGGAAACGTTGGCGGTATTCCAATCCTTCAACGACTCACTTTGTACCATGGCATAAAGAAAATCGATGTTGATGACACGATTGATTGGAAACCGGGCAGAGCAATGAATATCGAGCAAGTTTTCCCTGTTCTTCAAAAAAATGTCGAAGTGAGGAATGGGATCCCGTTCGGGACAGCCGCATCCACAGACATCATGCCAAAGGCCGGGCCGCACTGGGAAGACGAAGTAAGCCCCGACATTTGGAAAGGATGGCGGCAGATTCAAGATTGGGTATTTGTAGGGACAAAAGAATGGGGTTTCACTGTAAGTGCCGACCATAACCTAATTGAGGTTGGAAACAGCGCAATAAGGGCGGACATGTTAAGAGGTACGCGATTTAGCCCGGCGACGACCGTGCAGAACGGTCGGCCGATTCTAGATGTGCGACCACCGGCTGGTTTATACGTTTTTCAATACTCGATAACCTCTGCAAATGGCGACTGGTCCCTCGCAAAATCATGGCGCGACGGAATGGCATTCAGTACACAATTAATTCCCGTTACCTCAACGGATTCACTTTCAGAGAAGCCGTTACCACCGGAGGAATCCTTTTTGTCTCTAAATGCCGATAACCTCGTGCTCACTGCTATGAAAAAAGCTGATGGCGGAGGAGCGATCGTCCTGCGAGCTTTCGAGGTTCAAGGGACTGCGGCGGAAAGCTCAATACAGTTCTTAGGACAACAGCACAGTTTTCGTGAGGCCAATCTTCTTGAGGAAGATCTTCAAACTGGAGATCAGAAGACTCTTCACATCCAACCATATGAGATCGACACCTTGAAATTGAGCATTCATTAGTCAGTACTGCACAATTGTAGAGCAGAAAACACTGATGACTAGGCTCAAGCGAACCCTGTGAAGCCCATTCTGACTTTCGGCCTTACATATTCAAAAATGCGTTGGATGATCGCTGCGCTGCTCACGATCCCGACGATTCTCATCGTAATAGATCAACAGACATTATCAGTGTTAGCCCCCGTTCTCCGTGACCGGTTCCACATAAGTGCTCAAGGGTATTCGACAATCGTCAGCGGCTTTCTCATATCATTCGCAGTGATGTACACCGTGGGGGGAATGTTAGTCGACCGTATCGGTGAACGAACTGCAATGGCTGCATTTATTATCTGGTTTTCGATATGCACGATCTTAGGAGGATTGTCGCGAGGGCCCTGGACCCTCGGCATCAGTCGTTTCTTACTTGGAATCGGTCAACCAGGAAATTATCCCGCTGCACTTCGTGCCTGCACGCGATGGTTTCCTAAGGCAGAGCGAGGTTTACCAATCGCTCTATTCTCGTCCGGAGGAGCCATCGGAAGTATTATCGCCCCGCCAATAATCGTTGCGCTTTCGTTGACTCTGGGATGGAGGGCAGCTTTTTTTCTTCCGGGATTGCTCGGATTTATTTGGCTTGTGCTCTGGCTTGCGATCTACCGATTTCCGCAGGATTATCCCGGGATTTCGTCTACCGAACTACAGCAGCTTGACGTCAGCCAGGATCACATTGGAGCCACGGAAGCCCAGCAGTGGAGTTCTCTGTGGAAGGATCGGAACGTGTTAGCGTTAGTATTGGCGCGATTTGTCTCGGACCCCGTATGGATCTTCTATCTTTTTTGGATTCCCGAATATCTGAAAAGAGAGCGTGGGTTCAGTTTAGCAGATATCGGATTGTACGCTTGGATCCCATTTGTCGGCGGCGCTATGGGGGGAATGGTCGGCGGGCGAGTTTCTGACATGTTGATCGCCAGAGGAATGCCGGCGGCAAAGGCTCGGTCTCGTATTCTGTACATATCGGCGGCTATCGCTCCTTTTGGAATGCTGACGAGTCGGGTACATTCCGCTGCGACCGCAATTTTCCTAATTTCCATTATGGCCTTTGTGGCCTTCTCCTGGTTCATAAATACGGCCGCGATCATACCGGATCTCTTCTCGGAGAAAGTGGTGGGTTCCGTGCTGGGTTTCATGGGTACGGCAGGAACCTTGGGAGGGGTTCTGTTTTCCACTCTCGTCGGGTTTCTTCTGACCCATTATTCTTACGCGCCTGTTTTCATCCTTGCAGGAACAATGCATCTTTTCGCGTCTTTTATTCTTTGGTTTTTGTTGAGGCTCCAACGCGCGCCTGCTCAGAGTAAAAACGTCTTGGCCGTTTAAGATAATACGTATGGAATTACCAGGCAGATCTCGATGGCGGTCAATTAACGAGGAAATCCCGTGAGACTGGACGGAAAAGTCGCGATTGTAACCGGCGGCGGTGGAGGAATTGGGCGAGCTATAGCTATCGGATATGCACATGAGGGAGCAGCGGTAGTTGTTGATGATCTATTACCGGATGCTGCCGAAGCAACGGTAGGTCGAATCCGGGCCAATGGTGGTAAAGCTATCGCTGTTTCTGTAGATGTTTCTAACCTAAAGGCTCACGATGCCTTAATTGCGGCCGCCCTGAAGGAATTTGGGACGTTAAACATTCTTGTAAACAATGCAGGCGTGGAATTTCATGAGCCGGTGCTAAAGGCCAGTACCGAAATCTGGGATAGAACGCTTGGGATCAACCTCAGAGGAGCTTATTTCCTGAGCTGCAAGGCCGCTCCGGTGATGACGCGATTCGGCGGTGGAAAGATAATTCATATTTCTAGCGTTCATGATGTTGAACCGCTCCGAGACCGAGCTATTTATTCAATCAGCAAAGCCGGCGTAATGATGCTCGTAAAGTCGCTAGCATTGGAGCTTGCCGAATTCAAGATTCACGTTAATGCGATTTCGCCTGGGGCGATCCTCACGGATATGAACCGGGTAGGCCTTTCCGATCCGCTGGAGTTCGCGAAACTCCTTGAGCTGATTCCAATCAAACGGATCGGTGCGCCGGAAGACATCGTGGGAGCAGCAGTATTTCTCGCTAGTTCCGAATCGGATTATGTGACAGGGACGACGATCTACGTAGATGGCGGACTCCTTCTGCTTTAGTGGCTTACAAACGAGAGGTGCAGGTGATGGATTCTCAAAATTCCGCAGATATTCTTAATCTTGACGATATCAGTGAACGTTACAAACGCCTCTACGCGGGAGCCGTCTACGACGTGCTGGAGGGCATGGGTTATCCAAATCAAGCGCTATCACACCACCTTACGGCTTTAGCGCCTGGGATGAAACTCGCAGGCCCAGCATTCACAGTAAAAGGAAGCGTAACCGCCGAGCGGGTGGAGGAAGACCGCGCAACGGCCTTGCAGATGGTGTGCAAGATGACCCATCCTTGCATAGAAGTACGCGATCGAGGGACACCGTTCAACGTTGCAATCTACGGTGAGCTGAGCGCTACAACAGCTAAGGCACACGGAGCGATAGGCGCGCTTCTCGACGGCGGTACGCGCGATTCTGCGCTGCTTATGAATATGGGCTTTCCTGTTTTCGCTCGATACCGATCCCCAGTCGAAGCGTTTGGCAGGTACATGATTCACAAGTTCCAGGTACCTATTTACGTCTCAGGCGAGCTCACTGATACCGTCAAGATTGAACCCGGCGATTTTATTTTCGGCGAAGAGGATGGAGTGATGGTGATTCCAAGGGATTTGATTATGCCGGTTCTAAATAAATGCGAGGAAATTAAGTCGCTTGAGGATAAGGCTCGCGTTGATTTTGCCCGGGGCGACGATCCCCTGGACGTTTTCAAACGTTACCACCGGTTCTAAAGGCCGGAGATATAGGTGCAAGAACACAGCTTGGGCCCATCGAAAAACACAGTCTAAAATGCTGAATATAAAGCCAAACGCGAAATGGGATCTAGTTAGCCTGGGAGAGGTGATGCTCCGTTTCGACCCAGGAGACATGCGTGTCGAAACAACGCGTAACTTTCGGGTTTGGGAAGGCGGGGGCGAATACAACGTTGCTCGCGGACTGAAACGATGTTTCGGTCTCCGTACCACTGTTGTGACGGCAATTGCAGACAATTCTATCGGAAGATTAATCCAAGATTTGATTTTTCAAGGAGGTGTCGATCAATCCCACATTCGATGGGTTCCCTACGATGGCGTAGGCCGAACGGTCCGAAACGGTCTCAATTTTACGGAGCGAGGCTTCGGAGTCCGGGCTGCGTCGGGATGTTCCGATCGTGGGAACACCGCTATCTCACAACTCGAGCCTGGTGATATCAATTGGGATGTCATTTTTGAAGAGGAAGAATCACGTTGGTTTCACACCGGGGGGATATTTGCGGCCCTATCTCGAACGACTGCCGAAACGGCAAGGGAAGCGATGGATGCGGCCCGGCGTCATGGCACGATTGTTTCTTATGATTTGAATTACCGCGAATCGCTTTGGAAATTCATGGGCGGCCACCGACGGGCGTCAGCGGTGAACCGGAGTCTCGTGTCGAAGGTAGATGTATTAATCGGAAATGAAGAGGATTTTACGACTGGATTGGGTTTCGAAGTCGAAGGGTTGAATTCAGACTTCTCAAACTTGTCTATCGATAGCTATCGCAAAATGATGGAACAACTTCTTTCGGAGTTCCCCAACGTGCGAATTGTTGCAGCAACTTTGCGAAATGTAAAATCCGCGAGTCGCAATGATTGGGGCGCGATCTGCTATTGCGATGGAAACTTCTACCAATCGATCACGCGAGAAAACCTTGAAATTTACGACCGAATTGGCGGTGGGGATTCTTTTTCTTCCGGACTAATCTTTGGTCTCCTTTCCGGGAAGGGTGAGCAATGGGCTTTGGAATGCGGGGCAGCACACGGAGCCTTGGCAATGACGACGCCGGGCGACACATCGATGGCCACTTTACTTGAGGTCGAGAAACTGATGAAAGGACACAACGCCAGGGCGGTTCGGTGATTCATCACGTTCGGTTAGCTCTCGCGGAAGGTGATTCCAATTGGTAGCGTATCAAAACAAACTCGAAGTCATCCGGAGAATACTTGAGGAGGGAATTATACCCGTAATCCGGGCAGATTCGGCCGAGCTGGCGTTACGCGCCATTACGGCGATTCAGAATGGAGGAGTATCTGTTATTGAAATCACTATGACCGTTCCAGGCGCGGTCGAAATCATTCAGGCGATGAAATCTCAATTGGGAAGTGATGCAATAATCGGAGCTGGAACTGTACGTGATAAGAAGACGGCACAGGCCTGTATCTCGGCCGGCGCGCAATTCATAGTATGTCCCATATTAGAACTCGAAGTAATCAGGTGTTGTGTTGAGATGGGAGTGGCGATAATGCCTGGCGCGCTCACGCCGACGGAAGTCTTCAAGGCATGGAGTGCAGGCGCCGATCTCGTTAAGGTTTTTCCTGCTAGTGCGGTTGGGGGAGCTAGCTACATCAATGCACTAAGAATTCCGCTACCTGAAGTCCTCTTGGTACCAACAGGGGGTGTTTCGTTAAAAACGGCCGCCGACTTCATTCGCGCAGGAGCGGCCGCTTTAGGTGTCGGGACAGACCTCGTCGACATTGCAGTGTTAAAAAGAGGCGAAGACCACTTAATTTCCGAGCGTGCGCACCAATTTCTTCATACTGTTCTCGAAGCCCGTGTGAGCATAGCGGCGGCGCGTGACATTAACTCGACCGTCATAGGATCGTGATCGCAAGCAAGCAGAAATTGACCTTCCCGTTCACCTCAGGGCAGCCTGGAGGTATATGCCGATGAGAGATGCGGAGGTCGGAGAGATGCCAAGTGAACTGTGGTCCGAACGAAGAACCGTTATCGGTCTGAATTTTCTGAATAGCGAAGGGAAAATGATCCTGGACCTCGCGGAGGAAGTCGATAGCGGTCTTGGTATTGTCGTGGTCGTAGATGCGCAGGACGCGAAATCGCGTCGCTTCGTCGATAGCCGTGAATTGATAAAAGCGCTGACGTGCTCTTCCCACACGGGGAACAAACTTCACATCGAGTTGGACAGAGCGGCCTGGAACCTGCAGAGGTGCATCCGGTGGTTTTGGGCCGGGACGATACTTCTTCAGCGAAACGGGGCCAACGTGATGACTATGAAAGATCTTCAGGATGGTCGTCGGCGAAACGTAGGCGTGATAGTGCCGTTGCAGATAGAGACTGACTCGAACGGCGCCGTAACGACGCTCCTCCCGAATGCGAAGGATTAGCGACACGATCTCGGGTGGAATACGAAAGCGGATCTTGTGTGGTCTCCGAGGCAAGTCCCGGAGACCAGCTACCCCGTGCTTCTCGTAGCGCTCTTTCCAGATATAAAAGAGCGCCCGCGA